>Ga0134128_10011343_pt1 | contig 10661 bp, 7 predicted proteins | sample KB31754_FD_96462 | JGI IMG/M metagenome (GOLD analysis project Ga0134128, IMG submission 96462) | Terrestrial soil microbial communities with excess Nitrogen fertilizer from Kellogg Biological Station, Michigan, USA - KB3-175-4 | ecosystem: Environmental > Terrestrial > Soil > Unclassified ...
CTCGATGTCATCCCGCCGCCGAGCCGACTGGATGCGGGCCAGGCCGTAGTCGAGGATGTGCCCGATGAGGGTATCGGACTTGGAGGTGAGCTGCACGACCTGGCGGAAGTTGCCTTGCGCGAGCAGCGGCACGATCTCATTCCACGTCCTGCGGTTGCGTGCCGCCGTGATAGTCAGGTAGACGTAGCGCTCGAGCGCGATCGCCGCGCCTACGACGAGCACCACGGCAATCGGGTACATGAAGTCCCCGCCGCCCTGAAAGAATCTGACGATCAAGCTCCAGAGACCCATGGTTGACACTCCGCCCTTCAGACCCGCCCAAACTGACCGACAGCCATCGAAAAAGCTGCGATCCCGCTCCCAAAACGGGCCGAGCAGTCAGCCCGGCTCACTGCCTGTCGCCAACCGGCGCCACTCGCGCGGCTGCCGGCTGCCCGCCGGCCGCATTGAGCTGCCCGTAATAACGGATGCGGCGCTGAAACACCCCGCGGTCGACCGGCCCCAGCACTTCATCCAGCAGGCTGTCGGTGGGCGCGATCACCTCGCCCGCGCCGGGGGAGCGTTTCCAGGGCACGATGACCATCACCTTGGGCAGCTCCTTGTTGCCTGTGATGTCCGTCGCACCAAGAGCCACGACACCGCCCTCGGCCTTGCCTGCCGGCGCGCTCCCGTGCGCCTTCGCGGCGGCAGCGTGTGCCGGTGAGTGCCGCGAGGGTACCCGGCCGGCACGGTGCGCAGCCTGTTTGCCAGGGGCGGCAGACGTCGGTTGGGCGCTGGTCGTCGGCCGTGCGGCGCTCGCGGCGCGTTGAGTCTCGGGCGTCTGCGCCTCCGTGAATGGAGCGGCCAACAGCAGGACGATCGTCAGCAACGGTAGTGACGGGCGCATGTCAGTTTGTCGCTCGGGGCGGAGCTGGCGGAGCCGGGCTACGGGCGGCAGGGGCAGGCGGCGCTGCTGCTCCGGCGCTCGCCGTTGCGTGCTCGCCTCCAGTCGGGGGGCTCACGCCGGCCCGGTGCCGCAGCTCGGCGATCCAGAATTCAACGGGCTTCTTCTCACCGGTGAGCTTGTGGTACTGCTCGAAGTCGGCGAGCGCCGCGACCGGCTCATCGAGATAGAGGTCGCGCAGGACTCCCCGGTCGCGATAGGCGGGTGCGTATGCGGGGTCCGCTGCGATGGCGCGCGCGTACGACCCCTCTGCATCGTGAAAATGGCCGCCGAGGCGCTGCGCGATGCCGAGCTCGGTCCAGGCAGCCGCGCGGTGCGGATCTCTCGCCAGCGCCTGTTGCAGGGCATGGCTCGCCGCATCGAGGTTGCCGGCCTTGCGATACAGAATGCCGAGGTCCACCAGAGGCGTGCAGAACTGGGGATACTGCTGCGCGAGACTCGTGAGCTGCGCTTCCGCCGCCGCATCGTTGCCGGCGCGAGCGAGTGCCAGCGCGTTGTCGAATGCGTCCTTCGCCGCGGGCGGTATCGGCGCCGGCGCGGACTGCGCTCCCGGGCCGGGCTGACCCGTCTGGCCGGCAGTAGCCGACTTGCCGGCTACCGGATGTGCTGCGGCCGCCGGTGGGCGCGCGGGCGCAGTGGCGCGCTTCGGGGTAACGGAGCACGCCGCCACCGCCGCGAGCAGCAAGACGCCTATTAAGGCTTCAATTGAGGGTCGTGACCACATCTGACATCAGCTCTGTCTTGCCATAGCGCGCCGGATCCAGCTGCGCGAGCGCATCGAAGCTCTTGCGCACCCACTCGTCATAGACACCCTGGCTGGCCCGCGCGGCATTCAGGCCGTAGATCTTGATGGCCTGCTCCTCGAAGGGAAACACCTGATCCTCCAGCAGCGAGTTATATTCGTCGAGCTCCTGGGCGCTCAGCTTCCGCGGCCGTTCGGAGCCCATGACGTCGCGCGCCAGGCTCTGGTAAAGGCCGGCCATCTCGTAAGTTGCCGCGGTGGTGACCTCCGCGACTTCATATGCAGCAGCCAGCCGGTAGGCCGCCATTGCGCGCTCCATCGCTTTGCGCTTTGCTTTCAGCGTTCGCGCCAGCGGCAGCGTCAGGCGGATGGCGCGAAACTCATCCCGCGGCTCCGCTGCCAGAACGAGTTGGGCCGTCGCGGCCAGATAATGCGTCCGTGCGGTGCGTTGGGAGCCCGCTTCCGCGTCCGCCTTCACGATCTCCCGGTACCACCGGTCGCGGGCGAGCTGATCGCCGCGGCTGGCCGCATAGTCGGCCAGCCGCTGGCGTACCTCCTCCGCATCCGCGAGCGGAGTGGGATATTGCGACACGAGTTTCTGCAGCACCGTCATCGCACTTGGAACATCGTGCGCCTGCGCGTAGAGATCCGCCGAGCGCTGCAGCGCCTCCTTCCTGACTGCCGGCGTCTGCGCCGCTTCCCCTGCGATCGTCTCGAACTGCTGCGCCGCCTGCATGGGCTGGTCGGCGCCGGCGTACGCGACGGCGAGCTTCTCATCGATGTCCGCCGAGCGGGCGTGGTGCGGGAATCGGGCGCGAAAGTCCTGCAGCACCTGGATCGCGCGCGTCCAGTCCCGTAACTGGATGAGCTGGGCGGATGCATCGTAGAGCGCCGTCGCGCAGATGGTGGAGCTGGGAGCGACCTGCTGGACCCTGAGGAAGTCCTTGACCGCGCCCTCGCCGTCGCCCGCCTGCCGCTTCGCCGCACCCTGCCGGTACACGGTGGCGGCAATGCGCTCGGTGAGGTCGGCACTGAGCTTCGTGTCCGCGGCCAGCTCGCGCGCCTGGATGAAGGCGGGCTCCGCTTCGGCGAACCTGCCCTGGTTGAAGTCCGCCTGGCCGATGATGGTCCAGGCGATCCGCCGCTTCGCCTGGTCGGCGGGCGGATTGCGCGCCAGCAGTATCCCGGAGATCCTGACCGCTCGCGGCAGATCGCCCGCGGCGAACACCGCCTCGTCGGCGCGTGTCAGCACGCCGGCGCTGTCAGGATGATCCGGAAACGCCTGCGCGAACTCGACCCCCGAATCGATTGCGCGTCGCTGCAGGTCGGCGAGCGCGCTGCCGCTCAGCCCCGCCTCTGCCTTCTGATAGGCCGTCAACGCGGCGTAGCCCGCGCTCTCCGACTGCGGATTGCGCGGGTAGTTGTATGCCGTGTGCTCGTATTCCGTCGCGGCATCCGCATAATGCTGCGCAGCGAACAGCGCGTCGGCCAGCCGATGATTCAACTGCCCTGCATCCGCGGCAGAGGGGAAGGAATCCAGGTACTGCCTGTACCATCGCGCCGCCTCCGCATAATCGTGTACATCGTGCGTCCGCTGCGCCACCGCATGCTCGTAGGTCGCCACGTCCCTGAGATCGGTCTCGAGCTCCGCGGTCACCTCCGGGTGATCGGCGCGCGTGTGCGTGTGCCAATAAGGGGAGCCGAACCCATAGTGCTCGACGTAGTCCCGCTTTGCCTGGAACACGAGCTGGCTGAAGCCACCCTTGGAGTAGGCCTGGATGGCCCGCGCCGCCAGATCAGGCGCCGCATCCGATTGTGGATTGCCGTCGACGTAGGCCAGGTAGGTTGCGGCGGCATCCTGGTAACGCTGCTTGGCAACATAGAGATCGCCCAGGCGCGAGTAGAGAAGCGAGTCGTAGGGCCGGGCGCCGTAATGGCCCACGAACCGGACGATCGAGCGGGCGCCGGAATCCTGCGAGAAGGTGACACTCATGACGCGCAGCGAGTCCTCCACCAGCTCGCGATCCGCGCGCTTGAGATCGAGGAGCGGCCGCACCCGCCCCTCGGGAGCCAGGAGCTCGCTGTCGAGGAGCCGGGCGAACGGCGGCAGGCTCGCATCGGGCAGCGACTCCTTGTAGAGCGACCAGCCGCTCTTGTACAAGCTCTGCACGTAGAACGGCGTTACTGCGCCACGGGCGATCACCGCGGCATACGCCTGTTGCGCCTCGCGATAGCGGCGCGCGGAAAAAAGGAGCTCGCCGCGCCGGAACTGCACCTCATCGATATCCCGGGCGTCGGGGTAGCGCTGCACGATGAGGTCCAGAGTGTGCAGCGCCTGGTCCGGCTGGCCCGTGGTGTCATATGCACGCGCGAGCTGGTAGAGCACCTCGTCGTTGTGCTCGTAGTTGGGATAGACCGAAAGCAGCGCCGTATACAGCTTGATGGCCTCGGCGCCGTGCACGTCGACCGAGGAGAGCTCGCTCGCCATGCGCTGCACCTCACCGGCATCGAGGTTGAGGTCTCCCAGCCGGCGCAACGCCTCGGCCCGCAGCTTCGGGTCGGTCTGCTGCAACGCGAGGAACTGCTGATAGCTCGCCATCGCAGCCGCCTCGCTGGCACTGACCTTGCCTCCCGTCACCACCTGGGCGGGGTGGGATTCGAGGTCCTGTAGGGTGGCTGCCTGCGGCGGCTCGGACCCCCGCGGCTCGGCAACCTGACACAATGCCAGGCAAGCCGAGAGCACGCCGAGGAGCGCCGCCATTTGCCGGGCGCATCTCACGGCCGCAATGCTCCGGGATTCGGCGGCGATGGGACGGCGGCCGGAGCCGCGCTGTCGGCCGCGGGATGGGACGCCTGGTCGTAGAGGGTGGCGAGCGCGAACTGCGCCTGGATCCGGTAACCCTGCAGCCGCTTCTTCTGCTGCTCGAGGTCATGCACGGCGAGCTCGGCAAGCGCGTGGCTCTGGGCCGTCTCCGCTGCCGCGAGCCGGCCTTGCAGAGCGCCGATGCGCTGCTGTAACACGGTCACGCGCGCGGCGAAATCACCGGTTTGAACCGGCAGCGCCTGACGGCCGCCGGCGAGCAGCCCCCAGCGCTGCCGCGCCTCGCTCAGCGCGAGATCGAGGCTCTGCAGCTGCCGCTGCTCGTGCCAGAGCCGCCCCGCGAATTCCTGGTCGAGCCGATAGAGCAGGACGCCGCGGACCAGAGCCAGACGCTCCCGCAGCTTCGCGTACGCCGGCGTATCGGGATCGTGGGCGAGCGTCGCCTGGACTCGCAGCACGCGCGCCCACAACGCGCTTTCGTCGGGTGCCGCGAGTGCCGTCACTTCGCGCGCGCGCTCCACCTGCGCCAGGCGGGCCGCGAGCGCGCTGCGGCGCTGCTTGAGCGCCGCGAGCCTGGCGGAAGTCAACAGCCCGTCGACCTTGGGCAGGCGCTGCGCGTAAGCGCCATGGCGGGCCGCGATCATCTCCTGGAAGGCATCCATGGTGGTCAGCCATTGGCCGAGCATGCGCTCCATGAGCTTCAGATCGCGGTAGTTGCGCAGCCCCTCCTGGAAGTCCGGGCCGGCAAACACCGCGTAGAGGTAGTGTGATTCCGGATCGTCGGGAACCTTGCCGAGCTGCCAGAACCAGCCGTAGCTCAGGCGATCGGGCAGTGCGTCGTCGTCGAGGGGATCGTTGCCCACGATTTCCGCCGCGGGCGAGTCGGCCTCACGCGCCAGGAGCTGCGTCAGGAGACTCCCGCCCTGTATTCGGGCAATGGCCCCATCGATGCGCGCCGACTCATCGTCGTACGAGCGCAGCGCCGTCCGATAGAACTGCGATGCCTGCTCCGGCGCGCGCAACTCGAAGAACGCATACGGCACCGTGAGATAGGCCTCCTGCACCGCGGGGTCGAGCGGGCTGCGGCCATGAAGCGCCAGCCACGGGACGAGCGCGGCGCGATAGTTTCCATCCGCGGCCTGCGCCCAGCCGGCGGCGAGCAGCGCCTCGCCCGAGAAGGGCCCCTCGAGACGCACGCGGTCGAGGGCCACTCGCGCCTTGGCGGCCTCTTTGGCCTTGAGGTAGGCAAGGCCCAGCGCGAGGTTGGCGCGGTCCTTGAGCGCCACCATCTCCGGCGCCAGGGCATACATCGTGCCGACGGAAGTGAGGACAGGCGCGGCTTCCGCCAACCTGCCCTGCCGGACCAGCGCGACCCCGAGGTTGAGCCGGGCATACGCGGTCCACCCCTGCTGCGAGCCGCGCCACCCTTCGAGCAGCTGCGCGGCCCGATCGAACCGGCCCTGGCGCATCCACACGTTGGCAAGCAGCAACTCCTTCTGGGACTCGAGCTCCGGCGACATCCTCCCATTGATGCGGATGAGGTCACGCTCGGCTTGCGTATAGTGTCCGCGCGCATAGAGCGCCTGCCCGAGGAAGAGCCAGGCGCGGTTGCGCACGCCCGTCGGTACATCGCTCGTCAACAGCTCTTCGAACGACCGGTCCGCCCGATCGTACATCCCCAGCGAGAGATAAAGGCTGCCGAGGAGCAGACGGGAGTCAGCCCCATGGTGGGACAATTCCTGCCAGTGCTCGTAGGCCGAGAGGCGCGTGGCGGCCTCGAAGTCCTTGCCCTGATAGTAGTAAAAGAGGACATCACCGTACGGCAGGTCCTGGACGCGTATCTCGGGAAGCGCCTCGGGATCATGCAGGCGAGCCGCGGCGGGCGCCGCTCCTGCGAGCAGCGTCAGGGCCGCTAGGACACACAGACACGCCGGCCGGGCCAAGGGTTATTCCCAGTCCTTGATCCGGAACTGCGGCTGGAGCTTGCTTTGATCGTCGGTGATCGTGAGCTCGAGATACTTGGCGCCGATGTCCTTCTGGAACTGGAGACTGGCGCCGCGGGTATAGTCGCGATCGTGCGGTCCCTTGCCGGTGAGGAAGGCCACCAGCTCGTGCTTGCCCACCTTGAGGTTGCCGACGAAGAGCCGCTGCACCCCACCCTGCACCAGCGCGTTGACCTCCCTCGGAGTGTAGAGATAGTTGGCAACCTCCTTGCCATCTATCTTCAACTGCACCGAGTCGAGGGCGAAGAACGTGCCTGCATCGATGGAGACGAATACGGCGACCTGGGTGTTGGCCGGGTAGAGCAGCTCCTGCTCGAGCACGAAGAGATCACGGTTCAGATCGAGCACGTCGCTCTTCAGCGACTGCACCTGCTGGTCCACTCCGCCTCCGGCGGCGCTCGGCGCGGCGGATGCCGCAGCGGGCGCAGGGGTCTGAGCAAAGCCCGCAGGGACGGCGCCCAGGGCGGCAAGCGCGGCGAGCAAAGCCACCTTGGCGATCAAACACCTGCCTGCCGGCCGGCGTGCGAAGGGCAACGGGACTTCGGGCATGATGGCGGTCCGTTCATTCGGCTAGGAGCGTGCGCAGCTCATCCTCGCAGTCGCGGCGGCTCGTTTCGTTGAAGTCGCGCACTACCTGGCGAACTTTTCCATTGCGATCGATCAACACCGTCATCGGCAGGTTGTCGACGTCATAGAGTCTGGCGACGGTCTTGGCCGGATCGAGCAGCAGTGGAAATGTGACGTGCGTCCCGAGTGCAAAGCGCAGCGCCGCAGCCTGGTCGTCGGCGACCTCGACCCCGTAGACGAGGAGTCCCTGCCCCTGGTAGCGGCTGAAATCCTGGTTCAGGGCCTCGAGCTGCGTCCGACAGGCATCGCAGCTGCTGCCCCAGAACGAGATCACGACGACCTGCCCGACGTGCTCGGAGAGGCGCACGTTGGGGCCGGCGACGGCCCGGAGAGCGAAGTCGGGAGCCGGCTGACCGGGTGAGGCTCGAGACCGGCCGGCGAGCGCCGGCACACTCCAGACGATGGCCAGCACGGCGGCCAATGCGCAGATGCGGCGCAGACGCAGACCCGAACTGGCCTGCACCGCGAGCCACGCGATCGACCGATTGCGCCAGGCGCGCTGCGAGGGTCCCCGCATCTCAGGCAATCGGTTCAAAGGCGATGAGCGATGCCTGGCTGCCGGGTGAGCCGAGCCCCTGTGTGGGGAAGAGTGTCCCGAACTGCCCCTCGAGGCCGTTGTGCAGGCCCATGTAGTTGAGGACCACCGTCTCGACGAGCTGCACGACCGAGTTGGCCGCGGGGCTCGAGGTGCTCACGACGGAGCCGTCGGCGCTGAAGTAGCCGATCTGCTGGCTGGCGGCGCCGTTGCGCGGCACCGGCCGTCCACGCGGGTTGTAGACGAGGAAGAAAGTCGCCGCTGCTGCGGATGAGTCCCCCTGCCAGGCAAGCTTGCCGCGGCCGTCGGTGCTCGAGTCGATCATGCTGCTGGAGGTGAGAGATCCGTCGCTGAACACATAGATCATCACCGGCTTGCCGATGCGCTGGGCATACTCCAGCACCGCGCCGATCATCTGCCCCGCCTTGAAATTCCGCATCTCACCCGTCGCCCGGGTGCTGTCGTGATAGTCGTAGCCGCCGAGGGTGATGGTACCGGCCCCCGCGAAGCCATTCAGCACGAGCTTCATGACGGTTGCGGTCTTCGCGATGTCGGAGTCGTTGAAGTCCGAGGTGGAGAAGATCGGCGTGCCACCGCCGATTATGTTGGAATCCTTGGTGGCATCGAGAGCGGCCGGATCGCCGAACACGGCCGCGGTATTTGCCGACTTCACGTAGTTGCAGCGCACCTGGTTCTTGAGCGTCGCATCGTCGGCCGCCTGCTGCGGGTCGGAGCTCGTGTAGAGCTGTACCCCCGGGGTCCCGCCGTTGGGCTCAGTGAGCGCGCCGGTGAAGGCGGCGGCGGGATCGGAGCTGCCCGCCGTGTAAGTGGTGGTGCCGCCGCTGATGCGCACTTGCGATTCGAGTACGGCGACCGAGAGCGGATTGGCCTTCGCCCCGCCGGTGCTCACGAGGCCGGTGGCATCGCTCGGCTGGTCGAAGGTGCTCGGCTGCAGCGCCGGATCGATCATGACACCGCCGAGATTGGGGGGCGCCGCGGAGTTGCCGCCGGAAACGGTCGGTTCGGTGCCGGTGAGGGTCAACAGTGACCCCTTCGCGCCCACCGTTGCGATACCGTACATCGGGTTGTGGGGATTGATGCCGGTGTCGTTCTCCGACAGGGCCGGGATCACGGCGCCGTTCGTGCCGGCGGCGGTGGTGGCACTCACCTTCGAGAGGATGCCGCGCAGGATGGCACCGTCCGAATGCCACAGGAGCCCGAGCGCACTGCTCACGAAGGCGGTCGAGGTCGGCACCATGTTGCCCGGCAGCCCCAGCTTGCCGTACCCCGCCGTGGAGAGGAAGTTGGCCTGTCCGCCCTGGACGCCGACGATGACCTCGGAGCCGACGAGGTTGGCGCCGCCTGCCAGATCGAAGCAGATGAAGGGAATCTTGCCGGCCCCCATCGTCACGTTGCACTGACTGGCGGCAAGCAGCGCCTGGATGTCGGCATCGAGGGGAATGGAGGCGGCGCGAGCGCTCCTCGCCTTGAGGAGCGCCGCAACCCAGACTGGAGCCGTGACCACCGCCGGAGCGCTGAGCAGGCCCGCGGAGATGAAGTCACGGCGGCTCACCGGTCGCTTGTGGCTCTCGTGGAGGATGGGCTCGCCGAGAGCATGTGCTCGAGCGGGCTTCTTGCGGATCAGCATGATCGTTCTCTCCTCGCGCCGCTCATTTCAGGCTGAGTGCGGCGCTGCCGAGCACCGCCTGGCAGGCCGCCTGACTGGCGACCGAGACCGTCGCACCACTGCTCAAAGAGGGCATTCGGTTGAGCAGCACATTGAGCTCATTCTGCACGGCGGCATAGGCCGGCTCGGTATTGGTCCCAACCACGGCGTTCACGAGAGGGGTGATCACGATATCGCGGTTGGCGTTGTTTCCTGACGTCCCGAAGAATGTCGCCGAGCTGCTGGTCATGTTTGCATTGAGAGTGCTGCTCTTGAAGAAAGCCTGCCGATACGACCCGCCGTTCCCTGTCATGAGCTCGCTGCAGTACGCGCCCGCGAGCTGCGATATCGCGGTCTGCTCCGAGGACGTGAAGGCGTTGATCTGCGGCACGGACGGCAGCGACTGCTGCTCGGAGGCGTAGAGCGCCGCGACCACGGAGTCGGTGATCGGCACCCCGGTGACCTTCGACAGCGAGGCGTTGATCTCCGCGAAGGTGCGCACCCCCACATCGGGCTGTGGCGTGTTGTCGGTCGTCACCGGATTGGGCGGCACGACCGGATCGACGAATACATGGCTGCTGTTGCCGAGCTGATCGAAGGAGAGGAAGAACATGTCGTTCTTCACGCCCACATCGACACCGATCACCGCACCCACGCTCGAGAGCAGCTGTCCGGAAGCGGCCGTATAGCCCGGCGGCCCGACGACGGTGTTGAGGGTCGAGAACGACTGTCCGACCGTCGGGACGGAGCCGTTGATCCCGATCCGCAGACCCTTGATGACGAGATTCTGCGGCTGCGCGTTCGCGTCCAGGCTGATGAACGTGGGAGCGTAGAAGAGATAGCTGTAGTTGTCGTACTGGCTGGCCGTCATCAGGATGTAGGACTGCGGCACCCCGGAGAGCGCGCTGACGTCGAACAGCAGGTAGTAACGCTGGCCTACGCCGGCCGCGTAGTTCTGCGACACCTGTGCGGGCGTGAGCGCCGAGTCATGGACGGCGAGGAAGCGTATCTCTCCTAACCACTGCCGGTCACCCGTGGTCTCGTTGCCGAGCACCAGCGCGAAGGTGTCGTCCCAGTTGGCGAGCGAGCCGCCGCCGCTCGGGTCGACGTCACCGGTGAACCGGCCGTTCACGTAGAGCTTCTGGCCGTTGACCGGATCGTATGTGAGCACGACGTGCTGCAGCGCCGCCTGCGCGACCATACCGGCCTCGGACGTCATCAGAGGCGGTGCGCCGTTGGTATCCGTCTTGTCGCTGCGCGTCCGTGCCTCGTATTGCATGGCATCCTGGCCGAGCGTGGCATTGCGCGAAGTGTCGCTGCCCGA
>Ga0134128_10011346_pt1 | contig 10658 bp, 8 predicted proteins | sample KB31754_FD_96462 | JGI IMG/M metagenome (GOLD analysis project Ga0134128, IMG submission 96462) | Terrestrial soil microbial communities with excess Nitrogen fertilizer from Kellogg Biological Station, Michigan, USA - KB3-175-4 | ecosystem: Environmental > Terrestrial > Soil > Unclassified ...
AACGGGCTGCCGGACGAGTCGAGCACGATGAGCAGCGTGATGGCGAGCAGCACGGGCGAGAGCACACGAGCACGATCGCCGCGACGACCAGGTTCCACGCGCGGGTCACCGCGTGGAACAGATCCGAGTGCGCGGCGTCGGAATGCCGGAAGCCGCTCGAGAACAGGATGGCGTCGGGATCGATCGCTTCGATCGCGATCTTGCCGGTCAACCGCTCGAGCAGTTGCACGGCTTCCTGGATGACGACGCCCCGGAGTCGGGCGTCGAGCAGCGGCCCGGCCGTGACGGTGTCGCCGTGATGGTGCGTGAGCGTGATCGCGATTTCATCGGGCCGCGTGGCGTCGATGATGCGCGCAAGCGAGGCCATCGATCCGAGCCGGAGCACGAGGCCCGGCGTCGGCTGCTCGTCCGGCGCGTCATCCACGACGCCGATGAGCCGGTAGCGGCCGTTCGGCCGCGCGCCGATTTCGTCGACGAGTGCCGTGGCGATCGGCCCGCCGCCGACGATGAGCACGCGCCGGCGCCGCGGCTCGGTCCAGTGCACCGCCGCCGTCATGCCGATGAGATACGCCGCGACGAACGTGCCCGGCCCCAGCCGGTGGGATCCCACCGCCAGCCACACGCCTCCGAACCCGATCGCCACGACGGGCGCCAGGGCCCACAGGAATCGCGTTCTCAATGCATTCCGCATGCCCGACCTCGAGACGCTGCCCTTACTCGACCGTCACGCTCTTGGCGAGATTGCGCGGCTGATCCACGTCGCAACCCCGCAGCACGGCCAGGTGATACGCCAGCAACTGCAGCGGGATGGCCATCAGGAGCGGCTGAAGGCACGGCGGCGCCGCGGGCGCTTCGATGACATCGTCCACGACGCCGTGCAGCGTGTCGTCGCCCTCGGTCACCACGGCCACGACCTGCGCGTCCCGCGCCTTCAGCTCGTGCAAGCCGCTTGCCATGGCGGCCAGGGTCGGGCCGGCGGGCGCCAGCGCGATCACCGGCATCGCGCGGTCGATCAGCGCGATGGGGCCGTGCTTCATTTCCCCAGCCGGGTAGCCCTCGGCATGAATGTAGGCAATCTCTTTCGCTTTGAGTGCCCCCTCGAGCGCGAGCGGGTACTGCAGGCCGCGGCCGAGATAGAGAGCCGTCGGCCGGTCCGCGAGCCGCTCGGCGATCCGGCGGATGCGATCGCTCTTCTCCAGCATCTGGCGCATGAGCGACGGCATCTCGGCGAGCGCGTCGACGATGTGCCGCGACGCCTCGCGATCGATCATCCGGCGGACCTCGGCGAGCTTGAGGGCGAGCAGCAGCATCGCGACCAGCTGCGCGCTGAACGTCTTCGTCGCGGCGACGCCGATCTCGAGCCCGGCGCGCGTGTAGAGCGCGCCGTTCGACTCGCGCGTGACCGAGCTCCCGACGACGTTCGTGATCGCGATGGCGCGGGCGCGGCTCGACCGCGCCTGGCGGAGCGCCGTCAGCGTGTCGGCCGTCTCGCCCGACTGCGTGACCGGCACCGCGAGGACATCGCGATCGACGATTGGGCGGCGATGGCGCAGCTCCGACGCGATCTCTGCGTCGGCCGGCAGCCGCGCCAGGTCCTCGATCAGATACCGGCCCGCGAGCGCCGCGTGCCACGACGTGCCGCAGCCGATGAACTGAATCCGGCGCAGGTCCGCCAGCTCGCGATCGGACAGGCCGATCTCGTCGAGCATCACGCGCCCGGTGTCGGGGTCGATCCGGCCTGCGATCGTCTGGCTGACGGCCCGGGGCTGCTCGAAGATTTCCTTGAGCATGAAGTGCGGATAGCCGCCCTTCTCCACCGCGTCGAGATCGGCCGGAATGGCCGTCGCTTCGCGGTCGACCTTCTCGCCCGACAGCCGCCGGATCGTGACGCCGCGTTTGGTGAGCACGGCGACTTCGCCTTCACCGATGACGATCGCCTCGGTGGCCTTGCCGAGGAGCGCCGACATGTCGGACGCCACGTAGGCTTCCGACTCCCCTCGCCCGACCACGAGCGGCGAGCTGCCGTTGCGGATGGCGACGAGCGTATCGGGCGCCACGTCCGAAATGCAGGCGAGCGCGAACGACCCCTGAAGGGCGCGCGCCGCCTTGCACGCCGCCTCGGGCCATCCGCTATCCGCGTAGCGTTCGATCAGATGCGCGATGACTTCGGTGTCGGTGTCGGATCGGAACTGATGCCCCTCGGCGAGGAGCATCTGGCGCAGCTGGCGATAGTTCTCGATGATGCCGTTGTGGACGACGGCGATGCGGCCGCGGCAATCGAGCTGCGGATGCGCGTTCACGTCCGTCGGCTTGCCGTGCGTGGCCCACCGCGTGTGCGCGATGCCGATGTGGCCCGACGGCCAGTCGAGCGCCAGCACCCGTTCGAGCGCCGCGATCTTCCCCGCGCTCTTGCGCACGTCGAGCCCCCGGCCGTTGAGCGTCGCGACGCCCGCCGAGTCATACCCGCGGTACTCCAGGCGCTTGAGCGCCGGCGTGAGAAAGTGCACCGCCTCCTCGCGCCCGACATAACCGACGATCCCGCACATGGCGAATGCTCCGGATGGGAAGGGCCTGGGGAGGCTCAAGGCTCAAGGCTTAAGGCTTAGGGCTTAGGGCTTAAGGCCGGCACTGAGATTTATGGCGAGGCCTTGAGCCTTGAGCCCTAAGCCTCAAGCCTTGAGCCCTAAGCCCTAAGCCCTGAGCCTGTCTACGCGCTCTCGAGCGAGCGCACGTACGACTGAAAATACGCCTTCGACTCGTAGCCGAAGAGCGGCCGCGTGTCGCGGTTGAAGATGAGGCCGACGACGGCGCCGGGGTCGAACTGGCTGAGCGCTTCGCGCACGAGCGCGCGCGGCGTGAGGTTGGCCGCGACGACGAGCAGATACCCGTCGACGATCTTGCCGACGAGCGCGCTGTCGGGCACCGGAATCGCCGGCGGCGTGTCGAGGATAACGTAGTCGTACCGGCGGCGGGCTTCCGCGATGAGCCGCTGAAAGGCGCCGGACCGCAGGATGTCGTAGGGATCGCTCGGGCTGTCGTTCGCCGCGAGGACGTCGAGCCCCGCCGTGACCGTCACCACGCGATCCATGATTCTCGCGTCGGACCCGCCCAATGCGTCGGTCCACGACCCCTCGGTCGTGAGGCCCAGACGCTGGCCGACCGAGGGATGACGCAGGTCCGCGTCGATGAGCAGGATCCGCGCGCCCGGCGATCGGGCGAGCACGGCGGCCAGGTTGACGGCGGTGAGCGTCTTGCCGTCACCGGCCGCGGCGCTGGTCACCGCGATGACCCGCAGGCCCCGCGCGCCCGACAGATCCTCCAGCCGCTGGCGCAGCCGGCAGTACTGCTCCGACTCGAACGATCGGGGCCGCACCATCGTGACGAGATGCGGGTCGAGGCGGCCGTGGTGCGGCGTGGCGGCGGCGGGCGAATCGAGTAACACGGATGCCTCCTAGCTGACGCGCAGCAGCAGCCGCGCGATTTCTTCGCTGTGATGGCCGAGATAGAACGCCTGGAAGGCGACGCCCGCGATGACGACGATGGACACGGCCGTCGCGAAGCCGAGCTTGCCGCGATGCGACCAGTTGTCGCGGGTCGTGCGAATCGGCGGGATGCTCGTGAGCACCGGCACGCGCGTGAACGCCCGCAGGTCGTCGACCGCGTGGAACGACGTGTCGAGCCGGTCCGACAGTACGGCCGCTCCGATCGCCACGAGGAGCGCGAGCAGCGTCGCGAGGCCGACCAGGTGCAGGCGGTTGGGCCCGACGGGCTGGTTGGGCACCACCGCGGAATCCAGCACGCGATATTCCTCGCCGTTCTCCATCGACTCGGTGCGCACGGCCAGCTGCGCGTCGTTGTAGCGCTTCTGCGCTTCGTCGTACATGTCGCGGGTGGCCGTGTAGTCGCGCATCACCATGTCGAAGTCGGGCGCGTGAGCGGGCGCGCCCTGGATCCGGGCCTCGAGCCCGTCGATCGACCCCTTGAGCGACTTGTTCGCCCCTTCGAGCTTCGCCATCTCGTCGTCGATCTGCCTGAGGCTCGCCTCGTAGGTGCCCCGCATCGTCTGCGGCGGCGCGCCGGCCTTGGCGGGATCCTTCGGCTCTTTCGCGACCTCCGCCGTGAGCGCCGCGATGTTGCGGCGGAGATCCTTCACGTCGGGATTGGCGTCCGTCGCGCCGGCGAGCTGCGCGTCGGCCAGCTGCTTCTTCGCCGCCTCGAGGCGCGCCTCGGCGGTCGAGGGCGTGCCCACGCCCACCGGCGCCTGCCCGGCATCCAGCTGCGCGATGCTGTTCTGGATCGACTGCCGCCGATCCATGAGCCGCATCTGCTGGTCGCTGTTCATCCGCAGGTCGTTGGTGAGCCGGCTGAGCGAGGCGATGTTCACGTCGGTCTGCTGCGGCAGCGCGCTGCCGTTGTGTTCGGTGTAGGCGCGCACGCGCGCTTCCTGGGCGTCCAGCCGGTTCTTCATGTCGGCCACCTGCGCTTTGGCCGACTCGGCCGAGAGCGACGCCTCCTGCGTTCGAATCTTCGCGTTCTGCGCGACATAGAACGATGCCAGCGCGTTGGTGACATCGGCGGTCGTCTTCGCGTCGTTGCCGACGTAGGTCAGCTTGAACGCGATCGTCGACGTCTGGCCGTTGATGGCCTCGGTGCTCGTGCTCTCGACGCGGATGTCGCGTTGGATCTGGTCGAGCGCCGGTTCGAGCGACGCGCCATCGCGCAGACGCGGGTAGAGGTCGAAGCGGTTGATGAGATCGGTCAGCCGCGCGCGGCTGAGCGCCTCCTGCTTGATCGCCTGGAGGCGCGCGTCGGTCTCGCCCGTCGCCGGCTGGTCCACGGTGTGCCGCATCGCGCCTTCAACGAGGATCGTGGCGCTCGCTTGATAGAGCGCCGGGAGCCCCAGCGAGAACGACGCCGCGGCCGCCACGACGAGCAGCCCGGAGAGCAGCGCGACGCGCCGCCGGCGACGAAGGATGTCGAGGTAGTCGGCCCAGGTCTGGCGGGAAGGGGAACGCGGATCTGGCGAAGCCATCGGGTGCCTCCGAAGGGAACCGATTCGACTACGGCACGACGACGATGTCGCCGGGCATGAGGACGAAGTTCTGCTGGACGTCCCAGTCGTTCACGACTTTCGTGTAGTTGAACTCGAGCGTCTTCCACGTCGTGCCTTCGCGGCGGTAGACGACGATCCGATCGCGCTTCGCGAAATCGGTGAGGCCGCCGGCCATGGCCAGCGCCTCGAGCACCGTCGCCTGGCTCTTCAGCTCGTAGCGGTTCGGATTCTTGACGCTTCCGACCACCGAGACCTTGTCGCTGTGGATTTCCTTGACGATGATCGACACCTCCGGATCGGAGATGTACGTCGCGAGGCCCTTGGCGACGGTGTCGCGCAGCTGCATCGGCGTGAGATTCGCGGCCTGGATGTCGTTCAGGAGCGGCAGCGAGATCCGGCCGTCCGGGCGCACGGCCACGTCGCGGGTCAGCTCGCTGTTGCGCCACACCGAGATGGCCAGCACGTCCTCGGGGCCAATCTTGTAGATGCCCGCGTCGGGACTCGGCGCGGGCGCGGGGGCGGACGAGGATGGCGCCGCGAGCAGCGGCGCCGGCGACCGGCGCGCCGTCTCCGACGGCCTCGCGGCATGGCTCGCCGCCGCACTCAACACCACGGACGTGACGACGACGGCCGCCCCAACGAACCCAGATCGCGCAGTCATAAGGCCCCCCAGACAATCAACCACTCGCCGCACCCGACGCACCCCTCGCACCCGTCGTACCCCTCGCACCCGTCGTACCCGACGCACCCGTCGCACCCGTCGTACCCGGCTCTACGCTGCCTCGACGAGCGTGCAGTCGACCTCGACGGCCACGCCTCGCTGGAGCAGCGACACGGCAATCACGAGCAGACCCTTGTTGAGCCGTCCGCGCAGGAACACGCCGTGCACGCCGGCGAGCGGACCGCCCGTGATGCGGACGCGGTCGCCCTCGGCGAGCCCCGGCCGGGCGAACACCGGCGCGCCGCTCGTGACCGCGAGCCGCACGGCGTCGATTTCGTGGTCGGGGATCGGGCTCAGTCGATCCCAGCGCTCGCCGAGCACCCGCACGGCGCCCGGGGCCTTCAACACCTCGACGTGGCTGGCGCGATCCATCGAGGAACGCACGAACAGATAGCCGGGGAAGAGCGGCGTCTTGTGACGATGGCGGCCGGTGGCGTGCCGGACCCAGGCCATCGTGCAGGGAAGGAACGTCTCGAAGCCTTTGGACGCGAGCTGATCGGACACCAGCTGCTCGCAGTGGCTGCGCGTCCACACGGCGTACCAACGCGCGACGTCGGGTGCGGCGTCTGCCGCCGCGGGCGTCGTCGCCGGCCCAGTGCCGTCGTCGCGAGTGAGAGTCAGGCTTCGCCCCCTTCATCCGCGCTGCGTGAATCGCGCAGCGCCCCCTTGCGGCCCGACGCGCGTGCAAGGAGCGTCGCTCCGTCGCACTCGCGTAACCGACGGAGCCCGAACGTGCGCACCGTTGGTCCGACTTCGAGGATGGCGCGCCGGGGAAAATGGAACAATCGGGAAGACCCGTATCGTTCGTTCGGGAAAGCCCCGATCAGCCTCGATGAGATGCTGGGCCGGACGACGTGCGTACTTGTGGTAGCGAAACGCTCACGATCGGCATCGCCCGCTGCCGCGAATGGAAATCCGGCCTGTTTCGTTGAATTCCGACGCGGCGGCCGCCGCGGGGATCACTCGGGCAGCAGCTCGAGAATGCGGCTCGGCAGCACGGGTTTCACGAGATGCGCGTCGAATCCCGCCGCGACGCTGGCCTGTCGATCGGCCTCGGTCCCGTATCCGCTGAGCGCGATGAGGCGCGTGGGCGGCCGCGGCTGCGCGCGCGCGCGTCGCGCGACGTCGAGCCCGCTGCCATCCGGCAGACCCAGGTCGCTCACGACGAGATCCCACGACTCGTCCAGCCGTGACAACGCCGCACTCAAGGTCGGCGCGATCGCAACCCGATGACCGGCGCTCTCGAGCGCGATGCGCAGCATCTCGGCGGAGTCTCCATGGTCCTCGACGACGAGGATGCGGCGCGACGACGCCGGCGCGGGCGCGCGCGTGACGGATGGCTGCCGGTCGTCGTCGTCGCCGGCGTCCATCGTCGCGAGCTCCACGTCGAAGGTCGCGCCCTGCCCCGTGCCGTCGCTCGCGGCGCGGATCCGGCCCTGATGCGCCTCGACGATGCCCCGGCTGATCGCAAGACCCAGGCCGAGACCGCCGTGATCGCGACGGCCCATCTGCTCGAACGGCACGAACAGACCGCCGATCTGATCCGCGTCGATCCCGATGCCGGTATCGGCGACGATCAGCCGGACCGATCCCTCCCCGTCGTTGGCGGTGGACACGACGATGCGCCCGCCGGGCGGCGTGAACTTCACCGCGTTCGACAGGAGATTGACGATCACCTGGCGCAGGCGGATCGGATCGCCGCGCACGACCGCCCGTCCGGCGTGCAAGTCGCCGACGAGCGTGAGCCGCTTGGCCTCGGCATTCACCCGCGTCGTCGCCAGGCAATCGGCGGCGAGCTCGTTCAGGTCGACGACCGCGAGACTGAGCTTGAGCTTGCCCTGCCCGATGCGCGTGACGTCGAGCAGATCGTCGATGAGGCGCGCCTCGAACTCGACGTTGCGGCGAATCATGTCGACGAAGCGCACGGCCGACGTCGGCAGGTCGATGAGCCCGCCGAGATACGACGCGGCATAGAGCGCGGGCGCCAGCGGATTGCGCAGTTCGTGGCTGAGCGTCGCGATGAACCGGTCCTTCGCCTCGCTGCGCGTGCGCGCGACCACTTCGTCGCGTTCGGCGCGCGCGCGATCGCGGTCCGCGGTCCGCCGCGCCTCCTCGAGCCGCTGGCGTTCGGTGACGTCGACGAGCACCGTCCAGCAGAGCGGCTGATCGTGGCGCGGCGATCGACGGGTGGACACATGCACGGGCACGAGCCGCCCCTCGGGCGCGACGAAGGTCAACTCCGCCTCGACGACGTCGAAGGTGCGCGCGACGCGGCGCATGTGGTCGCGAAACTCGTGCCGCTCGTCCGGCGTGACGAACGACGACAGGGACCGGCCGATCAGGCGCGCGCCGGACTCGCCGAGCAGCCGCGCCGCCGCTTCATTCACCTCGCGGATGACGCCGTGCAGATCGAGCAGGGCGTAGCCGACCGGCGCCAGCGTGAAGAGCTCGAAATAGCGATCCCAGTCGGCGACGAGCGACACGCCGCGCGACCAGTCCACGCGGCCCGCGTGGTCGACGATCGGCGTCGACCGCTCGTCGGCCGCGAGGCCGCGCGCAGCCCCGTCGCGACGCGTCGGGCGCGCCTTGCCGCCGGACGCGTGTCCGGCCAGTCGCCGGCCCGGCTTCATTCGCCTGGCTTTGTGCTCCACGATGACGCTCCAGCGTCGATCGACCATGGACCTGACGCCGCCGGGACCCCACTGACGCTATCCTCGCACCGTTCCATCGCGTCCGGGATGCCGGCGACGCTTCATGATCGGTGCAACTGTCGCACCATTCACCTCGCGTTCGGCATCGAGGGCACGGACAGGCCCCCTGCGCCGATGCCACTCATGTCCTGCCCGGTGTCTGCGCGGCGGTGGCGCCGCTGTCCGCGCCCGCGCCAACTTTCGTGCGCGGGCGCCACAGGACGATCACCGCAGGAGGGCGTTCAGCAGCGCGGCGAGTCGGGCCCCGCCGCGCTCGAGCTGCTGGTCGATCGTCGCCAGCGCCGCGTCGCGATACGCGGCGTCGAGCGCCACCGCCTCGCGCGGCGGTCCGGCCGGCGAGAAACCGGCGTAGTGATAGGCCACGCGCTCGGCGAGCGCGTGGCTCTCCTCGCTCCACTTCACGACGTCGATCGTCGTGTCGGCCGGATGGGTGTTGAGGTCGTCGATCAGCCGGCCGGCGCGCGCGGCCTCGGTCTCCGTCGAGAGATTGATCAGGCCCGTGTCCCACGCCGCGTGCAGGTTCGTCGCGCGGCCCTCGGCGCCTCTCAGCGCCTCGACGTGCACGTCGTTGCCGCCGCGATCGTGATCGTCGATGTCGTGCAGCGGCTGATGGAGGTCGCCGACGAAGTGGATCAGGAACTTGAGCGGCTCGGCCTTCTCCTCGTCCGTGCGTTTCGCATCCGCGAGGGCGGCGCGGAGGCGATCGATCTCCGCGATGATGCAGTCGCCCTGCGCGGCCGGCTTGCAATCGCGCGCGGCGTCGTACCGCGGCTGGCCGACCGGGATGTCCACGAAATGCCAGTTCGAGGTCTCGGGCCGGGTCGGCCGGACTTCGTCTGCCCACGTCGCGGCCCCGACGAAGACGTCCTGGCCGCCGCCGAGAATCGCCGCCGCGCGGTCGCGCGCCGCCGGCGTCATCTCCGCCCACGCGATGCGCGCGACGATGTGGTGGCCTTGCGCGCCCCACGCCGACAGCCGCGCCGACGACGGCAGCCAGCACGCCACCGCGAACGCCACCACGCCGACGCCTGTCACGACTCGCGCGCGTCTCGTCATCGCTCTTGCCTCAGGTCTCGACTCCAAACCCAGCCCCCAGCCCCTGGCCCCTAGCCCCTAGCCCCCAGCCTCTTGCCTCACGTGCTCTGCACCATCCGCCTGAGCGCCGCCAGGCGTGCCGTCGCGCGGCCCACGTCGCGCTTCACCTCGGCGACCATCTCGGCCATCAGGTCCCAGCCTTTCGCCTGCGCGTCGTCGATCTTGATCCTCAGCCGGCCGATCGCCGAGCCGCGGAGGTCGGCGATCTCCCTCTCGATCGCGGCGAGCCGTGCCTCGTGCTCCGCGATGCGGCGCCGCAGCCGTTCCGCGTCCGATCCGGCGTCGTCGCCGACGATGGCTTCGGGGCTGCGTTCCCAGGTGTGCAGGATGAGCCGGAGCCGATCTTCGTCGCGCTCCGCATACGCCCGATTGGCTTCCGCCATCAGCGAGTGCCGCCGCCAGCGCGCCGGCTCGTCAATCGCGAGGTCGGGATGCAGCGTCTTGGCGAGGCTGCGAAACATCTTCTTGAGGTCCGTCGACGGCGCGCCGCGATTGCCGCAGCCGTCGCCGTCATCGGCGCCTGCGGCGCTTCCGGTGGGTTCGTCCGGCTCCGCGTCGGCGGGTTCCCGCAGTCCCAGGCGGATTTCCAGCGCGAGCGTCTCGGCATCGAGGTCCACGAGCCGCCGATAGTAGGCGCCGACGGCGTCGAGGTAGCGCGACTGCAGGTGCTGCAGCTCGCCGCGCATCCCAGCGAGCGCCCGCTCGCGCTCGTCGAGCCGCTGTTCGAGAGCGGCCAGTTCGGCGCGCGCAGGCTCGGTCGGCAGGCGTTCGAGCGATGCCCCCGCTCCCCCGTGCGCGGTCGCTCGCGTCCTTTCGCTCACGCTCTCTACGATATTCTCACCGGATGACGTTCCCTCGATCGCTCCTTCGCCGGCCGACCACCACACTTCTGATCCCCGCCGTTGCGGTCTTCGCCCTCGCGATGCCGGTGGCAAATGCGCAGCAGGCCGCGGCGCCCGCGCCCGCCGCGCCGGCCGGCGCCAAGCCCGCCGACTCGCTCCCGCCGCTCCCGCCCGACGCGCACGTCGATCAGACGATGCAGCTCGGGGGCAAGGCGTTGAAGTACACGGCGACCGTC
>Ga0134128_10011347_pt1 | contig 10657 bp, 10 predicted proteins | sample KB31754_FD_96462 | JGI IMG/M metagenome (GOLD analysis project Ga0134128, IMG submission 96462) | Terrestrial soil microbial communities with excess Nitrogen fertilizer from Kellogg Biological Station, Michigan, USA - KB3-175-4 | ecosystem: Environmental > Terrestrial > Soil > Unclassified ...
AGCGCCGGGCCGCGAACGACGGCGATCGTGAGCGCGGGCGCGCGCCGGAGCGTCTCCAGCAGATCCTCGAGCGCACCGAAGCGCTCGCGCAGTTGCGCGTCGTCCAGCCGGTCGACGTCCGCGAGATCGGAGCCGGCGCAGAAGCGCTCACCGGAGCTGTCCAGGACGATCGCGCGTGCGTCGTTCGCGAATGCGGCGTGCAGCGACGCCTGCAGACTCGCCACGAGGTGGGGTGAAAGGGCATTCGCGCGCGACGGATCATCGAGCACCAGGCGCCATGCTCCCGCACGCGGAACATCGCGCTCGACGCGCAGCGGCTCACTCACCGCGCACGACCGTCGCCGGCGAAGCGCTTGCCGGTCCACTGCGCGTACACGTCGTTGCTGTGCTCGCCGAGGCGTGGCGGCGGCAGCGACGCGCGCACGCGATTTCCGTCGAGCTGCACCGGGTAGGCGATCGTCTTCGTCGTGCCCGCCACGGGTACCGGCATCTCCTGGACGAGCCCGGTCGACGCGAGCTCGGGATCGCCGAGGACATCGGCAAAGGTGTTCATCGGCCCGCACGGCACGCCGCGCCTTTCAAGCTCGTCGAGCCATTCGCGCGCGGTGCGGGTCGAGAACGCTTCCTGCAGGATCGCCGCAAGCGCTTCCTGGTTTTTTGCGCGTTGCGCGATTCCGGCGAAGCGCGGGTCCGCGAGCAGCGCCTCGTTGCCCGTCGCCTCACACACTTCGCGCCACAGCTCGTCGTTGCCCGCGGCGATGACGATCTCTGCATCGCTCGCGTCGAACGCCTGGTAGGGCGCATTGCGCGGATGCGCCGAGCCGAGACGGCCGGGTGCCACACCCGTTCCCCAATACTCGCTGGTCTGCAGCGCCGAGATGCCGAGCAGGCAGTCGAGCATCGCGCAATCGAGGTGAATCGCGCGCTGCTCGCGCAGTGCGTCGCCGCGCGCGGCGAGGATCGTGTACGCCGCGTAGAGCCCTGCCGTGAAGTCGGCCACCGGTACGCCGCATTTGACCGGCGGCCCGTCCGGTTCGCCGGTAACGCTCATGAGTCCGGACGCCGCCTGGACGACGACGTCGAACGCCCCCCTTCGCGCGTACCTTCCGCGCTGGCCGTAGCCCGAGATCGAGCAGTACACGATGGGTTTGTTCAGCTTGGCCACCTGCTCGAAGCCGACGCCGAGCCGGTCGAGCACGCCGGGGCGATAGTTCTCGATGATCACGTCGGCCAGCGCGCAAAGCTCGCGCACGCGCGCGAGTTGTGCCGGCTCCTTGAGGTCCGCGACAACGCTGCGCTTGCCGCGATTGAGCGATGCGAAATTCAGGCTGAAGCGCTCGCCCGTCGCGTCCTCGGCGATCGGCGGCCACGTGCGCAGTCCGTCACCCTGCGGCGCCTCGACCTTGACGACGTCGGCGCCCAGGTCGGCGAGCAGCATGCCGCAGAACGGCACCGCGGCGATGTGCCCGAATTCCAGGACGCGCAAGCCGGCAAGAAGCGTGTGCGGCACGTCGCTCGTCATGCCACCGCCCCCTGGACGAGGCCCGCGGCGTCCGATTCGATGCTTTGCCGCCAGGCGGCGACGCGATGCATGCTGTTGAAGAGAAACGCAGCCGTCGTGCGCGCGTCGCGCTCGAAGACGGCGACGAAGCGCGGCGCATCGAGCGAACCTTCGACAACGCGCAGCGCGTCCCCCGGCCGCGGGAGGCCGATCAGCTGCAGCTTGCAGTCGTATTGATCCGACCAGAAGAAAGGAACCGGCGCGTACGCCGGCGCCTTGCCCGGCGCCGCGAGGAGCGTCTGCGCGGCGGCATCTCCCTGTGCGATCGCGTTGTCCCAATGCTCGATGCGAATCCGGCCGTAACGTGGGTGCAGCCAGCTCGCGACGTCGCCCGCGGCGGCGACGTTTTCGGCGCCGAGTGCCGCACAGCTCGCGTCGCACGCGACACCGTCGTCGATGCGCAGACCCGAGTCCGCGAGCCACTCGACGTTCGGCGTCACGCCGACGCCGACGACGACGCAGTCGGCTTCGATGAGCGTTCCATCCTCGAGCTCCACGCCCTCGACCGCTGCCGCGCCGAGGAGCGCCTTCACCGCGACACCGAAGCGCGTGCGCACGCCGTGCGCCTGGTGGAGGCGCAGGCATACGCCGCCGAGCGTTTCACCCAGCACGCGCAGCATCGGCAGGCGATCGACATCGATCAGCGTGACGGCGCAGCCAAGCTTGCGAAGCGTCGCCGCGGTTTCCGATCCGATGAAGCCGGCGCCGACGATCGCAACCTTGCGCGTGTGGGCGGCAACGTGCGCCTTGAGCGCGAGCGCGTCGTCGATCGTCCGCAGCGTAAAGACGCCATCCATTTCCTCGTGCCAGCGCGGCTTGCGCGCGCGCGCGCCGGTCGCGATGACGAGGCCGTCGAATTGCAGCCGCCGGTTGTCGGCCAAGGCCACCTCGCGACGCGACAGGTCGAGCGCGCCGGCTCGCGCGTCCCGGAGCCACTCGAGTTGCAGCCCGTCGGCAATGCGCAGGTCGATCCGTGCGCGATCCCACGCGCCGGCGAGGAACTGCTTCGACAGCGGCGGCCGCTGGTAGGGCAGGTGCGGCTCGTCGCCCACCAGCGCAAGCTTTCCGTCGAATCCGCGCCTGCGCAGCGCCTGGGCGGCGGAGAAGCCGGCGAGCGATGCGCCGACGATGACGACGGAGCGCACGCGCTATTTTTCGATCGTGATCGCCTGCGTCGGACACAGGCGAGCCGCGTTTTCCACCTTGGCCCGGAGCGCTTCCGGCGGCGCTTCCTGCAGGACGTACAGGAAGCCATCCTCGCGCACTTCGAACACTTCCGGCGCGGCGAGCATGCACTGCGCGTTGCCCATGCATACGTCGAAATTGACGACGACCTTCATCATCCGGCTCCCTGCGCTCTCAGGTTCGATGCGTATCTGGGCATCTCGAGCGACGATGCCGGCAAACCGAGCGGTTCGTTGTGCTCCGACTTTTCCATGCGCGCGAGGACGCGGCGCGCATGGACTACACCGACATCCGAGCGCATGTTGATCTCGCGATACCTGGTGTTGTCGGAGAGCGCGTCGGAAAAGTCGAGCATCTCCTGTTGCCTGGCGAGCGCCCACTCGTCCTGCGCGACCACCTCGGGAAACTCGTGCGCCATGCCCTGGGCGAGCGTCATCGAGGGGTCGGGGGAAAAGCGCGCCCCGGCCTTCGCGATCATGATCCAGTGCCATTCGAGGTGGTGCTCGTCGATCGGCGTATCGGTGTGGCAAAGGATATATCCGGTCTCGTCGGCCGAGCCGAGCTTGCCCGGCGGCGCGACATGCAGCTGCACGCGCACGAGTCCCGGGCCGATCATCGCGTGCGTATGGTTGCGATCGACGACCTCGAGGCCGAACCAGCGCTGATAGTACGGAGGCAGCCGGTAATCCTTCACGCTGCGCGTGGTCATGACCTTCGGATTCCCGTCGACGTCGCCTTCGACGAGGCCGACCGGAATCATCGAGTTCGCAAGGTCGCCGATGTTGCCGTCGTGCAGTGGGAAGAAATGCGTGATGTCCAGCAGGTTCTCGATCAGCAGCCGGTAGTTGGCGCGGATGCGAATGGGCGGGTCGGAGATGACCGCCTCGTACCGTGAATCGGCGAGCTCGGGTATCCGCGGCGGCTTGACGTCGCCGATCTGCGCGGCCTCGCCGGGCCACAGCCAGACGAGCCCGTCCTGCTCGACGACAGGATAGCCGTGGAGCTTGGCGACCGGCGAGATCGGAATGTCGCGCTGCATCGGGATGTCGACGCACTTGCCCGCGCTGTCGTAGCACAGTCCGTGATAGGCACAGCGCAGCACGCCGTTGTCGAGCAGCTTTCCTTCCCACAGCGGAAATCGCTTGTGGCAGCAACGCCCGTCGAAAGCGACGACGTTTCCGTCCTGCGTCCGCCACATGACGATGGGCAACGCGGTGACGATCTTCTTCTCGAGTCTGTACTTGAAGTTCCGGGAAAGTCCGGCGACGTACCAACTGTTGCGGATCATCGAGCTTTTCCTCCAAAGGAAAGTCCCAGCATGCGAACCTTGGTTCTGCACAGTAACCATATCAAGCGGGTTGTGCGACGTCAACATGCGGGTCGTCACGTCAGGTACGCGCTTCGCACCCGATCGGAGTCGCGAAGATCTGCCGCGCGCTCCGAGAAGCGGATCTGGCCGTGCGACAGCGCATACGCCCAGCTCGCGAATTCGAGCGCCAGCGTCGCGTTCTGCTCGACGAGCAGCACCGAGATGTCGTGCTGGCGAAATTTCGCGATCACCTGGAAGATGTACTCGACGATCAGTGGCGCGAGTCCGAGGCTCGGCTCGTCGAGGAGCAGCAGCTTCGGCTCGCCCATCAGCGCCCGGCCGATCGCGAGCATCTGCTGCTCGCCGCCCGACAGCGTCCCGGCCGCCTGCACGAGCCGCGATCGCAGCGCCGGAAAAATGTCCAGCACGCGGTCGAGCTGGACCCGCGGATCGCCTCGCGCGTAGCTCCCCAGCACCAGGTTCTCGCGCACCGTGAGCCCTGGAAAAACCTGCCGTCCCTCGGGGCAATGGACGACGCCGCGGCGCACGATCTGCGAGGGATCGAGACCCCCGATCTCTGCGCCGTCGAACCGGATCGTGCCGCGCGAAGGACGAAGGATCCCGGAAATCGCTTTCAGCATCGTCGACTTCCCCGCGCCGTTCGCGCCGAGCAGCGCGACGACGGCGCCGTCGGGAACCTCGAGGCTCACCCCGCGCAGGACGTGTACGCGACCGTAGTGAACGTGAACGTCGTCGAGCTTCAGCACGGCGCGACCTCGGTGGCGTTCTGACGGCCGGTGCCGAGGTAGCATCGAATCACCTCGGGATCGCAACGCACGCTGGCGGGCGATCCCTCGGCGATCTTGCGGCCGAAGTTCATCACGGTCATTCGTTGCGCAATTCCTTCCAGCAATTCGAAATGGTGCTCGATCATCAGCACGGCGCAGCGCTTGCCCGCGGCGGCGATGCACGCGAGAAGGCGCGGCGTCTCGGCCTCGGTGAGACCGGCGAACGGCTCGTCCAGCAGGAGCAGCCGCGGCTCGGAAATCAGCGCGCGGGCGACGTCGAGCAGCTTCTGGTGCCCGTAGGGGAGGTCGGCAGGCGAGACGTCGCGCAGGTCCCACAGGTTGAGCTCGTGCAGCAGGCGCTCCGCGCGCATCCGTGCCGAGTGCTCCTGCCTGCGCGTCGAAGGCGTCAGGAGCGCACCCTCGAGCCCGGTCGTGATCTGGCTGTGCAGGCCGACGAGCAGGTTCTCGAGTACGGTCAGCGTCGGGAAGAGCTCCGCTCGCTGGAAGCTGCGCGCGATTCCCGCGCTGATCACCTGGTGCGGCAGCAGTCGCAGCACGTCGGCGTCGTCGAGCCGGACGCTCCCGCTGGTGACCGGACACACGCGGCTCAGCGCATTGATGAGCGTCGTCTTTCCGGCACCGTTGGGCCCGACGAGCGCGAAGATTCCGGTGTCGGGCAGGTCGAGGTCGAGGCCGTCGACGGCCACCAGTCCGCCGAAGCGCACCGTGACGCGACGCGCCTCAAGCATCGAGCGGCACCGTCGCAGTGCGGGGCCGATCGAGCGGCAGCCGCTGCGCGGCTCGCGCGCGCAGCAGCGCCTTGAGCCCGCCGGGGAAAAACAGGACGACGAGCACGATCATGCCGCCCAGCAATGCTAGCGAAAGTCCGCTGACCGTCGCGGCGGCATTCTTGATCGCATCGACGACGACTGCACCGCCGATGGCGCCCGGGATCGAGCCCATGCCGCCGATGATCACCATCGCGAAGAACAGCAGCGAGCTGTCGATTCCGAAGTCCTCGGGCGCGACGAATCCCGCGAGGAACGCATAGATGCCGCCCGCGGCGCCGGCGAGAAATGCGCTGCACATGAACGCGAGCACCTTCGTGCGCGCGACCGCCACCCCCATCGCGGCGGCGGCGATCTCGCTGTCCTTGATCGCGGCGAACGCGCGCCCGACGCGGGTGCGCGTCAGGCTCCAGACGAGCAGCGCGGCGACGACGAGGGCGACGAGCGCCACGTAATAAATGCGAACGGGACTGCCGACGTCGAGGCCGAGCAGCATCGGCCTGTGCAGATGCACGCCCTGGTCGCCACCGGTCAGCGCGTCCCATTTGAGCGCGACCTGGTCCACGGCGATCCCGAAGCCGAGCGTGACGATGCCGAGGTAATGACCCCGCAGCCGCGTCGCGGGGAAGCCCAGCAGCAGGCTTGCCAGTGCCGCCAGGGCGCCGCCGCACAGCGCACCTCCCAGCAAGTCGATCCCGAACCGCACGTTCAGGATCGCCGCCGCATATGCGCCGAGTGCCACGAATCCGCTGTGCCCCAGCGAGATCTGGCCGCTGCGGCCCATCAGCAGGTCGAGGCTGATCGCGACGATGGCGAAGATGAAGAACTCGGACACGACGAACAGCCAGTAGACCTGGCGCGGGCCGATCAACTGCAGCACGAGCGGGACCAGCGCGGCGACGAGGATCACCGCAAGCGCGATCGCGTTTCGTGACACGTGGCGCCCCGCTAGACCTTCTGCACGCTCACGCGTCCGAACAGCCCGTCGGGCCTGACATACAGCACGAGCAGCAGCAGCCCGAACACGATCGACATCGCGAGTTCCGGTGCCAGGAACGCGTCGATCAGGTTCACGATCACGCCGAGGATGAGTCCGCCGACGACCGCGCCCACCAGGGAGCCAAAGCCGCCGAGTATGGCGGCGATGAAGCCGTAGACGACGATCGTGTCCATCATGTTGGGCGTCACTGACGTCGTCGGCGCGGCGAGCACGGCGGCCACGCCCGCGAGCAGCACACCGACTCCCCACGCGGTCCCGAGGACGCGTCCGACGGGTATGCCCATGAGCTGCGCGGCATACGCGTTTTCGGTGATGGCGCGCATGCCGAGGCCGAGCTTGGTCGCGCCGAAGAGCGCGGCCAGCGCGATGCCCAGCGCCACGAGCAACGCGAGCTGGACGATGTCCTGCGGACGCAGGACGAGACCCGCGACGGTGACCGGCGCGAGCGTGATGGGCGCCGCCATCGGCCGCGGGTTATAGCCGAACACGAGACCCAGTACGCCCTGCAGGAACATGAACAGGCCGAGCGTCACGACGATCTGTGTGAGCACCGACGCGCCGGCAAGGCGGCGCAGGAGCAACGCCTGGACGACGACGCCGAGCACGAATGCCGCCGCCATCGCGCCGACGAACGCGAGCGGCAATCCGACGTGAAAGTCCGAGATCAGCACGTAGGCGACGTAGGTTGCCGCCATGCCCATCGCCCCGTGGGCGAAGTTCACCACTGTGCTTGCGTTGTAGATGACGACGAGCCCGAGCGCCGTGAGCGCGTACAGGCTGCCTTGCGCGAGGCCCGCAAGCGAGATCTGGAGGACGTATTGCGTCACGCCTGCTCCGGCGTCACTTCATCGCGGAGCCGTTGAACATGCTGTCGGGCACGATCTGCCATTTGCCAGCCTTCGCTTGCCACAGAAGCTGGCAACAGCTCCCCTCGTGCTGCTGCGCCGAGTAGTTGATCTTGCCGGCGATCGTGTCGAAATTGCGCAATGTCTCGAGCTGCGCGACAAAGGCGTCGCGCGTGATCGGTCCCTTGATCTTCTCGAGGCCCGCGTACGTCACCTGGCCGGCGAGCCAGCCCCATGCGGCATAGATGTCCGGCGCGTGGCCCGGCGCGTACTTGCTCATCGCGTCGGCGAACTGCACCCAGTGCGGGTCGGCGCTGCCCGGCGGCGGGAGGAACGCCGTGCAATACGTTCCCTCGAGCGATGCGATCGTGCTGAAGATCCCGCCGTAACCGCAGGCGGACGAAGTCAGGATGCGCGTCGGATGGTAGTCGAGGCTCGCCATCTGGTTGAGAATCTGCGCGCCCGACGTCGCGATCGTCGCCAGCATCACCACCTTGACGCCGGCCGACTTCAGCTTGATGACGGCGCTGCTGAAATCGACCTGCGAAGGCACGTAGGGAATCTCGACGTCGACCTTCCCGAGGTCGCCCTTGATGCCCTCGAGGATCGGCTTGCCGAACGCATCGTCCTGGTAGATCACCGCGGTGGCCTGGCCGGCGAAGTGCTTCTTGACGAACGCGCCCATCGTCTTGCCGTCGGTCGTGTAGATCGGCCACGACGGAAACACGTACTTCAGTCCGGGCTGGTAGAAGATCGGACTGCCGCTGCCCATCGATACCAGCGGAACGTGCGCCTCGTTCAGCGTCTTGTAGACGGCGGCGGTCGTCGGGCTGCCGATGCTGCCGACGATCGCAAACACGCCGTCTTCGTACACGAGCTTCTTGTCCAGCGCCGTCGTCTGCGCGGGCTGATAGCCATCGTCGTAGCTGATCAGCCGAAGCTTTTTGCCGGCGACGCCGCCGCGCGCGTTCACGGAACCGATGAATGCCTCGAGCCCCCACTTCGATGCGCCGATCGGCGCCTGCGGTCCGGACTGCGCGGCGGTCTGGCCGAGCAGAATCGTGTCGCCGGTGACGGTGCCCCCCGACGCCGCATCGGCGGCGATGGCGCCGGACGCCAGGATTGCGCACGCGATCGACGTCGCGACGTTGGTACCCCATCGAAGCAGGCAATTCTTCATGAACTCTCCCGGATTTGCGCCACAAAAGTCCCAACATGCAGAACACTAGACTGCGGGTTGACTTTAGCATGTGCCACGCGGCGGTAGCAACGGGCGAGCGAGGCGGCGCGCCGACTCGAGCTGCTTGCGGAGCACCGGAAGCTGGTCCGCGGCGAAGCGCTGCACGCGTTCGCCGTGTCGGTCGGCCGTCCATTCGAACCGCGCTTGCGCGCTTCGTCGAGCGCGAAACGCTGCCCGGTCCCGGCGTTGCAAGCGACGATGCGCCCGATGCGTTCATTCGCAACACGGCCATCACCGTGCATCATCCCGCGGGCACGCCCCCGCACTCGCGCCAACGGGCGATCGACCGTCCGCGGATTTCGCCATCCCGAAATCGCATACCTGATTTCCACTGCCGGCGCGGCGCCGGCATCACGGCATCTTGGGTCACCGCATCCGGACGTTGCATCCAGATCGGTCGCCGCGTCGTACGGTCAGCCATGGGAATCGTGATGCCCGGCTTGCGGTCCACCGCGTTCGCGGTCGCGCTGGCATTTCTGCCGGCGGCGGCATGCGCCAAACCGTTCGTCCCGCAAGACGATGCCGTCGTCCTTGAACGGCTGCCGGAAAAGGGCGATCCCGCGCTCGCCGAGTTGAAGCGGATGCGCGCGGCTCTGATGATGAGCCCGCGCGACCTTGATAGCGCCGCGCCTGTCGCGCGTCGTGCGCTCGATGCGGCCAGGACGCTTGGCGATCCGCGTTATCTCGGCCAGGCGCAAGCGGCGCTCGGGCCTTGGTGGAAAGGCGACGATGTGCCGCCGGTCGCGCTGCTGCTGCGCGCGACGCTCAAGCAAAGCCAGCATGATTTCGCGGGCTCGCTCGTCGATCTCGATCGCCTGCTCGCCGTGAATCCGGCCATGGCGCAAGCGCGACTGACACGGTCCACCGTCTTGACCGTCGTCGGCCGTTACGCCGACGCGCGTCGCGATTGCGCCGAGTTGGCCGGCAAGGTTGCGCCCATTATCGTCATCGGCTGCGAGGCGACGCCGGCGAGCCTGTCCGGCCAGGCGGGACCTGCGTACGGCGCGCTGGTGCAGGCGCTCGCCCTTCCGGCTGCCGTGGGTGTGCGGGAGTGGGCTTTGACGCTTGCTGCGGAGATTGCCGCACGTCGCGGCGACGTTGCCGCCGCCGAACGTCACTTTCGGGATGCGCGGGCGCTCGATCCGCGCGATGCGTATCTTAAAGGCGCGTTCGCCGATTTCCTGCTCGATCGCGACCGACCCGGCGAGGTGCTGCCGCTGTTGCGTGACGATACGCGTAACGACACGCTGTTGCTGCGTCTGGCACTTGCCGAGCAGCAGCTTGCGGATCAGCGGGAGCGCTTTGCAGCGCATCGCGCGGATCTCGCGGCGCGCTTCGAAGCGGCACGCCGTCGCGGCGACAGCCTGCATCGGCGCGAAGAGGCGCGCTTTCGGCTCGCGATCGAAAAGAATCCGCAGGCGGCGCTTACGCTTGCGCGCGACAACTGGGCGGTGCAGCGCGAGCCGGCGGACCTGCGCATCCTGATCGAAGCGGCGCGCGCATCCGGCAATGACGATGCACTGAAAACGGCTTCGGACTGGATCGCGGCGCATCACCTCGAGGACGCGCTCATCGTCGCGCAACGGGAGTGGCTGCGATGACGCGCATCGTCGCGCTGCTCGCGTGCGTGCTATTGAGCGTGCCGGCCTTTGCGCACAAGGCCAGCGACGCTTACCTGACGATCGAGCGCGACGGCGGATCGCTGCGCGGACAGTGGGACATCGCGCTGCGCGATCTCGACAACGCGCTCGGACTCGATGCGAACGCCGACGGCGACATCACGTGGGGCGAGGTTCGATCGCGGCAAGCCGATATCGGCGCCTATGCGATCTCGCGTCTGCAGGTGTCGTCGGGCGGGGAGCGTTGCTCGCTGACCCCGACCGCTTATCTGATCGATACGCACACCGACGGCGCGTACGCCGTGATGACGTTCACCGGCGC
>Ga0134128_10011349_pt1 | contig 10655 bp, 7 predicted proteins | sample KB31754_FD_96462 | JGI IMG/M metagenome (GOLD analysis project Ga0134128, IMG submission 96462) | Terrestrial soil microbial communities with excess Nitrogen fertilizer from Kellogg Biological Station, Michigan, USA - KB3-175-4 | ecosystem: Environmental > Terrestrial > Soil > Unclassified ...
ACGATGCAGAGCGAAGCGATGAGGAGGAGTGGCGAAAATGAACTTCAGCAACATCTTTCGCCAGCACTGGGCGGCCCTGCGGGCTCTGCTGGTGCTGACCGCGATCACCGGTTTCGTCTACCCCGTCGCGGTCTGGGGAGTGTCGCTGCTGCCCGGCCTGCACGCCAAAGCCGAGGGCTCGATCGTCAAGGTCGCCGGCAAGCCGATAGGCAGCAAGCTCATCGGCCAGTCGTTCACCGACAAAGACGGCAACCCGTTGAAGCAGTATTTCCAGAGCAGGCCTTCGGCGGCCGGAACCGGCTACGACCCAATGGCGTCAGGGGCCAGCAACCTCGGTCCCGAGAGCGTCATCGACGCACCCGACAAACCCAGCCTGCTGACTCAGGTCTGCTCACGCAGCGCCGCAATCGGACGCCTCGAGAAGGTCGACGGATCCCGGCCGTTCTGCACCGGCGACGGCGTTGGCGCCGTGCTGTCGGTGATCGGGCCCCACGACTCGGCCGGCAACGTCATGCATCCGACTCGGGTGGTCAGCGTCAACCAGCCGTGCGCGAAGCCGGGAAGCGCCCCGGCCGCGGTGTTCCAGCAGATCTATGAGGGTGTTCGGGTGCAGTGCGCCCAGTTCGGTCAGGACTACTCGGCCGGTCAGATCGTCCCGATTCGGGGCGCGGCGCCGGAACACCCCGCGGTGCCCGCTGATGCGGTCACCGCCAGCGGCAGCGGCCTCGACCCGGACATCTCGCCGGCTTACGCCGCCATCCAGGTGGCACGGGTGGCCGGCGCCCGCGGCGTCACCACCGCGCAGGTACGGGACGCGGTGCATCGCAACCAGCGCGGTCGACCGCTCGGCGTCTTCGGCGAACCGGTGGTGAACGTACTCGCGCTCAATCTGGAGCTGGACCGCGATTTCCCGGTGAAGTCTTGAACTTCCCGGTGGATGATGTCCATGTGACCTCCACCAACGAGCCTGGCAGGTACGACGACCCACTGGCTCACCGGACGTACCCGCCGCGACGGGGCGAACTGCGTATCTACCTGGGCGCCGCACCGGGCGTCGGCAAGACCTGCGCCATGCTCGGTGAGGCGCATCGCAGGCTGGAGCGCGGAACCGACGTCGTCGCAGCGGTGGTCGAGACGCATGGCCGCAAGAAAGTCGGCGAACTCGTCAAGGGCATCGAAGTCATTCCGCCGCGTTACATCACTTACCGCGAGGGGACGTTTCCCGAACTCGACATCGAGGCCGTGCTACGTCGCAAGCCCGAAGTGGCACTGGTCGACGAATACGCGCACAGCAACATTCCGGGCAGCGTCAACGAAAAGCGTTGGCAGGACATCGAAACCCTGCTCGATGCCGGCATCACGGTGATTTCGACGCTCAACATTCAGCACCTGGAAAGCCTCAACGACGCCGTCGCGCAGATCACCGGAATCGAACAACGCGAAACCGTACCCGACGAGGTGGTCCGAAAGGCAGCTCAGATCGAGCTGGTCGACATCACACCGGAAGCGTTGCGGCGCAGACTTGCTCACGGAAATGTATACCCGTCGGAACGCATCGATGCGGCGCTGACCAATTACTTCCGCACCGGCAACCTGACCGCGCTGCGCGAGATCGCGCTGCTGTGGCTGGCCGACCAGGTCGATTCCGCGCTGGCGAAATATCGCGCGGAGAAGAAGATCACCGACACCTGGGAGGCGCGCGAACGGGTGGTCGTCGCGGTGACCGGTGGCCCGGAATCGGAAACGTTGGTGCGCAGGGCATCTCGTATCGCGTCGAAGTCCAGCGCGCAACTCATGGTGGTGCACGTCGCGCGCGGCGACGGACTCGCGGGCGTCTCCCCCCGTGAGATGGGCAAGGTGCGTGAGCTTGCCGCGAGCATCGGGGCCACCGTGCACGTGGTGGTCGGCGAGGATGTGTCGTGCGCACTGCTGGACTTCGCCCGCGAAACGAATGCGACCCAACTGGTGCTCGGCAGCTCTCGCCGGTCGCGGTGGGCCAGCATTTTCAGCGAGGGCATCGGCGCGGCCACCATCAAGAACTCGGGCAAGATCGACGTTCACATGGTCAGCCACGAGCAGGCCAACCCCGGGTTGACGCTAACGACCATCTCGCCGCGCGCCCGCCAGGTCATCTCCTGGCTGGCGTCGGTAACCGTGCCGTGGGCCATCCTGGCCGTCACGATGCGCCTGGATCCGACCCTCGACATCGCCGGGAAGTCGGCGATGTTCTTCGCCGGCATCGTCGGCGTCGCGCTGTTCGGCGGTCTGGCGCCGGCGCTGCTGTCGGGCGTGCTGTCCGGCGTGCTGCTGGACTACTTCCATACCGAGCCGCGCTACACCCTGGCGATCAACAGCCTGAGCAATGTCTTGACCGTCGTCCTGCTGCTGGGGATCGCGATGGCCATTGCCGTTCTGGTGGATGCGGCGGCGAGCCGGGCCCGCGAGGCCAGGCGGGCGGGCCAAGAGGCCGAGTTGCTCTCGCTTTTCGCCGCGTCGGTGCTGCGCGGTGCCGATCTGACCACGCTGCTGGAGCGGGTGCGGGAGGCCTACTCCCAGCGCGCGGTGTGCCTGGTGCGCGACGTCGATGGTCACCCCGAGTCCGTCGCGGGGGTGGGTGTGAACCCCTGCAGCACAGTCGATTCGGCGGACACCGCGGTCAAGGTGGGCGACGAGGAATTCTGGCTGTTGATGTCCGGCCGCGGACTGACCGGCCGCGACCGCAGGGTGCTGTCGGTGGTCGCCACTCAGGCTGCCGGCCTGGTCAAACGGGGCGAGCTCGCCGAGGAGGCGGGCAAAGTCAAGTCCCTCGCCGAGGCCGATGAGCTGCGCCGGCTGCTGCTGTCTGCGCTCGGTCACGATCTGCGCACTCCCCTGACCGCCGCCAAGGCAGCGGTGTCCAGCCTGCGCGCCGAAGACGTCTACTTCTCGCCCGAAGACACCGGCGAATTACTCGCCACCGTCGAGGAGTCGGTGGATCAGCTTTCTTTGCTGGTGGCCAACCTGCTGGACTCCTCCCGGCTGGCCGCCGGCGTGGTACGGGCCGAGCTGACCGAGGTCTACCTCGAAGAGGTCGTCCAGCGGGCGCTGGTCGGGATCGGCGGGCGCTGCACGATGAACGAACGGGCCGGCATAGAACGGGTCAAGGTCGAGGTGGGCGGAACGGTCGTGATGGGCGACGCGGGTCTTCTCGAGCGAGTGCTGTCCAACGTGATCGACAACGCGCTGCGCTACGCACCCGCCAGCATGGTCCGGGTCAACGCGGGACAGGTCGGGACGCGGGTACTGATCAACATCGTCGACGACGGCCCGGGCGTATCCAAAGGCGCCGCGGAGGAGATGTTCCAGCCGTTCCAGCGTCTCGGCGACTTCGACACCACCACCGGCCTGGGGCTGGGGCTGTCGGTGGCCAAGGGTTTCGTCGAGGCGATGGATGGCACGATCACCGCGACCGACACCCCAGGCGGCGGGCTGACCATCCTGATCGACCTGGCCGCGCCGGAGGCGGAGCAGCGCCAATGACCCGCGCCGGCGACCTAATCCTGCCCCACGAGAGCGGTGCCACTGAGGAGGAGCGGCGCCCATGACCCGCGTGCTGGTCGTCGACGACGACCCCCAGCTGCTGCGAGCGCTGCGCATCAACCTGTCGGTGCGCGGCTACGAGGTGATGACCGCCCCCACCGGGTCACGGGCCCTGGCCATGGCCGCCGAGCACCCGCCCCAGGTGGTGATCCTGGACCTGGGCATGCCCGACATATCCGGTATCGAGGTGCTCGCCGGCCTGCGCGGCTGGCTGACGGCTCCGGTGATCGTGCTGTCCGCGCGGACCGATTCGTCCGACAAGGTCGGCGCGCTCGACGCCGGTGCCGACGATTACATGACGAAGCCGTTCGGCATGGACGAGCTGCTGGCCCGGCTGCGCGCTGCGGTGCGACGGGCAATCGTGGCCACCGGCGCGGACAACCCGGTGGTGGAGACCAAGTCGTTCATCGTCGACCTGTCGATCAAGAAGGTGATCAAGAACGGCGCGGAGGTCCATCTGACCCCGACGGAGTGGGGCATGCTGGAAATGCTGGTGCGCAACCGCGGCAAGCTCGTCGGTCGCGAGGAGTTGCTCCGCGAGGTGTGGGGACCCAAGTACGCGACGGAAACCCATTATCTGCGTGTGTTTCTCGCGCAGTTGCGCCGCAAGCTCGAAGACGACCCGTCCCATCCCGCCCATCTACTGACCGAGGCAGGCATGGGTTACCGCTTCGAGGCATGAGAGCCGTTGCGCGAGAACGGGTTAGCACCCAACCGATAGTCGCGCCACCCGCCAGCAAAAGTGCGCGTTGCAGCAGGGCCGGATAAAGCCGTGGTGTAACCTATTTCAGTAGCAGCGTTAGCAAAGTCGAAGCCCACCCGTGCAGAGTGGCGGATCAGAGAATGCAGCATCACATCATTGTCAGCGGCGACGACGCGCTGGCCACCACCATCGTCGAGGAGTTGGAGCGCGCCGGCGCGCACGTCGTCAAGCTGGGCACAGGCGATCTCACCACGATGTGTGACGTCCTCGAAAGCGCCAACATCGCCGACGCGTTGGCGGTGGTGTGCGCCGGTGACGATGATGCGGCCAACCTCGAAATTGCTTTGCTGGCAAGACGATCCAACCCATCCGTGCGGGTGGTCGCCAGGCTGGCGAATGATGTGTTGCGCGCGGCGATGGCCGCCGACAACGGGCCGGGCGCAATCCTCGACGTCGCCGAACTGACCGCGCCGTCGGTGGTGGAGGCATGCCTGGCCCACCGCACCCACGCCTTCGAGGCGGCCGGAACACAGTTCCTGGTCTCCGGCAGCGAAGCGCCGCGGGCGGCCACGCTGCGGGAAATCTACGGCGACCTGGCCCCGGTAGCCATCATCCACGGAGATAACTCGTCGAGCCCGGGCGAGATCGAGGTCTGCCCGACCCGCAACCAACGAGTGCTCGCCGGTGACCGCGCGGTGATGATCGGCACGGCCGACGAGTCAGCCGAGCGCGGTCTCAAGGTCCGCCGGCCGGTGGGAACCCGGTCGCAACGAGCCGCGCTGCGACGACTGCTCGACGGCGTCAAGGCCGTCGTCAACGACTTCAACCCGGCGTTCTATCCCGCCCTGGCGGCCGCGATGACGCTGGTCGTCATCTCAATGCTGTTGCTGCGCTTCAATTATCAGCACCCCCGAATGTCCTGGGTCGACGCGCTGTACTTCACCATCGAGACGATCACGACGACGGGGTACGGAGACTTCAGCTTCGCTCACCAGGAGACCTGGCTGCGTCTGTTCGCCGCCATGTTGATGTTCGGTGGGGCGACCACGATCGCGTTGCTGGTCGCGTTCATCGCTGACGTGCTGCTGTCGCGCCGCTTCGTGTTCGCGTCCGCGCGCCCGCGGGTGCGACACCTGCGCAATCACGTCATCGTCGTCGGGCTGAGCGCGCTCGGGATGCGGGTGGTCACCGACCTGCTCAAGGCGGGCTACGACGTCGCGGTCATCGAGATCAATGAAGACAACCGATTCCTGTCCGCCGCGCGCGCGTTGGACGTGCCGGTGATCTTCGGCGACGCGACGCTGGTTCAGACGTTGCAGGCGGCGCGGGTCGACCGGGCCCGCGCGGTCGCGGTGCTGACCCGCGACGACATGATCAACATCGAAACCGGAATCGTGCTGGCCGAGATGCTGGGGCCGCGGGTGATACCCGAGGTCAATCGGCGCGCCGAGGTCTCGGTGGTGCTCCGTGTCTATGACCGCGCGTTGGGGTTGGCGGTCGCGCAGCGATTCGGTTTCGAGAACGTCCGCTCGTCGGTCGCGCTGGCCGCGCCGTGGTTCATCGGCGCCGCCATGGGTGTCGAGGTGCTGGGCACCTTCTCGATCGGCCAGAGCTCGTTCATGGTCGGGGCGATGCTGGTGGCCGAGGGCAGCGAACTCGACGGGCTGCAGATGGGCTCGTTGTCGAACAAGACGCGCGTGATCGCGATCTGCCGAGAGGACGCGCCGATCGATCTGCGTCCGCACCACGAAGGACGGCTGCGCGGCGGCGACACGGTGTACCTGGTCGGTCCGTACCGGGAGTTGGTGGCAACGCTGCGGAAGGGGTTGCCGCCTCGGCACGCGGCCGCCGACGCCGAACCTGCCGCCGAGGTCGACGGAGTGCCTGCGCAACAGCAGGACGTCGAGGTCGGCCGGCAGGCCCGCACGGGTTGACCTCCGAGGCACGACAAATTCGGATTCCCGTACAAGGTCCTTACGGAAAGCTGGCAAGTCGCTGGAGACGGCCTCTCCGGAGCGAGAGTGAGCCGGTCAGCCCCTAGAATCGGGACCGAACGCGCGTCCCGGGGGCGGAAAAACAGGCGTCGACGCGTCGGTAAACCTGAGAAATACTAAGGATTAACCCGAGCGATATGGGTAATTGGTGTCGCTCAATGCCATTGAGCTGCGCGATCATTTGTATATCGCCTGTTCAATGCAGATAATGGCGTGGTCTGCCGACCAACTGAGTCCGCCGGTGGATGCGCCATTGGCACTACCCAACGCCGCTAAATGGGCGGCTGCTCGACCATTTAGACCATTTGGCGGAAAGGGAGACCATGCTTTCGGGGACGGCTGAGCCCGAATGTCGCGATCACCCGTCGGAGGTCGTGGCGGCAGTCGGCGCGTCGGTGAGCGGCACAGACACGCCCACCCGGGCCTTCGCGACCACTCGGACGTCGGCTGACGACGCGCCGCTCAGCGAAGCGACAAAAATCACCGCGCGTGCCACCATTCATCCATCGGTCAATGGCATGGCCACGGCCGGGTGCATAGCTGGCTCGACCGCGGTGATTTAGAGGGGCTGGCTAGCCATGGAATTCGGGAATTATCCGCCAGAGGTCAACTCCGCCCGCATGTATGCGGGTGCCGGGTCGGGGCCGATGCTGGCCGCCGCCGAGGCGTGGGACTCGTTGGCCGCCGAACTCCATTCGGTGGCCAACTCGTATCAATCGGTCATATCGGGATTGACCGCGGGCTCGTGGATGGGGCCGGCCTCGGTGTCGATGAGTGCGGCGGCCGCCTCGTACGCGGCGTGGCTGCGGGCCACCGCCGCACAGGCTGAGGAGACCGGCGCGCAGGCCAGGTCCGCGGCCGCCGCCTATCAGACCGCGTTTACGGCGACGGTGCCGCCGCCGATGGTCGCGGCGAACCGCAGCCAGCTGATGACGCTGATCGCCACCAACCTGTTCGGCAGAAACACCCAGGCGATCGCCGCCAACGAAGCCCAATACGGTCAGATGTGGGCCCAGGACGCCGCGGCGATGTACGGCTACGCGGCCTCCTCAGCCGCCGCGACCCAGCTGTCGCCGTTCAATCCGCCCCAGCAAAACACCAGCCCCACCGGCGAGGCCGGCCAGTCCGCCGCTGTCAGTCAGGCCACCGGCACCGCCGCCGGCAACGCGCAAAGCATGATCCAACAGGCGTTTTCCGCGGTGCCCGCCGCACTGCAGGGTGCTGCGGCAGCGCCCGCCGCGACCGACCCGCTGAACACGATCAGCGACCTGATCGCGATTTTCGTCGACCTGCCGGCCGGTTTGGCGACGTTCGGGGCCGACATCCCGCTCGGCAGCCTCGGGGTCGTCGCGCTCCCCTTCGACATCGTCGGCGCCTTGACCGGTACCCACACCGACCGGATCGTCAGCGGCTGGAACGGGGAGCAGACCTGGCCGGGCGAAGGGCCCGCCCCGGTCAAGCCGTTCCCCGCTCCGCTGCTGAACCTGCCGACCGGCACCGTGCCAACCAGGCTGTCGGCCGGTCTCGCCGATGCGAACAAGGTCGGCGGGTTGTCGGTTCCGCCAAGCTGGACCATCGCCACGCCGGCGGTGAAACCGACAGCGGTGACACTGCCCGCGCTGCCGGCAGTCGCCGCGGCGGAATCGATGTCGGGCGCGTCGGGCAACACGTTGAGCGAGATGGCGCTGGCGGGAATGGCCGGCCGGGCGATGGCGGGCACGGTCGGTACCGGCGCCAGCCGGGTTGCCAAGACCGCCAAAGCCGCGTCAAAGACGGCTGAACGCAAGGCAACTGGCGGCGACGACGAGGTCGCTGAGACCAAGCCGCGGACCGTGGTCACGGGCGTCGCGGCCGAGCTGCGCGAGTTCACCAAGCTCCGTGACGAAGGAATTCTGACCGACGAGGAATACACCGAGCAGAAGAACCGCCTGCTTGGTCGCTGAAACGGTCACCACCGCAAGGCGGATACGTCGGTTGTCAGGACTGGGCCTTCGAAATTAAAGGGAATGCGCAGCAATGGATTTCGGGTTCTATCCGCCGGAGATAAACTCCGGCCGGATGTATACCGGTCCGGGATCGGGGCCGATGATGGCCGCTGCGCAGGCCTGGACGGCGCTCGCCGACCAGCTGTACACCGCGGCCGGCGGCTACCAATCGGTGGTGTCCGAGTTGGCGTCCGGGGCGTGGTCGGGTCCGTCGTCGGTATCGATGAATGCGGCGGCCGCGTCGTTCGTCGAGTGGCTCAGTGCCACCGCCGCGCAGGCTGAGGAGTCCGCCACCCAGGCACAGGCCGCTGCGGCCGGCTACGAGACGGCGTTCGCGTTGACGGTGCCCCCGCCGGTGATCGCGGCCAACCGGAGTCTGCTGGCGGCACTGGTGGCGACCAACTTCTTCGGGCAGAACACTCCCGCGATCGCGGCCACCGAAATTCACTACGCCGAGATATGGGCCCAAGACGCCGTCGCGATGTACGGCTACGCGGCCTCCTCGGCGGCGGCGACGACCCTGGCGCCGTTCCAGCAGCCGCAGCAGAACACCGATCCGGGATCGTCGGCAAGCCAGGCCGCTGCGGTCGGTCAGGCGGCCAACACCACTGCCGGTAACGCGCAAAGCGCGGTTTCGTCCGCGCAGCAGGCTCTTTCCGCGGTCCCCAACGCGTTGCAAAGCCTGACGACAACTCAGTCTGCCGCCACCGGGACCGCGGCCGCCGGCGATCCGCTGAGCACATTGAGCGATCTGATTACAGTCTTTGTCAGCGTCCCATCCGACCTCGCTCTGTTCGGCGCCGTCATTCCACAGGGCGTAGCCGGGGGTGCGGTGGACCTGCCTTACGCCATGATCGACTCGATGACGGGTCAGCACACCGACCAGCTCGTCAGCGGCTGGAATGGTGAAGACCCCACGATCAGGGCCGGCGGCATCCCTTCGAATGATTTCCCGGCCACCATCCTCAACCCGAGCCAGGGTGCCGAGACGGCGATGCGGGCCGGCATCGCCGATGTCGAGGCGGTCAGCGGGTTGTCGGTCCCGCCGAGCTGGGCCACGGCCGCATCGGAGGTGAAGCCGATGGCCCTCAGCACGCCGCTTACCACCGCGAACGCGGCGGCCGCGCCGGCCGCGGAGCTCGGGGCGGCCGGCGCGGCAAATACGGCCAACCAGATGGGGATTGGCGGAATGGCGGGGCAAGCCATGGCCGGTCCGACCGCGGCGGGCGAGCCTGCGCAGAACGGCCGGCCGGTGCGGGTGACCGGTCGTCCCGTCGACGTAGCGGCCGACGACGAGGTCGACGCCTCACCCGCGCCGCGGACCGTGATGACCGGCGTCGCGGCCGCGATCCGCGACCTCGCCAAGCTACGCGCCCAGGGGCGGCTGACCGAACAGGAATACCACGACCAGAAGAAGCAACTGCTTCAGATCTCGTTCGGGCAGTAGATCACTCGGCGATCGACAGCGCGATCCCGTCCAGGATGTCGTGCTCGCTGACGGTCAACTCCTCGATGCCGGCGCGCTCGCGGAGCGCGATCGCCAACTCTTCGATGACGATGGCGCCGCCGCCGATCACGTCGACGCGGCCCTCGTGCATGGGCCCCAGCTCGGCTCGCTGACTGCGCGGCATCGCGATCAGCTCGTCGCAGACGGTGAGCAAGCGATCCACACCGACGCGCGAAAGATGAATGGCCGCAGAGTCATAGCTCGTCATGTCCTGCGCGAGCGCGGCGACCGTTGTCATCGTTCCCGCGACCCCGACCCAGGTTCGGGCCTGCTCCACCGGGACGACGCGCAGTGCCTCGCCGAGCCGTTCGCGCACCACCTCGCGCGCCGCCGCCACCTCCGCGGCCGTCGGCGGGTCGGAGTGCAGACACCGCTCGGTCAATCGCACGCAACCGATGTCGGCCGAAAAGCTCGCCTGCGCCGTATCGGTGCCCAGCACCACCTCGGTTGAACCGCCGCCCAGATCGACGATAACGAAAGGCCCAGCAGCGGAATCTAATTCGTTGACCGCGCCGCGGAAGGACAGCTCGGCCTCCTCGGCACCGGTGATCACCTCCGCGACCGCGCCGTCGACCACGGCACCGAGCACCTCGGCCGTCATCGCGAAGAACACGTCACGATTACCGGCGTCCCGGGTGGCCGACGTTGCGACCATCCGGATCCGGTCGACACCGTGTGCCGTGCACAGTTGCGCGTAGTCGACCAGCGCAGAGCGGGTGCGCTGCAATGCCTCCGGCGCGAATTGGCCGGTGGCGTCGACACCCTGGCCGAGCCGTACGATCCGCATTTCGCGATGCACGTCGGTGAGCTGCCCGTTGGACGTGTCGGCGATCAGCAACCGAATCGAGTTGGTACCGCAGTCAATTGCGGCCAGTGTCATGGCGCCG
>Ga0134128_10011351_pt1 | contig 10654 bp, 11 predicted proteins | sample KB31754_FD_96462 | JGI IMG/M metagenome (GOLD analysis project Ga0134128, IMG submission 96462) | Terrestrial soil microbial communities with excess Nitrogen fertilizer from Kellogg Biological Station, Michigan, USA - KB3-175-4 | ecosystem: Environmental > Terrestrial > Soil > Unclassified ...
CTGCGCGAGCTCGGCGTTGACGTCGATGATGGCGATCTTCGCGCCCTGGGCGGCGAAGACCTCGGCGGTGGCGTAGCCGATGCCCTGGGCCGAGCCGGTGATGATCGCGACCCGATCTTTCAACCGCTGGCCGGTGGTCGCGGCGGCTTTGACGGCGGTGTCGGTGCTCATGTTCTCTTCATCTCCTTTTTTCTTCAGTCGACACTGATCAAATCAAATCTGAGCGCGCTCCGGGCGTTCCGCTTCGCCCGCCGCGGTCTCGCGCAGGGCGGCGACGAAGCCCGACTCGGCGGACCTCGCGGCGGCCTTCACGGCGTGGGCGATGGCGCGGGCGTTGGAGGAGCCGTGCGACACGATGACCGTGCCGTTGACGCCGACCAAGGGCGCGCCGCCGTACTCGTCGGGGCTCATCTTCTTCTTCATCCGGGAGAACGGGCCGCGCAGGGTCAGGGCCGGGAGCTTGTAGCGCCACGAGCCGGTGAGCTCCTCCTTCAGCAGGTTCACGACGGCCGCGGCCGTCCCCTCCATCGTCTTGATGAGGACGTTGCCGACGAAGCCGTCGCAGACGACGACGTCGGTCTTGCCTGCCGGGACGTCGCGCCCCTCGACGGAGCCCGCGAAGTTGAGGCCGCTCGCCTTGAGCTGGTGGAAGGTCTCCTTCACGAGGTCGTTCCCCTTCCCCTCCTCCTCGCCGATGGTGAGCAGGCCGACCGACGGATTTTTCACGCCGTACACGTGCTGGGCCAGCAGGGAGCCCATCTTCGCGAACTGAACCAGGTGCCACGGCTTGCAGTCCACGTTGGCGCCGGCGTCGAGCAGGATGGTGATGCCCTTGGCGGTCGGGATGGGGCAGGCGATCGCGGGGCGCAGGATGCCGGGGATGCGCTTGAGGTGCCACAGGGTGACGGCCGCCATGGTGGCGCCGGAGTTGCCGGCCGAGACCAGGCCGGCGGCGCGCCCGGCGGCGACGAGCTCGGCGCAGACCATGATCGACGAGCGCGGCTTGGCGCGGCAGGCTCCGGCGGGCTCCTCGTCCATGCCGACGCAGTCGGGCGCGTCGACGACCTCGAACCGGGCGTCGCCCGGGCCGATGCCGCGCATGGACAGCTCCGCGCGGATGGCCTCGGCGGGACCCGCCAAAACAAGCTCGACGCCGAAGGCGTTCGCGGCCTGGACCGCCCCGTCGATGTTCGGGGTCAGCCCGTGGTCGCCGCCGACGGCGTCGAGCGCGATTTTCAACTGAGGGTTAAGTCGGTTTTACTTCTGTTCGCCTTCGGGACCCTCTCCGGCCTTCTTCTTGGTCTTCGGCGGGCGGACGAGCACGCCGTTATAGAAGCCGTCGGGGCTGATGGTGTGCGGGCGGTGCCAGCGGCCGTCCTTGTCCTTGCTCATCGGAATGCCTTCGAGCTTCCAGTTGGCGGAGCGGCGGCTGTCGCGGCGAGAACGGGTGTGCTTGCGTTTCGGATTGGGCATTGTATTCCTCTATCGAAGTTGCGTCGGAGTGGAGATATTAGCCTTTCTCGGGGCGAGGGGTCAATCGGGGCCTCGTCGACGCGCGGCTCTCGGGCTCGGGCTGGGGATGGCCGCAGTCCTTCACGTTGCGGTTCTGGCGGCACACGGCGCAGAGCCCTTTGCAGTCGGGCCTGCAGAAGATCTTCATGGGTTCCGCGAGCCCGATGGACTGACGAACTTCTTCGGTGAGGTCCATCGGCCCGCCGTCGATGGACGCCTCGGCCTCGAGGTTCTCCTTCCACGCGGCTTCGATGGGCGTCAGGCAGCGCGAGCACTCGAAGCGCCACCGCCCCGCGGCCGTGCCCTCGAACACGGCGTCGTCGTCGACGCGGCGGATCGTGCCGGTGACGGAGACGGGGCCGACGAGCTTTCCCTCGGATAGGGCGCCAGCGAAGTCCTCCGCGGGCACGGCGGCGTTCACGGCCAATTCGCCGAGTTCCTTGACGTCGGTGAGAGGGAAGCGGAGGGCTGAGTCCATTGCGTCCGTATCGTACAAAAATACTAAGATTCGCCGGCAGCGCTGATTTCTTATGGAACAAAAACGCACCCTCAATCGTATACCTAGGACGAGAAGCTGGAGCCGCGAGGCGCGGAAGCTTCTCGAATCCTCATTGAGGAGAGCCGCGATGGGCGAAATCCGAGTCAAGGCGCTGCTGCAAAACGAGAGCGGAAGAGGGCGGCGTCGGCGGGCGGTGGAGATCGACGCCGTGGTCGACACCGGGGCCGTGATGACCTTGCTCCCTCAGGAAGTGGTGGAAAAGCTCGGGCTCAAGCTCCAAGGAACGACGATCGTCCAGCTCGCCAACGACCAGAAGATCGAGCTGCCGTGCACCCGCGGCTTTCGGCTGACGATCGCCGGCCGGGAGATGTTCACGGACTGTCTCGTCGGCCCGCCCGGCTGCGAACCTCTCATCGGCCAGCTCGTCATGGAGCGGCTCGACCTCATCGCCGATCCCGGCAAGCGCACCCTCACGGTGCGGCCGGAATCCCCCTACCTGCCGACGCTCAAGATGAAAGCCGCGGACGTCCGCGCCATTTTCAGCGGCGCTTAAGCCGGGACTTCCTCTTCCTTGAACGTCGCGACGAGGTTCGCCGCGATGAGGTCCATGTCCGCGACGTTGCCCTTCTGGCCCTTGGCGACGGCCTTGAGGTCGAGCGCGTCCGCGAGGGCGGAGACGTCCTCGGTCGAGCAGCCGGCGACGAGGGCGAGGCCCTCGCTGGTCACCCACGACGCGGCGTGCGCGGCGTTGACGCGGCTCATGGCGCGCCACGCGTCCTGGCTGAACTTCACGGACTCCGACAGCTCGGGCCTGGCGGCGGCGCGGCAGAACGCGGCCGCGGTCTCCGCCAGGGCCATGAGCTCGCCGAGCTTGAGGTGCGCGATCTGGTTGTGCGTGAGCTTCTGGTCGTAGCAGTACTTCAGGACGAGCGACAGGTTGCGCAGGGCGAGCGCGGCGGACTTGGCGCCGACCTCGGGGCCCTTCGCGTGCAGGGCGGTCATCTCCTCGGCGAGCTTGTCGTAGTACTTGCCCTCGGCGTTGATGTTGGCCTGCCAGCGCTCGCGGAAGGTGGTGAGCTGGAGGATCTGGGTCGTGCCCTCGTAGATGCAGGTGATCTTGATGTCCCGCTTGAGCTTCTCCACGGGGAACTCGCGGACGTAGCCGTTGCCGCCGTACGCCTGGATGGCGTTGTTGCACGCCGCGTCGGCGGTCTCGGAGGCGATCATCTTGGCGATGGCGCCCTCGGTCTGCAGTCCTTCCTCTCCGCCGTCGATGCGGTGCGCGACCTCCTCGACGTAGGCGCGGTTGGCCTCCAGGCGCGCCGCGAACGGGACGATGAGCGCGTGCGTGAAGCCCTGCTTGGTGTTGAGAGGCTGTCCGCCGACCTTTCGCTGCTGGCTGTAGCGGATGGCGTGCTCGAGGGCGCGCCAGCCGGTGCCCAGGGCCATCGCCGCGACCATCAGGCGGGTGTAGCCGAACACGGCCTGCGCCTGACGCAGGCCTTTCCCCTCCACCTCGCCGATGAGGTTCTCGACGGGCACGTACACGTCCTGCAGGTTGACGGGAGTCGTGTCGCTCAGGCGGATGCCGTGCTTGTCCTCGTGCTTGTCGCTGGACAGTCCCTTGGTGCCGCGCTCGATGACGAACCAAGAGACGCCCTTGGGGGCGCGGGCCAGGATGGTGTAAACGCCGGCGACGCCGCCGTTGGTGATCCACATCTTGCCGCCGTTGAGCTTGTAGCCGACGATCTTGTCGCCTTCCATCACGCGCTCGGCCTTGGTCTTCAGGTGCAGCAGGTCGGAGCCGGCCGCGGCCTCGGTGGCGCCGTAGGCGACGTAGCAACTCTCCTCGGCGATCTTCTTGATCCACTTCTCCTTCTGGGCGTCGGTGCCGCCGACGAAGATGGGGTCCATGCCCAGGAAGGTGGCGAACACGGAGGTGCAGACGCCGAGGTCGATGCGGGCGAGCTCCTCGCAGGCGCGGTAGATGTCGAAGGAGTTTCCGCCGAGGCCGCCGTACTTGGTCGGGATCATGATCAGGTTGCAGGCGACCTGGTTGGGGTCGTACAGCTCCTTCATGATCTCCGTCGGGAACTCGTTGTGCTTGTCGAGCTCGATGAGCTTGGAGTGCGGGAGGCGCTTCTCGCCGTACTCGCGGATGGTGTCGACGACCATCTTGCGCGTCTCGGCGTCCAGTCCGACCATCCCCAGGCTTTCCGCGATGCCGCTCATGTTGTTATCCCTCGAAAGTGCGAAATTGTTCCCCTAGGATATCACAGGTCGAGCGCGGATCGCTATCGCAACGTCGCGTTCGGGCCCCTCGGAAAGCAGGTCTTTGGGACCATGTAAAAATTGGGACCTTTGACCTGGGTCAATGCCCGCTCCCGCGCGGGGTGATATCCTGCGGGCGACGCATCACCTTCGCATGGAGCGCCACATGAACAAGAAAGTCAATCCGATTCCCGCCGGCCGCCGCACGCTGAACCCGTCGATCACCGTCAAGAACTGCCTCAAGGCCATCGAGTTCTACAAGAAGGCCTTCGGCGCCGAGTCCGTCGAGGAGCCGTGCGCGATGCCCGACGGCCGCATCGGCCACGCCGAGCTCAAGATCGGCGACTCCATCCTGATGCTCAACGACGAGTTCCCGGAGATGGGCGCCGCCGCGCCGCAGGGCAAGACGACCTCCGCCTCGATCATGATGTACGTCAAGGACGTCGACATGGTCTTCAAGGCCGCCACCTCCCTCGGCGCCAAGGTCGTCAAGCCGCTCGAGAACCAGTTCTGGGGCGACCGCATGGCCACGCTCATGGATCCCTTCGGCCACCAGTGGTCCGTCGCGACGCACGTCGAGGACGTCACTCCGGCGCAGCTCAAGGAGCGCATGGAGAAGATGTTCGCGGTCGGCGCGAAGTAAGAGTCTTTCCCCGTCGTGAAACGGCCCCTCGGGCTTCGGCCCGGGGGGCCGCCTCTTTGTTATGATCCGTTTCGGTGAAGCGCATCGTTCTCCTCGCCGTCGCCCTCTGCGTCCTGTCGGGCCGCGCGGCCGCGGCCGATGAAGAGTCCAACAAGATCCAGCTCGGAGTGAAGTGGGCCGACTCCCAGGACACCAGCGAGCGGACCTTCGAATGGGGCCCGACGATCACGGGCGAGATCTACACCAGCACCAAGACCGCACGCACGCGATTCAAGTACGAGATGGAGTTCAGCTACGACGACTCCCTCTCGCGCCTCTCCTCAGACGGCGAAGCGCAGTCGACGCGCGTGCACGCGTCGGAGCTCCGGTTCGGAAAGATGTCGCTCCTGCAAGTGAACGGCTACGATCTGAAGGAGCACCTGCGCCTGGTCCCCTACGTCGCCGGCGGCGTGCAGTACATCGACTCGCGCTCGACCAGCGGCAGCGGCGTGGACACGGACCACTACTGGGCGGCCACCTGGGGCGCCGGCGTCGAGCTCTCGCTCAATAAGAGGACCACGCTGGGGGTCGACTATGACGCGAACACGCTCGGCGGCGACCGGCGCATCGCCCATTTCTCGCTGGAACTGAAGGTCGCCGTGCTCGGCGATCTCGACGACTAGAACCCGGCGGTCTCGCGCACGAAGTACGGCCTCATGTCCTTGAGGTCGAAGTAGATGCGCACCAGGATCTCGGCCAAGAGGCCGATGAGCACCATCTGGAAGCCGATCAGCAGGCAGAAGATGGCGACCTGGAACAGCGGCTGGTCCTTCACGAAGATGCCCAGCGCGAACTTCTTGTACAGCGTGTCGATCATGAACGCCACGCCGAGCAAGCCCATCCCCACTCCCCCGCCGCCGAACAGGTAGATCGGCTTGCCGAGGTAGGAGTCCATGAACTTGACCGTCATGAGGTCGAGCAGGACCTTGAACGTGCGCGTGATGCCGTACTTCGACACGCCGCGAGTGCGGGCGCGGTGGTTGACCGGCACCTCGGCCACGCGCGCCCCGAGGAAGCCCGCCAGCGCCGGCACGAAGCGGTGCATCTCGCCGTACAAGCGGAGAGGCTTGAGGTATTCGGCCTTGTAGAGCTTGAGCGTGCAGCCGTAGTCGTGCAGCTTGACCCCGGTCACGCGCGAGATGAAGCCGTTGGCGATCATCGACGGCAGCTTGCGGTCCAGGAACCGGTCCTGCCGGTCCTTGCGCCAGCCGCTCACGCAGTCGTAGCCCTCTTCCATCTTCGCGATGAGCTTGGGCACGTCGCGCGCGTCGTTCTGCATGTCGGCGTCGAGGCAGACGATGAGCTCGCCCTGCGCGTGCTGGATGCCGGCCAGCATCGCGGCCGTCTGCCCCGCGTTGCGGCCCAGCCGCACCGCCTTGAAGCGCGGGTACTTGCGGATCAGCTTCTGCAGCTCCTCCCAGGAGCGGTCCTTGGAGCCGTCGTCGACGAGGATGACCTCGTACGGCTTGCCCAGCTTGTCGAGCGCGCCGGACACTTCCTCGCCCAGCGACGGGAGGTTCTCCTCCTCGTTGTAGACCGGGATCAGCGCCGACAGGTAGATCGAGCTGGGTGCCATGACGGATACGGATTCTACACTTTTTAGGACTATCCCCGTGGATATGGGGATGCTTCCTGGAACGTGTCTATTTTTATAGACATGTTTTCGGGGGTGACCCCAACCCCGCCTGGCGTCATCTCAGTGGGCAAAAAGGAGGGCCGGCGCCCGTTCGAGCGCCGGCCCTTTCACGGAGCGGACGAGACTAGGCGGCGACCGGCGCGCCCCCCATGTTCTTGACGATGGCGGCGCCGAACTCCGAGCACTTGATCTTCTTCGCGCCCGGCATCTGCCGCTCGAGGTCGTAGGTGACCGTCTTCGCGGCGATCGTCGCCTCGAAGCCCTTGATGATCAGGTCCGCGGCCTCCTGCCAGCCCAGGTGCTCGAGCATCATGACGCCCGACAGGATCAAGGAGCCCGGGTTCACCTGGTCCTTGTTCGTGTACTTGGGAGCGGTGCCGTGCGTCGCCTCGAAGATCGCCACGCCGTCGCCGATGTTGGCGCCCGGCGCGATGCCCAGCCCGCCCACCTGCGCCGCGGCAGCGTCGGAGAGATAGTCGCCGTTGAGGTTCGGCGTCGCCAGCACCGAGTACTCGTCGGGGCGCAGCAGCAGCTGCTGGAACGTCTGGTCGGCGATGCGGTCCTTGAGCAGGAGCTTGCCCGCGGGCATTTTACCTTCGAACTTATCCCAAAGCTCCGCCTCGGTGACGATCTGCTCGCGGAACTCGGCCTTGGCCACCTCGTAGCCCCAATCGCGGAACGCGCCCTCGGTGAACTTCTGGATGTTGCCCTTGTGCACGAGCGTGACCGACGGCTTCTTGTGCGCGAGCGCGTATTTGATCGCCATGCGGATGAGGCGCTTGGAGCCCGTGACCGACATCGGCTTGATGCCGATCCCCGAGTCCGGGAACGGGATCTTGGCCTTCATCTCGTTCGTGAGGAAGTCGTAGACCTTCTTCGCCTCGGGCGTGCCCTGCTGGAACTCGATGCCCGCGTAGATGTCCTCGGTGTTCTCGCGGAACAGCACGATGTCGAGCTTCTGCGGCTCCTTGACCGGGCACGGCACCCCGGTGAACCAGCGCACCGGCCGCACGCACGCGTAGAGGTCGAGCTTCTGGCGCAGGCCCACGTTGACCGAGCGGAAGCGCGGCGTGATCCACTCCGACTTGCACTTGGGGCAGGCGGCCGGGCGGTCCATCAGCTCGGCGGCGCAGTCCAGGCAGACGAACTTGAAGGAGCCTGCGGGAGTCGTCAGCGGTCCCTTGATGCCCACGCGGTATTCCTTGAAGGCGTCCAGCGTCTCCTGGGGAAGGACCGTGTCCTTGTCGTAGTGCTTGAGGGCGGTCAGGCCCGCGTAGACCTCCATCCAGGCGATCTTCTTCTTTCCCTTATATGCCTTGGCCACCGCGCCGTCGAGCACGATCTTCGTGGCGTTCCAGATGTCGGGGCCGGTGCCGTCGCCGGGGAAGAACGGGACGATGGGGTTGTCGGGCACGCTCAGCTTGCCGTTCGCGTAGCCGATCTTCGCGCCGTCCTTGGGCGCCGTGTACTTCGCCATGGATGAACTCCTCCTGTGAGAAATCTGTTCCAACTTTATCTCTTTTCCATGACCGCGTAAAGACCGCCCCGTCGGGGCTGCGGTCAGGGCCCAGGCCCCCTCTGGGCCATAAGTCCCATTTTCGCCGGAATATGATGTAGAATACCGCCGCTTCAATAAATCGCTTCGCGGAGGATTTCGATGAAGATGGTCCTTTCCTCGCTGTGCCTGCTGCTCGCGTCCGCGTCCGTCGCGCAAGGCCTGCCCGCGTTCGGCTCCATCAGCTTCTCCGAGCTCCGCGCGGCGAAGACGAACATCGCGACCCCGCGCGCCAAGGCCGGCGACGTGATCACGGCCTACCACATGATCGCCCAGGCCGGAAAGGACGTCGTGTTCGGCTACGCCGACAACGCCGCCGACGCCGCCGAGGCGACGGCGTACTGGGGCGGCGTCCTCAAGGCCGCCGGCATCCAGCCCGGCGCCGCGACCTTCGCGGACGGCATGTACCAGATCCCCTACACGACCGCCGACGGCCGCGTGCTGCGCGACTTCCTCGCGGACGCCCGCCAGTTCCCCCCGAAGGACGAGGCCGGCCTGCGCGGCAACATGGCGCTGACCTCCGGCGCGCTGAACAAGGCCGGGCTGACCGTCGTCGCGACGCACGTCATCAACGTCGACGCCCTCCTGCCCACCTACTCGATCCTCTACCTCACCCGGCCCAACGAGCTCCCCGAGCACGAGGCGCGCGCGCGCGTGCTCAAGCCCGGCGAGGACATCGAGTTCGACGTCTATAAGAAAGCCGGCGTCAACGTCATCCAGACCCCCGAGACGTGGATGATGGTCTACGTCGGGCCCGAGGTCGGCTACGTCACGCTGTGGGCCGACAGCGCGGAAAACCTGGACGCCAAGATCGCCGCCCGCGAGGACTTCCTGGCCGGCGAGGGCAAGAAGATGATCGACGTGCGCCGCGAGGCCATCGACGATCCGACGTACAAGTTCGGCGCCGCCCTCTACTTCTTCCAGTAAATCAGAGCCGTTCGAACAGCAGGAGCCGGTCGCGCGAGTCGAATTCGGGCCGCGCGCCCGGCTCCGCTCTATTGAAGACGGGCGGCTCCGCCGACGGCCGCACCACGACTTCCCCTTCGAACCGGTAGCCCTTCGCGAGGAAGGCGATCATCGCGTCGCGGTAGTCTCGGCCCATCCTCGAGCCGATCATCGTCGACAGAGGCTGGGTCGAGAACACCACGAAGCGCGGCGGGGTCTTCTCGAGTTCGGCCATCTCGTTCTTCCAGCCGGAATCGTCCTTCGGGAACAAAGTCAGCGCGTAGCTGAGCGTGTGGCGCGTGGCCGGCGCCAAGCCCGAGTAGAGAAAAAGCGCCCCCTCCGAGCCGAACACGTGCAGGCGGTCGCCGGGCGCGGCGCGGCGGCCGATCTCCTCGCCTAATGCCTTTGTCTCGAAAAGAGGGTTCGGGTAGAGCAGCGCCAGCTCCCGGGCATGCGCGTCGGGACTCAGGAACAGACCCGGCGCCGCCAGGGCGGGCCATAGGCACATGACGATCGCCAACGCCGTTCTTCCCTTGAGATTCTTTATCTTCTCGACGCCGCAGGCCGCTCCGAGAGCGAGGGCCGGCGCGACCTGGACGAAGTAGTGCGGGAACAGGAACAGTCCCGTCAGCGCTCCCGCGACGGCCGCCCCGAACCAGACCACCGCCAGCGTCTCGACGGGGCTCTCTTTCCCCGCCTGCTGCCCGCGCAGCGCCCAGCCCGCGAGTCCCAGCGCCGGCAGCGAGAACAGCGCGAGACGCGGCAGCAGCGCCGTCGCGAACCAGCGCAGCTGACCTTGGAGCGCGCCGGTGGAGACGAGGACCGCCGCGTAGCGCGCGTTGCCGCCCCAGGCCTGCGCCCAATAGTCGCCGAAGGCGCCGCGAGCGTAAAAATAGAGCGCCCAAAAGGCGGGCAGCGCGGCGGCGCCGAGCGCGTAGCGCGCCGCGGCGCGCTTATCCCTCGACGCCAGCACGCCGAAGCCGAGGACGGTCCAGGCCGCGGTCTGCTTCGTGGTCAGGGCCGCGCCGGCGGCCAGGCCCGCCAGCAGCGGCGCTCCGCGCAAGACCGCGAGCGCGGAGAGCGCGGCGAAGAGGTTGAGGAACGTCTCCGTGTTGGCCGGAAAGCCGTAGTCGCCGACCGGCAGGGAGGACAGCGCCGCGAAGGCGGCGGGAGCGGCGAGCCGGCCCGCGGCGCTCCACGCGCGCGGCGCGCAGAAGAACAGGACGACCAGAGTGAGCAGGGAGGCGAAGAGCCCCGCCAGGCGCGGCGACTCGGGCGAGGAGGCGACGGCCGCGGCCGCGCGGTAGAACAGGAACGTCATCGGCGGCTTCTGGCTGAAGGCGTCGCGGTACGGCAGGCCGCCCGTGGACCAGGCGCGGGCGGCGACCGCGTATTCCCCCTCGTCGGTGATGAGCGGGATGCCGCGGCCTTGGCCGCGCAGGAAGAGGAGCCAGCCGCACAGGACGGCGACGCCGGCGGCGAGGAGCGGGCGAGCGCTTCGCGCTCGTTTCATATGACGCGGAACCGCGGCGGATCGGCCAGAAGCGAGGCCGC
>Ga0134128_10011353_pt1 | contig 10654 bp, 13 predicted proteins | sample KB31754_FD_96462 | JGI IMG/M metagenome (GOLD analysis project Ga0134128, IMG submission 96462) | Terrestrial soil microbial communities with excess Nitrogen fertilizer from Kellogg Biological Station, Michigan, USA - KB3-175-4 | ecosystem: Environmental > Terrestrial > Soil > Unclassified ...
AGGAGCGTTATGAAAGATGCACGTGTTAGGGGGCGGCGTCCTTGTCGGCGTAGGACAGCAGGCGCTCGGCGTTGACCCGGATCCAGCTGCTGACCCAGTCTGCGGTGAGCGCCTCCCGTACGTCCTGCGGCACATCTGCGGGTTCGATGACTTCGGTGGGTCCTTCGGCGATGACCGCGATGTGACGAGAGTCGTCTTGTTCGGCGATGACCAGGGTGAGCCAGGGGGTCCGGCGCACGTTGCGCTCCCGTACCGAGCCCGCCATGGTCGGCAGCCAGAAGGTGGTGCCGCGCCGGACGTACACCGACATCGCGGCGTGCGGCCGCCCGTCCTTGCGAGCCGAGCCGACTACGGCGTATTCACGCCGGTCCAGGTAGCTGGCCAGCTGCTCGGCGCTGAGTCGTCGCTCCGGGGGATAGGAGGTGTTCGTGGCTGCGGTCGCGGTCGCGAAGCTCCGGTCCTGAAGGTCACCTAGTTCGCTCATGCGACAGTCTTACATCGCCCGTCGGCGCCGTGGGTGCCGCACGGCCGCCCCGTCAAGGTTCACGCAGGGTCCTGGGGGTAGTCGATGGATGCGAGCGGGGGCCCGGTGACATCTCCTCGCGCCTCGAGCAACTCCGCGAGCTCGACGCCGGCGTACGCGGACCAGTGCACGTCGCCGGTGTCTATCGCCTGCCGGTAGAGGGCTTCGGCCGCCGCCGGATCATCCTGGCTTCTGCGGCTGGCCACGCGAATCATCGCGTGGGCCGCCCACCTCGGCTGCCCGGCATCGATGACCTGCTGCAACGCGGCGTCAGTCGCGGCCGAGTCACCGGCCGACAACTGCTCGAGGACGATGTTGTACAAGGCCTCGGCGGCTATGGCCGGGTCGCCGGCAGCGACTGCCTGCCGATAGATCGCCAGCGCCGCGTCGTTGTCACCGGTCACGCGCCGGGTGAGCAAGGCCAGATCGAACAGGGCCCGCAGGTCACCAGCGTCGACGGCCTGCTGGTACGCCGCCCGCGCGCCTTCGGGGTCGGTCTGGCGCAACAAGTCACCCAGCTCCACCAGCGCCCTGGTGTCGCCGTCGGCGGCTCGCTTCCGATACTGCTCAACAACCAGGTCATATGCGGTCGCATTCTTCACCGGATCACGGTTCAAGGCAGCGAAAGCCAGCTGACCCAGTTCCTCCCTGGCGTCCTCGCTGTCCGGGTCGCTGATCAGGGCGGCTACCGCCTCGGGAAGCTGGATGGCAACTAATTGCGACTGGATGCCGGCGTGCCGTTACTTCGAGAATGGGTCGGCATGGTTGGCTCTCCCTGGCGGCGGGGGAGCCGTGCTGGGAAAGCGCGATACCGGGGGATCGATGAGAATCCGGGCCTTGCTCAGGATCGGGGCGGTGCCGTGCGTACTGGCTTCGATGGCTTCGATGGCGGCGTGGGCCGGGTCGCCGCCCGCGGCCGGTGCCAGGGCCGTGGCGGCGCGTCCCGAGCCGCTCGGGTACCGGGTACTACGCCAGGACGTGATCGTGAACGCCGATATCTGGAACCGAAGGCCCGAGATGATGGCCGCCGGACTCGGCTTCACCGGCATCATCGGCGTGCCGGACCTGTCGACCAGCAACGTCACGCTGAGCAAGACGCTAGCCGTGCTGGCTGGAGGCACCTGGAACAAGCTGCGGTGCGCACCGGGCCAGACGCCATCGCTCGGTAACTACACGTCCGCGGCCACCCCCACGGGCATTCGCTACTTCTACGGCCAGGCCGTCTACTACTCCGACGGGCTGCCGGTCGAGTTCAGCTGGCCAATTGTGCCGAGCACGCTCGACCCGAGCGACTTCCGCGTCACGCTGAACAACGGCACGACGGTGACACCGCAGGTCACGTCGATTTACCCGAACTTTGAGTACAACGAGCGCTCCGTCGCCGTCCTGTTCGGCCATTTCGGCAACCGGATTCCGGCAGGCCAGCCAGGCGCGCTCTACCCGGTATCGGTCCAGGTGGTTCGCGGCGAGTCGAAACTGACCTTGGCCGGCCCGCATCACCGGCTCGTCAGTGCGATCGGCTTCAAGGTCAGGACGCCGGGCACGCCCTACACCGCTCCCGGCGTCCCGCCCGCCCAGCGCGGCGGTCCGGTCCTGGTCGCGGCCAAGCTCAGCCGCATGTCCGTCCTCGGTGACACCGCCCCGAAGATCCTGCGCCAGAACCTGCCCAATGATGGCGTCAGCCTGTACGGCTCGCGGGCCAGGTTCCGGCTCCGCGTCTACACCTCAGGCGGCATGACCCCCAACGGCGTCAGCGCACTGCTGCCCACCGACTACGACCGGTACTTCGTCGTCGACGCCGTCACCGCCTCCGGCCGGACGATCAGGCTCACTCGTTCCGGCCGGACGTACCGCATCGACGGCCACCCGTTGCGCGTCGTCGGCCTGGCCGACCTCGGCAAAAAGGAAAAGACGTACGGCGACTGCTACACCTCGGATAACGACAACTACATCGACATCATCCTGGACGGCAGCCTCGCCGCCGCCAGCCGGATCACGACCGTTCAGATCCCCTCCACCGGCCGCTACCACCCCCTTTACAACCCCGGCGGGCCAGGCAGCAACCCCGCGCCCGGAGTGCGCTACGCCGCCCCCAGCCCGCCCATCTCCCAGCCCGTCACGATCGCCCTCGCCAACCCCCAGACCATCACCTATATCCACTGCCCTCACCAGCCAGCCCAGTGGACCCTGCCCGCCCGATGCGTCACCCTGCGGCAGCTTCAACCGAGCACCACCCGGCCGACGCACCGCTAGCCGCAACTCGCACCAACCTGCGCATTGCCTGGACCGGTGGCATGTCGTCCCGTCCGGCAGCATCGTTGCCCCGCTGATGTCGTAGCGTCCAGGGAAGCAACAGCCTCGGTGCCTCTCTTGTCGCTATAACCGCCTCGGTGCCCACCTGGTGTTGTTGCGTCCTGGGGCTACTAATCAAGGAGGGGTCGGCATGGAGCGCCTGGGCGCGGCGGCGCCCGGTGCCGGACCGGCCCGCAGCGGCAGACTTCATGATCGGGGAGACTCTCCGCTGGCGGTACCGTGGCAGCTGACCTCTGCGAAGGAGCATCCCGATGCCATTGTTTTCTAATCAGCCTGCTGCTGCTGCCGCCTGGGAGCCCGAAGCTGCCAATACGAGGCTCGCGCACACCGCGGGTGCCTCGGACGAAGGTGTGTTCAGCTCGGATCTGTCGGTTTCCGAGTACGTCCTTCTCGGCGAGGCGGGCTTCGAGCCGCTCGGGTTCGTCATCGGATCGTCCATTTACCACGTGGGCATCCAGGTTGGGCGCTGGTCGCAGAACATGGAACTGCAGGTGCTCACTCAGGCGATGTATAACGCCAGGGAACTAGCGATGGCCAGGATGCGGGCCGAGGCCGACCACCTCGGAGCGGACGGCATTGTCGGCGTGGACCTGACAATGCAGATGTACGCCTGGGGCCAGGGGGTCCTGGAGTTCGTCGCATCCGGCACGGCCGTCCGGCACCTGGCCGGGCAGGGCGCGCATAAGGCTCCCGATGGCCGCGCGTTCACCTCCGACCTGTCCGCGCAGGACTTCTTCCGGTTGCTGGCGGCCGGTGCGGTGCCGGTAACGTTCGTCCTGGGCACCTGCGTGTATCACATCGCCCATCAGGGCGTGCTGCAGTCACTGCGCCAGGCCGGCCAGAACCAGGAGATGCCGCAGTTCACCCAGGGCGTCTACGAGGCACGGGAACTGGCGCTGTCCAGGATGCACGCCGAGGCGACGCAGGCCCGCGCCTCAGGCATCGTGGGCGTGACGGTGGAGGTCAAGAACCACGTCTGGGGCGAGCACGCGACTGAGTTCCTGGCCACAGGCACCGCCATCCGGCGGCTGTCGGCCGAGCACAAGCTGCCGGACACCACGCCTAAACCAGCATTCACCCTGGGATTGGACAGATAACAAGGGCATTCCCGTGCTGGCCGGTCCGAGCCGATGGTTACGCGGTTCGGCAGGCCGCGATCGCACCGCCTGCGGCGAGGCAGGCTATGAACGCGATGTCGGGTCCGTTCAGCACCTGCCCGTCGATGACCAGTTCGCCGTTGGTGCCGTTGGTCGTCGACAGGTAGGCGGATGAAAGGCGGGTTATGACCAGCTGATGCTGGGGCTGAGGGCGAGGTAGTCGCCGTATCGGGCGGAGGCTTGGTCGAGAGCCTCGGTCTGCGCGGGTGTCATGGCCCGGTACGGGCGCAGGTCGAAGATCACCTGATCGGGTTTGATCGTGCGTTTCATGGACGCGACTATCTGAGCGTCGGTCAGGGCCATGCCGATCGCGGTTTCCCGCACGCGGGGCACGGCACCGGCGGCGTCGAGTACCCACCGGGAATCCTGGTAGCCGCGGTAGGTCTCGTCGAGGATCTGCAGAAGGTGGCCGGCCGGTTGCTGCGCTCCTGAGGGAGGATCGCCGGGTGCGTGCCAGTAGGTGCGCCCGTCGTGCTGGAACGAGCCGAGCTGGTCACGTACCTGGGCCAGGCCGGTGCGCACGTCGGTGAGGGTGAGGCTGGCCCAGTAGGTCAGGTCTCGTTCGGTGGCCGGCCCGTGCCCGGTGAAATAGCGCAAGGCCAGCTCGGCGAGGGCCTCGCTGCGGCTGAGTCGGCGCGCAGTCGGCACGCGCTCGCTCATCAGCGCGTAGGTGTGCTCGCCGGCAGCCGGTCTGCCGCTGCAGATCAGCCCTTCGAGTTCGGCGTGAGCCAGGAGGTGCATCAGCAACTGCCCGCTGCCGGTGATGCCGTGCTCGCTCAGTCCATCGGCGACCTGCCCGCGGGTCAGGTGCCCCCGGGTGGCCAGTGCCCGGGTGATCGCGTCGAGCGCCTTGGTGGCGGACGGCTCGTCGAGGCCATGGGTGGCGCGCAACTGCTGGCCGATGACCCGCCGTATTCGCGGCCCGGTTAGGTCGAGCAGCCAGCCGATGTCCTGCGCCCGCACGAAGTGCCACGTCGGTCGCAGCACGTGGGTCCGCAGGATCGTTCCGTCATCCAGCAACCCCGCCAGGTCAGCGCGATCAGGGGCTGCGGTGCGCGAGGCCACGGCCCACCCGGCCTGACCAGGGTTCTCGGCCTGCACGGCCAGCAGCGAGCGGACGACCTCCCGCGCCGACGAGGCGTGCGGCCGAACCAGGAATTGGGTGCGCAGCCGCCATCGCGCGATATCCAAGTCCCGCACCATGCCCCCTTCCTGTCGGCCACGGACACTCAGGACCCGGCGGCCTGACGGTCCGACGGCCTTACTGCTCGGTGTCGAGGTACTCCTGCCATACCTTCTTCGGCACTGTCATGCGCCAGGCGTTCACGACAAGCTCGCGCAGTTCCTGGCGATCGATGGCGGCGAGCCAGACGCGGACCCACTGGTAGCGCATATCAGAGGGGATCGGCCAGAAGAACTTCTCCGGCTCGGACTCGATCAGCGCTGCGCGCTCCTCCCTGGGGAAGCCGAAACCCATCACGGTCTCATCACGCGACAAGGACGCGAACACGATCCGGCCGACCCGAAACTTAACCTGATCCCGCACCAGGGCCTCATAGGCACGCGGCAGCGACAGCGCAACCGCGCGCACGTCATCGGCAGTAACCACAGGCCGCTCCTAGCTTCCCTGCCCGGCACCGTCGCCGTGACCCTCATAGTGTCAGCAGCCACCGACACTGAAGCCCGTCCGCGCCGGGGCGGAGGCCCTCAGTCCTTTTCCAGCCAAGCTTCCAGCCAAATGCGCTGAGCGGTCCGGACGCCAATTGATCAGTAACTGAGCATCAGATGGTCTGCCATGTGGAAGGCCCTCACTTTTACCTTTCCGGAGTACCCAAGAGAACGGGCATGGTGCCTGGGAAGGAGAACAGCAATGTCAAGGAAGCGGATCAGGATGGCGCTCGTGGCCGGCGGTGCCGGCATGGTGACCGCGCTCGCGCTGGCGGGATCGGCGGCGGCGTGGGCGGACACGTTCACGGTGCGGAACATCAAACATCACGCCGGGCCAGGATGGTGTGCTCCGCCGCCGCGGCGACCCACGTCCTTCGCGGCCGCCGGGACCGCCCAGTCGCCTGAGCTGAAGTTTAGGCTGATCGCTCAGGACGGCACCGTGATCCAGTCCACGTCAGGACCGTCCATGTACTTCGCGCCCTACATCTACCCCGGATCGGCTGGCTGGCGCGGCGCCGGCGACTACACGGTCTGCGCGAAGAACAACGGGACGGGGACCGTCCTTCTCAACTACCTGACGGTCCAGGGGAACTAACCAGCACGACCACGGGGATGACGCGGTCGAGCCGCAGACGCCGTCCGGATCGGGCGGCAGGCCGACGGCGTCTTGCAAGTACGACGGCTGCGGGTCAGCGTTGTCGTACCTTCAACGGAACCAACAACAGCGTCGGCCCGTAGGCGCTGTTCCCGTGGGCGACGGTGATGGGCAGGGTGTCGAAGCCGCGCAGGACCATGGCGTCGCGGCGGGTTGACTGGCCGGCGGCGGCGATCTTCGGGAACCGGCCGTACAGGCGCGGGAACGTGGCTGTCGCCTCAAGCCGGGCCAGGGCGGCGCAGGTTCGTGGTCGTCACGAAGCCAGCGGCCAGGGACAGCGTCAGGCTGTGCAGGAAGAATTCTCACTATCAGATGTGCGGATGCACATGCAGGCGCACAATGTTGTCAATGAGAGGGGTCGATTGGAGGTTCGTTGACGTGACGGACAGGATCTTGTCTTCGTCGGATACACCGGCGACTGAGCGCTATCCGTACGCGGCGATGGTACGCCCGTTGTGGGAGGCGCTGACATCGGTAACGAAGCGGCCGGCTCGGCGACCTCCGGGTCTCCAGTTGGAGATCGGGGGGCCTCCCCGTGACCTCGTGGCTGAGGTTACGTCGCAGGTGCTCAGGAAACTGCGGAGCCTCTCGTCCGATTCAAGCGACGAGGCGCCCGAAGACGAGGGGCTCGTCTTCGTGATCTGCTCATTCGACGCGGCCCTGGATCCGGTCTTCGATGCGGTTTCTTGCGCGGCCGCATCGGTAGGCCTTCGAGCCGAACGCATGAAAGATCACCAAGGTGATTACCGTATTACCGATAGAATTCTTACGCTGATTCGCTCGGCTCGTCTGGTCGTTGCCGATCTCAGCTACGAGCGGCCGAATGTCTACTTTGAACTAGGCTATGCTCGCGGCCTTGACAAGACCGTCATCACGATGGCGAGAACGGGGACCGTTCCTCATTTCGATGTCCGGGACTGGACCTATCTCGAGTACATGGATTCTCGACCCCTTGAGCGCCTGCTCCGCGAGCGATTTCGCTTCGAAATCGAGTCCGGGGCCCCGGTCGCCGGCCGAGGCCCCGATCCCGCGGTTGTAGCTACGTAATCCCGGTGCAAAAGGTCTTGTTGCTGGAGATCTGAAGGTTGCCTGGGGACCAGGTAAGCGTCAGGGGCCCGAGCCGAGGTTCAGCGCAGGCCCCTGACCTTTCACTCAGTAGCGGATCAGGCCCCGGATGTTGAGGCCGTTGCGCATGTCCTCGTAGCCCTCGTTGACTTCCTCGAGGGTGTATTCCTTGGTGATCAACTCGTCGAGCTTGAGCTGGCCGTTGTTGTACATCTCCATCATCCGCGGGATGTCGTGCTGGGCGTTGGATGAGCCGTACAGCGAGCCCCTGATCTGCTTTTCCATCATGGTCAGCATCCACAGCGAGCCGGAAAGCTGCATTTCAGTGGGGTGACCGACCGAGGTGACGATAACCTTGCCTCGCTTGGCGACCAGGTCAAGGGCCGGGCCGATGTAGTCGCCCTCGGCGACGTCGGTGGTGACGATGAACGACTCCGCCATCTGGCCTCTGGTCAGCAGCCCGACGACCGGGCCCGCTTCCTCGATGCTGGCCACGGCATGGGTGGCGCCGAGTTCGAGGGCCTTGGTGCGCTTGAACTCGACCGGGTCGATCGCGATGATGTGGCGCGCTCCGGCGATCCGGGCGCCCTGGACCGCGTTGATGCCGATGCCGCCGATGCCCATGACGACCACGGTGTCACCGGGCTTGGTCTCGGCGGTGCGGACCGCGCTGCCGTAGCCGGTCGTGACGCCGCAGCCCACCAGTGCGGCCTTGTCCAGCGAGGTGCCGTCGTCGACCTTCACGACCGACTGGGCCGGGACGCAGGTGTACTCGGAGAACGTGCCGAGCAGGCACATCTGGCCGTAGCCCTTGTCCTTGTTGCGGAAGCGGTAGGTGCCGTCCAGTTGCGGGCCGACTATGAGGTACATGCCGAGGTCGCAGAGGTTCTGCATGCCGCGGGCGCAGTACGAGCAGCGGCCGCAGGCGGGCAGGAAGGTCAGGACGACCGAGTCGCCCGCCTTGACGTGATCGACCTCGGGCCCGACCTCGACCACGATGCCGGCCCCCTCATGACCGCCGATGATCGGGAACGGGACCGGGATGTCGCCGGTGACGAGGTGCTCGTCGGAATGGCAGAGGCCGCTCGCCGTGAGCTTGACGAGGACCTCCTTGGTGTGCGGCGGGTCGAGTTCGACCTCTTCGATCTGCCACTTTTCATTCAAGCCATGGAGCACAGCGGCCTTGGTCTTCATCGCCTCATCCTCGTCGCGGGTAGAACCTGTTTCAGTTGCGGTGCATATACCGTAACCAGACTTGTTACTCGCGGGAAGTCCCACGGTCGCCGAACGCGGACCCGAGCTCACGTACGGCGGAATCGAGCAGCTCGCAGAGGTCATCGCCCGGGTTGGCCAGCCACTGCTCGTACGCGGCGACCGCGACGCCGAGCATCGAGTGCCCGATAGTCCTGGGCAGCAGGTCGTCGGGGCGCTGGCCCGTCCGCTGGGCGACGAAGTCGGCGACCACCTGACGCCAGGCGGCGAACCGCAGCGTCGAGTGCGCCTGCAGCGCCGGCACTCCGAGGATGAACGTCATCCGCCGGCGGTGCTCAGGGACCTGCTCGGCCGGCATCTGGTTGAAGTCCACGATCGCCTCGCGGATCGCGTCCATCAGGGGCGCCTGCGGGGGAGTAGCGGCAAGGCGCCGCCGCATGCGAGCCAGCTCGCTATCGAAATCACCCCACGGGATCTCGTTCTTAGATTCGAAGTAGCGGAAAAATGTGCGCCGGCTTACTCCCGCAGCGGAAGCTACATCGTCGACCGTGGTGTGCTCGAACCCCTGCTGTTCGAACAGGTCGAACGCCACCTGCTCAAGCTCGGCGCGCGACGTGATCCGCCGCCGACCCGCTGGGGCCGGAAGCCGGTCCGCTTGATTTGCCACCCTTGCACTATGGCACTGAGTGCCGTTACCGTGGAGTAACTCTTACTGGCACTCGGTGTCATATCCCCTTTCGGGGGGAGCGGGGGGTCGTCCCCCGGAGTCAACGCTGCGGAGGATCACCGTGGACAGTGCAGTGCTTGTGGTGGAGCAGGACGAGGAAGACCTCGCCGAGGAAGCTCCCGTGACGGAGGAACTCCTCGTCGAGGAGATCTCGATCGACGGCATGTGCGGTGTTTACTAAGGCTGCGTTTGACCTCGACCAGCCCTGGTGCCTGGATGGCCGGGTTGCGCTCCGCCCTGAGCCATTCGGCGCGCTGCTGTATCACTTCGGGACCAGACGGCTGTCCTTCCTGAAGGAGCCGCTGCTGCTCGCGATCGTCCAGCGGCTGGCCGATCATCCGAGCGCCAGGTCGGCGTGCGAGGCGGCCGGTGTCTCTGATCAGGCGATGCCAACGTACGAGCGGGCGCTGCGGACGCTGGCCAGCTCGGAGATGATTCGCGTCCGCGATGAACGGGACCTTGCCTCGTGAGCGTGCTGCCGCTGACCGCGCAGTTCGCTCGAGGCCTGTCCGCGCCGATCTGCCTGACCTGGGAACTCACCTACGCCTGCAACCTGTCGTGCGTGCACTGCCTGTCCTCCTCAGGCCGGCGCGACCCGCGCGAACTCAGCACGGCGCAGTGCCAGGCGGTCATCGACGAGCTTGAGCGGATGCAGGTGTTCTACGTGAACATCGGCGGCGGCGAGCCGACCGTCCGGCCCGACTTCTGGGAGCTGGTCGACTACGCGGTCGCGCACCGGGTCGGCGTGAAGTTCTCGACCAACGGCGTCAAGATCACCCCGCCGATCGCCCGGCGGCTGACCGGCTCCGACTACGTTGACGTGCAGATCTCGCTCGACGGAGCGACGGCCGAAGTCAACGACGCCGTCCGGGGGACCGGCTCGTACCGGACCGCCGTGGCCGCGATGTCGAACCTCGCCGAAGCTGGCTTTGCGGGCTTCAAACTCTCGGTGGTGGTGACTCGCCAGAACGTCGGCCAGCTCGATGACTTCGCGGAGCTGGCGCGGCGGTATGACGCTCAGCTCCGGCTGACCAGGCTCCGTCCGGCCGGCCGGGGCGCGAGCGTCTGGCACGAACTGCACCCGACCGCGCAGCAGCAGCGCGAGTTGTACGACTGGCTGGTCGCCCGCGGCGAGCAGCGCCAGGCCGGGGGGACGACCCCCCGGAACGCCCCGCGAGAGGTGCTGACCGGCGACTCTTTCTTCCATCTGTCTGGCTACGGCCAGGCGCTTCCCGGCCTCAACCTGTGCGGCGCCGGCCGGGTTGTCTGCCTGATCGATCCGGTCGGTGACGTCTACGCGTGCCCGTTCGCGATCCACGAGAATTTCCTGGCCG
>Ga0134128_10011354_pt1 | contig 10653 bp, 9 predicted proteins | sample KB31754_FD_96462 | JGI IMG/M metagenome (GOLD analysis project Ga0134128, IMG submission 96462) | Terrestrial soil microbial communities with excess Nitrogen fertilizer from Kellogg Biological Station, Michigan, USA - KB3-175-4 | ecosystem: Environmental > Terrestrial > Soil > Unclassified ...
CCTGCGCGAGGTCGGCTTCGCCAACCCGGCGATCTACTGGATGGGCGACAACCTCAGCAAGCTGAACCCGAAGCCTTTCCATGACGTGGCCGCAGGCAACAACCTCGGATTTGCGGCTACACCCGGCTGGGACTTCGCCACGGGTTGGGGCAGCATGGACGCCGCCGCGCTCGACGCAGCGTGGATCACGTACATCAAGTCGGGTGGCGGATGACAAACGGAGAGGAACGAGAGGCGCCGCCGCTGGTCACGTGCTCGCGGTGTGGATCGACGGTGCCGGCCGGCAATTTCTGCGGCCACTGCGGCGCTCATCTCTCGACAGGCAACGCGCGCCGGCCCAATGCATACGCCGCAGTGCCCAATCAGAAGGTCGCCCAGCTCGCGATTCTGTCGACTCTCTTTCCTCACCTCCCGCACCGCCGCAGCGGTCCCTTCCGCGTTGCCCTCGTCGCCGGCGGCGCGCTGGTGGTGATGCTGGCGGCGATGCACCTGTTCGCTCCGGCCACGGTGGCGGCGGTCTGCGTGCTGCCGATCCTCTATCTGATGTACCTCTACGAGGTCGAGATCTACGAGAGCGAGCCGTGGCTCGTGGTCGGCGCCACCTTCGTCATCGGTGGGTTGCTTGGACTCGCCCTGACGAACATCACCGGACAATCCCTTTCCGACCTGGTGCTAACGGGGGACAGGGATTCGGCGCTCGTGCTGGCCGGCGTCGGCATTCCCGTGATCGCCCAGATCCTCATGCTGGCCGGACCGCTGTTCCTCTATCTGGCGCGTGATCGGTTCCTGGAGCCGCTCGACGGCCTGGCATTCGGCGCGGCCGCCGCGCTTGGCTTCACGCTCGCCAGCTCGCTGACCGCTTTCTGGCCGTTGATCAGCGGGCCGCTGGTCGCGTCAGGGTCTCCCTTTGACTGGGCGGTCCGCCTGACGCGCGCCGGCCTCCTGATCGCGCTGATCAACGCGAGCACCACCGCTCTGATCACCTCCGCGGTGTGGCTGCACCGCTACGACCGCCTTCATGTGGGGCGGCCGCTGAGCACGAGCATCCTGGCGGCGCTGGTGGTCGCCTTCGGCGTCCAGATCGCGGTTGGAGTCGAGGGCTTTCTGGTCGATGACCTCCTCGTCGACCTGGTGATCGTCGGCCTGATCACCGCACTGCTCCTCCTGTTCATCCGCAACGTGATCCACGACGCGCTCCTGGTCGAGGGCGTCGAGCGCGAGATCGGTCCCGACGCGCCGTGCCCCGAGTGCCACCACATCGTGCCGACGATGCGGTTCTGCCCCAACTGCGGCGCGGCCCGCGCCGCCGCCTCCAAGCAGGGCCGCGCCCTGACGACGGTGAAAGCCTGATGGCGGTGACCGCGCCCACCACCCGTTTCTGCGGTCGATGCGGAGCGCCGCTCGCGCCGGGAGCCGGGTTCTGCGGCCGCTGCGGAACGCCGGTCCTGGCGCAGCAGGTGTTCGCCCCTCCGCCACCCGGACCGCCACCTGCTTACCAGTACGCCCGGGCGCCGCGCGCACAGTACCCGACGGGGCAGGGCAAGCTTGCGCCGGCGCTGATCGCGGGCGGGCTGGTCGTCGTCTTGATCGTCGTCGCGGTCGTGGTCGCCGGCATCGCCATAGCCCAGTTCGCGAACGGACATCATTCCGCGTGCACCACCAACTGCGCGCCCAAGATCGTGACCCCCCTACCCGAGGAGGCTTCGTTCCGGAGCACCAAGTACAACTTCGTCGTCAACTACTCGTCCGGATGGACCGTCCGCGACCAGGACGACTCCGGCATCACCCTGGGCACGCGAGTCGGTTCGATCGAGATCTTCGGGACATCGGGCGGATCGGCGGAGCAGGCGGTCGACCTGGTGGTGAGGGGCCTTCCCACCGCGAAGTGGCAAGACGTGACGCAGGTGGACCGGGTCCGCGGTGCACATATCGGCGACGAGGAGGGCGTGGGTGCCATCTATTCGGCAAACCTGATCAACGGGTCGCAGTCGGCGGTCAAGGTGCGCTTCGCCGTGATCGCGGCCAAGCGCGGCGATGTCACGGTGATCGTCTTCGCGGTCGATCCGGCAGACACCAAGTCTCCCAACGGAATGCCCGAGGGCCAGGCGTTCGACTACCTGTGCACAGAGTTCAGCTGGAGCTAGCCGCCGCCTAGACGCGCTCGACCGCCAGCCGCACGCCGAAGCCAATCAGGACCACGCCCGTGACACGGTCCATCCACTGCCTGACCCGCGGCGCCGTGATGACCGCCCGCAGCCTCGTGACGAAAAGGCCGTAGACGTTCATCCATATCCAGCCGATGACGGCGAAGGTGACTCCCAGCTCGAGCAGTCTCGGCAGCACGGCCTGGCCTGGCACAACCCACTGCGGCAGAAACGTGACGAACCACACCCCGAGCTTGGGGTTGCTGATCGCCGAAAAGAAGCCCTGCCGGAAGACGGCGTGCCCGGGCACGGCCGCGGGTGCGCTCGCGAGCAGATCCATGGGGCGCTTGCGCGATTCGATCAAAGTCCGGATGCCGAGGTAGCCCAGGTAGCCGGCACCGACGAGCTTGAGCACGAAGAGCGCCTCGCTCGAGGTGGCGAGCAGCGCGGACAGCCCGACGGTGGTGGCGACGACCCAGATCACGAGCGCGAGAGCGATCCCGCTGGTCGTCAGGATGACGCCGCGCCTTCCATGCGAGAGGGCGTTCCTGGTCACGACGGCCATGTCAGGGCCCGGGGTCACGGCGAGCAGCAGGGAGATACCCGCGAACGCAAGCAGCGACGTGTCGATCACGCGAGCTCGGGCAGCTCGAAGGAGATCTCGTACAGACCGCCGGCGAGTTTCGCTTGATGGATCCATCCCATCTTCCGCAGCAGCCCGAGCATCTCGCGGTTCTCCGGCAGCACGATGAGCTGGAAGGTCGCGATGCCGTTGGTCTTGGCAACCCGGGCCAGCTCCGCCAGCAGCACGCTGCCAAGCCCCCGCCGCTGGAACTCGTCGATTACCGCCACCGCGACCTCGGCCACGTCGGTCTGGGGCGCGCGATCGTAGCGCGCGACGCCCACGATCCTCTCATTGGCCGTCGGCCTGTGCGTCGTCGCGACCAGCGCGAAGCGGTCGTGGTAGTCGACGACGGCAAGCCGGTGCGCCAGCGCGTCCGACATCCGCTTGATCGGGGAGAAGAAGCGGAAGTAGACAGTGCGCTCGGACATGGAGGCCACCGCCTCGTGAAGCAGGGGCTCGTCCTCGGGCACGATCGACCGAAGGTGCACCTTGGTGCGGTCGTTGAGGTCGATGACGCGCGGCTCGAAACCGGTGGTGACCACGGCTACAAACGTTAACCTGCGCCCTTGATGCCAGCTTCCTCGAGGTGGCGCCATCTCGGCGTGGCCGCCGCGGCGCCGGCCGCCGCCCTGTTCGCCGTCTTCGACCTTTACCAGTGGGGGCTTGCCTACGCGGGCGACCGCTTCCACAACGACTTCACCTTTTATGTGGCCGCGGCGAAGATCGGGCTCGGCCACGGTTGGCCCTCGATCTACGACCTCACGCTTCAGCAGGCTCAGCTCGACGCGATGGGTTCGCGGATCACGATCGCCGAGCTCGCGCGCTACATCAGCCCGCCGCCGGTCGCGTGGATCGCCGTGCCTTTCACCACGCTTCCCTACGAGCCGGCGTACTGGATCTGGAGCGGTCTGCTCGTGGCGGCGCTCGCCGGGACGTGGTGGCTGGCAGCCCCGGGCCACGGCCCTTCGCGGTTGATCCTTCTCGCCGCGGCGATCGGCTGGCTGCCCGTCATCTACGCCTTGCAGCTGGGCCAGCCCGGACTCTGCGTCGCCCTGGGCGTCGCGGCTTCATACGGGTTGCTGAAGTGGAACAGGCCGCTGTGGGCGGGGATTGCGCTCGGCGCACTCGCCCTCAAACCACAGCTGGCATTTCTCGTCCCGCTAGCGCTTCTGTTTGCCCGCCACGACCGCGCATTTGCCGGCAGCTTGCTCTCGCTGGGCCTGCTCGCAGCCCTGTCGGCGATCGCGCTGGGGACGGCAGGCCTCAGCGATTACATGGCACGGCTGAGCTTCGCTGCCGCGGTGCCGGTCAACCGCGAGCTGACGCTCGCCTACCTCCTGGGCGCCGGACCTTCGACAAGGGTCGCGCAGGTTGCGATCGGTCTCTGGTCGCTCGTCCTCGCCTACCGCACACGCGGGCGCGGCGTGGAGTGGCTTTATGTCTGCGCCCTGGCGGGGGGAATGCTCGCCACGCCGTACGTGCACCTCGACGACCTGGCGATGCTGGGTCTGGCGGCGTGGATGCTGCTGCGAGCCGACCGCTCGCCGCTGGCCTGGGGCTACGCCCTGCTCGCCGCCCTGGTCATCGAGGGGGAGCCCCTATGGGGACCCGTCCCTGTGGTGCTCGTCGAGCTGGGCGCGCTGGCGCTGCTGTCGATCGCCGCCTTCAGGACGCAGCCCGCGCCGGCTGCGCCCCGGCCACAACCTGTCCATTCGCCTCATCCGACCACGCCTCGGTGAACTGGCTGTTGTAGAGCCGGTAGTAGAAGCCCTCGCGCCGGAGAAGCTCGGCGTGGCTGCCCTGCTCCACGATCTTGCCGCCGTCCATGACCACGATCACGTCCGCGTTGCGGATCGTCGACAGGCGGTGCGCGATGACAAAGCTCGTGCGCCCATGCCTCAGCTGCGCCATCGCTTTCTGGATCAGGACCTCGGTTCGGGTGTCGACGTTGCTCGTGGCCTCGTCGAGGATGAGGATGCCGGGGTCGGCGAGGAAGGCGCGCGCGATGGTCAGCAGCTGGCGCTGACCAGACGACAGGTCGGAGGCGTCGTCGCCGAGTACGGTGTCGTAGCCCTTCGGCAGCGTGCGCACGAAGGAGTCGACATGCGCAGCCTGAGCGGCGGCGACGATCTCATCCTCGCCGGCTCCGACCTTGCCGTAGGCGATGTTGTCGCGGATGGTGCCGGCGAAGAGCCATGTGTCCTGGAGCACCATGCCGAACGCCTTGCGCACCTCGCGGCGCGGGACCTCGGCGCTGTCGATCCCATCCACGCAGATGCGACCGGATCCGATGTCGTAGAAGCGCATCAGCAGGTTCACGATCGTCGTCTTACCCGCACCGGTCGGTCCGACGATCGCGATCGACTGACCCGGCCGGACCTGCAGGCTGAAGTCGTCGATCAGAGGCTTGTCGGCCTCGTAGCGGAAGTTGACATGCTCCAGGGTGACCTCTCCGGCCACATCGCCGAGTCGGACGCCGGAGTCGACCTCCGCCGTCTCTTCCTCGGCGTCGAGGAGCTCGAAGACTCGCTCGGCCGACGCGAGGCCTGACTGCAGCAGGTTGAGCTGTCCAGCGATCTGCATGATCGGCATCGTGAACTGGCGCGAGTACTGGATGAACGCCTGCACGTCGCCCAGGGTCATGGTGCCGGTGGCCACGCGGTAGCCACCGATCACGGCGATTGCAACGTAGTTCAGGTTGGCCAGGAACATGATCGCCGGCTGGATGACCCCGGACAGGAACTGCGCCCGGAAGCTCGACTCATAGAGGCTGTGGTTGTGGCGGTCGAAGATCTCCTGCGCGGCTGCGCTCCGGCCGAAGACCTGCACCAGCGCGTGGCCGGTATGCATCTCCTCGACATGACCGTTGAGGGTGCCGGTCCATTTCCACTGGGCGGCGAACTGCCGCTGCGAGCGCCTGGCGATCAACAGCGTGACCACGACCGAGAGTGGCACGGTGACGAGCGCGATCAGCGCGAGGAGCCAGCTGATCCAGACCATGATCGCCAGCACGCCGACCACCGTCAGCACCGAGGTCACGATCTGGCTCAGGCCCTGTTGCAGCGTGGTCGCGATGTTGTCCACGTCGTTGGTAACCCGGCTCAAGACGTCGCCGTGCGGATGGCTGTCGAAGTACTTGAGGGGCAGCCTGCCGAGCTTCGCCTCCACCTCGCGTCGCAGCCCGTAAACCGTCCGCTGAGCGACCCCGGCGAGGAGGTATCCCTGCGCCCACTGGAGCACGGACGCCAGGAAGTAGACCCCGATCGCGAGCAGCAACGTCTGGCCGAGCAGCGTGAAGTCGATGCCGACGCCTGGTTTGACGTTCATCCCGGAGAGCAATTGGGCGATCTGGCCCTGGCCGTTGGCCTGGAGAAGGGCGATCGCCTGGGCCTTGGTCAGGCCGGCGGGAAGCATCTTGCCCACCACGCCGTCGAAGATGACGTTGGTCGCGTTGCCGATGATCTTCGGCCCGACGACCGCGAACGCCACGCTCCCGACGCCGAAGACCGCCACCACCGCGAGCAGCGGCAGCTCGGGCCGCAAGCGACCCAAAAGCTGACGGAGCGTCTTGCCGGCGTTCTGGATCTTCGCGGGCGGCGGCCCGCCCATCCCCATCCAGCCCCCTGGCTGGCGCCGCTGCGCTCCTCCCTGCCCGCCGGCTCCGCCGCCTGGCCGGTTGATCATGCCACCGCCTCGCCCAGCTGCGAGTCGACGATCTCGCGGTAGGGCTCGCTGGTGGCCATCAGCTCGTCATGGGTACCGATGCCCTCGACGCGCCCCTCGTCGAGAACGATGATCCGGTCCGCGTGCATGATCGTGCTCACGCGCTGGGCGATGATCAGCACCGTCGCGTCCCGGGTGTCGGCGCGGAGCGCAGCGCGCAGCCGAGCGTCAGTGCCGGCGTCGAGCGCCGAGAAGCAGTCGTCGAACAGGTAGATGGCCGGGCGCTTCACCAGAGCGCGCGCGATCGCCAGGCGCTGGCGTTGGCCTCCCGACACGTTGGTGCCGCCCTGGTCGATCGGAGCGTTCAGTCCGCCCGGCATCGATTCGACGAACTCACGCGCCTGCGCCACCGTGAGCGCGTGCCAGAGCTCGTCGTCGGTCGCCTCCTCCTTACCGAATCGAAGGTTGCTTGCGACCGTTCCGCCGAACAGGTACGCCCGCTGGGGAACAAGCCCGACCCGGCTCCAGAGATCCTCGAGCGCGCGCTCCCTGACGTCGACACCATCCACGAGCAGGCGGCCCTCGCTCACATCGAAGAAGCGCGGTATCAGGTTGAGCAATGTGGTCTTCCCGGAGCCGGTGCCACCGATGATGGCCGTCGTCTCGCCCGGACGGATCTTGAAGTCAATGGCGTGCAGTACCGGCTTCTCGCCGCCCGGGTAACCGAAGGTCACATCGCTCAGCTCGACCTCGCCGGTCAAGGTCCGCGGTCGCGCCGGATCGCGCGGCGCTTCGATCGAGGGGATGGTGTTGAGGACCTCCTCGAGGCGTCCCGCGCTGGCCTCGGCGCGTGGCACGAGGACGACAAGGGCGATCGCCATCATCAGCGAGAAGAGAATCTGGAGCGCGTACTGCATGAAGGCGGTGAGGTTGCCTATCGACAATTGCCCGCTGTCGACCAGGTGCCCACCGAACCAGAGGATGGCGACCGTCGTGATGTTCATGACGGCAAGTACTGCGGGGAAGGCGATCACGAACAGCCGGTTGACACGCAGCGAAGTCGCCGTCAGGTCGTAGTTGGCTTCCTCGAAGCGGCTGCTTTCGTAGTCCTCGCGAACGAAGGCCCGGATGACGCGCACCCCGGTGATCTGCTCACGCAGCACCTGGTTGATGCGGTCGATCTTGCCCTGCACAGAGCGAAAGAGCGGCACCGCCCTGGTGAACATGAAAGCGAAGATGGCCGCCAGCACGGGGACGGCGAAGATGAGCACCGCCGACAGCTGAACATCCGCGCGCAGGGCCATGATCACGCCACCGACGGCGGTGATCGGCGCGCTCACCATCATGGTCAGCGCGATCTGCATGAACAGCTGGATCTGTTGCACATCGTTTGTGTTGCGCGTGATCAGCGATGGGGTGCCGATCCGGTTCAGCTCGCGGGCGGAGAAGCCCTGAACCTTGCTGAAGACGGCGCCCCTCAGATCGCGCCCGACGCCCTGGGAGGCGAGCGAAGCCCAGTACACGCCGCCGACGGCGATCACGCCGAGCACGAGCGTGATCCCGAGCATGACCGCACCGGTACGCCAGATGTAATCGACGTCGCCCTTGGCCACGCCGTTGTTGATGATGTCCGCGTTGAGGTTGGGCAGGTAGAGGTTGCCGATCGCCTGGATGAGAACCAGCACGACGACGATCGTGACCTCGCGCATGTATGGACGTAGGTACTTGCGGAGCAGGCGTATCAGCAAGACCGTTTGATCATATCAAATGATTGACTTCAGTCAAGTCATTTGGTAACCTCAAAGTGCCGGTGAAGGAAGCCAACGACGTCGACCAGATCGGCTCGATCATGCGGCTGCTGCTTCGCCACCACGCATTCACCGACGAGACCGCGCGCTTCTTCATGGACGTGGAGTTGACGATGCCGCAGTTCCGAGCGCTCGTCATGGTCCGACGTTACGGACGGCAGACTGGGCGCGAGCTCGCGAGGCGGCTCAGCGTGACCCCCGGAACGCTTGTCCCCCTGGTCGACAGGATCGAGGAGCAGGGCTATCTGCGCCGCGTGCCCGACCTCGAGGATCGCCGGGTCACCTGGCTCGAGCTGACGCCCAAGGCGGAACGGCTCTTCGAGCGGCTGTGGGGCGTGGGCGCGGTGCGGATCGCGGGCGCGGTCGCCCGGTTGCTGCCGGACGAGCGCGCAGACCTTCGCCGCCTGCTCGGTCGCCTCGCCGAGAACCTGCAGACCGTCAACAAGACGCTGGAGAAGAAGGTCACGGCCTGACAGCCTTCCCGGATAGTCCGGACTATCCGGGGTTTCCGCGAGAGGTGATGTCGGTTCGTCCGGACAATCCGAAGTTTTCGCAAGAGTCGCGTGCTACGTTCCGTGCCGGCCGCTTCCTTTCGCAAAGCGCGACGCGCCCTCCTGCGCCTCACCCGACTCCATGACCTCCGCCCCGCCCACGCCCTCCTTGCGCAGGGCGGCATCCTCGTCAAGTGACCACTGGTCGAATACGTTGCGGCGATCGGCCCGCAAGGCCGCCTGCGGAAAGGCTGAGATCTGGCGGGCCACATCCATCGCCACCGCCAGCGCCTGCCCCGCTTCGACCACGCGATCGACCAGGCCGATCCGCAGCGCCTCCTCCGCACCCACCGCCCGGCCGGTGAGGATCAGGTCGAGGGCGCGGCCGTGGCCGACGAGCCGCGGCAGGCGCACCGTCCCGCCGTCGATCAGCGGCACCCCGAAGCGGCGGTTGAACACGCCCATGGTGGCGTCACGGGACATCACCCGAAGGTCGCACCACAGCGCGAGCTCCATACCTCCGCCGACGGCGTAGCCCTCGATGGCCGCGATCACGGGCTTGCCGAGCGCCATCCGCGTCGGACCCATCGGCCCGTCGGCCGGGTTGCCACCATAGGCCTGGCCTGCGGCAAGTGCTTTGAGGTCGAAGCCGGCGCAGAAAGTCCCGCCGGCGCCGGTCAGGATGGCGACCCGGAGCGAGCGTTCCTGCTCGAAGGCTGCGAAGGCTTCCCTCAGCCGCGTCGCCGTCTGCGGGTCGACGGCGTTGCGGACCGCAGGCCGGTCGATGGTGACGGTGAGGACCGCCCCGTCGACGTCCTCCCGGACGCTCTTAGATCGCGCCTCGCTCGTGGTCGTCTTCCATGAACGGGTAACGGTGGTCAGTCGGCGGCGCGTACGTCTCCTTGATGACCCGCGGGCTGACCCAGCGGATCAGGTTGAGAAAAGAGCCGGCCTTGTCGTTGGTGCCCGAGGCGCGGGCCCCGCCGAACGGCTGCAAACCGACGACCGCACCGGTCGGCTTGTCGTTGATGTAGAAGTTGCCCGCCGCATTGACCAGCTTCTCGGACGCCGTCTGGATCGCGGCGCGGTCGCGGGCGAACACCGCGCCGGTCAGGCCGTAAGGGCTCGTCCGGTCGCATAGATCGATCGTCTCCTCGAACTTGCCGTCCGCGTACGGGAAGACGGTCAGGATCGGACCGAACAACTCCTCGCGGAGCAGCTTGAAATCGGGATCCGTCGTCTCGATCACCGTCGGCCGGACGAACCAGCCGACGCTGTCATCGCCCTTGCCGCCCGCGATCACCTTGGCTGCCTGCGACTTCTTCGCGTAGTCGATCGCATTCATGTGGTTGTTGTAGGCGCGCTCGTCGATCACCGCGCCCATGAAGTTGCGGAAGTCGGCGACGTCTCCCTGCGGGATCGCGTCGACGAGGTCGACAAGCTCGCCCCTCAACGCCTTCCACATCGACTGCGGGATGTACGCGCGTGACGCGGCCGAGCATTTCTGGCCCTGGTACTCAAAAGCGCCGCGCACGAGTGCCGTGCGCAACGCGTCCTTGTCGGCGGAGTCGTGGACCAGCACGAAATCCTTGCCGCCGGTCTCCCCGACCAGGCGCGGATACGTCCGGTACCTGGCGATGTTCTCGCCGACTTCGCGCCACATCGTCTGGAACACCTCGGTCGAGCCGGTGAAATGGATGCCCGCGAGGTCTGGGTGCTTGAGCACTTTGTCGGAGATCTCCGCCGCCGAGCCGCTGACCATGTTGATGACGCCAGGAGGCATCCCCGCCTCGAGCAGGATCTCCATCAAGAAGTGGCAGGCGAGCAATGTCTGCGTCGCCGGCTTGAAGACCACCGTGTTGCCCATGAGCATCGGCGCGGTGGGCAGGTTGCCGGCGATGGACGTGAAGTTGAACGGGCTC
>Ga0134128_10011356_pt1 | contig 10652 bp, 10 predicted proteins | sample KB31754_FD_96462 | JGI IMG/M metagenome (GOLD analysis project Ga0134128, IMG submission 96462) | Terrestrial soil microbial communities with excess Nitrogen fertilizer from Kellogg Biological Station, Michigan, USA - KB3-175-4 | ecosystem: Environmental > Terrestrial > Soil > Unclassified ...
GCGCACCATCTGGGCGCCCATGTTCTCGAACTTGTCCTCGAGCTCGATCTCCTTGGCGACGGTGACGCCGTCCTTGGTGATGCGGGGAGCGCCGAACGACTTGTCGAGCACCACGTTGCGGCCTTTCGGGCCGAGGGTGACCTTCACGGCGTTGTTGAGGATGTCGACACCGCGCAGGATGCGGTCGCGCGCGTCGACGCCGAATTTGACTTCTTTGGCTGACATTTCTTTCTTTCCCTGAGTTGATTCGGTTTCACCCTTGAGGAGAGGCGCCTTTGATTTGCACCGTTCGCTACGGCCTCGCTTTGCTCGGCCTGCTCGGGTGCCCGGCGCTCCTCAGGGATGAGCGGAAGGGGCTTGAGGCCCTAGGCGGCCTTCTTCTTGGAAGCGCCGGCGTCGGTGAGAACGCCCATGATGTCGCTTTCCTTCATGATCAACAGCTCCTGGCCGTCGATCTTGACCTCAGTGCCCGACCACTTGCCGAACAGCACGCGGTCGCCGACCTGGATGTCGATCGGGATCAGCTTGCCGTTCTCGTCGCGGCCACCGGGGCCGACGGCGATGACTTCGCCCTGGGAGGGCTTTTCCTTGGCAGTGTCGGGAATGATGATGCCGCCAGCGGTCTTCTCTTCGGCGTCGATCCTCTTGACCACGACGCGGTCGTGAAGCGGACGGAATTTCATGCAGTCCTCCTAAGATATTGCAAGTGTTTGGAGTTTTTAGCTTGTTAGCAGTCTCTGCCGGCGAGTGCCAGCCCGAGCAAGGTTGATTTAAGGCAGAGTTTAGGGGCGGGCAAGGGCTTCTAGCAGAAAATTTAGCACTCAGATGGCCGCCCTGCCAAATCTTGTCAGGGATCGTTAACGCTGGCGAGACGCCCGGCTCGTCATTGCATCCCGTTATTAGCACATGCGGTAAGCTGCTGCTAATGCGAGAATTTTCAACAACTCGTTAACCATTTGGGCTTGAGATGTGTTGATAGCGTGCGTCACATTTCGCTCATGTGAGCGCATCTTTGGCCGGGGTGGCTCCGGCAGGTAGCTACCTCTTCGCGAAAAATGCGCTCCTTCAATGGAGGTTGGCATGGTGTCGCGGGTTGGGGCGGTTTCCGAAGACTTCCGGAAGCTGGCGCTGGGTTACGGGCTGACAACGGCACAGATTTTATACCGGATGCCGGATCATCGCTCGCTGCTGCAGACCTACGTCTGGCAGAACTACGATCTGTTTCCTACTTTCCCGAAATTGAAGGACTTCCTGGCGTTCTGGGAGGAGAAGTTGGAAGGGCCACTTTTTGCAGTCACTGTCGCGCATTCCAAATTAATCAAGCCCGCGGAACTGCGTGCGATCGACGGGGTGTTCCAGCTGCACTGAGCGAATGTACCCGAGCGAACTGGCTTTTAACTGCTATTGTGCTTACATTGCTGGTGTTACAGAAGGTTCAGGATGAGCAAGCGGGCGGTTGACCTCTCGTTAGAGGAACTGGCGGCAATGGGCGCTAATGCCGCGCTGAAATCAGCGCAGCAGGCTTATGGTGCCGGATTGGCCGTCGTAGGCACGGTCGATGTCGTCCACGCTGATCGTGTCGTATCGACGCTCGCACAACGAAGCCCGTCGGGCGCGATCACGCCGGTCAGCGAGACGGAAGCCACGGATCGCGACGGCCCCCGGGCGGCGGAGTCGGAGACAAGAAAGCCAGTCGGTGAATGAACGGCCACCGTTTATGCTCGTCTTCGGGGGGCCGAACGGTTCCGGGAAAAGTACCCTCACCAACCATCTGATAGAAGCCGGCGTTGATTTCGGCGAGTATATCAATCCAGACCAAATTGCTTCTGCGCTCGATGCTCCTGAGCCACAGCGCTCTAAGCGGGCCCAAGAGATCGCCGACTATCACCGCGAGCGCTTCCTCAAAAGTCGTGCGACCTTCAGCTTCGAGACCGTGATGTCGCACCCAAGCAAGATCGACATCATGATTCGCGCCGTCGATGCTGGATACGAGGTCACTCTCTATTTTGTTTGCACGTCCGATCCGGAGATCAACATAAGACGTGTGGAGCGCCGCGTCAGTCTGGGCGGCCACGACGTGCCGCGCGACAGGATTGTGTCGCGGTATTGGCGTTCATTGAACTATCTGAGCCATGCGGCGCTGGTTGCTCGCCGCACTGTGCTTTTCGACAACAGCGCGCTCGTTGGTTATCGCGCAAACTCGTTTCTGCCGAATCCGCAGCAAGGATTGAAGCCAGTCTGTGAACTGATTGGGGACGGCAAAAACTACAAGGTCACGGTGGGGGCAGATGCACCGGATTGGGCGATCAAGTTCCTGCTGAAGCCGCTAGATGCTCTTGCGCAGAGCCCCGATAGCGGAATCACTTTGAGGATTGACCACAAAGACGGTCCGCTGGCGTAGAGGTTATCGGTTGCGCTCGCTTTGTGATTGCTGCCTCGTCCAGCGCCGGATAGTCTCTGCAGGCTGCCGTATGCTCCAGTTGGGGCGCAGCATCAAGGAGGGCATCATGGCCAAAAAGAAATCGAACAAGCCGGCGTCGCGCGCCGCCACCAGGAAAGCTGCGCAGAAGAAATCGCCTGCAGGTAAAGCTGCCGGAAAATCCACCGCGCGGCGCAAGCTGAAGAGCAAGGGCACGGCGGCAGCGCCGGTCAGGCGCACACGTCCCAAACAGCGCGTCGCCATCAGCCATCACCGCGACGAAGACTTCAAGGCCGACGGCTTGCGCGCCTATGCGAAGTACCGCGACCTCGGCATTGCCGACGCCACCCATGGTCTCGCCCGCGCGCATGTGATCCGGCTGGTCGGGCCGTGCAATCCGGACGAAGTCTCCAAGCTGCACTACCACGATGTCGAGTTCCAGATGGTCTATGTGCTCAAGGGCTGGGTGAAGACCTACATGGAAGGGGTTGGCGAGACGATGTTCCAGGTCGGCAGCGCCTGGACCCAGCCGCCGAAGATCCGGCACCTGATCATGGACTATTCCGACGACGCCGAGGTGCTCGAAATCATCCTGCCGGCGGATTTCGAGACCAAAGAGATCGCGGCGTGAGGATCACCGCGTCTCGACGCGCGATCTGACGGGACGAGGGCGCGCTCGATCGTGAGACGCGATCATCGCGAAGACATCGACTGGCTGCGCGCCATCGCCGTGCTGGCGGTGGTCGCGTTCCATTTCGAGACGCCCGGTGTGTGGGGCGGCTTCGTGGGCGTCGACATCTTCTTCGTGATCTCGGGCTTTCTGATCACCGGGATCGTCCAGTCGGAAGTGCGAAGCGGCAACTTCTCCTTCGCGCGCTTCTACGAGCGCCGCGTACGCCGCCTGCTGCCCGCGCTCTATGCGATGGTGGCGCTGACCGCGATCCCGGCGTGCCATTATCTTCTGACTTCCGAACGCGCCGAGTTCTTTCGCTCTGTCGCGGCCGTCGTCACCTTCACCTCGAACGTCTTCTTCTGGGCCCAGGTCGGCTATTTCGACCATGCCGCGGTGGAAAAGCCGCTGTTGCACACCTGGTCGCTGGCGGTGGAGGAGCAGTTCTACCTCGCGCTGCCGCTGCTGATGTTCGTGCTGATGCGCGTCGTGCGCGGAAGCCGCATCGTGCTACCGGCCGCGCTCGGCCTCCTGACGCTCGCATCCTTTGCGCTCGGCGTCTGGCTGATGCGCACCGAGCGCTCGACCGGCGCCTTCTTCATGAGCCCGCCGCGGGCCTGGGAATTTTTGGTCGGCGGCATCGTCGCGCTCGAGGGCTTTCCCGCGCCGCCTCGCGCCTGGATGCGGCGAACGGCGCGGGGCATCGCGCTGGTGATGCTCGCAATCCCGATTTTCTCGCTGCGGCAGGGACCGGGATTTCCAGGCGTCAATGCCTTGCTGCCCTGCCTTGGGGCGTCGCTTTTCATCTGGAGCGGCATCGGCGTGCCGTCCGAGAAACGCGCGCCGCTCTCGCCGCTCTCAATCACAAGCTTCTTCGGGCGGATTTCCTATTCGCTCTATCTCTGGCATTGGCCGCTGTTCACCTTCGCACGCTTCTCGAAACCAAGCCTCGAGCTTGACGGCACCGACAAGGTCGCGCTGTTCGCGCTGACGGTCGTCATCTCCCATCTGTCATGGCGTTATGTCGAGCAGCCGTTCCGCGGGCGGACGCTGGCGCCGACGCGGCGCGCCGCGTTTGGTCTGGCGGGCGTGACGTCGCTGTTGCTGGTGGCCGCGAGCGCGGGCGGCTACGCGCTGAGCCTGACGATGTCGGATTCCGATCGCGCCGCGGCCGCGCTCGATGCCTATAACAGCTACGACTACAAGCCGCTCTATCGCTACGGCACCTGCTTTGGCGCCTCGACGCTCGACGATGCCTGCCTCAGGCTCGCGCCCGGCAAGACCAACGTCTTGCTGTGGGGCGATAGCCTCGCCGCGCATTATTTCCATGGCCTCAGCGAAAACACCGATCCGCAAAAGATCAATATTCTGCAGGCGACCGAGCCGGCCTGCATGCCGACGCTCAACGCGGCTGCGCAGTTCGCCGCGTCCTGCCGTGACTTTGCGGCCGACATGCAGAGATTCCTGCGCGACCACAAGCCAGACCTCGTGATCCTCTCCGCGGACTGGCTCGAATATTCCCGTCCGCCGCGTTTCGAAGGCATGGTCGCGGACTTGAAGAAAACAATTGCAGCGGTTGCGCAATCGAGCGCACGCATCGTGTTGCTTGGGCCCGCCGTGCAATTTCGCACGCGATTGCCGTCAATGCTGGTTCGCGCGCGCCAGCGGGGCGTCGAGGCGCGCGCGGACGATTTCGTGCTGCCGGATATTTTTGTGCTCGATCACAAGATGCGGGCGGCGCTGCCGGACACCGAGCAGTTCACTTACGTGTCCGTGCTCGACGCGGTCTGTCCCGCGCGGCAATGTCCGCTCACCCTCGACGGCGGCGTGCCGCTTGCCTGGGACCACGCCCATCTCACGGCGGAAGGCTCGGCCTATGTGATGGGCAAGGTCACGCCGATGCTGGGTCTTTCCGCTCGGTGAGACCTCACGTCAGAACGCCGACGATCGCGCCCATCAGGCAGGTCGTCAGCGTGCCCGAAACGATTGACTTCAGGCCGAGCGCGTTGATCTCGTCCCTTCGCGTCGGCGCCATGGTGCCCAGTCCCCCGATCATGATGCCGAGGCTGCCGAAATTGGCAAAGCCGCACATCGCATAGAGCATGATCAGTTTCGAGCGCGGATCGAGCGCGTCGGGCGCAAGCTTTGAGAGATCGACATAGGCGATCAGCTCGTTCAGCACGGTCTTGGTGCCCATCAGGCTGCCCGCGGTCACGGCCTGCGACCACGGTAGCCCCATCAGCCAGCACACCGGCGCCATGATGTAACCCAGTAGCCGCTGCAGGGTGATTTTTGCGCCGCCGACGTCCGGCAACAGGCCGATGATGGCGTTGGCGAGATAGACCAGCGCCACCAGCACGATCAGCATCGCGACGATGTTGAGCAGGAGCTCGAGGCCTGCGGACGTGCCCTGGACGATGGCGTCCATGGTGCTGGCGACCTTCATCTCGGGATCATCCAGTGCGCCGCCGGTGCGCTGCTCTTTCGTCTCCGGCACCATGATCAGGCTGACCAGGATCGCGGCCGGCGCGCCCAGCACCGAGGCGATGACGAAATGCGCGGCCGCGTCGGGAATGAGCGGCGCCAGCAGCGTCGCGTAGAGCACCAGGACCGTGCCGGCGATGCCCGCCATGCCGCCGGTCATGACCAGGAATAATTCGCTGCGGGTCATCTGCGGCAGATACGGTCGGACGAACAGCGGCGCTTCGACCATGCCGAGGAAGATGTTGGCCGCGGTGGACAGGCCTACCGCACCGCCGACACCGAGTGTGCGCTCGAGCAGCCAGGCCATGCCGCGCACGATCGGCGGCAGCACGCGCCAATAGAACAGCAGCGTGGTCAGCACGCTCATGACCAGCACGATCGGCAGCGCCTGGAAGGCGAGGATGAAATCCGCGCCGGGCGCCTTCACGTCGAACGGCGGCGCGCCGCCGCCGACATAGCCGAACACGAACGAGGTGCCGGCGCGCGTCGCGGCCGCAATCGCGCCGACGGCGTCGTTGATCGCGCCGAAGGCGCTGGCGACGACCGGAAGCTTGATCAGGATCACGGCGGTGACGAGCGTCACCAGAAGCCCGATCGCCGCCTGCCTCAAGGAGACCGCGCGGCGGTTCTCGCCCAACGCCCAGGCAATCGCGAGCAGCGCGATGATGCCGAATGCCGATTGCAGTTGAAGCATGAACCCTCCGCAAGGATGCAGGGGAGTATGGCAGCGGCCAGTGGCCACGCGCAATGCCATGATGTTGGGATGGGCGTTGACAAGCGGCCGTCGGTCGGCCACCGATCGCGCATGTCATCGCTTGCAACGGCCGGCGCGGGCGCCCTGCTCAGACAGCCCTCCCTGATCTTCTTCCTGCTCTCGCGCAGCCTGTCGCGGTTCTCGACCCAGATCGGGGCGGTGGCGATCGGCTGGCAGATCTACGATCTCTCCGGCAGCGCGTTCGCGCTGGGCATGGTCGGGCTGGTGCAGTTTCTCCCCACCGCGCTTTTGGTGTTTGTCGCAGGACATGCCGCCGACCGCTTCGAGCGCAAGCGCGTGGTGCAGGTCTGCCAGATTGCGGAGGCGATAACCGCGCTGTTTCTCTGCTGGGGCTCCTATGCCGGCTGGCTCAACGAGATGCACATCTTCGTCGCAGCCTTCGTCCTGGGCATGGCCGGCGCGTTCGAGAGCCCGGCGACCGCCGCGCTGTTGCCGCTGATCGCGCCACAAGGCACGCTGCAGCGCGCGACCGCGCTGTCGAGCGGCGCCGTTCAACTTGCGACCATCACCGGGCCTGCGCTGGGCGGCCTTGCCTATGCGGTCGCGCCCGGTTTGCCCTATGGCGTGATGGTGCTGTTCTGGTTGCTTGCGGTGCTGTTCACCGGCGCGATCCATGTGATTGCGCAGGCGCCCGCCAGCGGCTCGGCTTCGGCCGGCGACGTCTTTGCCGGCGTGAAATTCATCCGCAGCAATCCCGCGATCCTGGGTACGATCTCGCTCGACCTGTTCGCGGTGCTGTTCGGCGGCGTGGTCGCGCTCCTGCCGATCTATGCGCGCGACATCCTGCAAGCCGGACCGTTCGGCCTCGGCGTGCTGCGTGCCTCGCCCGCGGTCGGTGCCCTGTTGATGACGACGCTGCTCGCGCGCCACACCATCAATCGCGGCGTCGGCATGCGCATGTTCCAGGCGGTGATCGTGTTTGGCGCTGCGACCGTGATGTTTTCACTGTCGCACTGGATGTGGCTGTCCATGCTCGCGCTCGCGATCCTCGGCGCCGCGGACACCGTCAGCGTGGTGATCCGCTTCTCACTGGTGCAGTTGCGCACGCCCGACGAGATGCGTGGCCGGGTCGGGGCGGTGAATTTCCTGTTCATCAACGCATCGAACCAGCTCGGCCAGTTCGAGAGCGGCGTCACCGCGGCGCTGTTCGGCACCGTGCCGGCCGCCGCGCTCGGCGGCGTCGCGACCATCGCGATCGCGCTGATCTGGATGAAGCTGTTTCCCTCCTTGCGCGAGGTCGAGCGGCTCGAATAGCGCATGATCCGGAAAAGTGGGCACCGGTTTTCCGATAAGATCATGCGCCAATAAAAAGGGCTATTCGGCAGGCTGCGCGGCGACGACAGTGACCGGCCTGAACAGCTTGTGCAGCAGATAGACCGCAAAGGCCGGCGCGATGAAGCCGGGACCCGGCAGTTGCAGATTGCCGAACAAGAGCTGCAGCGCCGGCGTCCAGAATACGAGTTGCGCCAGTCGCCGGCCGACGCCATCGAGCTTCTCCTCGGCGATCAGCGCGACCGCGGCGAAGGTGAGCGGCAACAGATCATAGGCGCCCATATAGGGCGAGGCGGATACCGCGCAGGCAAAGAACAGCGCCTGCAGGAGCCGCGGGTCGACGTCGCGCCGAAAGCGGAACGCGAGCGAAACCGCGGCGACGCCGGCAAGCGTAAACGCGAACTGGATCATCTCGCCGATCTGGTTGCCGACCACGCCGCGGATGTTCATGAAAACCGAGGGCTGGAACGGCATCGCGGTGCCGGCGGAATCCTGCAGCACCTCACGCTGCAGGGGCAAGGCCCTGGTGATGTAGTCGTACCAGCTATCGACGCCGCCAATGGCGATGCTCACAGCCAGCAGCGCAACCGTCGTGGCTGCGGCCGCGAAGAACACCTTCCACCGGCCGGAGGCAACGAGCGCGAACGGGAAGAGAATGCCGAGCTGCGGCTTGATCGTGAGGAAGCCGATCAGGATGCCCGACAGGATCGGCCGCCTGTCGAGAAGAGCGAAGATCGCAAGCAGCGCGGCAGTGGTGATGAGCGAACTCTGGCCCGACAGCACGCACATCAGCGCCGCGGGCGAGACCAGCACGATGGCGAGCGTGCGAAGGTCGGCGACCTCACGCCGGCCTGCGAAAAAGAAGGCAAGCCCGCTCACGACAAGCCAGGCAAACAGCGCCGGGAAATAATTGAGCAGGCCGAAAGGGGCCATCACCACCAGCGCGGTCGGCGGGTTCGGCCAGTTCTGGCCGGGATAGCCGGACCCGACGAGGTGCGCGAGGGTGTGATTATAGGTGACGATATCGTAGTAGCGTGCCGGATCGGGCTCGAAGGCGGCGACGCCATACATCCACAGATTCAGGAAGTCGCGCCCGACTACCAGGCTCGCCTTGTCGCGCGGAAACGCGTTCCCCCAGTTGGTCGTGAGGAGATAGCTTGCGATCGTCAAGAGAAACAGCGCGCCGCCGAGGAAAAGCAGTGCCCGCAAGAATTCCGCGTTGGCGGCCTCGCGCGTCTCGGGCGCGAGGTTTTGCAGGAAGCGGCGCAAGCCGTTGCCCGCCCGGGTTGGCTGGAAGGTTGGGTCTGGCATGACAAGTCCGCGCGGCTTTTCGCAGCCAAAGCGAGCTTAGGAAGCGCGAATTAAGATATTCTTAGGAGGAAGGCCGCAAAGCTGGCGAAACCTGTGCCCTGAACGCCCGTCATTTCATGAGCCACGGCACGCCAGCGGGCCTTTCCATGAATTGCGTCGTCATCCCAGCGTACCGCGCGACCGGCAGCATCCTGTCGGTGATATCAGGCATTGGCCCGGAGATCGCGCTGATCGTGGTGGTCGATGACGGCTGCCCGGAAGGCACCGGTGTCATCGTTGCCAACCGCTGCAGCGATCCGCGTGTCGTCACGCTGATGCATGACAAGAACCAGGGCGTCGGCGGCGCGTTTCTCACGGGCATGCGCTATGCGATCGGGCGCGGCGCCGACATCATCGTCAAGGTCGATGCCGACGGCCAGATGAACCCGGTGCGGGTGCCGGCGCTGATCCACCCTATTGCGAGCGGGCAGGCCGATTACGTTAAGGGCGACCGCTTCTTCTTCCTCACCGACGCAGCGTCGATGCCGCCCCTACGCCGCTTTGGCAATCTCGTGCTGTCGTTCCTGGCCAAGCTATCAAGCGGCTACTGGACCATCATGGATCCGACCAACGGCTTCTTCGCGATCCATGCCCGCGTCGCCGAGTTGCTCGACGACGAGCGGATTGCCAAGCGCTTCTTCTTCGAGACCGATCTCTTGTTTCACCTCGGCCTGATCCGCGCCAAGGTGGTGCAATTTCCGATGCGCGCCTCCTACGGCAACGAGGTCTCGAACCTGCGGGTGTCGCACCAGCTTTGGCCCTTCCTCGCCGGACACTTACGCAACACCACGCGGCGCATCCTCTATCGCTATTTCTTTCGCGATTTCTCGCTGGCCTCGCTGCAGCTCGTCGCCGGCAGCGCGCTGTCTTTATTCGGCCTGGTGTTCGGCCTCTATCACTGGTGGGCGGCGCCGCCGGATCAACTGGTGCCGACCGGCACCATCATGATCGCGGCGCTGACCTTTCTGATCGGTTTCCAGCTCGTGCTGTCGTTCCTCAACTACGACATCAGCGCCAGCCCGCGCGAGGCGCTGCATCCGTTCCTGGGCAAGGGCTGGCAGGCGCAAGCGAGCGCGCCGGAGAAGGCTGGCGGCGATGAAGTTGCCGAGCCCGCCCGCCGTAAGGCGTAACCGCGAGGGCCAACTCGGGGCTATGTTTGCTTCGGCCCTACCTCACAGGAGCGGACATCATCGACTTGCCCAAGCACCTCGGCTCAGGGCACATGAGCGGAAGTGACAGGGGCTATTCGATCAGCTTGTCCGCTCGCAGCAATAACGCTGACGGGACCGTCACACCCATCGCCTTGGCGGTCTTGAGGTTGATCGCCAACTCGAATTTCGTCGGCTGTTCGACTGGCAGATCGGCAGGCATCGTGCCGCGCAAAAGGCTCGCCGCAAATCGGGCAGTAAGGTCTGCCAAGTCGTCGGATGATGGGCCATAGCCGATAAAGCCGCCTTTCTCGGCCCAGTAGGCCCACATATAGATGGCCGGAAGGCGCAGTGTTGCAACTCGTTCCATAATCAGTGGAGTATTGCCGTCGAGCATCCCGGACCCAAGAACATTCAGCGCCGTGGCCCCTGATGCCTGTGCCTTATCGATGGTCGCTGCAATCTCCTCAGCCCTGGCGACGCGATAGATTGAAAGCTCGACGTTGCGTGCGCGCGCCGCCTCTTGCAGAGCGC
>Ga0134128_10011357_pt1 | contig 10652 bp, 11 predicted proteins | sample KB31754_FD_96462 | JGI IMG/M metagenome (GOLD analysis project Ga0134128, IMG submission 96462) | Terrestrial soil microbial communities with excess Nitrogen fertilizer from Kellogg Biological Station, Michigan, USA - KB3-175-4 | ecosystem: Environmental > Terrestrial > Soil > Unclassified ...
AGCGGGCGGGCCCAGATCCCGATCCATCGAGAGGCTTGAGCTCGAACGCCGAAGGTTCGATCACCGAGTCGCTCCCGCCCGGGTGGCGCGGAGAACGTGCGATGTCGAAAGGGCTGCGCCCTCGACAGGGGGCACCTCGGGCGCGGGACCACCGCTCGGAAGTCCGTGGCCGCCGCTGGCAACCGCGCGAAGCAGGTCGAGCAACGCCGGCCAGGGCGAGGAGCATTTCGTCACCGGACATCCGCGGCAAACGCAAATCGAGCACCATGAACCACGGGTCGGCGCGCTCGAGCGCCTCCAGCGCCTCTTCGGCCCCGCGAAAAAGCAGCGGCCGCCATCCCTCCTCTTCGAAGGCCTCTCCCAGCGCGCACTGAATATCGAAATCGCCCTCCACCACGAATATCGCCTGGTCCATCGTCTCCTGGGCCCTCTCAGATCCCGCAGAATCCTTCGGCCGTAGAGAGTCCATCAATCAGGTGTATTGCCGAAAATGGGAACAGCTCCGGCCGGCTGCCCCTACGATCCTGCGTAGCGCTGCGGAGCTGCACTCGCCATCAACGTCCTTTTCGTTCAGGCCGTAGATGCTCCTATGGCGCACACAGGCCTGATGGCCCATCTTGTCGGGTCGGAGGAGCTGACGTGAAATCAGGGCGCCGAGCATTCGATCCGCCTCCCAGCCTGGTCGAAGTCGTGAGGATGGGCGACGGGTTCGTGCTTTTGGTTGGCCGCGCATCGATCCTGCTCGAACGAGCCGACGCCGAGGCGGCGGTCGTCTCGCTGACCGGCGCGCTGTCTCGGATCTCGGTCGACTACGATGCTCCAGACAGGTCACGGCCTCGAAACTGAGCTCGGACCGACTCCCCTGCGCCCCCGCACCGAAATTGCGAGGCCGCACGCGGGCTGCTCTGTCGGATTCACGCACGCCCTGATGCTTCCTAGATACTCGGGCTGACGAACAGAGGCCGCGCGTTGGCCTGCGTGGCAAGCTTAGAGCGTCATGGCGGGGCGGATCGAAGACGTTGTTCGTGACGACGTTTCGATTCTCGTTGTCAGCGATGGTACCGGCGGACCCACAGGCGTCGAGCTGCAGGCCGCCTTGGATCCTCTCGGCCATCGGATGATTCGAGCCGACACCATGGCCGAGGCGGCCAGACTCGTGAGCAGGACGAAGTTTGCGGTCATCGTGGTCGCCGCCAGGTTGGCCGCTCACGGACTCGAAATCGTGCGTCGCCTTCACGCTCTCGAACGGATCCCTCGAACGCCGGTCCTGCTCGCCTCGGACGTCGGCGAAGAAAGGCCCTTCGACCCTCAGGCTGACGTCGAGGTCCTCAATCTCCCGATTGACGGCGGACTGATGCGCCGGCGCGTGCAGATGTTCGTCGCTCTCCACCGCCGGAACGAAGAAATAGCTCGGCTGGCCTCGGCGCTCGCCGAGGAGACGAAGCGCGCCGCCGCGGCCACGGCAGCGGCGCGGACAGCCACGACTTCCGCTCGTCGGGCCGAGTTGTCGATCCGCCGGAAGGACAAGATGATCGGAATCCTGGGGCACGATCTCCGAAACCCCTTGAGCGCCATCTTGCTGGGGTCAGGCCGGCTGATAGAGACCGGGAGTCTGTCCCCGCGGACGAAAGCGGTGGCTATCAGCATTCATCACGCCGCGCAGCGCATGCGTGATCTTGTCGACGACATCCTGGAGTTCGCGCGCGCGGCGTCGACGGCGACGTTTCCTATTCAGCCTCGTCTGACCAACCTTCAAGAGGTGGTGACCGCGATAGTCGAAGAGATCCGTCAGGCGAATCCCAGCAGGACCATCACGCTGAGGGCAAGAGGGGATCTGCTCACGGAGTGCGATCCCGATCGCATCGCTCAGGCGCTCGGGAATCTGGTCACGAACGCCGTCCAGCACGGGGATGGTCCGGTCGCAGTCTCGGTCGAAGAGAGACAGGGGGCCATCAGTATGCGAGTCCACAATCGCGGAGCGCCCATCCCTCGGCAAGTTCGCTCCGCCATCTTCGACCCATTCAGCAGTCATGATCATCTCGCCCCGGGAGGGCTCGGCCTAGGCCTACACATCGTCGAAACGATTGTCCGAGCCCACGGGGGCGCGATCGTCGTTCGGTCGTCGAGATCTCGGGGAACCACGTTCGAGGCATCGTGGCCTCGGCGACGCGAACCAGACCGACTGGGCCCGCTCCTATTGCACTAGCTCCGGACGCTCTTCCCGGTTGCCCGCGCGGCGCCCCACGGCCCCGCCTTGCTGCGCCCCGGCCGCTGTCGCGAACGGACGCCGCTATCCGTCGGGCAGGCGCTCGAGCTCGCAAGCGGCCGAACGGAGCATTTCCGCGGCTCGTTCGATCGCCGGTTCATGTTGCTGCTGACGTAACACCTCGAGCCGAATCAAGACCGTTTCGAGGTCGGTCTTGACCTCCTCCAACACGGCCGACCAGATCGCAGCCTGATGCAGCGGAGGCGTTTCGCCCGGTGGCTCGCCATTGGAAGAGTCTGATTCTTCTCTCACGGCGATAAGATGGGGCTGCTCGTGCGCAGGGGCATCCACGCATGACCTTAAACGGAAGAGCGCTGTCGGATTTACCAGTTTCGCTACGTTGTTGGCGCGCGGGCAGCTCGAGCGATCGGCGCCGGACTGGCGCTGACTACGGAAGAGATCGCGGGGCGACGCTGTCGGGCGAGCGAGCTCCGGTCAACGCATCGGTTGTGGCGGCGCCATTGGCTGGGAAGGACCGCTGACGAGCATGTTGTCGTCGACCTTCTTGACGCCCCTCGCGTTCCGCGCGATGTCGACCGCCTGCTGGCGCGCCTCCTCCGACGGGACCGTGCCGCTCAGGGTGACGATCCCGTCGGTCGTGGTGACCGAGATGGTTCCGTGCTTGAGCATCGTGTTCGTCAGGTAAAGTCCTTTGAGCTTCGCGGAGATCGCGTCGTCCATGGCCGTGGCCTTCGTTCCGGGACCACGGACCTCGAGCTGATTATCCACGCGCCTGACCCCTTTGACGCGCGCCAGCCGATCCGCCTTCGCCCATTCCGACTCGGTATCAACGGTCCCGTCGAGTGTCGCGGTTCCGTCTTCCACGCGAATGTCGACCGAAGTGTTCTTGAGGTCGGGATCGGCGACGAGCTTCGTTCGAATCTCGTTTTCGACCTGCAGCTGTTCTCCCTTGCCCTGCTCCCCTCTCGAGCTCTCGCGAGCAGCCGCCGCTCCGCCCAGGCTCGCCATCAATGCGAGCGCCGCCAGCGATGTTCTCATTCTCATCATCTGCCTCCCCTTCCCCTCTCCCTGTTCAGGTTGCTCGTCTGCTCTGGGTTCAGGCCCTCGGAGATTCGCGACGAACGCATGCAAGAGATGTCGCTCCCCGGCAAGCGACATCCAAGATTGAGTTTAGGTCGGCGAGGCCGTACGCCCAGTCGCCCGCTCGGGGTTGGCGCTTCGCTCATGGGGCGACCTCTGCCCGTGACGTCGGATTGCCGACGTCCGAACGCGGTCCCACCTTTCTGCTGTCAGGGAAACGACGAAGTCGTGGTCGAGCCGGAAAGGGGGTCTCATGCAATGTGCTGACGTCATGAAAACGGGCTTCGTGTCCGTTGCCCCGGAAGACACGGCGGAGCTGGCGGCCAAGCGAATGCGGGACATCAACGTCGGGTTTCTACCGGTCTGTGACCACGAAGGTCGGGTCCTGGGAACGGTTACGGATCGTGACATTGCCACTCGGGTCGCGGCCGACGACCGGATGGCCTCGAGCTGTCTGATTCGCGACATCATGACCACGGAGCCAGTCGCTTGCCGGGCGAGCGACGACCTCTCTCGCGCGGAGGAGCTGATGATCGCCCACCAGAAGTCACGCATGCTCGTCACGACCGACGACGGTATCTTGCAGGGTGTCTTCAGCCTATCGGATGTCGCTCAGTTCGAGGGAGCGCGGCGAACCGGCGCGACGGTCCGCGACATCACCTCGCGCGAGACCCGCTGGTAGCGGAAACCGGCGACGACCTCGGTATCCCGATGTTCGCCTCCTACGGAGATCCGCGCGCGCGCCGTCGCGATCGGGCGTCGATCGCGACCGGCGTGGGGTTGGGCGCCGGCCTCGGTGCGATCGGCGGCGCCTTGGGTCTGCCCATCGGGTTCGTCCTCGGCGGCGTCGGGGCCTTGGCCGGTGGCGTGGTCGGCAAGCTGGTCGCCTTGCGCATCAGCCCCGAGGAATGGGATCCACCGCCGGACGGCCGTCCCTACGTTGGCGTCCACAGCCCGGACGACGACATCACCAGCACCTGATCGGAGATGGGCTCGTCGCCGGAGCGACCCCGATTGCGCGGTGTGCGCGCTGTAGCGGACGCCTAGGAACCGGAGTCCGGGATCCGCGACTGCGCGTAGTGGAGGTGCATGACGCCGCCGATCCGGCGCTCGCCCACCAGGGTGAGGGTTCGTCGGAGGTCGGGCGGGAGCCAGGGATTCCCGCCTCCGAGAATGATCGGACTGACGAAGGCGTGAAGCTCGTCGACGAGATCGGCGTTCAGCATCGCCGCGGCGAGGTGCGGTCCGCCCACCGTGAGCGTCTGGTCGCGCTTCAGGTGGCGGATCGCCTCGGCGTCGAAGGAGGGCAGGACGCACGTTCGTTGCGTCGTCGCGGTGGCCAGCGTCGTCGAGATCACCAGCTTGTCGGCCCCGCGCCACACGTTCGCGAAGTCGCGCTCGAGATCGCCCAGGCCGGGCACGAACGACGGCGCATCGGGCGTCAGGTGCGCCGTCTCCCACGGCGCCATGACTTCGTACATCTTGCGGCCGTACACGTAGGTGCCGGCGCCTCGCACGAGCTCGAGGATCGTCGAGAACACCTCGGGTGTCGGGACGGTGAAGCCGAAGTTTCCGGCGCGGTCGGCGACGTAGCCATCGAGCGAGATGTTCGCGATGTAGATCAGCTTGCCCACGGTGTCCTCCCTTCGAGATACGCGACGAGACGCTCCGCCGTCTGGCTCCAACCGATCGCTGCGAGCTTCCGATGGCGCACCATCGGCGTCAAATCGGCGAGCTCCGGTTCGGCGACCCGCTGCGGCACGGTCATGCGAGTCCCGCGCGCGGTGGCGGCCAGCTCCACCGTCATCACCATGGCCTACGTGGCCGCGTCGAGGGACGCGAGCCCGCGGCGGCAGATCTCCTGAGCGACGTCGGTCCAGTAACCGTGCCCCCAGTAGCGGAAACAGCTGGTCTGCGAGAGCAGAAGGTAGAGCAGCGAGCGGCGGTAGGCGGGCGCGTCGAGGGCGGCCTGGCCGGCGGCGTCCCAGCGCGCGTGGAAGCGGGCGCTCAGCCGCAGCATGGGGTCCATCACCTCGCCGTATCCCGCCACCCAGCTGCGATCGTTGGTCCAGGAGGCGCGATCCAGGTTGAAGGACGGGTCGCGCGCGCGCAGACGAGCGATGGCCTGATCCGCAGCGCCAGGCCCGACGGCATCGACCTCTTGCCAGATGCGGTGCTGCAAAAGCGGGCGGACGGCAGGGAAGTCGTGTTCGCCGACGCCCAGGGCGGCCACGGCCGCGAGGTACTCGCTGCCGTTCATCGCGGCCACGCCGCCGGCGTGTCCCGCCCGACCGAGCTCTTCGAACGCGTGCTCGTAGGCGCTCGGGAACTCGTTCATCATCACTCCGCCGTTCTCCCCGTCGCCGATCTGGAGCGCGTACGGGGGGACGTCGCGGCCGGCCAGCGGCTGGCGATCGAGCGCCCTGGCCTCGCCGAAGGGCTGCATCTGACCGACCAGCTTGGTGTCCGACCCCTGCGTCTTGACCAGCACCGTGATCGACGCCGACTCCCCTGAGGAGTTCCGCGCCACCAGACGGTGCGGCAGGCGAGGCTGTTGGAGGGGCGTGCCGTCGGCGGAGCTCTCGACGGTGTGCTCCTGGACCATCAGCCAACGATATCCGCACCGGCGCAGCGCGCGTACGTAGGCGAAACAGGCGTCGGGATGAATGGGCAGCCCCATCTCGGGCGCCGAGAAACCACGCACCCGGGCAAGCGCAGAGAGCCCGAACAGCGCGCCGAAGTGATACCGCCAGGCCAGCATGTGCAGCTCGAGATCTGGCACCGGGGTGGACGGCGCGACAGCGTGCGACCACAGCGTCCCCAGCCATTCGATCGCGGGCGCCAGCGGAGCCTCCGTGGTCCGGCGGAGGGCCGCGAGCACGTCGGTCTGGCCCATCTCGGCCAGACCCCAGAGTAGGTTCCCCGAGTAGTCGAGCATCATCCGCGGGTGAAGTCCGCGCACCAACAGCCCGCCGACGAGATCGGCGGTGCGCCCATAACAGCGCAGGAACGCTGGCGCGTTGTGGTTGTCCCCCTCCCCCGGGTGCTCGAGCATCCGCTGGAGGTTGGAGATCAACGCCGCGTGCGTCGGGTCACCGTCGCCCAGGACCGTGGGCTGGTGCATGTGAAGCGCGACGCCAAACGCCGCGCGCAGGCCCGCCGGCACGACCCCGGCGGCCAGGGGCGAGGTCGCGGCGATCTCTGCGGTGGTGCCGGTGAGGGTCGGGAGGTCCACGTCTTCCAGCCTAATTCTTGATGCATCCCGATTCGAGGTGCGATTACGAGGCGCACCGTCGAGCCAGTAACGACCGTGGGCCGTGATAACACGCCGGAGTATGATGCCGGGCAAGCTTGACACCGGCCGGCGAGCCGTCGGTCAAACTCGGGACCGCAAACCTCGCCCTGCGCCCGAGACCCGGTCAGGCCGCCTTCAGAACCTCAATAGGCGGAGCAATACCCTTCCTGCCAGACCCACTGATAGCCGTTCCAGACCCACTCCGGCTGAACCCAGGAGCAGCCCGGGTAAAAGCCGACGCCCCAGCCGGGGCCGATCCAGACGCGAGCGCCGCTGCGCCAGCCCCAGTAGCCGGCGTGCCAGAAGCGACCGCCGCCGACCCAGCGACCGTGGATACCGCCGATGGCCGGGGCACGATAGCCGCCGCGCCAGGAGGCGCCGGGTGCGCCGTGGAAGCCGGCCGCGGGCGCCCCGTGGAAGCCGCCGCCGTGAAAACCAGCGCCGCCGTGGAAGCCCCCGCCGTGGAAACCCCCGCCGCCGTGGAAGCCGCCGCCGTGGAAACCCCCGCCGCCGTGGAAGCCGCCGCCGCGGGCGAAAGCCGCGGTCGGCAGAGCCATCAGGGCCATTCCCAGCACAACAGTGAGGATCCGTCGCATGATCCGATACCTCCTCTTGCCTGATGAATGGCTACTGCAAACTGGTTGCCAGCGAGAGATCGCGAAGCGCCGAGCACACTCGACCGCTCGTGGCGTTTACGACACACGGGCTCTGCTGATGATTCACGCCGGCGGCGCGCCAGACAGGCGCCCCCGTCGGGCAGCAGACGCGAGAAGTCTCAGTCGAGCGGCCACGCCGGCGCGCCGCGTGGCGTGCCGCCGCCGACCGCGCTCGAGCTGTTGTTGGTGTCTCCCGGCGGCGCGGTCGACCGTCGGGTAGGCTTGCGCCTCCCCGCGACGGAAGACGAGAGGAGATCGCATGCGCGCCGCCGTTCTCACCGACTTCAACGAAGATTGGCAGTTCCAGACCCTCCCCGATCCCCACCCCGCGCCGGGGCAGGTCCTGATTCGCGTTCACGCGAGTGGGATGTGCGGGACCGATCTGCACGCGCATCATGGCCACCTGGGCGCCAAGCCTCCGATCGTGCTCGGGCACGAGCCGGCCGGCGAGGTCGTGGAGTTGGGCGCCGGCGTGCTGGACCTGAAGATCGGCGATCGCGTCGGCGTGTTCTGGAACCAGAAGGGGGACGGGCGCTGCGCCGTCTGTCAGGCGGGGCGACCCGATCGCTGTCCGAACGCGCAGAGCTGGATGCACCTCGGGGGCGCCAATTCGGAATTGATGCTCGCCTGGGCGTCGGGCTGCGCGCTGATCCCCGACGGGCTGTCGTACGAGCTCGCAGCGCCGCTGTTCTGCGGCGGATACACGGTCATGAGCGGCCTCCGCAACGGCGATCCCAAGCCGGGTGAGCGGGTGGCGGTCCTGGGGATGGGGGGCCTCGGGCACATGGCCCTGCAGTTGAGCAAGGCCGTCGGGCTCGAGACGTTCGCCATCACCGGTCAGGCCGACAAGCGGGCGGAGCTGATGGAATTCGGCGCCGATGCGGTCCTGCTGTCGGGCGACGATCCCGGTAAGGCGCTGCAGGCCGCGGGCGGCGCGGACGTGATTCTCTCGACGACCAATTCCGCGAAGCAGATCTCGGCGGCGTTCGCCGGCCTGCGTCCTCAGGGCCGCTTCGTGAACATGGGGGTGCCGGACGGACCGCTCGTGATCAACCCGATGCAGCTGCTGTTTGGACAGCGCCAGCTCCGCGGCAGCTCGCAGGACGAGCGCTCCGATCTCTACGAGACGCTCACCCTCGCCGCCGCCGGCAAGGTCAAACCGAAGATCGAGCTCTACCCTCTGGCGCGCGCGAACGAGGTCCGCGACCGTCTGGAGGCCGGCAAGGTCCGCTACCGCGCCGTCCTGCAGCACGCTTCCTGAGCGAGCGTCCGGGCCAGGGGGAGGGCCCCGGGCGGACCGCATTCCGTACGCGAGGAGCGGCCTGTCAGCGCGCGATGACGGGCGGCTGATCCGACGCAGATCTACGTCCTCGTTTCGGCGAAGATGAGCCGATGGATCTCATCGACCTTTCACCCGAGGAGAGTCTGGCGCTGGTGGCCTTGAGCCGCGCCATCGCCCGCGCCGACGGCGCGATAACCCCGCTGGAGGGCCGGGCGATCGCGCTGATGGCCGCCGAGCTCGGCGCGGCGACCTACCGCCAGCTGTTCACCAAGGCCGCCGAGTCGTTTCCGGACGAGGCCGCGCTCAAGCGGTTTCTGGCGAGCATCGAGCGACCCGGGGCCCGCTCGCTGATCTACGAGTCGATCCTCGCGCTGGCCGCCGCCGATTCGATCTCGGAGGCGGAAGAGCCCCTCCTGGCGTGGCTGCAGGAGGCGTGGGAGATCGGATGACGCTGCGCGGGCTCGGCCCATCGCTCGTGAGGTGACGGATCCGCGAACTACTCCCTCGCGTGGAGGAACTTTCGCACCACCCGGATCTGCTCCTCCCGAATCGGCGTCGGCGCATGCCCGACCCCGGCGATCTCCACGACCTCCGCCCTCGGCCCGCGCGCGGACATCTCCTTCGCCGTCTCCCACCTGAGCAGATCCGAGCTCTCCCCGCGCAGCACCAGCGTCGGGCACCGGATCTCATCATAAATCCCCCGGAGCTCCACGTCCTGCGTCGGCTCCGTCCAGACGCGCGATGAGCGCAACCATGTCGTTGACGTAAACGGGGACCTGATACGCGATCGGGTCCCTCATCGAGGGGAATCGCGGCGGGCGCGCCCCTCAGTCCATCAAAGTCAACGTCACCCCCGAAAACACCACCTCGGCCTGCCGTGCCGTGAACAACCCCGCGTACACAAACCCGCTGTCGATCGCATTCAGATCAATCGTGTACACCGTCGGCTCCTCCGTCCCGTAGGTGCACGTATAGGTCGACCCGGACTTCGTGATCGACAGCGCCAGCACCGCCCCCGCCGCCGGCACGTCGGCCGCCGAGGTGACGACGGTGCCGGTCAGCTGCGTCGGGGCGCTGGTGTCGCGGATGAAGGATTGCCAGGCTGACGCGGGGGCGTTTCCCCGGAGCGGGCCCACGGCGACGTACGAGCTCAGCAACGATGCGTCGGAGACGTCGGTCCAGGCGGCGTCGCGCACCATCAGGCCGAAGCCGACCTGGCTGTTGCTGAAGGTGACCGAGGTGACCGTGGCGGTCGCCGACAGGATGAAGTCCTTGTCGATCGGGACCTGCTGGAAATAGAAGGCGATGCCGTCGGTGGCGGCGGCGATCTTCCCGGCGCTGACGGTCGGGCTGCCGGAGGTCAGCGACACCGCCAGCGGCAGCGTGGAGGTCTCGCTGATGGCGAAGCTGCCGCCGGTGATCTTGGTCGTCCCGCCGACGTCGCCGAACACCGACCCCATCCAGGGATCGGTCGTCGTCCAGATGGTGCTCTTGACGGGCGGGCTGTAGACGATGGGCGTCCAGTTCGGGTTGGGGACCAGGATTGCGATGTCGGGCGGCGCGATCCCCGGCAGGACGTGGTCCTTGAGCGGGGAGGTCGACGCCGCGAGGCCGGTGGCCACCAGGTAGGCGTAGTAGGCGCCGCCGTAGATGTTGGTGTGGGTGTCGTCGACGCTGGCCACCGAGTTGCTGACCCAGGCCTGCAGCTCGGCGGTTCCCATGGCGCCCGAAGCGGCGAAGATCTGCTTGCCGAGCGCCAGGGTCGAGGCGGTGTTGTCGATGACCACCACGCCCAGCGCGGCGCCGAGATCGCGGATGGCTTGCGGGTAGTCGCCGCCGGGATAGGTGACGCCGCCCGAGACGACGTCCGTGGTCACGTGGACCTTGGCGCCGGCGTAGACGCCCGCGGAATCGCGGCGCACGACGGGGGTGGTGAGGATCGGCGTCGCGCCGGCGTCCTGGGCGACCTTGATGTAGTAGGTGTAGAGGTAGTACTTGAACGACGTCGGGTCGGTCACGTCGCCGTTCGGGTCGGTGTAGAGGGTCGGGTCGGCCTTCTCGTCGTTGTGGCCGAACCCGATCAGCACGTAGTCGCCGGCCTTGAGCGCGCCG
>Ga0134128_10011358_pt1 | contig 10651 bp, 5 predicted proteins | sample KB31754_FD_96462 | JGI IMG/M metagenome (GOLD analysis project Ga0134128, IMG submission 96462) | Terrestrial soil microbial communities with excess Nitrogen fertilizer from Kellogg Biological Station, Michigan, USA - KB3-175-4 | ecosystem: Environmental > Terrestrial > Soil > Unclassified ...
CGCGCGGCGCCGCACCACGAAAGCTGGATCGAACGCGGCGCGGCCGGCGGCAGGGCGGCGCCCCGGCGCAGGCGCCCGCCGCGCCGAGCCGGCTCGACGTCGGATTGGGGCGGGCTGCCGGCGTGGCCGTGGTGGCATGCGCCTTCGCCATCTCCTGGCGCAAGATCGGCGACTTCGACACGTGGTGGCACCTGGCGTCAGGCCGATGGATCGCGACCCATCACGCGATCCCGTCCACCGACACGCTCTCCCACACGGTGCAGGGGCACCCGTGGATCAATCTGCAGTGGGGATTCGACCTCGGACTCTACGCGCTCCACGCGGTCGGCGGACCGGCGCTCATCTCGTTCGCCGGCGCCGTCGTCTTCACGGCGGCGATCCTCCTCCTCCTGCTGATCGTCCGCCGGCCGCTCGGCGACGGGCTCGGCGCGCTCCTGATCCTGCTGGTGGTGATCGAAGCACAGGAGCGCGTCCTCGGGCGGCCTGAGCTGATCACGTTCTTGCTGCTCGCGGCCGTTCTCTTCGTCCTGGAGCGCGGTCGACAGCACGGCCGCGGGCTGTTCCTGCTCGTCCCGCTCATGATCCTCTGGGTCAACGTCCACGCGCTCTTCGTCGTCGGCGCCTTCGCGATCGTGTGCGCGGGCATCGGGACGATCCCGCGGCCGCCGCGGGCGCTCCTCGTCTGGGGCGGCGCCGCGCTGGCGTCGGTGATCGTGAATCCCTACGCGGTCCGTGGCGTCCTGTTTCCGCTGACGCTGCTGTCGCGGATCGACGGATCGAACCCGGTCTTTCAGTCCGTCGGCGAGTTCGCGTCGCCCTTCGCGCCTGGGTCAACGGACGTGTCGACGATCGCCTACACGGTCGCGCTCGGGATCGGCGGTCTCGCCGCCGCCGCGGCGCTGGCCGGCAGCCTGCGGCGGTCGCGCGCGAACGCCCCCGGCCGCGAGCGCTTCGACTGGGGCGGTCTGGCGCTCTTCGCCGGCCTCGCGGTCGTCTCGGTCGAGGCGCGCCGCAACATCGCGCTCTTCGCGATGGGCACCGCGCCGTTCATCGCGCGCTGCCTGGCGGCGGCGCGGGAGGGCTGGCCCGCCGGCCGCCGCGTCTTCACTCGCGCGTCATCGCTCGCGGCGGCCACCGCGGTCGTCGCGGCCGCCGGGGTGGCGGTGTCCGCGGCGAGCGGCGCGTTCTACAAGTGGGATCGAGAGCCGCAGGAATTCGGCGGCGGGGTGATGGAAGGCGTGTTTCCCGTGCGCGCCTCGGCGTTCGCCCGCGCGGCGGCGCTGCCGCCGCCGCTCTACAACGACATGCTCGGCGGCGGGTACCTGGCGTGGGACGACCCGTTCGGCGCCGGCGTCTTCGTCGATGGCCGGCTCGAGGTGTACGACACGCCGTTTCTCGCCGAATACGTCGCGGCGGTGAGCGAGCCGGCGCGCTGGCCGGCCTACGCCGATCGCTACGGGATCCAGACGGCCATCATCTGCCACAGGAACGAGGCCGATCGCGCGCTCGTCGGCGCGCTGATTCGCGACGCGCGCTGGTCGCTCGTCTATGGCGACGAGGTCGCGGCGGTGTTCGTCCGGACGGCCGGCCACGCCGACGTCATCGCCAAAGCCGCGGCGCTGCGGCCCGCATGGGACGCGCGAACGGAAGCCTGGCTCGCCGCGCCCGCCGCGCGCTGGCCGTATCCCGCCGGCCGCATCGAGGGCACGCGCGCGCTCGCCCGCTACTTCGCGACCATCGGCTCGGCCGAGGCGGCGGTCCATGCGTACCTGGTGCTTCTCGATCTCGGCATACCCAGAGACGACGAGGTCGACGTGCGCCTGCTCCTGGCGCGGCACTTCGCCGGCACCGGGCGGCGATCCGAGGCCGAAGAACAGGCGCGCCGCATCCTCGCCATCGATCCCGACAACGCCGAGGCGCAGTCACTCCTCCGCTGAGCCTGTGCGCGGAGCGGGGCGGGAGGGCTTTCGATTCTGGTGTCGCGATCTGCGGTCCGACTTTGCCGCAGCGCGCCTGCCCTGTGGCGCGCGAGCGTGCGGCCGGAGGACCGCGGAGCGCGACACCGGAATCGAAAGCCCTCTAAAGGGATTGCCCTCCGGATTCCCTCGCCTCGAACGCGGCATAGCGCGGCCGGAGTTCGACGTAGACGGCGTGGGCCGCCGACGAGGGCTCCACACAGTCATCCGGGTGGGGCTCGACGAATCCGGCGACGGCATCGCTCCAGTCATCGGGTCCGCCCTGCGCGATGACGTCGGCATGGCGGGCGCGCAGCGCCGCGCCGAGGCAGGCCGAGTTCGTCACCGGCAGACGCGCGACCCGCGCGCCGAAGACATCCGCGATCACCTGGAGGATGTCGCGATTCGCCGACGCGCCGCCCGTCGCATGAATCTCGTTGATTGCCACGCCCATCCAGGCCGTGTGGTTTGCCATGGCCATCGCCTGGCCCTCGGCCACGCCGCGGACGTTGGCCTCGGCGTCGTTCTCGTCGAGGTGCTCCCGGCGGATGCCGGCACTGGCGACATGCGGCGTGATCTCGGGCAGCAGCCACGGCAGCATCAGGCCTCCGTCGTTGCCGGGTCGCGTTCGCCGAAGCGCCGACGAAAAGTCCTCCCAGGAGAGCCCGTACCGATCGCGGGTCGCCTCACGCGCGATCGCGCCGTTCGAAAAACACGTCAGGCCCATGTAGCCGCCGGTCGGCGCGCCAAAGACGTGGCCGTCGGCTGACTCGCTCGCCTGCGCATCGCGCACGAGGCCGAACACGGTGTTGCTCGTGCCGAGCGAAATCGCCACGCGGCCCTTGGTGACGAGCCCGGTCCCGATGAGGCTCGACGGGTTGTCGCCGGTCCCGACGACTACGCGTGCCGGCGGCACGCCGTATCGCCGCTGCCAGTAGGGCGCGACGACGCCGACGACGTCGCTCGCGCCGGTGACGCGCGGGAGCTTGGCCGCCAGATTCGGCGCGGCCGTCTCGAGCGCGTCGGGCCACCAGCGGCGCGCCGACAGGTCCCACAGGTTCATCCCCGACGCGTCGCCGGGATCGAGCGGGGCCGGCGCGCCGACGAGCAGCGACGTGAGGAATGACGACACCAGATCGATGCGCACGGTGTCCGCGTACGCGACCGGCGCGCGTCGCGCCCACTGCCGGATCTGCGGTCCCGTGAACCGCTCGTAGGGCCGGGACCCCGTGATGCGGGCAACGACGTCCCCGCCGCCGAGCGCGCTTGCCATCGCGGCGCAGGCCTCGCCGGTGCTCGAGTCGAGCCAGATGGGCGAGAGCGGCCGCGTGAAGACGTCGTCCATCTGCCGCGCGAGCGCCACGCGGGGATCGAGCGACGCCAGCCGGCCGGCGGCCTCGGCGTTGAGATACACGCTGCCGTGCTGCTGCGCCGAGATCGCCAGCGCGGCGACGCGCGAGAGCTCGGCCGGATGCGCGCGGGACAGCCGCGCCATCATGCGATCGAGGGCGTCGGCCCACATCAGCGGCGGCGACGAGACGACGCCCGCCTCGACGCCGACGATGGCGCCGTGCCGCGTGCCGTACTCCGGCAGCTCGTCGTCGTAGCGAAACGTGTCGGTTGCCGCGATCGCGCGGCGCGCGCCCTGGACCTCGATGAGGATCGCGGTGAGGCTCTGCGTGCTTGCGTCGAAACCGAGGTAGAACGCCACGCCCGCCTACTTGATCGTGAGCGTGCCGCGGAGGCGGATGTCCTTGGAGGACGCGCCGACGAGGAGCCGAATCGTGCGCGGCTCGACCACCCACTTGAGGTCGCGGTCGAGAATCCTCAGTTCCGCTGCGCCGAGGGTGAACGTCACCGTCGTGCTCGCGCCGGCCGCCAGGTGCACGCGATGAAATCCCTCGAGCGCCAGCACCGGCTGCGCCGTCGAGGCCACGACGTCGTGGCGATAGAGCTGGACGACCTCGTCGCCCTCGCGCGAGCCCGTGTTGCGGATGCGGCAGCGCACCGTGACGCGGCCCGCCGGATCCGTCGTCGCGGGCGTGATCTCGAGATCGGAGTAGTCGAACGTCGTGTAGCTCAGGCCAAAGCCGAACGGGAAGAGCGGCATGCCCGTGAGGTCGACGTAGTCGTCGCCGCGGCCCGTCGGCTCGTGGTCGTAGTAGAGGGGCAGCTGGCCTTCGGAGACGGGAAAGGTGATCGGCAGGCGCCCGCCCGGGTTGGACTCGCCGAAGAGCACGTCGGCCACGGCCGAGCCGCCCGCTTCACCCGGATACCAGACGTCCATGACGGCGCCGACGCGATCGAGCCACGGCATCGTGATGGCGCTGCCGCCGACGAGGACGACGACGGTCGGCGTGCCGGTGGCGGCGACGGCGCGAATCAAGTCCTCCTGCCGGCCGGGGAGACCGAGTTTCGCGCGATCGCGGAATTCGCCTTCCTCGAGGCCTGCGACGACGATCGCCGTCGCGCTCGCTCGGGCGGCGTCGGCGGCGCGGGCGATCGTCTCGTCGCTGTCGTCGACGACGCCGGCGTCCCACACGAGCCGCAGCCGCGCGTTGCCGGCCGGCTCGAAGTACTCGAGCCGGATGCGATGGATGCCAGGCGCCAGATCGACCGCGACAAGTCGCCGGCCGTACGATCGCTTGATCCAATCGTCGAGGACGAGACGGTCGTCGAGGAAGAGGCGATAGCCGTCGTTGCCTTCGACGCCGATGCGATGGACGCCGGCGGCGGGCACGGCGAGGCTGCCGGTCCACCGCACGGAGTACCAGTCGAACGGGATGCCGCGGCCGGGCGCGTTCAGCGTCCACCGGAAATCCATGCGCGTGTCGGTCCGCGTCAGACGCGGCGCGCCCTCGAGGCGCGGGTTGTCGAAGTATTCGCCGGTCAGCCCAGCGACCGGCACGCCGTTCGCATCGGACGCAAGCGCGCTCGCTGGAACAGTGACGACGTCGGTGACCGCGCGACCCGGGCCGGGCTCGTAGCGAACCGGCGTCGTGCCGACGGCGGCGCGGATGCCCGCGAGAATCGACTCCGTCGTCGCGCCGGAACTGCTGTAGCCGCCGAGACGGACTTCGTTCGCGTCGGCGCCGATGACCGCGAGTGTCTTGAGGTCCTTCGCGAGCGGCAGCGCGCCCGCATCGTTCTTGAGGAGCACGATGCTCTCGCGTTCGGCCTCGCGCGCGAGCGCGTGATGGTCCGCCGACCCATTCGCCTTCGCCGCCGCCGCGGCGTCGACGTACGGGTGCTCGAAGAGGCCGAGCTCGAATTTCGCCCGCAGCACCCGGGCGACGGCCGCGTCGATGACCGACACCGGAATCAGCCCGCGCTGGACCGCGTCGAGGTACGGGCGCTGTTGTCCGTACGACGACTGAAAGACGACGTCGAGGCCGGCGTTGAAGGCGTCGGTGGCGGCCTGCGCGGTGTTCGGCTCCGTGAGATGGAGCACGGTCGCGCCGCTCGTCGCCGACGCGTCGGAAATCACGAAGCCGCGAAAGGCCCAGTCGCCCTTCAGAATGCCGTCGAGCAGCCGATGGTTCTGTGTCGCCGGCGTGCTGTCGACGGCGTTGTAGGCCGTCATGATCGAGCGCGCGCCGGCGGCGATCGCCGCCTGGAAGGGCAGGAACTCCCGCGTCATCAGGCGGCGCTCGCTGAAGGGAATCGGGTAGCTGTCGCGCCCGCCCTCGCCGACGTTCGCGACGAAGTGCTTCGGCGTCGTGACGATCCCGGCTTTCTCGATCGTGCCGACGAACGCCCGCGCCATCGCCGACGCCAGCACCGGATCCTCGCCGTACGTCTCCTCGACCCGTCCCCATCGCACGTCGTCCGCGAGATTGACGACGGGCGAGAGGACGTCACGGATGCCGCGGCCGCGGGCTTCGTCGGCGATCGCGCCGGCGACACGCGTCATCAGGTCGGTGTCCCACGTGGCGGCGAGTCCAATCGCCGCCGGGAACATCGTCGCGCCGTCGCGGTCGAGGCCGTGAACGGCCTCTTCGAACGGGATGATCGGAATGCCGAGACGCGTCTGCTCGACGAAGTAGCGCTGGATCGCGTTGATGCGTTCGGCGTGCGCGCGCGCGATCGCGCCGGCGCCGAGCGACGGGTCAGACGGCTGGCGTCCCGTGCCGATCTGCAGCCCGAAGATGCCGTGCGAGTAGTCGTTGGCCGGGGTGTCGAGGTCGCCCGGAATCATGAAGAGCTGCCAGAACTTCTCTTCGAGGGTCATGCGCGAGAGGAGATCCTGGACGCGCGCGTCGATGGCGAGCGAGGCGTTGCGGTAGGGAGGCGGAGCGGAACTCTGGGCGGCGACTGCCGTGGCCGCCGACAGCAGGGCAGCGATCAGCAGGGCCGCGGGCTGCGGGCTGCGGGCCACGCGCTGGGCCGGCCGCCCGTCGCCTGCCGCCCGCGACCGGCGGCTACCCACCGCTCTCCATCTTCTTCCAGTCGGCGAGGTACTGGTCGAGGTTGTCCTTGGTCACCACGTCGACGCCCGAGTCGATGATCGGATTCGCGGGTTTCTTGCCGTGGATGTAGTCGTAGAGGAGCTGCACCGGCTGGCTGCCCCAGCCGAAGTACTTCTGGCCGAGCAGCACCTGGACCTTGCCCGCGCGGAGCAGGTCGGGGGCGGGGGGATTCGTGTCGAACGAGACGAATTTCGTCTTTGCCGGATTCACCGGCGTGAGCGCGTTGGCGGTGAAGACGGGCCAGCCGCCGACCGAAATCCACGCGCCGAGGTCGGGGTAGCGGTTGGTGCCGCTCGCGATCATCGCCGCGCACTTCACGCCGTCTTCCTGGATGTCGTACGTCTCGATGATCTTGATCCCCGGGTACTTCGCGAGCGCATCCTTCGCGCCGTCGAGCCGCCGCGCGAGGTTGTTGGCGCCGAGGCTCGTGATGAACGCGACCGTGCCCTTGCCGTTCAGCAGCTTCGCGGTCTGCTCGCCCATGATCTGGCCGGACTTGTAATCGTCCACGCCGTAGAAGGCGAAGCGCTTCGACGTCGGCGCGTCCGAGTCCCACGTGACGACCGGGATGCCGGCGTCGACGGCCTTGTCGATCGTGCTCGTCAGAAACGTCGCGTCGGTCACCGAGATCGCGATGCCGTCCACGCGCTGGGTGATGAAGGATTCGAGAATCTCCTTCTGCTTCAGGCCGTCGGCATGATCGGGCCCGCGGTACTCGACGTCGACGTCGCCGAGCGCCTTCGCTTTCTGCTGCGCGCCCTCGTTCGCGTAGTTGAAGACCGGGATGTCCAGCGACTTCGGGATGAGCGCGAACCGATACCGCTTCGGCGCGTTCGCCGTACTGCTGCTCCCGCCGCCACACGCCGCGGCCACGAGCGCCGCACACGCCGCCACAAGCCAAAAACGTTTCATCGCTCCTCCGTGTTGCAGGCACCGATCATGTCTTGAAACACGGAGGGCACGGAGGACATAGAGAACTTGGTTCGTACTCCGTGCCCTCCATGTCCTCCGTGTTTAATGCCCTTTGCTCGCTCTCTTCGCGATGGTCCTGTCCATGACGACGATGCCGATGACCGCCACGCCGACGATGAGGCGATCGTAGAACGTCGCGCCGGGGATCTGCGGCAGCGCGTTGCGCAGGACGCCGAAGATCAGCGCGCCGAGCACCGCGCCGACCACCGATCCGCGGCCGCCCGTCAGGCTCGTGCCGCCGACGACCGCCGAGGCGATGATATCCAATTCATAGCCGTTCGCGAGGTCCGCCTTGCCTTGCCCCTGGACGATCGCGAGCACGACGCCCGACACCGCCGCCGTCAACCCCGCGATGAGGTACGCCGACGTCTTGATCCGGCCGACGCGGATGCCCGAAAAGATCGCCGCGGTCTCGTTGCCGCCGACCGCGAAGATCGATCGCCCCCACTGGAAGCGGCCCATGAGGATCTGAAAGACGGCCGCGAGCGCGATCATGATGATCGGCCCCGCCCAGTCGATCGACACGCCGGCCACGTGCCAGTCGCGCGGCAGCTGCGCCGAGAGGTCGTAGTAGCGCGCCTGCGTGACCACATAGGCGGCGCCGCGCGCGATGCCCATGACGCCGAGCGTCGCGATGAACGGCGTGAGCCCGACGCGTACGACCAGCCATGCCGACAGGCCGCCCGAGGCCAGGCCGACCATGAGGCCCGCGACGACGCTCGGCCCGAGCGACCAGTGCGCCTGGACGAAGAAATAGCCCGTGACGACCGTCGTGAGCGCGATGACGGCGCCCGGCGCGAGGTCGAGCCCGCCGGAGATGATCACGATCGCCGCGCCGATGGCCGCGATGCCGTAGATCGCGGAGTACTTGAAGATCAGCAGGAAGTTCCCGAGGTTGAGAAAGGGATGCGGCCGGCCGGCCTCGGGCCAGAGATACCAGGTGAAGAAGAGGATCTCGAGCACGAGAATCGCGACCGTGCTCGTCTCCGGCGCGCGCAGCAGCCGCTTCATGCGTGCGCTCCCGGTGTCGTGCTGCCGGCGAGACCGGCGATCGAATGCGCTTCGTGCGCGGCGAGCCGCATGACGTTCTCCTCGGTCGCCATCGCGCCGGTGATCTCACCGCGCAGGCCGCCCTGGCGCATGACGAGAATCCGGTCGGCGATCGCCAGGACCTCGGGCAGATCGCTCGACGCCATCAGGCACGCCATGCCGGCGCGCACCTGCTGCCGGATGATCGCGTGGAGCTCGAACTTCGCGCCGACATCGACGCCCTTCGTCGGCTCGTCGAGGAGCAGCACGCGCGGTTCTGTCGCGATCCATTTTCCGGTCGCGACCTTCTGCTGATTGCCGCCGCTCAGCTCGCCCGGCATCGCGTCGATCGACTTCGTCTTGATCGACAGGTCGGCCACGATGCGGTGCGCCAGATTCTGCTCGTCCCGGGCGGAAATCGCGCGCACGCGCCGCTGCGCGGCCCGCGGCAAGGCCAGGTTGTGACGCACGTTCAGGTTGGCGAAGAGACCCTGCCGCTGCCGATCCTCCGGCACGAGCGCGAGGCCCGCGCGCGCCGCTTCGACGGCCGAGTGGACGACGATCGGCTTGCCGTCGATCGCCATCGTTCCCGCCTGCGCCCGATGCAGGCCGAAGATGGTCTCGAGCAGCTCGGATCGGCCGGAGCCGACGAGCCCGAAGAGGCCGACGACCTCGCCCGCGTGGACGTCGAGCGAGACGTATTCGAAGGCCGGCCGTCGCGTGAAATCGCGAATCGCCAGAAGGGGCGTGCCGTACGTCGCTTCGCCCGATCCGGCCAGCCGCGTCGGCGGCTCGCGCCCGACCATCGCGCGCACGATGTCATCGGGCGTCGTCGTCGCGCGATCGACCGTCGTCACGAAGTGTCCGTCGCGCAGGACCGTGATGCGATCGCAGAGCCGGAAGACTTCGGGCAGGCGATGCGAGACGAAGATGATCGTCACGCCCGCGGCTTTCAGACGGGCGAGCACGCCGAAGAGGTGATCGACCTCCGCATCGGTCAGCGACGTCGTCGGTTCGTCGAGGACGATGACGCGGCAGTCGAACGCCAGTGCGCGCGCGACCTGGACGAGCTGCGCGTAGGCGGCGGGCAGCCGATCCATCGGCGTCTCCGCGGTGACGGGGACGTGGAGGTCCTCGAGCAGCGCGGCGGTGCGCGCGTGCATCGCCGGCTCGTCGAGGCGGCCGCCGCGGCGCGTGATCTCGCGGCCCGCAAAGATGTTGCCGCTCACGGTGAGGTTCGGGAACGCGAGCGTCTCCTGTGAGACGAGCCCGATGCCGCGTTCGAGGGCGTCGCGCGGACCGGTGAGCCGCAGGCGCTCGTCCTGCCAGCGGATCTCGCCGCGGTCCGGCGCCACCACGCCGGCCAGAATCTTGAGGAGGGTGGACTTGCCCGCGCCGTTCTCGCCGACGACGGCGTGGGCGTCGCCTGCCGCGACGGCGAACGAGACGTCATCGAGCGCGCGGACCGCGCCGAAGGCCTTCGAGACGCCGCGGAACTCGAGGCCTGCCACCTCAGCCTTGCCGCTGTTCCCAGCCAGCCTCGAAGAGCTTGATGCGGCCGCCGGTCGGCGGATGTTTCGCGCACGCGTCGTGATCGAGCGTGACGCCCAGGCCCGGCCGATCGGGCGCCACGAAGCACCCGTCGGAGGCGTCGATGCGCGGGCTGCCGCTCACGAGGTCATGGACCCACGAGTCGGCGAAGTCGTTGAAGTGCTCGAGCACCTTGTAGTTGGGGGTCGCGACGGCGAAATGCAGATTGGCCATCGTGCCGACCGGGCCGCAGACGTTGTGCGGCGCCATCAGCAGGTTGTAGGCGTCGGCCCACCCGGCGAGCTTCTTCATCGCGAGGAAGCCGCCGAAGTGCGTGAGGTCCACCTGCACGATGTCCATCACGCCCTGCTCGATGAAGCCGCGGATGTCTTCCATCGCGTGCGCGCGCTCGCCGGTCGCGATGGGCAAGTGCGTCGCGGCGCGGACGCCGCGGTACGCGAGAGGATTTTCCGGCGGCGTCGGCTCCTCGATCCAGGCCGGCTGGTACGGCTCGAGGAGCTTCGCGACGGCCGCGGCCGTCGCCGACGTGAAGCGGCCGTGCATCTCGAGCATGATCTCGACGTCGGGCCCGACGGCGTCGCGCACGGCGGCGACGATCGCGATCGCCTGGCGGCGCTCGGTCATGCCGAGCTCGGCGCTCGCGTGGCCGAACGGATCGAGCTTCAGCGCGCGATA
>Ga0134128_10011359_pt1 | contig 10650 bp, 8 predicted proteins | sample KB31754_FD_96462 | JGI IMG/M metagenome (GOLD analysis project Ga0134128, IMG submission 96462) | Terrestrial soil microbial communities with excess Nitrogen fertilizer from Kellogg Biological Station, Michigan, USA - KB3-175-4 | ecosystem: Environmental > Terrestrial > Soil > Unclassified ...
CTCCCTGAAAATCTCCCCCGCCACCGGCAGCAAGGACGCCGACCCCGCCAAGGGCATCACGGTCAGCGCCGTCAACGGCGGCAAGGTCGGCGACGTGACCGTCAAGTCGTCTGGCAGCCAGTCCGTGGCCGGCACGCTCAGCGCGGACGGGAAAAGCTGGCAGAGCACGTACGCGCTGCCCACCGGGGCGTCCTACACGGTGACCGCCAAGGGAACCGACAGCTCAGGTCACCCGGTCACCGCGACAAGCAAGTTCACCACGCTGACGCCGGCCACCGCGTTCCACACCCAGATCTTCGAAGGCGCGGGCGCCACCTACGGGGTGGGCATGCCGATCATGCTGACTTTCGACCACCCGATCACCAACAAGGCCGCCGTCGAGCGGGCGCTCACCCTGACCACGTCCAATCCGGTGACCGGCGCCTGGTACTGGGACGGCGACCGGCAACTCGACTTCCGGCCGCGCGACTACTGGCCGGCCAACACCACGGTGAGCTTCAGCAGCCACCTGGACGGGGTTGAGGGCGCACCCGGCGTCTACGGCGTCCATGACCTGAGCCAGACGTTCAGCATCGGCCAGTCGGTCATCGCCGTGGCCAACACGGCGAGCCACCGGACCCAGATCTACGTCGACGGGCAGCTCAAGTACAACTGGCCGATATCCACCGGGCGGGAAACGATGCCCACGCCTGACGGCACGTACCTGTCGGTGGAGAAGGCCAACCCGGTCCGCATGATCGGCGGCGGGAAGAAGGGCAGCCCCGGCTACTACAACGAGCTGGTCAACTGGGCGGTCAGGTTCACCTACAGCGGCGACTACTACCATTCCGCGCCATGGTCCGTGGTCAACCAGGGCACATCGAACGTGAGCCACGGCTGCGTCAACCTGGCGCCTGAGGACGCGCAGATCTACTACAACCTGGCCATCCCAGGTAATCCGATCACGATCACCAGCAGCCCGAAGGCCGGCAAGTGGGATGACGGCTGGACCCAGTGGTTCCTGTCCTGGTCGCAGTACCTGGCTGGCAGCGCCACCCACATGGCGGTCATGGCCGGGCCGCACGGCAGCAGCTTCGTCAAGCCGTCCGCGCTGCCCGCGGACACCGCGCAGGCTCCGCTTGGCACCTCGGTCGCCAGCAACTTCAACGCGGCGTAAGCCGCCGCATCGCGGTGTCTGCCCTGGCGAAGCATGCAGCCGTTCGGGATGATCGGTGTTTCTTATCCCGCAGAACGGAGGCGGCCGACTCTACGGGCGCGCGTTGGTCGTCGTGGACTGCTGGTTGACGTGGGCGGTGGGCGCGCCAGATGACACCGCGAGGATCACGCCGAGCGTGAGGGCAAGGGCCAGCGGTATGAGCAGCGGGGCGGCGGCGCGCGCTGTCCTGCGGCGCCTGTCGCGGCGCCTGGCGATGGCGGACCTGTTGCCGTAGCCGCCCTCGATCAACGTCACGCTGGCTCCCCCCTCGGTCCATTGATCCCGGATGGGGCCAGCGTAACTCCGTTATGCAACAGTTACCGAGTAGATAACAAAAATTATCCAGTCGAACACGTACCGTTATCGGTCGTGGCCGTCAGCATGCCTCCCAGAGCGTGGCGATGCCCTGGCCGACGCCGATGCACATCGCGGCGGCGCCCCTGGCCGTACGGCCGCTGCTCGCGCCGTGGCGGCGCATCTCGTGCAGCAGCGTGGTGACGATCCTGGCGCCCGAGCAGCCGAGCGGGTGGCCGATCGCGATCGCGCCCCCGTTCACGTTGACCCGCTCCGGGTCCAGCTTGAGCTCGTCGGCGCAGGCGACCGACTGGGCGGCGAACGCCTCGTTCAGTTCGACAAGGTCCAGGTCCTCGGTCCGCCAGCCGGCCCTGGCGAGCACGCGGGTCATCGCGGGCACCGGCCCGATGCCCATGTAGTCCGGGTGCACGCCTGCCGCCGCGGCGCCCGCGTACCTGGCGAGCGGGGTCAGTCCTGACCTGCTGACCGCCGCCTCCGACATCAGCAGCAGGGCGGCGGCCCCGTCGTTCAGCGGCGAGGAGTTGCCGCCGGTGACCGTGCCGCCCTTGCGGAACGCGGGCTTCTTGGCGGCGAGTTCTTCGAGCGTGATGCTCGCCTTGATGCCCTCGTCGCTCGTCAGGTCGCCCTTCGCGGTGGCGACGGGGACGAGCTCGGCGTCGAAGCGCCCCGCGTCGCGCGCGGCGGCGGCCCGTTGGTGCGAGCGGAGCGCGAACTCGTCCTGCCGCTCCCGGGTGACGCCGTACCGGCCGGCCACGTTCTCCGCGGTCTCGCCGAGGCTGATCGGCGGGTACATCTCCTGCATGCGCGGGCTGACCAGGCGCCAGCCGAGCCGGGTGTCCGCCGTCTCAAGGGTCCGCGCCCATGGCTCGCCGTTTCGCTGCAGCACGAACGGCGCCCTGGTCATGGACTCGCTGCCGCCGGCCACGGCGACGTCGATGTCACCCGCGGCGATCGCGCGTGCCGCGTCGCTGACCGCCTCCATGCCGGAACCGCACAGCCGGTTGACCGTGGCGCCGGGAATCTCCACGGGCAGGCCGGCCAGCAGCACCGCCATCCTGGCGACGTTCCTGTTGTCCTCGCCCGCCTGGTTCGCGGCGCCCCAGTACACGTCGTCGATGGCGGCCACGTCGAGTCCCGGACTGCGCGCGACGAGGGCCTTGAGGATGTCGGCGGCCAGGTGGTCGGGGCGGACATCGGACAGCGCCCCCTTGACCTTGCCGATGGGCGTCCGGCAGGCATCCACGACGAATACCGGGCTCACGCTGACCCGCCTCTCCACGTTGTGTCCGTTTCTCCCACCATAGGCCACCGGGCCACGGCTCCCGGAGCGCGCCGTGGCCGCCGTCCGCGAGCCGTTCGTCGCGTCATGGCCGCGCCTTCGCCGCGCCGGCATTGCAACCTTTCGGCGGCGCCAGACGTCTCCTAAGCGAACAGGCAACACGTAATACGAAGTTTCCCGATTTGATAGACATTGCCCGTAGGATTTTTCTGTCTGCCGTCATCCGCATGCGTTCGAGGGGCATCGCCGCGATGGCTGTCGAATTGGGGCTGTTCGCGACCGTTTTGACTTATTGATTGAGGAGACGAGCTGTGTCGTTCTTGGGCAATGCCGGCGGAGCAGGCAGGGTGGGCGCGACGCTGCTGCGGCACCGGCTGATCGCGGCCACCGCGGCGGCCGCCGCGGCGGTGATCGTGGCGGGCGGCACGTTCGCCGCGACGTCGCTCGGCTCAGGCAAGGAAAAGCTGGTCAGCGAGGCCAACACGAAGCGCACCGCGCCCACCGCCGCCGCCTCGCCGACCCCCGCGCCCGCCCCGCCGCTGACGCTGCGGTCCGTCTCCCCTGCCGGGGGCACGCACCACGCCAACGGCGGCGCGCCGATCACGCTGACCTTCTCCTCCGCACTGTCCCCTGACACGCCGTTGCCGAAGCTGTCCCCCAAGATCCCTGGCAGCTGGCAGGTCTCCGGTGACACCGCCACCTTCACGCCTGCCTCGGGATTCCTGCCGGACACCGCCGTCACGCTGAAGATCCCCGGCGGGCCGGCCGGCATGATGGGCGCCGACACCTCGGCGGGCACCCTCGCGAAGGGATCCACAGTCAAGTTCAAGACGGGCAGCTACTCCGTGCTCGGTCTGCAGCAGATCCTGACCCGGCTCGGCTACCTGCCGCTCACCTGGACGCCCGCCGCGAGCGGCGCACCGGCGGACGGCGGGCCTGCGTCAATTCCCGCGGACGCGCCCGCTGCCGGCGGTTCCGGCTCCGCCAGTTCCGCGTCGTCCGGTTCCGCGTCGTCCGGTTCCGCGACCACGGCGCTGAATCAGGAGATGTCCATTGCCTACCAGCCGCCGGCGGGCACGTTCACCTTCCAGCCTGGCTACCCGGCCGAGCTGACCAGCCAGTGGAAGACCGGCAAGGACAACATGCTGGACAACGGCGCGATCCGCGCCTTCCAGTCGGTCGAGGGACTCACCATGGACGGCGTGGCAGGACCCGACGTCTGGTCCCATCTGCTGAAGGCGGCGGCCAAGCACAAGGTCAACCCGAACGGCTACACCTATGCGCTCGCCAGCCAGCAGTCGCCTGAGTCGCTGACCGTGTGGCACAACGGCAAGGTAATCGAGCACACCCTGGCCAACACCGGCATCCCGGGACAGGGCACTGCTGACGGCACGTTCCCGGTGTACCTGCGCTACCAGGAAAACTGGATGAGCGGCACCAACCCGGACGGCTCGAAGTACCACGACCTGGTGCAGTGGATCTCCTACTTCAACGGCGGCGACGCGGTGCACTACTTCGCGCGGCCCGGCTACGGCTACTACCAGAGCCTCGGCTGCGTCGAACTGCCCTGGACGCCGGCCAAGAAGGTCTGGAGCTACATGACCTACGGGACGCTGGTCACCGTCCTCGGCCCGGAGGCCTAGCCTCCGGCACCTTCGTCGCGCGTATGTCGTCCCGGCCTAGCGGTTGCTGAACGCGGGCCGGGACACCGCGCCGGGCGCCGGACGGGCAAGCGGCAGGCTGATCGTGAACTGGCAGCCTGGCCCGGTGTTCCGCACGCTGATCTGCCCGGAGTGCGCCTCGACGATGCCGCGGGCGATGGACAGCCCGAGCCCGCCGCCGCCTGACGGGTCGGGGGTACGCGCGCTCTCGCCGCGGAACGCCACGTCGAATACTCGTGGCAGGTCGCCGAGCGGTATCCCGCCGCACTCGTCGGCCACTGACACGCACGCGCGGCCTCCCCGGATCTCGCCGATCAGCTCGATCGTGCCGTCCGGCGGCGTGTGCCTGATCGCGTTCGTGATGAGGTTCTTGACCGCACGGCTGAACTCCGCCGGGTCGAGTAGCACCGCCATGCCGGGCGCGACCGCCCCGGTCAGCAGGATCCCCTTGGCGCTCGCGACCGGCTCCGTGCTCGCGGCCACCTCGGCGAGCAGGTCGCCGAGGCCGACGAGACGCGGCGACAGGCGCAGCGCGCCCGCGTGGATCTTCGACAGCTGGAACAGGTTCTCGATCATCGCCGCGAGCCGGTCCGACTCCACCCGCATCTGGGCGTGGTAGTGATGGACCTGACGGGGATCGGTCACCACCTGGTCCTCAAGCGCCTCGGCCATCGCCCGCAGCCCGGCAAGCGGCGTACGCAGGTCGTGGCTGACCCAGGCGACCAGTTCCCTGCGGCTCGCCTCGAGCGCCTGCTCCCGTGCCCGCGCGCGGCTGAGCCTGTCGTGCGCCTCCGCGATCCCGAGCGAAAGGCCGGCCAGCTCCGACGGCAGCGTGATCTGCGGCGGCGTGTAGATGCCGCTGCTGCCCACCTCACGCACCGCGTAAAGCAGCCGCCGCGTCGCGCGGGTGACCGACCGGCCGATGAACAGCGCGACGAGGAGGCCGGCCAGCCCCGCGATGCCCATCAGCTCGAGCATCACCTTGCGGTCGGTGATGCCAAGCATGGCGAAGGAGATAACGCCGACCGAGGCGAGCGCGGTGACCACGGTGACGACCGCGATCAGCGTCACCTGAAGGCCTATCGAACGCCGCGCCAGGATCCGCTGCCCTACCAGGCCGGCTGCCGTGGTGAGCATGGCCGCGCCTGCTATCCACTCGGAGACTGTCGCCAGGTCACCCGGCGCCACGCCCGGCATCACGTCGGCCAGGTAACCGGTCATGATGCCGGCTCATAGCGGTAGCCGACGCCCCAGACCGTGACGATGCGCCTGGGCAGCGTGGGATCCGCCTCTAGCTTCTCCCGCAGCCGCCGCACGTGGACCGTCACCGTCGAGGTGTCGCCGAAGTTCCAGCCCCAGACCTCGCTCAGCAGCTGCTCCCTGGTGAACGCCTGCCGCGGGTTGCGCAGCAGGAAGACGAGCAGGTCGTATTCGCGGGAGGTCAGCGATACGAGTTTCCCGCCGCAGCGCACCTCATGCGCGGCCAGGTCGACCACCACGTCGTGGTCGGCGACGACCCCCTGCACCTGCGGGATCGGCCCGGTTTCACCCGGGCGGCCGGTTCCCGCGCCGCCACGAGAGCGGCGCAGCACCGAGCGGACCCGCATCGCCAGCTCCTGCGGGCTGAACGGCTTGGTCACATAGTCGTCGGCGCCGATCTCGAAGCCGGCGAGCCGGTCAGTCTCGTCGCCGAGCGCGGTCAGCATTACCACCGGTATCGGCGAGTGCTCGCGCAGCCGCCTGCACACCTCAAGCCCCCCGATGCCAGGCAGCATCAGGTCGAGGACCACCAGGTCAGGCTTGAAGTCGGCAATGCGGCGCAGCGCCTCATGCCCGTCGCGGACACACTCCACGGTGTGACCGTCTCGTACCAGGTAAAGCCCTACTACGTCGGCGACCGTCGGGTCGTCATCCACCACAACGATCCGGCCGGGTTGATCGCTTTGACTCACGCCTACAAGGTAATCGTTTCGTGATATGACGGATGGGAAACGGGACGAATTCGTCATCGGGTTGTAAGGTGCCTCCCGTGCACCGGCTCTTCCCGATCACACCGTCGCGCTCCTAGCGAGGCTGCTGCCTGGCGCGTCCGGCCGCCGGGCGGCGCGTCGTATTCTTGCGCGCTTCATGACGCGCGGTGACCGGTTCGCCGCGCTTCCGCGACTGTTTCCCTTCTCGTCGCGGTTCAGCGGTTAGCGCGACCGGACGGCTGCGCCCAGGGGTCCTGCGGGCCACCGTCCCGCGCGTCCCCCGCCTCGCGGGGATCCGCTGGGCCGTAGGCGTCCCGCGGGCCGCGGGCATAACGGGACGGCGGCTCCAGTCCGGGAAGCGCACCGGCTGACCTGCCCGGCAGATCGCCCGGCTGACCGGGCCGGCCCTGCGGGCCTGCTGACTGCCATGGTCGGCCCGGTGCCCCGTCGGTCCGTTCCGGGAATCGGGCGGGCCGGTCCAGGTCGGCGCGGTGCTGGTCCGCGGACGGCCCTTGCCAGTTCGCGGATGGCCCTTGCCAGCTCGCGGATGGCCCTTGCCCGTTGGCGGATGGCCCTTGCCCGTTGGCGGACGGGCCTTGCCAGGTCGCGGCCGGAGCCGCCCCTCCGTAGCCGCCGGGGCCGGGCATGGCAGCCGGGACGGCAGGGCCGTTCGGCCCTGCCGTCCGCGCGTGGCCGGCGGAGCCAGCCTGTGCGGCGTTCCCGGCGCGGCGGCGGCGCACCACGATGACGACGACCGCCACGAGCAGGACGCCGGCGATGGCATAGGTGGGGCCGTGGAAGTCGTTGGCGACCTGATCCCAGTTGGCGCCGAGCGCGTAACCGGCGATGCCGAGCGCGGCCGTCCACGGAATGCAGCCGAGCGTGGTGTAGAGGCCGAAGCGGGACGCGGGCATCTCGGCGAACCCGGCCGGCAGCGAGATGAAGGTGCGAATAACCGGGATGACCCGGCCGACAAGCACCGCAACCGGGCCGTGCCGCTCGAACCAGGCGACGGCCCTGTCGATCTCGTGCTCGCGGATGCCGATCCGCCGTCCCCAGCGCTTGATCGCCGCCTGCCCCGCGTACTTGCCCACTGCCCAGGCCAGATAGCTCCCCGCTACGTTGCCGAGCACCCCTGCCGCCACCACGCCGAGGAGCGACGGCGGCGCGCCGTGGCCGACCGCTCCTGCCGCGAGCGCGCCGCCGAACAACATGATGACCTCGGACGGCACCGGGATGCAGGCCGACTCGGCGAGCATCAGCACGAACACCGCGAGGTATCCGTAGGTGCTGATGAGATTCTGCACCCTTGCTCCTTCCAGCGGGCGGCCGACTTCTTCTACAGTCATGTAGAAGATTACCTCTTCCGCAGAACGCCTGTTCCTCTGCCGAGCGCACGGACCGCCCCGGGCCGGTGCCGCGCCACCAGCAGGCAGGCAAGGACGATGAGGCTTGCGACCACGCCGCCGACTCCAACGACGTGGCCGATGTCTCCGAGCCACTTGGCCGCGAGGGTCCCGGCGCTGAGCGCCCCGGCAAGCCAGGGTACCCGCAGGGCGATCAGCCGCACGGCGAAGGCGCGATAGGGCATCCGCACCGCGCCTGCCACCGTCGGCATCGCGGCGGTCAGCCAGACCGCCGTCCGCCCCTGGCCGACGTTGCGTCCCTGGTTCGCGGTCCGCTCGAGCGGGGCACCGCCACGTTCCGCACGCGCCGGGCGGCGGCGGCGCAACCAGTCGATGAGCGCCGCACCGCAGAGGTAGGCCAGCTGGTCGGCCCCGATCACGGCGATCACCATGGGGACCGCCACGGCGAGCACCGGCCGGCCCGAGCCGATCAGCGCGCCGGCGATGAGCGTCACCGTGCCGCCTGGCAGCAGCATCCCGGGAATAACGATGATCTCCACGGTCACGGCGAGGCACAGCGCCGCGATGGCGACAGCGGTCGGCAGCCCGCTCAGCGCCGAAGGCACTGCCGGGTGCGCCGCCGCCAGGAGACCCATCACCCCCCAAACTATAACGAGACCCCGCATTTGCGCCTCGTTACTTTTCGGGGTGGTTCTTTTGTTGATTCGTGTTTCTTCAGCCCGCTGCGCGAACGGCGCATCGGACGCCCGATCGGCGGCTCGCCTGGATGATCATCCTGGCGACCATCCCGGTCGGCGTCGCCGGTTTGGCTGGAGAGCACGCCTTCCGCGTGGTCTCCAGCCAGCCGTTAACCCGGCCACTCGTCGCCGTGGGAGCGGCCAGCCCGGTCGGCACTCGCAGCCGCGGTGCCGTGAGCGCCACGGCAGTGCCGCCATTCCGGCCTCAGGGCCAGACGAGCCACGCCCTGTCACGCCTGTCACGCCTGTCACGCCTGTCACATTATCTCGAACATGATTGCGGAAACTTTTATTATCATGGAAACTTTTCCCCCAAATCGGAGTCTTTATTTCCGCCAGGAGAAAAGTTTCCATGATTATCGGTGACGCAACGGAATCCTTGATGACCTGGTGGACTGTGGGCCCCTTGAGTTCTGGGACGCGACCGGCAGCGGTGGCTGGTCCGTTAGTCCGGGCCGTTGACGGCAGGATGAGCTGCCGGTAATGCCGGATCATCGCCTGTGGCAGCTGATCTCTAGGTGCGCCCCGGGGACCAGTGGCGGCCCAGTTGCTGGGTGATGGGAAGGTTCAGCGGCGGAGGACTCGCGGCCGTGGCGGCAGGAGCGGAGGCTCCGGCGACAGGTGGGCCGGCGGCAGGGCTGTCAGGGAACGATGGCACATAGGAAGGACGGTGCGCCCTGGGGGCGCGGAGCGCGTTGAGGAGGTCGTCGAGTGACTCGAAGTTGTGCGCGCTCACCACCGCGTCGCAGTACGGCCACGCGGCGGCCATGCCGCCGACCTCGGGGCGGTAGCGCTCGGACTGGGTCCGCGGGTTCGCCCAGACGATCCGGTAGGCGATCCGGTGCAGCCGAGCCATCTGCGCGCCGAGCAGCACGGGGTCGCCGGTCTCCCAGCCGTCGGAGATGATCAGGATGACCGCGCCGCGGCCCATGCCACGGACGCCGTAGCGGTCGTTGAACTCGCGAAGCGCGGCGCCGATCCTGGTACCGCCCGCCCAGTCGGGCGCCGCCTCGCCGGCGCGGGCGAGCATGGTCTCCGGCGACGCGGCGGCAAGGAACGGGGTCAGCCGGGTGAGCCTGGTGGCGAAGGTGAACACCTCGGTCCGCGGCCGCGACGCGTCGCCCGGCGGGCCGGAGAAGCCAGAACCGCCGCCGCCTGTCGCACCAGATGACCGCGAGGCAACGTACATCAGCTGCAGGATGGCACGCGCGTACGGCTCCATCGATCCGGAGATGTCGCACAGCACAACGAGCCGCCGCTGCCTGGTGCGCACCGCGCGCCTGGCGATCCGCACCGGCTCACCGCCGGTCCTGGTGGCCTGCCGCATCGTGCGACGCATGTCGAGCCGCGCCCCGTCCTTCTTCGGCCGGTACCGCCTAGTGCGGCGCGGCGGCACCGCGATCACCAGCTCGCGCATGAGCGTGGCGAGCTGCGCCAGTTCTGACGGCGAAAGCTGGGCGAAGTCGCGCTCGCGCAGCCGCTCGGTCCGCGATGCGACGCGCCGGACGGCGGGCATGCCATCGCCGGGCTCGGCGTCTTCGTCCGGTTCCGCTTCGCCCTCGCGCCCCATCCCGTCCGACAAGATATCGTCGAGGCCGGCCAGTTCGGGCGGCAGCTCATCCGCGCCCACCGCGTCCGCTGAGGCCTCCTCGCCGTCGGCGCGCTCGGCCGACTCGACGATCATGTTCTGCTGCGGCGCCGTCACCTCGGGCCGCCGCGAGCCGGCCGGCCCCGAGCCGAACATCTCGTTGAACACCCGCTCGAAGGTATCGACCTGATTCGGCGCGGACACCATCGTGGCGAGCGCGCAGGCGTGCAGCTGGCCGATGGTCCGCGCCCGCATCACGGACAGGGCTCCCGCGAGCCGCTCGCTGCGGTCTGGGCCGGCCGGCAGCCCCGCGCTGCGCAGCGCGGCCGCGAGCATCGCCGCGAGCAAGGCGTAATCGTGCGACGGCCCGGTGCTACGGCCGTCGTCAGTCATGCCTGACGACGGAAGCAAGCCCCGCATCCCGCACTGCCTGCTCGTCCTCCGGGTACTTGGCGACGACGCTCAGCGTGCGGTCCGCGGCGTCCGCGGACAGCCTGCCGTCGCCGAATACGGTGAGGGCGCCCGCCCAGGTGATCGC
>Ga0134128_10011361_pt1 | contig 10650 bp, 11 predicted proteins | sample KB31754_FD_96462 | JGI IMG/M metagenome (GOLD analysis project Ga0134128, IMG submission 96462) | Terrestrial soil microbial communities with excess Nitrogen fertilizer from Kellogg Biological Station, Michigan, USA - KB3-175-4 | ecosystem: Environmental > Terrestrial > Soil > Unclassified ...
CGTGATAGACTGGTAGGGTGAAGACGAGTTCTGGAGCGATGATCCGTGAGGCTCGTCGTCGAGCTCGCCTGTCGCAAACCGATCTTGCGCAACGGGCCGGTGTCGCACAGTCGGTGATCAGCGCATATGAATGCGACCAGCGTGATCCGAGTCTTCGTACCCTCGCCAAGCTGATCGAAGCTACCGGCCATCAGCTCGCCTTTGAGCTGGTCCCCGCACCGCGGGATCAGCTTGGGCTGCCCGATACGCGACTTGGCCGGCGCCTTCGTCGGCACCGGCGTGCGGTGACCGAGATTGCCGCTAGGCGCGGGGCACGCAACGTGCGTGTCTTCGGCAGCGTCGCCCGAGGCGAAGACACTGATAACAGTGACATCGATCTGCTCGTCGACCTTGACCCCGGCGTTGGTCTCGTGTCGTTGGCCGGGCTGCAGAGGGAGCTGGCCGACTTGCTAGATGTTGACGTTGATGTCGTGCCGGCGGCCACTGTCAAGCCTGCGGTCCGGGATGAGGTCTTGAATGAAGCGATCGCACTGTGAGCCGCCGCGACGACCAACGGTTGACTGACATCCTTGCCGCCGCTGCTGCCATCGCCGACCACATCACCCGAGGCACGCTCGATGACGGGCTTGTATTTGACGCTGTCCGAGTTCGTCTCATCGAAATCGGCGAAGCAGTCAAAGCCATCGATCCCGACCTACTCATGCGGGAACCAGCCATCCCGTGGATGGACGTCGCCGGTATGTGCAACCACCTCGCCCATCGGTACTTCGATACCGCGCACGCGATCGTGCAAGCCACCCTCTCCGAAGATTTGCCACCACTGGTGTCCGCAGCCAAGCGACTCCTCGATCACCTTGCTGTTGATCCACGGTCGTGACCCTCAATCTATACGCGGGTCAGTCGCGGGTATTGGTTCACCGCGAGGGCTGTCCATTAACTCGTGTCCACACATGTCCCGGCGACTCGCAGGAGGCGGGTTCCTGAGGATGCGGCGATCGTGTTCGGCAACCGGTTGCGCCTGAACCGCCAGGGCGGTTCACAGTAGTCCCCGCCTCGCTTCAACTTAGCCGCGTTCGCGCGCGTGAGTCCGATGCAGGGTTGCCGTGAAGGCGAGCGCGAGCCACGGTCTCAGGTCGGCACAGGGCGATGCCAGGTCGTAGGTTCGGAATCCTGCTCGGCTTCTATTTACCAGCGCTGGCCGAAGCGGGACCGGACCCTTGGCGTCCGCGTCCGGTCTTCTCTTGCAACCGGTCGATCACCTCAGACGCTTGGGCCTTGGTCAGATCTATCGGGACATCTTCCCGGGCCTCCCGGGCTAGCGTTTCGAGATAGCTGCGCTGTGGCCCGGTCATAGGCTCGTCGCCGGTCACCCAGTCTTCGGGATCCTTCTCGGGCGAGTCCATCGATACGTCGGCCATGCTTGCGCCATACCCTGCCGGCCCTGCTGAAAACAGGCGCGCCCACAGTTGACGCAACCGGCGCAGGGGCGCGCCAGTAAGGGTTGCGCTCGCCGTTCGAGCCGTTTGCCTTGACGCCGCTCAGGGTATCGCCCACCATCGTGCGACCTACGACGCGCGACGAGCTCCGGCGGGTGGCCGCGGAGATCTTTGGCTGGTCGCAGCTGCGTGATGAGCAGTTGCGGGCGATGGAGCAGGTCATGGCCGGTCATGATGTGCTGGCCGTGCTGCCTACTGGTGCGGGTAAGTCCGCGATCTACCAGGTGCCCGCACTGCTGCTGGCTGGCCCGACCGTCGTGGTGTCCCCGCTGATCGCGCTGCAGCAGGACCAGCTCGAGGGCATCGAGGACACTCGCGCGCCGGAGGCAGTGGCGCTCAACTCCACCCAAAGCAGTGACGAGCAGAAACAGGCCTGGAAGGCGATTCGGCAAGGGCAGGCGGAGTACACATTCCTCTCTCCCGAGCAGCTGTCCAAGGAGGAGGTCGTCGATGCGTTGGCTGATCTAGGGGTATCGCTGTTGGTGGTCGACGAGGCGCATTGTGTCTCAGCCTGGGGACACGACTTCCGGCCCGACTACCTCCGCCTGGGCCCGGTGATCGAGCGGCTCGGCCATCCCAGGGTGCTCGCGCTGACGGCCACCGCGGCACCGCCGATCCGCCGCGACATCGTGCAGCGGCTGGGCATGCGTGAGCACCGTGAGGTGATCGCCGGCTTCGACCGTCCGAATCTGCACCTGGCCGTGGAGCGATTCACCGACGACACCGACAAGCGGCACTCCGTTATTACCCGGGTACGCACCCTGGCTGGTTATCACTCGGGTCCCGCGATCCGACCGGGACTGGTGTACGCCGCCAGCCGCAAGGACACCGAGTTCTACGCAGGCGAGCTCGCGCAGTGCGGGGTACGGGCGGCGGCCTACCACGCCGGGATGAAGGCGGCCGACCGTGAGCGGGTGCACGAGCAGTTCATGGCCGACGACCTCGACGTGGTGGTGGCGACCTCGGCGTTCGGCATGGGTATCGACAAGCCCAACGTGCGCTTCGTCGTGCACGCCTCGGTACCGGAGTCATTGGACTCCTACTACCAACAGATCGGGCGAGCGGGCCGCGACGGCCGGCCTGCCGAGATCACGCTTTTCTACCGCCCGGAGGACCTGAGCCTGCAGACATTCCTCACCGCCAGCAAGGCCCCGAGCAAGCGCTCGCCGAGGTGGCAAACACGTTGGGGGACCACGACGGGCCGGTCCGGCCGGCGCAGCTCAAGGACGAGGTGAACGCCTCCCCGGCTAAGCGCACCAGAGCGGTGAACCTGCTTGAGCAAGCCGGAGTGATCGCCAGCACGGACGATGGCCGGCTCGAATATCTCGATTCCGACCGCCCTGTAGAGCAGGCAGTGGGACAAGCAGCGGACGTCGCGGAGACCCACCAGCGTCTGATCCGGTCCCGGATCGAAATGATGCGCGGCTACGCCGAGACCACCGGATGCCGGCGGCAGTTTCTGCTCGGCTACTTCGGCGAGCAACTGGCCCACATATGCGGCAACTGCGACACCTGCAAGGCCGGCACTGCCGAGCAACAGCCAGCCGGCGACGACGAGTTCCCGGCGGGCAGCTCGGTGCGACACGCCGAGTGGGGGCACGGTGTCGTGATGTCGATCGAGCAGGACCGGCTGACCGTGCTGTTCGACGACGTCGGCTACAAGGCGCTCTCCCTGCCCGCCGTCCACGAGCACAACCTCCTCGCGGCTGAGAATGTCCAACCGCGCTGAAGCGCTGGGAGTACCTGCGCCGTCATCCCGAGCGGGGGTGGGCTCCCCGAGGGCTACCACCCGTGCCCACGGCGTCGCCTCAGGGCGTGGCCGCCCACGGGTCGAGGACGTCGAACCACTCCACGTCGTCGAGAAGGGACATCCACTCCCTGAACCGCTCCCCGACGACGTCGGGCATCTCCTTCTGCTCTCCCGCCCGGGCCTCTCCTTCAGAGGTGAAGTAGTCGATGGCGGCGACGCTGCCGTCGGGGAACCACGCCCGGTAGGCGGCGAGAAGGTCGGGGCGAAGCTGCATGAACCGCGGCGTGATCTCGTCCTCAATGGCCTCAAAGCACTGCCGGTCGCGCACCTTGGCCCGCATCACCTGCACGAAGCGGGCCGTCTTCCATCCCTGGCCGCCGTGCAGGGTGACATCCGCCGTCTCGAGGACTTCAGGGTCGGCCAGCGCGTCCGCCACCGTCTCGGCCCACCAGCTGCCCTGTTCGGGTCGCTCGGCGTTGACCCGAGCGGAGCCCTCGGACTCGAAGCGGGCGATGAGAACCGCCCGGCGATCGGTGGTGACCCCGCCGGTGGCGCCGGCGAACCCCACCGCCCCGTGCACCAAGTCAGTGGTCCAGCGGTCCCACTGACGCCGGACGACGGCGGCATCCGCCGCCCGCCCCAGGACCACCTGGATGAACATGGCCGCACCCTCCTCGAGGTCGGAGCGTAGTACGCGGTACCACCTGGCGGCACCGTCAGGCGGTCGCCGATGCGATGGGCCAGCGGTGACAAGAGGAAGGGCAGCACCATGACGCGGCGCAGTGCCCCCGATCACGACGGTCTATTCCCGGCGTGACAGGCACGGCACGTCAAGCAGTCAGCGGCAGATTCACCGCCACTGCGTTTATTGTCACTGCGTTGCATTGCCGCCGCTACTGGCGGATTCGGATCAGGTCGGGGGCGAGGTGGAGTGGATTGCGGCGTGGGGCATTGCCCAGCCAGGGTGGTGGTTGGAATTCTGGGATACCGGCGGCCATCTCGATCCGCCAGTCGGAGTGGTGGAGGAGTCGGTGGTGGCGCCCGCATAGCGCCACGCAGTTTCCGACGCTGGTAGGGCCGTGGTCGACCCAATGGACCACATGATGAATTTCGCACCAGCGGGCTGGGACAGCACACCCCGGAAATGCGCACCCACGATCCCGGACGATCACTGCGCGGCGGATCGCGGTGGGCACGGTGCGGCTGGCTCGCCCGACATCGAGCGGCTCACCTCGGGAGCCCAGCACTACCGGGATGACTTCGGCGTCGCAGGCGATGCGGCGGGCGATGTCGGCGTTGACCGGGCCGCCCAGCGCCAACGACGCCGAGCCGATCCGGCCTTGCAGCACGGGCAGGCTCACGGTGACCACGACTTGGGGGCGCTCGCCGCCCTCGGTGGGTAGCTCACCGTCGGTCAGGGCGCGTTGGGCGAGTTCGACCAGGGCGTCGGCGTCGCGTTGCGCCACGGTGCGCAGGTCGACTTCGGTGTCGGTGGTCGGGCGGGGCGCGGCCAACGGGCTCAGCGCGCAGCGGAGGATCTCGGCAGCCTCCCGATCCAGCCATCCGGCCAGTTCATAGCCGCCGTCGCGGTCGTGGAAGCTCAGGTGCCGGCGGGTTTCGGGGGTGTCTCTGGGGCGCGGACCGTCCTGGTCGAGGTAGGCCAGGATCCGCTTACCCAGTACCGCCAACTGTCCGGCGTCGAGGGTGCGGGCGTGGCGGGCCAGCTCGGCCTCCACCTCGTCCCGCTGCTCGAGCGCCACGTGTGACGGGATGCGGGCCAGGATTGAGCGGATCACCGTGACATCCGCGGCGCCGATCGCGTGCTCGGCTACCGCTGCGGCGGTAGCCGGTAGCTTGGGCTGCATTGGCGCGCCATTCAATCCGCGGGCGGGGAGAACATCGGCGGCGGCGGCAACTCTGGCCCGTGCCTCACCGCGCGACACCCGCGCGATCGCCCGCACCAGCTCCACCGTGGTGCCGTATCCCAAACCACCGGCGATACCTCGGGAATCGATTTCGGCAACGACCGACAGCATTTGCGCCCAGGTGGAATGCAACTGAGTTTCCAACGCGTCCAGCTCGGCGAGCAGTTCGGCATCACCGCCCTGCCACACTGGTGGGCACACTGGCACCGTCGACATGACCTGAATTCTATGACGGCACCCTGACAAAACCGGGTGCTTCGCACGGCCCGCGAACATCCAGCTCAAAAAATTTCGGCTTGATTCCCAGACGAACGAGGAGGCGTTGCCCGATGGCCGATCCGACCCATCGGCCACTGGAAACCCCATCACTGGACAGCCCGCAGGAGTTCTCTGGAGCGGACTCCACCGGGTTCGTGACGAGTTGGGCGAGCTGACCGATCGCGACCTGGTACCTGGTGGGCATGCTTGGCGCTGAGCACGACCCGACGTCCACACTCGCGCAGGCCGATGAGGTGCCCGAGACCAACGCGCTGCTACAGACTCTGAACTGCCCGTGGTGCGGCACCGCACTGCGCGCTCACCACGACGTTGGAGATCTACCGCTACCTGCCCAGCCTGGTCATCGCCACCGTGGACAAGCTCTCGCAGCTGCCGTGGCGCGGCTGGCGGCGAAGGTCGAGCGGTTGCGTGAGGTACGGGCGCTGATCGGCTTCACCCGGCTCGACGCCCCGGACCCAGGGGACCCGACGCTCGTGACCCGGGTTGAACTGGCCCGCGACGCGCCGACCTGGGTGCCGGCCAGCGAGGTCCGCGGTGAAGGCATCTTTTAGCGGGTGCCCGAGGAATTGCTGGCGGCTTGGGAGCAGCGCGTCTCGGGTTCGGCCGCCATGGCGGCGCACCGCGAGCGCGGCAACCGGTTCTTGGACCGCCGGTTCGCGGTGCCCATCGGCGATCCGGCACTGGCGCTGTTCCCGGAGCCGGTATGAAAGCGGTCGCGGCGGCCGTCGCCGCCGCGATACAGGGTCGCTGGGGCCCATTCGCAGCTGCTGCTGATGACGTACCGTCGAGCACTTCACCGAACTTACGGCGACCGGGGTGTTGATTCCGTTGTGAACAGCGGCTCCTTCGAGGGTGGTTTGTAGCTCGCGCTGCTGCTATGCATCAGACGGCCACCGGCGGGCGGGTGGCCCTCCACTCTCGTTGAAGGCCACCGCCCACTCGCAGCGGGCTACCCCTAGTGGCTGTGGCAGTGATCGCTGTGGCGGTGATTCTTGTGTTCGTGCTTGTGTTCGTGCTTGTGTTCGTGCTCGTGCTTGTGCTCCTCGTGCCCATGCTCGTGCTCGTGGTCGCTATAAAGACCACTTCCGAAGATCTCCGAGACTCGCATTTTACTCCCCCTTATTTCTCCTCTTGGGAACTCTTCCCAAGAAGACGCTAATGTACCCATCCGTGTGCGATAAGCAGTCCGGCTAGGGAACAAGGCAGTTCGACGAATCCGGTCAGCCTTGCGACTTCCTGCAATTACCCAAAAGTCAGAGGTAGTGGCGCGGATGTGCTTCAGGAACTCTTCGCGATAGGTCCCCTTATCTCGGATGGCTCTGACCCCGCTTGGCTGCTCGGCGGATCCCGGCCCCTCCCGTCGAGCTCATGCCTGATCGTAACCCCCGGCGACCTCTAGTCTAATCCTGGTAACAAACCGACCCCGGATGGAGTATCGACAGGTGAAAATATCACCTAAGGGCATACAACTAATCACTGTCGTAACGCGCTCGGATTACGAGCTCGCCGACGCGACTTGACATGACGTCGGCGGCGCACCGCGATGCCCGGGTCTCGTGGGCGATCACTATGGCGTGGTCACCATGCGCACTTTGAGTTCGTATCCTGAGAGCGTCGCGGTCAGCGGGCCGGTGACTGTTGCAATCTCGCCGTCGGCGAGTTGCTCGTAGGCCGCGCTCTCGGCATCGGTCGCGGCCGCCGGTGTGCCAGCCTCGAGGTTCCACTGCACCTTGTCGGCCGTTCCCAGTGGCGCCAGCCGCACCGGTGGCCGGGGCCGACCGCTGTCGATCACTAGGCTACCGTTGTCGGTCCGGACGACTCCGCTGAGTTGGACTTCGACGCCGCGGAGTAGGTAGCTGCCGTTGGCGGAGGCGGCGAATTGCTTCTCCCAACGGTCCAGTCGAGGCAGGCGGCCGTCCTCGAGGTGCACCACGGCCGTCGAGGTCGCCGGGTCAGGGTACGGATCCACGCCGCGCACACCCTCGAGGTGGCGCAGCGCCTCGTCAGCACCTCCCCAGCACGCCCCGATCCCGTAGGGACAGGTACCGGTGACGCCGATGACCACTCGCAAAGCGTCAGGTGCAAGCGGGTCGCGGGTGTCGGACACGATGTGCGCGTCGGGCGTCGCGGTGGGCACCCGTAGCTCCGGTGGCTTGGCGGCGGGGTCCCCGATCACGGTGCCCGCCGGGGCCGTGACCGCCACGATGGCGGCTCGTGAAGGCACATCAACCTTGTTCAGCACGAACAGCATGTGGTACCCGGGCGGACACGTTTGCGGCGATGCTGGAGCGGTCACCCGCAGTTTGCCGTTCGCGACCCTGACGTCGAGCTCGTTGATGCGCTGGCTCATGTCCATGGAGTGCGTCACTGACGGTAGCCGGATCCACGTCACCCTCGCGATCTCGTCGGGTGTGTCGACCTCGACTTCGAAGGTCTCGCCATAGGTGACCGAGGTGGGCGCGGCAGTGATCTGTGGCCGGGGACCCCGGAAGAGGTAGGGCGGGGAGAAAATCTGGGCAGTGCGGTGGGTGTCGATCGGAGCGTTGGGCGGCTGGCCACGTCCCGTCTTCGGTCGGAACTCCCCACCGCCGGCGCTGAGCACCCGGGCGTCGGGCAGAAGTACCGCGGTGGAGTGGTAGCAGCGGTCCTCGTCCTCAGCGCCGAGCCGGGTCCAGCTTCCGACTTCGGGGAGCTTGTCGCTGTCCGGTGGTTCCGGAAATGGGCCTGGGTCGGGGCCCGGTTGCCACAGCTCGGCGGCGTGGACCGGTTTGCCGGCCCGCAGGTCGTTGAAGCCGGGATCGGACTCGATGGCCGGGTCGCCCTCGCCCTGCGTTCCGCCGGTAACCAGCACGGTGCCGTCGGGCAGGATCGTCGCGTTGTGCTGCCGGCGTGGCGTGCTCATCGAGGCCCCGTTTCGCCACCACGGCACATCGGCACGGAGATCGATCACCTCGACATCCTTTGTGGGCGTCCGAACGTCCCGATCGGTTCCTCCGCCGATGTAGACGATCCGATCCTCCGCGAAGGCAACTGAGGGGGCGTAGTCGCGCCGTGCTCCATCGCGTGAGTCACCCAAAGCCCACTGTCCGCCGTTGGGCAGCGTGAGCGACCAGCTCGGGCCGAATGGCCCGGACATGAACACCGAGCCGTCCTTTCCGCGCACATGCATGCGGGGGTAGAGATCCGGGGACTGGCCGTTCGGCAGCGGGTTGAGCGGGATCCAGGCGCCGTCTTTCCAGACTTGTGGCCACTTGTTGGTCTCGGTCGTCGGGCTTCCGTCCGGCTTCTCGCCGATCTTGTAGCTTCCAGAGAACGCAAGGACGCTGCCGTCGGGCAGCGTCGTCGCGGTCGGGTACCAACGGCCTTTATCCATCCGTGCCGACGCAGTCCAGGTACCTACGCCACCGGCTGGGTCGTACTCATACAGGAAGGCGGTGTCGGTGCCAACGCTGTCCTCGACATGTCCGCCGACGACGAGCAGTCTGCCGTCGGCGAGAAACGCGTGGCCCGCGCAGAACAGGTTGATCTTCTTGCCGTCGACCGTCGGGACGGGCGTCGGACCGACGTCGACACCGTTGCCGTCCGGGCCGCCCGAGGGGTTCCAGACGAAAGGTGTGCAGTCGACGAAATCCAGGTTCCCGTCCGCGGCGTCGCGACGGCCCCACATCAGCACGAGTCCATTGGGCAGCACGCTGGTGTGGATGGCGACGTTGCGTAAGTCGAAGCTTTTTCCCCAGCGGCCGGTCACGGCGGGCGAGCCGAGGGTGATGCGGAATGGCGACGCCTGGGCAACTGCCTCGTCACCGGTGGTCGCGCTGATCTGGACTGCGTCGGCGTGTACGTAGGTGTCATCGTGGTCGCCATAACGGATGCGCAGGTAGTACTCCACGGATTCGCCTGGCGTGGCTGTTTCCGGCACCTGCCACGTCGCCTGAAAGTACTTGTTGTTCCCCACCTCCCGAAGGAACGTCATCGGGACCTCGGTGAAGGTCGGCTCGGTCGTGTGCCGGATGAGCGCCGCGCTGCCGTCCTGAAACTGGTCGCCAGGGTTGCCCTCGCCCCGGAACTGGTTGCCATTGATGATCGTGAGATACGTACCGGCGACGATCGGGCCTTCTGGCACGAGCATGCCGCTGCGCCCCCGGGGTTCAGGGAAGGTCGGGAGGTGCCACGCGTTGCCTAATCCGGGCATCGTTGGACGATCCGGGTGATCATCGGCACGGTCTCCGCGCAAGGTTGGTGTCGCAGGTCACGGCTAAGGTATTACGCGGCCACAGCAGGGATCAGCGCCAACGCTCTGCTGCGGCCATCATCGTGACCGCGCCGAAGCAGTCGTGCAACGTATTTTGCTTGCTGGCACAACGTGGTCAACATGGACGATGGGCTGCCCGCCGTATTGGTACACCCGGCGTAACGGGACGGGCCGACTGAGCGATCTGCGTGTGAGTAACGTAATCGGCTGGGCACGAAGAGTAGCTGACGGACGCCGGTGGCCGATGAACCCGCAAGGGAGGTGGGCAGCAGTGAATCCACACCAGTTGCCTGGTGGTCCCGGCCCCGCACGGCAGGGATCTGGCCGGTGGACTGACTTCAGCGGATCAACCCACCCGCGCACGCGGCAGGTCGGGGATCTTTTCCGGCCTGTCACCAGCTCGGAACCACCCGCAGCTGCCATCGCCGGCCAGCCGGTCACGCCGCTGCTCAACGGGCGCAACCAGGATGGCGAGCCGGTCGCCGCTCCGGCGCCGCAGTCAGGATCTGCCTCGGGCGCACGGCGGTGGGCCGATCTACGGCCCGGCCTGTTAGCGGGGACTCCGGGGGCGGTGATCGCCCTGGTGGCAAGTGCCGCGCTCGTGCTCGTTGTGGCCGGGATGACGATGTCCACAACCTCGTCGTCCACCGAGTCAGCAGTCGCCGGACCCGCCCCGGGTCGGTTACCGGCTCCGGCACCACCCGCGATCAGTGATGATCATCTGGTAACCGTTTCGCCCGTCGACGCATCGGCAGGGCTTGCCCGGCAGGCACCCGCCAATGCGTCCTCCCCAGCTCTCCCGCCCGTACACCAACAGGCTGTGCCCCGAACCAACGGTGCTGCGCTCGCTCCGCTTGCTCCACCGCGCACGCCGGATCACGGGCTGGTGCCGCCGCCGCCGCCACCACCACCACCACCACCACCACCACCACCACCACCACCACCCTC
>Ga0134128_10011362_pt1 | contig 10649 bp, 13 predicted proteins | sample KB31754_FD_96462 | JGI IMG/M metagenome (GOLD analysis project Ga0134128, IMG submission 96462) | Terrestrial soil microbial communities with excess Nitrogen fertilizer from Kellogg Biological Station, Michigan, USA - KB3-175-4 | ecosystem: Environmental > Terrestrial > Soil > Unclassified ...
AGTATTTTCAATGAGCCAATCGTTACCTTTTTTTCTATATCGTTTATCAGATTCTCCATTATAAATCCAATTGTCCATCGCTCTGAAGAGGCTATTGGGCTGGTGTTCCACGTTTCCACCTATCGCATATGCGGAGTCTACAAGGATTTTTTTAACCGGGTGATCATTTTGAATTTCATAAAACCATAGCCTTGGAGATTCCGCCACAAGAATTCCATTTTCAATTAAACAAATTGCTCGCGGCAAGATCAATGAATCTAAAAAAACCTTGCGCTCATCCATTAATCCATCACCATTCTTATCGCTCAGAATCACAATTTTACCTGTTGGGTTATCTTCACCCGTTCCCAGGGTGTCGGGCATGTAATTCTCCATCTCTACCACCCACAGGCGTCCTTGATTATCGAAATTCATTGCTACAGGCGCGCTCACCAAAGGTTCCTCCGCCACAAGTTTCACAACAAACCCGTTTTCAACATTCATCAGCTTCATCGATTGCTTTGCAGACAATGATGGCGATTCGGGAATAACGCGAGAATCCGTACTGTTTTTATGACTTTGTTTGCATCCGGCTAAGGCAAAAATGAGCACACCGGTAAGTATTGATAATCTCAGCATTTGAGTTCCAGTTCTATACATGTTTCCACTTTGTTTTGCTTTTACAACAATTGCGGGGCAGGAGATGTTGAATGTGTAATCTTGAAATTAATTATCCTTTATAAAAAACCGATAACTATTTGTTGATTCACATTCCAATATCCTTGAATTTTAAACCCTTATCGCTATGTGTAAAAATATTGACGGAATTTTTATTTTTGGACTTTTTGTTTTGAAACCGGCAATTGAAAAATAAAGAATTTCTTTTTCAAACCCCAAAAATGAATTTGCCTATATTTGCAAAAAATTTTGAAGCCGGAGCCAGCAGGCAAAACAAAAATCCGCATTCTAAAATCGATTGTTTTAAGTTGAAATCTTTATAATTGGCCCCGTAGCTCAGGGGATAGAGCAACAGCCTTCTAAGCTGTGGGTCGCACGTTCGAATCGTGCCGGGGTCACTTTTAAAAAGAAATAACTGTAAAGATTTTTCATAGACCCGTTATAAAAAATTCCTCTCCATGAATGTTCAGATTGAAGATAGCTGGAAAGAAGTTTTACGGGAAGAGTTTGATAAGACTTACTTCCAACATATCATTACCTTTCTAAAAGCCGAAAAATCCGCAGGCAAAATTATCTATCCGCCGGGGCCATTAATTTTTAATGCATTCTATAAAACACCATTTGATAAAGTCAAGGTAGTAATCCTTGGGCAAGACCCCTATCACAATAAAGGACAAGCGCACGGCTTAAGTTTTTCGGTACCTGATGGTGTTCCTAAACCGCCGTCGCTGCTTAATATTTTTAAAGAATTAAGAAATAACCTTGGCATTGAAATTCCGGAAAACGGGAACCTTGAAAAATGGGCGGCACAGGGTGTACTATTATTGAATGCGTCATTATCGGTGCGACAGAATGAACCCGGCAGCCACAGCAAAATCGGATGGCTTGAATTCACAGATCAGGTGATCAAAAAAATATCCGACGATAAAGAAGGTATTGTCTTTTTACTTTGGGGTAAATTCGCACAGGAAAAACAGGCATTGATCGACGAAACCAAACACTTTGTTTTGAAGGCTGCGCATCCCTCACCGTTCAGTGCTGACAAGGGTTTTTTTGGATGTAAGCATTTTTCCAAAACAAATGAATTACTCATGAAGCAACAAAAAGAACCAATCAATTGGAAGTTGTAGTTGCTGTTAAATTAATAAATTGAAGAATTTATTCTCCAAAATTTTTGCAGGGTGGGCATTGGTTATTTTCGTGATTACATTGCTTCCTGTAGCATTGCTGATGTGGATCATTGGACTCATTTCAGAGCCAAAGCGAACTTCTATTTTTCGGATAATCTCTAAAGTGTGGATGCAAATCTTTTTTCTTTTGACTGGATGTAGTTTAAAAATATCCGGCAAGGAATATTTTAAAAAAGGCGAAAAGTATATTGTTGCATGTAACCATAATTCATTGATGGATGTGCCCGTTACTACGCCGTTTATTCCGGGCGCCAATAAGACTATTGCTAAATCTGAAATGGCAAAAATTCCTCTATTTGGTCTTATATATAAAAGAGGATCTGTACTCGTAGATCGAAAAGATAAGAATAGCCGCAGAGATAGCTTCGCCAGGATGAAAAACGTGTTAAGCCTTGGTATGCACATGTGCATATATCCCGAGGGCACCCGGAATAAAACGGAACTTCCGCTAAAAGAATTTCATGATGGAGCCTTCAAACTGGCTGTAGAGACCGGAACATCAATTATTCCTGCAATTCTGTTTAACACGAAAAAAGTTTTGCCGCCCGGCAAAATATTTTATTTTTTCCCTGCAAAAATGGAGATGCATTTTTTACCTCCGGTTGAGGTGAATAGAGAAGAGAATTATGAAATATTAAAGGAGAAAGTGCACCATATTATGAGTGAATACTATAGCGCTAATAGAAAAAAAATAGACTGATCTGCCGCAGGTGTTTTTTTGGGCTAAGATCATAATTGTCATAAGTGAAAATGTAGAAAAAGCTATTTTGATTGTATTTTTTTATTCGATCATCTTGTTTCTCATTCCGTACATAATCAAACCCCCGATCGTTTTTGCCCCTACTTTATTCTTCATGTTTTGACGAATCGTTTCGATAGTTCGCGGACTTAAAAAAATTATTTTAGAAATTTCTTCGGTTGTTTTATCCTCGCCGAGTAATTGCAATATTTTTATTTCCTTTTCACTAAAGTTAATCGGCACATGATTGCCATAATGTTTTCTTACGTTTTTCTTTTGCATTAACTTTCCCATCACGGCATTATTCACCAGTTGATTGAAATAAAAATCTTCATTCATACAAGTGAGAATCGCCTCATAGATTTCGTCAGGATCGGTGGTTTTCGTCAAATAGGCGTTGGCGCCCATTTCCATCATCTTACTGATCATTTGCTGATCATCATACATGGAAAGAACAATGATCTTAAGTTCATCATATTCTTTACGTAACATTTCAATTGCATTGATCCCATCAATTTCCGGCATGCGGATATCCATCAGTAAAACATCCGGTTGTTTAATCGCCATTTTATGAAGAAGATCCTTTCCATCTTCTGCCTCCCAAATCATCTTCAAATCTTCCCTTGAACTGAGCGCCATTTTTATCCCATCCCTGAAAATCTTATGATCATCTGCAATAGCAATTTTAATAGTGGTAGTTAGTGACATTGAATTTTGAACTTAGGATAGTGTAAATATAAAGCTATAACGAACATTTTTTAAATCTATTACTTACAAAATAACAATAATATAAAAAAATAAGTTCAAATGTACCAAGTAAAAATTCTTATTTTAAATTCGTTATTTTACGATAATTCTTTGCGCTTTTGCTTGAAATTAAGTATTAACTACATTAATTAAAAAAAGTATTCCCGCTCTTTAATAATCCCGCATTCAATACTACTTTTGACCTGTTGGTTGACATACGGCACATGACTTTAATATCCGTTAAATTTTGCCCTGGCCGGCAAAATTTAAAATCCAAACGACATCCATTCAAAACAATATCCGTAAAAAACCGTGCGATAAAATAACAGATGTCAATCAACATTTTTCCCCGCTTTTGAAATCCAAGATCCAGGCAACCCCAGTCGCCTGGTTTTTTATTGATCATTTTCAGGCATTCTTGAGTCTCTTCATCGATAGTATTTTTACTATGTTTCTGCCGTACATTTACCCTTTCTAAGAACGTTTATTTACTTACTACTTAGACTGTAATCCTTATCAGACAAGGGTTACAGCAAAAATAAGTGATATAAATCAATTTTAACCGGTTGCACACAAATTTGTTTTTAGAGAAGTTAGCATTCAGAAACTACTGAAACATACAACTTAAAAATTTTAAAAACACACATTATGACAACTCTTGCAATTGAAACAAACAAAACAGCTGAAGTAGGTGAAAACATTGGATTGGCTCAAGGACTCAAATTAGTTCAAAATTTCAGAGAAGCTAATCCCGATGCAACTCCAGGTTATTACATTGGCCGCAACATTATCGATCAGATTTTGAACCAGCCAGGCTGTGTTGGAATTAGCTTCAAAAAATGTCTTTCTGACAATAATGAAGAGCATTTGGTTTATACTGGTGTTGATGCTGAAGGAAAAGACATTCTTGAATACTCTGTAGTTACTAACACTGGCGATATCGTTAAAAACGAAGCAATCGTTGCTGATAAAATCATCATCGATTGGAGCTTGCTTCAAAAACCATAGTTATCTCTGATAATATTTGTGTGCAACTTTTAAAATATGTAGTTATATTTGATTTTAAAATTTAACTGCTATTTTAAGTACATTATTATATACTGGCATTTTTTCACACTTATTACCCTTAGTTTTTTTTCTTTTATTCAAACGAAATAATAAAGAAAAGAGACTAAGGGTAATTTTATTTTATATACTTTATTGTATTGTGAATGAGTTCTTAAGTTTTTATTTGCAAAGCACAAAAAATGAGAACTTTGTAATATTGCTTTCTACTTTTACTATTATAGAATATTCTTTTTTCTGTTATTTCATCTATTTGATATTACCTAAAAACGAGATAAAAAAATTCGTTCCGATTGCATGGGGTGGATTTTTATTCTTTGCACTTGTAGATTTTTTTTACGTTAACAAAATGGAAGGATTCGATTCCTTTGCATCTGGCATAGAATCAATTATTATTCTTATTCTTTGCATTTTTTATTTGTACCTGCAAATAAAAAATGCAAATGATTTAATGATTTATTCCACATTCAATTTTTGGATAATTATTTCGTTTCTGATATACTTTGCAGGAACGTTTTTTTTATATATAATGACTGAAAATATGGTTGCCAATGTTGCGTTTCAAAAATTATATTTTATCATCAATATAGCCTTCAATATTTTAAAGAATCTTTTGCTCTGTATTGCGATGACCATGAAGATGAATAACACGGATGGTACGGCGAAACTATCATCTCCTGTTCCGGACCTCGACGATGATATTTTTTTTCAACAACCTTATTAACCATTAAATAGTAAATGTCCTTTTTACAAATAACCGGTAATACATTAGGGGCAACTAATGTCCTTATACTTGGCACACTCGGTATGTTTGTGATGGCTATTACGCTGGTGTCGGTTGTTGTGTTTCATCAGCGACGGGTCATTCGTTTCAACAAACAAATTCAAAAGATGGAAGAAGAACGGCAGCAAATGCTGTTACGCGCTTCCATCCGCTCCCAGGAAGAAGAGAGACAGCGAATAGCCGCAGATCTTCATGATGATGCCGGGCCGCTTCTCGCTACAGCAAGGCTTTACCTGAATGAAAACTTAATTCACCAGGAACCGGCTGTTCAGTTACAATCGATTTTTAGTGCCAAACAAATTATTGACGATAGTATTCAACTGATTCGAAATATCTCGCATAGCCTTATGCCCCCGACTCTCAAAAATTTCGGGCTGGAGGCAGCTGTAAAAGATTTGTTCGAGAAAATCAATGGGTCTGGCGCGATCAATGCAAGCGCACGATTTCATGATAACCGTCAGCGACTTGACGATGAAAAAGAATTGCTGATTTTTCGTATTTTGCAGGAGTTAGTAACTAATATTATCAAACACAGCCACGCCGGCTTCATTCATCTTACTCAAAATGCCCAGGGAAATTTGGTCTATTTTCGCATCCATCACGATGGAAAAGGAATCGTCCAAAAAGATTATGACAAATTGGAACACGACTCAGATGGCCTTGGATTAAAAAACATCCAAAGCCGCACGAGGGTCTTGAAGGGAAAAATATCATTTGAAATTGATAGTACCCATACATATTACAAAGTGACCATTGAAGTGCCGAGAGAGCCGAATAAATAATTAATTGTTTTTTTAGTTTTGCTTCTCCTACTTTTAAGAAATAATACATGACCCCCGATACAATAAAAGTTGCCATTGCTGATGATCACAAAATCTTTCGGAAAGGAGTCATTCTTTCTCTCAAAACGTATTATAATATAAGGTTTGTACTTGAAGCGGAAAATGGGGAAGAACTAATAAAAGGTATTGAAAAGGAACAACCGGATATTGTTTTGATGGATCTGAAAATGCCCGTCAAAGATGGAATTGAAACTACAAAATATCTCAACAAACATTTTCCTGAAATAAGAATTCTCATACTAACCATGTTTGAGGATGAGCGTTTTGTCGGCCACCTGATGGACAGCGGGGCTAATGGCTATTTGTTGAAAAGTACCGAGCCGCTTGAAATAAAACAGGCAATTATGGATGTGATGAAAACAGGTTTCTATTTGAACAACTTCGTCAATAGGGTGCTTATTAAAAAAAATTACGCAAAGCAGAAATTCAACCCAAATTTAAACAGTGAAATTGTTATCAGTGAAAGAGAAAAGGAAGTTCTTTCTTTGGTTTGTATGGAATACACCGCGCAGGAAATTGCTCAAAAGATGGACATTAGCGCCCGAACAGTTGAAGCGATAAAAGACAGGCTGATGGAACGTTTTGGTGTAAAGAATTCAGTAGGCCTCGTTTTCTTTGCCATGAAAAATTCACTGATAGATTAAAACAAGAAAATCTATAAAATAGCTTTCCTCAACATCAAGAAAACCTCAATTTTCTCACGAAACCGAAAAATCCATTTCGGGAATATCCATATCGACAATCAATTTTCCTTCCGTTTTGCCTTTGATTTCGTCAACGCTTATTCCTGGAGCTCGTTCCAATAATCTAAAGCCCTTATCGGTAACTTCAATCACAGCAAGATCAGTGACGATTTTCTTTACGCATTTGATTCCAGTTAAAGGAAGTACACATTTAGTGAGCAGTTTTGACTGACCTTTTGGATTGGTATGCATCATCGCCACAATAATATTTTTAGCGCTTGCTACGAGATCCATTGCGCCGCCCATACCTTTTACCATTTTGCCCGGGATTTTCCAGCTTGCAATATCACCAGTCTCACTAACTTCCATGGCGCCCAAAACGGTGAGATCCACCTTCCCCGCACGGATCATTCCGAAACTCATGGCACTATCAAAAAACGCTGACCCCGGCAATGTAGTAATTGTTTGTTTCCCGGCATTGATCAGGTCCGCATCCTCTTCTCCTTCCAGCGGGAACGGACCCATTCCGAGAAGCCCATTTTCAGATTGCAGAATCACATTGATTCCTTCAGGAATATAATTGGCCACCAGCGTAGGAATTCCAATTCCCAGATTCACATAATATCCATCCTTTAATTCTTTTGCAATCCGCTGCGCGATCTGATTTTTGTCTAACATAAAATTAAATGTGCTGATGAGATAATTTGAAAATGTGCAAATGAAATAAAAAGTAGCTCTTATCCAATCTATTGATTATTATGATGTCCTGACTGTCTTTTGTTCTATTCTCTTTTCATAATGCTCTCCAAGGAATATTCGATGAACATAGATTCCGGGTGTATGTATTTCATTTGGATTTAGTTGGCCAGGCTCCACTAATTCTTCAACTTCTGCAATGGTAATTTTTCCCGCCATTGCCATCAAAGGATTGAAGTTGCGTGCCGTTTCCTTATAAATCAGATTCCCATAGCGATCGCCCTTCCACGCTTTCACCAACGCGAAATCCGAATCAAACGCGTATTCAAGCAAATATTCTTTTCCGTGAAATTCCCTCGTTTCCTTGCCTTCAGCAACTTCAGTGCCGACGCCGGCTGGCGTAAAAATAGCCGGCATTCCGTACCCGGATGCCATACACCTTGTGGCGAGCGTTCCCTGTGGTATCAGCTCTACATCAAGTTCACCACTCAATAATTGCCTTTCAAATTCTGCATTTTCTCCCACGTAAGAGGCAACCATTTTTCTTAACTGCTTTTTTTTCAACAACAGGCCAATTCCAAAATCATCAACGCCGGCGTTATTTGAAATACAGGTCAAGTCCTTCGTACCTTTTTTGACAAGTTCTGCTATGCAATTCTCCGGGATGCCGCATAATCCAAAACCACCCAGCATGATGGTATTCCCATCTGCAATATCATACAGCGCTGCTTCAGCATTTTCGTAAACTTTTTTCATTGTTCGGGAATTTTATGGTGACTGCTATCGTGCAAAGCTTGTTGATCCAGTTGCATCTTATTTGCCCGCTGCTTTTGATTATATAGTGAATCGAACATGACTTTCATCAACTCCGGATGCCTGAGATACCAGTTATAACTCCTATTAAAATCTTCAGCGTTGATTTTATGAATTTCAAAAATGCGTTGGGTCAGCGCTTTTGTTTCAGCGATTGTATTTGTTGTCGAGTCCGAGCGGCTCACTGAAATGGCCAGATTTTGCGCCCGCATCACATCCCATAAAACACTTTTCATTTCCTCAGGTTGAATAATTGAAGAGGGCGCCTTATTTTTTGATGAGCACGAGATGAGCAAACCAAGAGCCATTAAATATAAAAAGCGCTTTATCATTTCAATTGATCCTTATATTTTGATGCGGACGAAACATCCAGCTTTTGGAGAAAGTCTAATGCCCGTGCCTTGTCCGGAGGCGTTGCTTTAGAAAATATTTTGACCAGCTCATCAGACTTTCCCTGCATAATAAATTGGAGAATCATGGTATTCGCGTTTTCAGTATTGAAGGTATTTAAAAGACTTAGCACATTCAATATCTGCACCCGGGCATTTGATTCGTTATCGTATAATTTATCCAGGCCCATCCTGTAATAATTATAGATAGCGTCATGGATAATATTATACCTGCTGTTCAGTAAATTCTCTGCCAGCCAATACCGGTTCCTTGTGCCGTCAAAGGCTTTCCATCCGGAAATATTTCTGCCATCAGGGGCATTATTTATAATATTTTGTGCTTTTTGAAAATAAGAATTTCCTCCCCTCGGAGAAAAAGAATCATAATCGAATCCAAGGATCATATTAATCCAATAAGCGAAAACTGCCGTAAGATTTGAAACCAGCGCATCCGTTCCTGAAACACGGTTGTCGTTAAACTCTAATTGTTGAAACTCGATATACTTAAACGTCACATCGTTATCCTGGTAATTAATTAACGGGGATTCATAAGAGGTATTAAAAACAGGCCTTGCAGATTGAATAGTTAGAGACGCTTTGTAAACATTAACATCGCCTGTTCCCTCCAGATTCAACAAAAAACTACAGTCAATTTTTTCTTTCGGTCCGAAATTGTCGTTGCTCCATTTTCGATTGTTCACAAAATTATTAAGCGCAGTCTGAAGGGTTTGAAAAGTTTTTTTATCTACCGACGTTCCTACCCGGTTACTTAACACGCTTACCCTGGCTCTCAGTTCCTGCGCACGACCTGCTGAAGTAAAAAATATCAACAAAAAAAACAATAAGGCTTTATTCATTCCTGTATTTAATAATTGTATTAATAATATCTGCCGCGACTTGCTTTTTAGATTTAGCACCAAATGCATATTCATTTCCACGGCTATCAAAAATAGTGATTTTGTTCGTATCGAATCCGAATCCTGCTCCATCGTCCCGTAGGGAATTCAAGACAAGAAGATCCGCATTTTTTTTGGAGAGTTTGGTTAATGCATTTTCTTTTTCATTCTCTGTTTCCAATGCAAATCCAACCAATGTCTGATTAGTGGTTTTTAATTCACCTGCTTTTGCGAGAATGTCTTTGGTTTTTATCAATTGAAGTGAAAAGCCATTTTCTAGTTTTTTGATTTTTTCTTTAGACTCGATCAAAGGCGAATAATCTGCAACCGCGGCTGCCATCACGATGATGTCATAAGTCTCCAAATCTTTCATGCACGCTTCATACATTTCAGTGGCAGAAACGACTTTGGTAGTCTTGATGCTTTTATCTACGGAAAGTGCTGACGGTCCCAATACTAAATCCACGGATGCGCCCCGGCTGGATAATTCTTCCGCGATAGCAATTCCCATTTTACCACTCGAATGATTTCCTATAAATCTCACCGGATCGATCGCTTCATGGGTAGGGCCTGCTGTCACCAGCGCTTTCAATCCTGTAAATTCAGATTTTTCGCTAAAAAACTTTTCGACGAACTCCAGAATTTCTTCCGGCTCTGCCATTCTTCCCTCGCCAGATAATCCACTCGCTAATTCACCATTATTTACAGGTAAAACCAAATTCGAATTCTCGTGCAATTTGTCAATATTTTTCTTTGTAGCAACATGGCGCCACATATCCTCGTCCATTGCCGGAACGACCAGCACCGGGCAAATCGCGGACAAGTATACAGCAAGCAAAAGATTATCACAGATACCATTAGCCATCCTGGCTATTGTATTGCAGCTCGCTGGCGCGATCAGCATCACATCTGCCCAACGGCCTAAAGCAACATGGTTGGCCCACGTGTCATCCTCAAACAAATCTATAAGCACCTTATTTTTTGAAAGAGTAGCAAAGGTTAATGGTGCTACAAATCCGGCTGCGCTTTTGGTCATAACAACTTTCACTTCAGCGCCGGCTTTAATCAGAAGCCGCAGCAAAACAACAGATTTATAAGCAGCTATGCTTCCGGTGACTGCTAATAAAATCTTCTTTCCCTGGATCATC
>Ga0134128_10011363_pt1 | contig 10649 bp, 8 predicted proteins | sample KB31754_FD_96462 | JGI IMG/M metagenome (GOLD analysis project Ga0134128, IMG submission 96462) | Terrestrial soil microbial communities with excess Nitrogen fertilizer from Kellogg Biological Station, Michigan, USA - KB3-175-4 | ecosystem: Environmental > Terrestrial > Soil > Unclassified ...
CTCCGAACTATCCGCACGCGCCCGAGCATAATGTCCACGATGTATTCGCGTTGTTGCTGCCGCTTTACAACGAGCTTGCCGCAGTCGCCGGTAGCTCGAACATAACGGTCATGGGTGATTCTTCGGGAGGCGGGATCAGTTTGGCCCTCGCGCAGCGACTGCGCGAGGATGGTTTGGACCAGCCCGGCCGGGTCATTTTGTTGTCGCCGTGGCTCGATGCGACGCTCTCGAATCCGGAGATTGCTGAGTTTGATAAGATCGATCCCTTTCTCGGAGTCGAAGGTTTGCAGTATGGTGGTGCGGCTTACGCGCGCGACGTTGATCCGAAGAATTATCTCGTGAGTCCTGTGTATGGAAGTCTGAGAGACCTCGCTCCGATTTCATTGTTCATCGGCACGCGCGACATTCTGTTTCCCGATTGTCGCAAGCTCAGGGAACGAGCGGCAGACGAAGGCGTCGATATCGACTATCGTGAATATGACGAGATGGTCCACGATTGGATGCTTGGACCAATGCCAGAGGCGAAACACGCAATTATCGAGATCGTGGAGTTGATTCAACATGACGGGAGAAGCGTTCTGCCATGAACATGCAGCCAATCTTTTGGGGCGGACTAATTGCCGGAACTCTCGACATCTGTGCAGCGTTCCTGACCGCATGGTTGCGAGCGGGCATTGGTCCATATCGCCTTTTGCAGTTTGTCGCGAGCGGCTTACTCGGGCCGGCCTCCTTTGAAGGCGCCGCTAAAACCGCGCTCGTTGGTCTCGCGCTTCATTATCTGATCGCCACGATCTGGACCATCGTCTTTTATCTCGCCAGTCGTAAGTGGCTTTCTCTCATCGAACGTCCGGTAATGTTTGGTCTGCTGTACGGTATCGCCGTCTACACGTTCATGAACTTCGTAGTGCTGCCACTCTCGTTCGTGGCGCGACGGCCAATCACGGCTGTCGGCACCACCATCGGACTGCTAACGATCATGTTTTGCATCGGACTGCCGATCGCATTAATCGTGCGGCGTTTTTCGCGATAGACGGGTTCACGCAAAAGGCGCCAAGAGAACCTGAATTCTCTTTGCGCCTTTGCGTGAACTTTGCGCCTTTGCCTGAAACCTCTTATTAGATCCGCCTGCAACTGCCGTTGAGCTGTGCGCCCGCCTCGACGGTCAGCGCCGGGGCCGCCACTTGGCCTTTGACGTTCGCAGTCCGCCCTAGCACCACTTCCTTGCTGGCGCGAATATCGCCCTCGACCGTTCCGTTGATCTTCGCGACCGCGACCTTGATGACAGCTTTTGTCACTTGTGCTCCAGTGCTGATGATCAGTGTCCCGTCAGGTGAAGTGACGTTGCCGGAGAAGTGGCCGTCGATCCGAAGCATCGATTTGAAGCAGACTTCGCCCGTGAAATTCACGACGTCGCCCACGAAACCCAGCCAGTTATCTTTATTCGTGTTGGACCGATTACCATTAACGAGTGTAGGCTGGCCGCGTTCATCTCTGCTCGAAACAGCTTGAGTAGTCATTAGATTTTTGGGTGGGTTGGAAGCCGCCGGGTTGCCGCCGCCGCTGCTGAAGAGAAGTTTCCTTTACCAAGTCAGACTATAGCATTTCACTTCGCGCCGGGAATGTTACGATTACATTGCTGTTCGAAGACGAATACATTCTAGGGCCAGGACTAATATGAAACTGATAACCCGTTGTGGCGTTGAGTTTGCGACCGTGGAGAAGTGATGAAATTCGATCTTCACACACACTTTTACACCGAAGCATTTTTTCAAACTATTCGAGATCTGCCGTCAGAGTTTTCGTTCGGCACCAGTTCGACCGGACAAACGATCATCACTCATCGCGGCGCGCGTTTCTTTGGCGTTACACCCGCGATGACCGACGTCTCGAAACGACTCGAAGACATGGATCGCGTCGGGATCGACGTTGAAGTAGTTTCACTATCGACGCCGAACGTCTTCTTCGCTGACGCGAAGCATCAGCCGGCCGTGGCGCGCACGATCAATGACTCGTACGCTGAACTGATCGCACAGCATCCGACACGATTCAAGGGCTTCGCTTCGATTCCGATGGACGCGCCTGACGCAGCGCTCCACGAACTGCATCGCGCGATCGACGAGCTGAAGTTAAACGGCGTGATCCTGCTCAGCAACATCGGTGGACGGCCGTTGACGTCGCCTGACTATCGTCCGTTTTTTGAAGAAGCAAACCGGATGAAGCTGTGTATTTTTCTTCATCCGATGATCCCCGCAAACTCGGACGCGTTTCGCGAGTACGTGCTTGGTCCAATCGTCGGGTTTCCGTTTGACACGACGCTCGCAGTCGCGCGGATGTGTTATGACGGGATGTTTGCGGAGTTGCCGGACATACGTTGGATCATCGGACATCTCGGCGGCGCGGTGCCTTACTTGATGGAGCGGATGGACAACGGTTTCCGCGATTTTGCGGATTGCCGTGTGAAGATCGATCAGTTACCGAGTGTTTATCTGAAGCGACTTTATTACGACACGGTGGCGTTCAGTCCACACACGTTGAAGATGGTGCGCGAGATGGTTGGCGCGGATCACATGGTGATGGGCAGCGACTATCCACACCTGCTCGGTTCGATCGATCGCGCGGTCAGCTCAATCGAGAGCTTAGAGATCTCAGAGACAGAGAAGCAGCAGATGTTCTCCGGCACTGCTTTGAGTATTCTGAATAATATTTAGCCGCAGATAAACGCGGACTTATTTCACGATTGAAGCCAGCGAGTTGGTTGGCACTCGTGCCTGCCAGGCTGTCGGTCACCGTCACTTTCAGGTCGTACTTGCCGCGCGCGAGGGTCTTTAAGGCCAGTCCAATACGAATTACAGGACCTATTTACTTGACGATCGCTTGCCCCACACGGGCGGTGGCGGCTCTTTGGGAAGACGTTCCACCGGGTGTTCTTTCAACAAGCGCATAGCTTCCTGGACTGCCCGTTCGAGTTGTGGATCCCTGCCGGCGATGACGTCCTTGGGCCAGTTTTCGACGTCGACATCGGGAGCAACGCCTTCATTCTCGACGGCCCATCGACCGTCACGCGCGAAGAAGCCGCCGCGCGGCGCGATCATCGAGCCGCCGTCGATGAATGTCGGTGTGTCGGCGGTATGGACCAGGCCGCCCCACGTGCGTTTGCCAACCAACGTTCCAATCTTCCGGCGCTTGAACATGTACGGCATCAGATCGCCGCCCGAGCCGGCCATTTCGTTAATGATCATCACCTTCGGTCCCCAGATACCGGCCGAAGGACTCGTGAACGGATAACGCTCGCCGGCGACGTTGTTGAAGTAACCGTCGAAATCACGCTCGAGCACCTCGATAATGTAGTCAGCCGCGGAGCCGCCGCCGTTAAAGCGCTCGTCGACGACCACGCCTTTTTTGTCCTGTTGCGAAAAGTAGTAACGATTGAAACTGTTGTAACCAGGCTGGCCGGTGTTAGGGAGATAAACGTAGGCTAGCTGACCATCGGAAAGTTTTTCAACCAGGCGACGGTTCGACTCGACCCACGCTCGCGTGCGCAACGCCTGTTCGCTTGCAACCGGCACGACCGTGACCGTGCGCGCGCCTTCCATCGTTGGCGTGCTGTTTACAGTCAGCGTTGTTTGCCTATTCGCAGTGCCGTCGAGTAGTCGATAGATGTTATCGGGCGCTCTCAGTTCGACGCCGTTGATCGCGAGAATGTAGTCGCCGGTGTTGACGTTCGCGCCGGGTGTTGCGAGTGGTGAACGCAGATCCGGATTCCAACTCTCGTTATCGTAAATGCGCGTTACTTTGTAGCGACCGTTTTCGATCGCGAAATCCGCACCGAGCAGGCCGCCGACTGGCTGCGGCACGCTCGGCATGTCGCCGCCACGAACGTACGAGTGTCCGATGGCAATCTCAGCGCCCATCATGTCGAGCAGGTAGTTGAGATCGGCGCGGTGCATCACGTACGGCAGCAACTGCCCGTACATCTCTCGCATCTTGGGCCAGTCGGCTCCGTGCATGTTTGGCACGTAGAGATAGTCGCGCTGGTTGCGCCAGCCTTCGTTGAAGATCTGTTTGAACTCTTCCCGCGGATCCAGGTACATGCGCAAGGTGTAGTTCAAACGTCCGGCGCCGGGTTGAGGCGGTGTTCGATCGGCATCGACGAGAAACAACTGCGGAGCCGGAGCGTTTGCGCCGCCGCCGAATGGACCACCGCCCTGACCGCCGCCGCCAGTCGCAGCGCGATAAACAAGCTTGCGATGATCGGCGCTGATCTCGTACGCGTTGACATTGCTCACGAACGTGTTTGCACGTCGATCGCAGAGGCGATAGCGCCACAGCTCACTGCCACCGCCGCCTTGTCCGCCCCCACCGCCGCCGGCTGTGACCCGTGCTTCGAGAAAGAACACCTGACCATCGAGGCCCGCTTGCAGATCCGAATAAGGCCGCTCGGGCACACCCGGAACCGAGATGATTCGTTGTTGCAGTCCATCAAAATCGATCTGGACCGTGACTGGACCACGTGGTCCACGTTGAGCACCAGCTTCACCGCCACCGCCGGCCCCTTCACCGCCGGGAGCATCGCCCGGGCATGCACCGGGTTGCAGTCTGCGCGTTCCGGTGCCGACACCACGATCTTCATCACTCTCCGGCAGCAGCGGGCTGGGATCACTCTTGTGCAGCACGGCGAAGTAGAGTCCGAAGGTCGGTATGTGATCGTACGAAGTCATGTCGAGCCATTGCGAGCGCAAGCCAAAGTCAGTCGACGCGAGAAACCAAAGATACTTGCCGCTCGCGTCCCACGCGGGCCAGACCGCGTCCGCAAGACCATCGGTTACCTGCTTCGTCTCGCCCGTCTCAACGTTGCTCACGAAGATTGCGTGATACAACGAACGCAGGCGACTCGAATACGCGACCCACTTCGAATCAGGACTCCACACCGGATTCAACGTGCGCGCCGGAACCATCCACGGATCCTCACCGACAATCTTTGCCTGTCCGGTACCGGCGTCGAGGACCCAAACTTTCAGATTCGTGTCCGTGAAGAGAAGCTTCTTCGAATCCGGCGACCACGACGGCGTGTAGTAATGCGTCGGCTTCGTAAGCGCGATCTCGCGCGGCGGCGTGAGTCCATCCTGGGCTTCGATGACGAGTTTGTACTCACCGGACTTATCGCTGAAGTACGAAACAAACTTGCCATCGGGCGACCACGCGGGATCGCGTTCGGCTGAGCCACTCGAGTTTGTCAGGTTGCGAACGTCGCCTTTATCGACCGGAATGGTGAAGATCTCACCGCGCGCTTCGACCGCGACTCGTTTGCCGGTCGGCGAGAGAGCCATGTTGGTGAGACGATTCGAAACGTCTTCCCAGTTTGCCATCATCCACGGGAAGTCGCCGGTCGCGACGATGTTGATGATCTTCTCCTTGCCGCTCTTGGGATCGAGCTCGTGAACGTAACCTGCTTGTTCGAACACGACGGTGCCCGCGCCCGAATCCATCGACTTCACGTCGAAGTCAGTGAACTTCGTGATCTGCGTGAGCTTCTTCGTTTTCGTTTGATACTCCCAGACGTTCGCCACGCCGTCGCGATCGGAGATGAAGAAAACTGAATCGTCGACCCAAACCGGGCAGACGTCTTTTGAATCGGTCCACGGCGGCGAGACGAGATCATAAGTCTTGAGATCGACGATCCAGATCGGACGATTTTGTCCGCCTCGATAGTTGCGACGCTCTTCGTCCCACGAGTTGTTCATGCGATAAGCGACGTGGGTGCCGTCAGGCGAGATCTTGCCCTGGTACGCGCGCGGCAGAATCATCGGCTCTTCGACGCCGCCGTCAACCGGCACAGTCCAGAAGCGCGGTGCACCGCTCGGCGTCCAGGTGGCGCGAGTCGACGAAAAGAGAACTGATTTCCCGTCGGGTGTCCAGCCTTCGACCATGTCAGCGCCCGGATGCCAGGTCAATCGCTTCGGCTCGCCGCCGTCCGCGGGCACGATGTAGACATCGAAGTTGCCGGCATATTCGCCGCTGAACGCGATCCATCTTCCGTCAGGAGAGAAATGCGGGTTTGCTGTTTGCCCCTGAAAACTGGTCAGGCGTCGTGCGCTGCCACCGGCGCGCGGCACAACCCAAATGTTGTTGGCGTAGGCGAAACCGATCTGAGTTGAGCTAACTGTGGGCGTGCGAAGCAGTCGGGTTTGACCTTCGTGGCCGTTCTGCGCCCCGATTTTTGGAGCGAAAACCAAAAAACAGAAGACAAGGACAAACGAAACACCAGTACGGCGAGACATCAATGGGATCCTCCGAGAAAATGCGGGTCGAAAGCGGGAGCATTATAGGTCAAATAGATGATATAGGTCTTATATTCATCGGGCGATTCGGTGTATGATTCGTCCAAACCACCATCACGAGGAGAAAGATCATGAGTTCCCTTAAGCGTAGTTCTGTTTCCTTCTTCGCTGTCATGTTTTTCTTAAGCTGCGCCGTCGCTGCTGTCGCGCAAGTCACGTTGCCGCGACCAAGCCAAAAGGCGAGCGTCATGCAGAGAATCGGCGTCACCGACGTCACGATCACCTACAGCCGTCCGGGTGTAAAAGGACGAAAGATCTGGGGCGATCCGCTGCCCGGACAAACGGCGCAAGGTGAAGCCACGCTCGACAATCAAAACACGCGACCCAAGGACGCGGTGATCGTTCCGTATGGACACGTCTGGCGCACCGGCGCTAATGAAGCAACGCAGTTCGTTGTGACTGACGATGTTTTGATCAATGGTCAAAAACTTCCGGCCGGCAGTTACAGCCTGCACACCATCCCGACCAAAGATGAATGGACGATTGTCTTCAACGGCACCGCGAATCAGTGGGGTAGTTTTGATTACGATCCGGCCAAGGACACATTGCGCGTGAAAGTGAAGCCGCAATGGGTCAAAGAAAATCAGGAATGGCTCGAATACACTTTCGATCCTGTTACGGATGATTCGGCGCAGGTGAACATCCGCTGGGAGAAAGTCAACGTTCCTTTCACTGTTAAAGTTGATGTTCCGACGACCACGTTGAGCAAACTCAAAGCTGCGGTTAGCAATGCCAAGGCGGATGACTGGCGCACGCCGCTCCAGGCGGGAAACTACCTGCTCAACAATGACAACCCGGCTGATGATCAGCAGGGGATGGAGTGGTTGGACCAGTCCATCAAGGTGAAGGAGACTTTCCAAAACCTTTCGGCGAAGGCGAACGCGTTGTACAAGGCGGGCAAGAAAGCAGAAGCGGTTGCACTCGGCGATCAAGCCGTCCAGCGCGGCAAGTCTGACAAGGTCGATACTACGAACTTTGAAAAGCGACTTGCCGACATGAAGGCCGGAAAGATCTAGAAAACTTTTCAGCCGCAGATGAACGCAGATCCGCGCAAACCTGCGTTTATCTGCGGCTGATTTTGTGTATGGGTGTAGCAAAGCTTACTGATCAGAATACGATTGTTCCTGAGAGCAAGTACGCGCGCATTGAGCGTGAGAGACGATACTTGTTGCGCCATCTGCCCGAGGGGGTCACGCGCGCGGATCCGCATCTACAGATTACCGATAACTACATGACGGGCTCGCGCCTGCGTTTGCGCAAGGTGCGTGAGCCGCGCACGAACAAGTGGACCGTTAAGCTCACACAGAAATTCGCGCCCAACCCCGAAGATCTCTCACGTACGATCATCACCAACACTTACCTCACCGCGCTCGAAGCCGAAGTTCTCTCCATAGTCTTCAACAGCAACGAGATTCGCAAGAATCGTTATCCATTCGAGTTCGAGGACCGCAAGTTCTCGGTCGACATGTTTCTTGGCGATCTGTTTGGCCTCGTGCTCGCGGAAGTCAGTTTTGAGACTGACGAAGAACTGGACCAGTTTCCGAAACCCCCGTTCGCACTCGTCGACGTGACCAACGACGAGTTGTTCACGGGTGGCCGTCTCTGCGAACTGACGTTTTCTGAAGTACGTGCCGAGATCGGGCAGCGCGGTCTACTAAAAGTCTGCTAAGATAACGCGCGATGACCGCCCGTACCTGCCTGGTCGTTGCCTGTTTGCTTCTTTCACTCGGCTGTCGCAAGACGGCAACAACACCACCAACAGCGCCATCGTCGTCATTAACTCCCGCGCCCGAGTTGAGCCATTCGCAAGGCGGTGAAACGCCGGCGCCGCAAGCCAAGTATTTCAAAGGCTCGATCGGCAGCTCACTCGACTTGCAGATGAAACTCGTGCGCACGGGCGACGAGCTTGCCGGAAGTTATTTCTACCACAAGGTCGGCACGCGCATTAACCTGCGCGGAAATGTCGATAAAGACGGTAACCTCACGCTTCAGGAGTTTGACCCGGCAGGCAAGCAAACCGGGCTCTTCAAAGGCGTCTGGACCATCGACAAGTCGGACGGCCTCGTGACGCTCGCGGGGAACTGGTCCAAGCCGCCGGGTGAAAAAGCCAGCGACAAGTTGACTGCGTTTTCGGTTCATGAGGAGCCGATTAGTTTCACCGGAGACGTCGAAATCACCGCGAAGCAGATCAAAGAGAGTAACAAGAAACTGATGTACGAGATTGCAGCGCAGTATCCGCAAATCACCGGCGGCAGCAATCCGAATTTCGAGAAGTTCAACCAGGTGGCGCGCGCGTCAGTGACAAACAAAGTCGCGACTTTCAAGAAGGACGTTACGCCGACGGCGGGTGACGAAGAACCGCGGCCCGAAGGTTCGATGGGCAGCGACTTGACTGTTAGTTACAACGTAGCACTTGCGCAGGACGATCTGATGAGTGTTGAGTTCAAAGTGGGCAGTTATTACCAGGGCGCAGCTCATCCAAACTCTTTCACGGATGTGCTCAACTACGATCTGAAAAATGGAAAGCAGTTGAAGCTAAGTGATCTTTTCAAACCCGGTGCGAAGTATATACAGGCGATTGCAACCTACTGCATCGCGGATCTAAAGAAGCAGGCGAACGAAAAGGGTTTAACCAACGAAGAGATTGAGAGAGGTGCGGCGGCATCGCCGAAGAACTATAACAGTTGGACCATCACGAAACGAGGCATCGGCATCAACTTCGACTCGTACCAGGTTGGACCATACGCCGCCGGGCCGCAGTTTGTACTCGTGCCGTACTCAACTCTGAAGGACCTAATCAACCCCGAAGGCCCGATCGCGCAATTCGGAAAATAGCCACAAAAAGGCACATAAGGCACACAAAAGAATTTCCTTTTTGGGAAGATTTGTTTTGTGTGCCTTATGTGCCTTTTTGTGGCTGCACTTTGTAGTAGCACGCGATAAAGAACGCCATCATCATAATCGCCGCGCCAGTCCAGAAGGTGACGCGGAGCGAGTGGTCGCTCATGAAGTGAGGCAGGCCGTCGGCGCCGAGATGTGCGATCGAGCTGCTGATAAGTAACGCTGCAAGCGATGGTCCAACTGCACGCGCGAGACTCGCGGTCGATTGGGTCACTCCTAAAATAACGCCCTGCTGTTCCGCGCCGACACTCTTCGAAGCCAGACTCGTCAACGCAGGCGTGGCGAGTGAGTTGCCCATTGAAAACACGCCACCGCCAATCAACAGTCCCGCCAGTCCTCCCGCTGCCGGTCCAACAAACGGCACGGCAAACAGACTGATCGCGAAACAGAACGCGCCAAAGATCACGAGCGGCAGTTCACCAAAACGTTTGACGAGCCGGCCGATCAATCCACCCTGAATGATCACCGCAATCAGTCCGACGTAGGCAAACAGATAACCGGTGTGTTGCGCGTCATATCCAAAGCGAAACATCGTGTAGAGCGAAAACGACGTGGTCATGATCGAAAACGCCACGATGAAGAAAAAATAGATGACCAGCACAGACGCGAGTCGCGGTTGCTTCAGTGAAAGAAACACCTGGCCCCAACTGCGACCACCAGCGGCTGAGTTTCTCGCCGGATGATCGGGCGTGACTGTTTCCGGCAGCCTGAAGTAGAGCAGCACTGCGTTTGCGAAGCAGAGCGAGGCGGCAAAGAAGAAAGGCACGTGAATGCCCCACTGGCTCAATATGCCGCCGATAGCTGGTCCAAAAATAAATCCGAGACCGAACGCGGCGCCGATCATTCCCATCCCTTTGGCGCGATTCTCTTTCGTGGTGATGTCGGCGATGTAGGCTTGAGCTGTTGAGATGTTTCCCCCGGTGATGCCGTCGAGTATGCGACCGACGAAGAGCAACAACACCGTCTTCGCTAATCCAAGAATTAAAAAACCGATGCCCGTTCCGATGATTGAGAGCAGCAACACCGGTCGCCGTCCGTATTTATCCGACAAACGTCCCAGCACCGGCGAGAAGATCAACTGCATGATCGAGTACGAAGCGAAGAGCAATCCGACCATGCGCGGCGTCGCGTTGAACGCGGTGCCTTCGGCGTAGAACGGCAACACCGGAATGACGATTCCGAAACCGACAAGATCGATAAAAACAGTTGTAAAGATGACGATAAGGGGCGAGCGCTTCATTGTCCCTGGTGTTTACCGTTTACTAAGAAAATAGAAACAAGTCCTGACCACCTCTCTGCCAGCCCTATAAAAACGCAGAGATACGCAGAGGGCCGCAGAGTGTAGTAACATTCAACCGCACTTGTCATCAACTTCTCGAAAGACGCTTTTCGAAATGCACAAACGCCGAG
>Ga0134128_10011364_pt1 | contig 10649 bp, 9 predicted proteins | sample KB31754_FD_96462 | JGI IMG/M metagenome (GOLD analysis project Ga0134128, IMG submission 96462) | Terrestrial soil microbial communities with excess Nitrogen fertilizer from Kellogg Biological Station, Michigan, USA - KB3-175-4 | ecosystem: Environmental > Terrestrial > Soil > Unclassified ...
AGGCGATCGAGGCCGCGACGAAACCGATTTTAGAACAGCTCCAGCAGACCCGGTTCACGGTCGCCTCGCGCGAGGCCATGGAGGCCACCCACCGGGCGGCGCGGGTGGTGGAGGAGTATGGCCTGGGCGAGATCGCCCGGCACCCGGCGTTCGCCGAGGTGTTCCAGCGCACCCTGCTGCAGACGGCTGGGCAGGCGGATTGGAGCGACGACGAGACCCTGGGGCGCGTGGCGCTGATGATCGTGCCGGACCTGAAGAAAATACCGGCGCGCCCGACGAACGCCACCCCCGGCGCGCCGCCGCAGCGCAGCGCGGACGGCCGCTGGACGAAACCGAAGGATTTTGGCCGCTCCGCCGTGTCCCGCGGGATGATGGAGCAGGCTGGTCCGAGCGCGGGCGGCGGCAAGCGCGGCAGCGCGCCCACGTACTCGGACATCGACCGGCTGACGGCCGAGCGGCTCGGGATCAGCCTGGAAGAGGCGAAGGCCCTGGAAGACCCGACCGGCAACGCCTTCAGCACGCTGCAGGCGAAGAAGGCCGCGGCGGGTAGACGGCGATGAGCGGCACCTGCCAGTTTCACTCAGAGGCGCAGCCGGAGTGCGCCCGCCGGGCGCTGCCCGGCAAAGAGTTTTGCGGCCCCCACTCGCGCGTGGCGGGCTCGATGGAGGAGCTTGTGGAAACGATTGCCTTGGGGCCGGGCACGGCCGAAGAGATCGCGGAGCGGCTGGCGATTGCCGAAACCGCGGCCGAGCCGGTGAAGCCCGCGAAGTCGAAGAAGGCGCCCCGCGCGGCAGCGGCGGCCGACCCGGAGACGCTTGGCAGCCAGATCGCCGAGAAACTGGTGGCGATGGAAGTGGCGGCCCGCACCGAGCGGGCGCTGGCCCGCCAGCGCACGCGCCATCGCCGCGAGGACGGCACGGAGCTGCCGGCGGAGGGGGAGGCCGGCCAGCCGACCTTCACGGTGCGCCCCCGCCGCGCCCGCGCCGACACGACGCGGATGGTGGGCGAGGACGGCAAGAGCCTGGTGAAGCCGGGCTGGGTGCCGCGCTGGGTGCGCAACGTCGATCACATGAACCGCGCCACCGAGGCGCGGGTGGAAGACTTCAAAGATTTTGGCTATGAGCCGGTGATCGACCCGGGCACCGGGAAGCCCTTAACCTCCCTTTACGGCATCGCGATGCAGGCGCCGCCGCAGCAGTACGCGCTGCGGGTGAAGGAGTATTCCGCCCCCGGAGCGCTCAATCCGAACGACCTGTATGAGGATACGCGCGTCGCGATCGACGAGCTGAACCACGAGGCGGGCGAGCCGATCGTCCACCTGGTCGAAGAGCCGGGCCACAAGACGACTCGCAAGTGGCACGGCCTGGCCCCCGAAGCCTGAACCTCCCGCCGTCGCCCTCGTCCCGTTCCCCCTGACCCTTCGCGCGCGCCGCTCGCGGTTTGAGCGGCCCGCGCCCCCTCATCAAGGAGACTCCCATGCCCCTGACGCAGAACATCTTTCAGCCGATCGCGCAGCGATCCCTCATCCCGAATGCCCCGCCGCTCATGACCGGCGGCCTGGAGGCCCAGGGCTTCGTGGAGACCGCGGGCCAGAGCTTCGGCGTGGCCGATCTCGTTTACCTGGACACCAACGGGACCATCGCCAAATGCACGGTGGACGGCAGCGCCCGCCTGAACAGCAAGGTGCTGGGCCTGGCTGAGAAGGCCGCGGTCGGGGTCGCCGGCTCCCCGGTGAACCTGCACGTGATCACGCCCTGGGACGTGGTGCTGATGAACGTTTATCACAGCACGCTCGCCTCCAGCGTGACGGTGCAGACCGACCTGGGCGGCGTCTTCGCGATCCAGTTGGTGAACGGCGTGTGGCGCGTGGATAAGACGATGGCCGCGCCGGAAGCGAACGGCGTGAAGCAGGGCTACGTCCAGGTCGTCGGCTTCCCCACCCGCGCGCCGGACGGCACCGCCTCCACGATTGGCGACACCCACGGGCTCGTCTGGGTGCGCTTCAACGAGTGGACGATCTCCGCGGACGGCCTCGCCCAGCTTCGCATTCTCCAGGGCGCCTGAGCCCGTCAACCCCTTTCCCCCTCGCTGTAACGACCCCCTCGAAGGAGGACCCCCATGCCGCTCGGCTCAACCGTGATGTCTCGCGCGAATATCCAGGACCTGCTGGAGCGCGGTATCCGCAAAGTCTACATTTCCGAATACGACCTGATCGACAACCAGTTCGAGATTATCTACAACGTCAAGGACTCCGTGAAACAGAGGGAGACCGACGTTTACACGGCGGGGCTCGGCTTTTACTCGGTGAAGCCGGAAGGCCAGGCGCCGACCTTCGACACCTCCCAGGAGGCGTGGAAGGTGCAGTTCACCCACCAGACTTACGCGCTGGGGATCGAGATCACCCGCGAAGGCATGGAGGACGACCTCTACGGCTACTACATGTCGATGGGCGGGGAGCTGGGCAAGGCCGGCGCCTACACCCAGCAAGTGGCGGCCATGGACACGTTCAACAACCTGTCCAACACCATTTACACCGCGGGCGGCACGAACTACACGCTGCTCTCGACGGCGCAGTTCCGGGTGGACGGCGGCTCCTGGGGCAACCGCCCGACGATCGCCACCGACCTCTCGATTGAGAGCCTGGAGACGGCGCTCGCGGCGTGGCGCACCGGAATGCTCGATCAGCGCGGCCGGAAGCTGACCGTGCGCCCCTCCGTGCTGATGGTCGGCCCCTCCGACGAGTTCCTGGCCGAGCGGCTGCTGGCGACCGACAAGCGGCCCACCAGCGCCGACAACGACGTGAACACGGTCAAAACCCGCCGGAACCTGACGCTCTTCGTGGCGGACTTCCTGACCGACGACGGGCGCTGGTTCCTGCTGGCGGACAAGCCGCGCACCGGGCTGGTCTACAACCTGCGCGCCGGCCGCGAGATTCGCCGGGCCGACGATCCGCGCACCGACAACATGCTGATGATTGGCCGCTACCGCGAGAGCCACGGCGCCACCCACCCGTACGGAATTTACGGCTCCCCGTAGGGGTGACTGACCGCTGGACTGCCCGAGCGGGCGCGCCCGCTCGGGACCCTTTCCCCAGGAGGTTCTGATGGCCCGACGTGGCATTGACCAAGGACAGAGCATTCCCGGGCCGATCCGGTCCCGGTGGATGTACGATACGGATAACCCGACCGTCGCGGGCAACAGCCGGCGGGAGTTCGAGAGCGAGCTGTTCCGCTGGAGCCCGCGGCTGCGGTGCGACGAGTTTACCGACTTCACGCCCGGCACGGCGCTGCCGGCGGGCTGGAGCAGCGAGATCACCAAAACGGCGGGCACGCCGACGGTGACGGTGCTCGCCAATACGGCCAACGGCGTGCTGCAGGCGGCGCTGGACGCGACGAACGAGCTGCAGTATGCCGGCGTGGACTGGGGCAACCAGAAGGTGATCCCGGCGACGCAGTGGCCTTACTTCGAGGCGCGGGTGCAGGTGCCCACCGCCCTGACCAGCGTGCAGGACGTGATCATCGGGCTGGGCACCAGCTACGCGAGCCCGATCGGCAGCATCGCCAAGTACGTCCGCTTCCGGCTGAACGGGAACATGAACGTGCTGGTGGAGGGAAACGACGGCACCAACACGATCACGCTGCAGGCGGCGGCCCGCGGGACCACCGTGCTCGCGGCCGGGCAGTTCTACCTGTTCTCGATCGACCTGCACGACCTCTCGAAGGTGAAGTTCTGGATCGATGACGCGCACGTGGCGGTGCTGAACCTCGCCGCGTTTGCCGCGACCGATCTGCTGCAGCCCTTGATCGGCATTCAGAAGACGAGTGGGACGACCACCCCGACGCTGCAAGCCGACACCGCGCGCTGTATGTGGAACCGGATTTAGTCCCTGGGGGCGCTCCGGCGCCCCTTTCTCTTCCTCCGGAGGTGTCCCATGCGCTCTCCCGCGCGCCGCCGACCGATCCCCCGCAACGTTTCCTACTACAACTCCGGCCGCTGGGTGGGCTATGGCAAGCAGGTGCGCGATGCGGAGTCGGGCTGGCTCTTCCCGGAGCGCCTCACCGTTGAGCAGCGCGGCGGGCGGGTCTCGGCCCGCTACGCCGATGGCTCGCTGGACCGGCCCGATTGGTATTAAGGAGCACCTATGGCGGCACGACGCATCTGTAAATATCCATTTTCGTTTGGCCCGGGCAATGTCGCGGCGCAGATCGTGGAGCTGAACCCCGACGATCTCTCGCACGCCGTCGGGCTCTCGTTTGTGGTGGAGTTCACCGCGATCGGGACGGACGCCGCCGACACGTTCGATTTGAAGTTTCAGGACACGGCGGACCGGACCCGCTGGAACACGCGGGCGCGCCTGGCGCAAATCATCGGCACCACGGCGGCGCCCTACGCGCAGCGGCTGAACCTGCAGGAGGATATTGCGATCTCCACCGCCGAGCAGGCGTACGTGGAGGGGAGCACCGGCGACGCCAGCGAGATTGCCAAGGGCGCGGTGCGCAATGGGCCGATCCTCGGCTTCGTGCGCGGTCCGGTGGGCCGGCTGGCCGGCTGGCGGATGCAGTTTGACATCGTGGACGCGGGCACCCAGAACGGCAGTTGGGTGGGCACGGTCTACGTCTTTGCTGACGATAACCTGAACTAACATGGCACTCGCAGCAACCGGAGTGTTCGAGGTGCGGCCGGACGGGCAAGCCTCGCAAACGGGCTACTTCAACGCGGCGCGCGGCGGCACCGACTACAGCCAGCAAGCCGCGGCGCAGATGCACACCTTCGACGGGGTGACGAACGGCACGGCCACCGTCACCTCGGCGTCGGGGCTGTTCACCGCGCCCATGGTCGGCAACGGCCTGGCGATCGGCGGCGGCCCCTGGTGCGAGATCATCGCGGTGAACAGCGCCACCTCCGTCACCGTGGACCGGAACGTGGGCGCGGGCACCGGGCAGACGCTGACGGTGGGCGGCGCGACGACGATGGCGACCAATAACCCGGCGCCGGGCTTCCAGGGGGTGCTCCAGGCGGGTCAGAAGCTGTGGGTGCGGGGCACCAACAGCGCCGGCACCGCGCAAAGCTACGGCATGGCCGGCTACGCCACCGGCGCCGCGGCGGCCACGGCCGCCGGCCCGATCGCCACCGAGGGCTACGGGACGGTGCGCGGCGACGGCGGGCAGGCGGTGATCGACGTGACCGGCCAGGTGACGCCCACCAGTTATGAAATCTGGAACAACCTGCAGTTCGTCGATACCCGCGTCGGGGCCACGCTCCCGTTCTTTTACATGGCGGGCGCGGGCAACGTGGGCGCCGAGTTTCGCAACCTCACGGTGATCGGCAAAGGCAGCGCGGCCCTCTTTCAAAATTCGGCCGCCGGCAGCGCGGTGTTCGTGGGCTGCCTGTTCGACGGCAACGGGACCACCTACAGCGTCGTCGCGCCGTTTCTCGAAGAGGCGGGCGGCTCCTACTACCGGGACTGCGTGTTCCGCAACTTCGTGACGGCCGGCCAATACTCGGTGCAGGTGAGCCCGCTGTATACGAGCGTGTTCGAGGGCTGCGTGTTCTACCAGTGCGGCGGCGCGGGCGGCGGCGCGGTGGTGGTGGTGAACGGCACGCAGACGATGGTGATCTTTCGCCGCTGCCTGTTCTGGCACAACACGGGGGACGGCGCGGTGCTGCAGAGTGGGAATATGCTGCGGGGGCGCTTTGAAAGCTGCCTGTTCGGACGGAATACGGGCTACGACCTGAACAGCCTGGACAACACGACCTCGGTCAGCGCCCAGGCGCTCTGGGCCGCCACGAACAACCGCTGCAACATGTTTTACACGACCGGGGTGGCGCGCTACCAAAACCTGACGGCTTCCCCCTCGGAGACCAGCCTGACCGCGAACCCGTTCACCAACGACGCGACCGGCGACTTCAGCTTGAACACGGTGACAGGCGGCGGCGCGCTGGTGCTGGGCGACTTGTGCTCCACCGCGCTGCCCGGGCTGCTGAACACCAACGACGTGCAGATCGCCGGCCCCTACGGGCAGGCGGTGGCCCCGGCCGCGACGCAGGCCATGCGCAGCCTCTGGCGCGACCTGGTGAACGAGCTGGACAGCGCCACCATCACCGACACGATGGCGGACACCTACATCCAGCGCGGCCTGGAGGCGCTGAACCGCCTGGCGCGCTACCACTGGACCACGGACAGCGCCTCGATCACCCTCGTCGCCGGCCAGCAGGAGTACCCGCTCCCCACGAACATTATGGAGATCGAATGGATCGAGTGGCAGGGGAAGGAGCTCGACAAGGAGAGTATGGCCCTGTGGCGGCGCGGCAGCGATCCCTGGCGCACCGAACCGGACGGGGCGCCCCGGGGGTGGTGCCAGTACGGACAGACCCTGATCTTCCGCCCCACCCCCGACGCCGCCACCGTGGCGAAGCAGGCGAACCCGATCCTGCGCTGCGTGACGATGCCGGACAGCTTCACGACGTTCGGGCCGCTGCAGCTCCAGCAAGAAAATTGGCCGATCCCGGTTTTTTACGCCGCCGCCCTTTGGAGCACGTGCCACCCGGAGAGCGCCCTGTCCGCCAGCCGGGCGAAAGACCTGATGGACCTGTTCAACAACGAGGCGGAGCGCCTGGTCGCGCAATACGGGCGGCACGGTCTCATGGAGTAAGAGGCTTGTGGGTCCGCTGTCGGGAGCTTTTCTCCTGGTGCAACGGTTCAGACAGTGTTCTCGCGATGCTCCAGCCATCGCTGAGACGGTTGCGCAGCGTGCTCACCGAGATGTTTAAGACTCGTGCCCACTCCGTAAGGCTCCTGGTTTGTCCCTGCCATTCATAAAGAGGCAGGCGTTGCCATGGGACGGGCGTCCTCACCACTAACTCGATCGACGCGCCCCTCTCGATGCGCGTTGAAAGCGTAAACGGCGAGACCCCCAGTGTGCGCGCCCACTGCGCTAATGTTTGGGTCAAGCCATCGTGCGTGATGAGGTGATTAAACTGCCGGTTATTGGCCTGCTGCGTGGCGGTCGCCCAGCGGCAGTTGCGTGGTTCGTAGTGGCCGTCATTATCAATTCGATCAAGGCTGTGCGACGGCGAAGGGCGCGGTCCCATATCCTCATAGAAGCTCTGGAAATCTGACCACTGCGCACAAATCCCGATGCCCCGCCCTCCGTAATGCTGATATTTTCTATTCCACGGGTTCAAACAGCGGCCCCGCATGGCTTTCCAAGCTCGATACTCGGCGGTGGCCGGCCGGCACTGGCCGTGCCGCCACTGTCTTTCGATCGCTCGGTCCTGGTTGAAGCAGCCGCATGATTGGGTCGCCCCTGACAGGAGGTGGGTTTGGCGGACGACTCTGGCTTGTCCACACTGGCATTCACAGCACCAATAGCGACGGCGAGGATCGGGGCGCACCTCGCATCCGCCCCGTACTGTTAAGCGCCCGAATTGCTTCCCTGTCAAGTCGATCATCGGTTAATTGTATCACCTGGAGGGCACGGCGATCACTTCCGATCAGCTCTTTTATCAGATGCGGGCGCGCATTGGGAACCCGGATAAGAAACAGGTGCCGGACCGGATGCTCGCCGACTTTATGACCGACGCCCTGGACTGGATGGCGGACCAGCTCAAGTTCCAGGTGAAGACGGACAGCACGAGCCTGCTCCTGGTCGCCGAGCAGCAGGAGTACCTGATCCCCGAGGACGTGGCGTGGTTTGTGTGGCTGGAGTGGGACACGAACCGGATCACGCCGGCCACCACCCAGAAGTGGGACCGGGACGGCACCGACTGGCGCAACGCGGCGCCCGGGCAGCCGCTGCAGTACGCGATCCAGGGGCGGAACCTGGTGCTTTACCCACTGCCGGACGCGGCGACCGTGACGACGCAGCCGTACCTGACGTTTCGCTACATCGCCGCCGCGGCGCCGCTCACGGCCGCGGGGCCGCTCGGCCTGGGCGAGCTGGAGAACTGGATCGCGGTCTACAAGGCGGCCGTGCTCTGGTTGATCGCGCACCCCTCGGACACGGCGGCGGCGCTGATCCAGGGCTACCAGGAGGAGCTGGTCGAGCGCGTCCCGCGCGCGAAGCGGCGCCTCGCCAACCCGATCCGCGATTACCGGGCGCGCCTGCACGTGGATACCACCGGCCGCTGGGGACCGGCGCGTTAACGGCGGCTCCCGTAGAGCCAGCCGACCCGCAGCAGCATCAGGACCCACGCGATCCAGACCTGTGCCATCGCTCGTTTCCATGAGTTCATGCCCTGCCTTTCGCCCGCTCCCCGAGGTTTTCCTTTATGCCGGCTCAACCCCTGGATGAGATCATCAATAGCCTCCCCGCCGCGGTGCCCGCCAAGGGCATTGTGGAGGGGATCGACCCGGCGGCCGGCGATGACGTTTACCCGCCGGTGGGCTCCCCCGACCTGGAGAATATCCGGGTCGCGGGGGGGCGCTGGCAGCCGCGCAATGGCATGGCGCTCTGGCAAACGGCGCCGGGGAGCGGCGCGATCCGCTGGCTCACCACCCTCTACCAGAGCAGCGGCACGACGATCCGGCTGCTGGCCCAGGGCAACGGCAGCGCCGCGACCCTCTATAAGCTCCAGGAGGGGACCGACAGCGCGTTTCTCGCCGTGACGGGCGGCACGGGCCTGGGCGGCTCGGCGCCCTACTTCCAGGGCGTCATCAACCAGGACCAGTACTACTTCACCGACCGGCAAGGCACGCTGCGCAAGTACAACCCGGCGCCCCCGAGCGGCAACCCTGTCCAGACCGTGACGCAGCCGGCCGCCCCCGCGGCGGCGCCCACCGCGCGGGCGCGCCCCTTCTCGAAGCTGGAGGACTGGACCAGCCCGATCTGGACGGACAGCAGCCCCAGCCAGTTCGCGGACAGCGACGACACCAGCGCCAATGCCCCGCCGGATGGCGGCAAGGCGCGCAAGCTTGCGGTGGCCGGCACGGGCGCCCAGGGCGCCACGGTGACTTCGGGCACGGTGGACCTGCTGCCGGCCGCGAGCCACACCCTGGCGTTCTACACGAAGCAGGACACGTTCAACGTGCAGCTCGGCTATCAGTTTGGCAGCGTGACGCGCACCGATTTCACCACCCTGATCTCGTCGCCGACGACGGTGCAGACCAACACCTGGTATCCGTTTTACGTGCCGATCGGCGACCTGCCGCAGGTGCCGTACAACCAGTTTGCCTGCACGGCGGTTGTCTCGGGGAAAGCGGGGAATGTGTGGGTTTCGGCGATCTACCTGCCGGGCTACCTGGATGGGCAATACTCCTGGATTTACACCTACTACGATCCGGTGTCCGGCCGGGAGAGCGCCCCCTCGCCCCTGACCAACAATGGGGCGCCGCTGGACTTCAGCGCCCAGCCCATCTCTTTTCAGAACAGCACGACCCGCGCGTTTCAAAAGACGTGCGCGCTGACGTTTACCCCGAGCGCCGATCCGACGGCGACCCAGATTCGCATTTACCGCTCCGGCGGGGTGCCGTCCCTGACGCTGGACGACAATGGCGTGACGATCTGGTGCCTCGCGGGGACGATCACGCCGTACCGCACGACCTTCGCCGCGACCATGCCGGCCGGCTCGACCTCCCTGACCCTGACCGCGACGACCGGGATTCACGTGGGCGACTGGCTGGTGCTCGACCAGGGCGTGCAGGGGAGCGAGGAGTACGTGCAGGTAACGGTGGTGCGGGTGGGGGGCGTGGACTTCCGCAATGGCCTGGGGGTGGGGGGCGGCACGCTGTTCAGCCATGCTTCCGGCACGGGGACGGCGGCGATCGCGTTCGTGGATAACGTCGCCAACGAGGCGATCGACCCGACGCTGCGGATCGACCTGGAGCGGAGCGACCCCCCCAGCGCGGCGCAGTTCGTGGCGCGCGCGCCGGATGGGCGCCTCTGGATTTTCGGCTACAGCGGCAGCCCCACCGGCGTCGCCGTGTCAAACAAGCCGACGCCCCTGCGCCCGCACGATTATGAGGTGTTTCCGAACGGCGTGGACCCACTGGCGCGGCGCAGCCCGGTGCAGGGCTGGCGCTTCGACGTGGGCGGCGACGTGAACGACGAGACGATTGTGTGGGGCGGGTTCTTCAAGGGCCGGCCCACGGTGATCACGAAGCGGGCGATCTACGTGATCGAGGCGCAGTCCCAGGCCGACTGGGGGCCAATGAGCATTCTGAAGCTGTTCGAGTTCGGCTGCATCGCGGGCGACAGCGTGAAGGAAGTGAACGGCATCCTCTACTGGGCGGCGCCCGGCCCCCGGATCATGCGCTGGACCGGCATCCAACGGTTTTCCCTGTTCGACATTCCGGAAGTGGTGTCCCACCTGCGCGTGAACGTGCGGCTAAAAAACGCCCCACCGGCGTACTGGGGGCAGTGGTTCGGCGCGCACCACACGGAGATGACCGGGATTTACTACCACCTCTACTTCACCCCGGCGGGGCAGACCACGAACACGCAGCGGCTGGACTACAACAGTGAAGCGGACTGCTTCGAGAGCAGCGTGGCCTATGACGGCACGGGCGCGCCCCTCCCCTGGGCGGCGGCCGAGACGCGCGACGGCGGCCCCGACTTTCAGGACCTCTACCAGGCGACCACCAACGGGCAGGTGTTCCATACCGATACCGGCACGCTGGACAACAATCGTCCCATCCCCATTCGCGGCAG
>Ga0134128_10011365_pt1 | contig 10649 bp, 7 predicted proteins | sample KB31754_FD_96462 | JGI IMG/M metagenome (GOLD analysis project Ga0134128, IMG submission 96462) | Terrestrial soil microbial communities with excess Nitrogen fertilizer from Kellogg Biological Station, Michigan, USA - KB3-175-4 | ecosystem: Environmental > Terrestrial > Soil > Unclassified ...
ACCGCGTGCAAGGGCCTGGAAGTCACGGTCGTAAGGTTAATCGGCGGATTCTGGCACCCTTCCAGAGGGGGAATAGTGATCGACTGGCAGGCGTCGGGACCGGCTCCTGGGCAGGAGTACACCGACATCATTTACGAGACGGCCGAGGGCATCGCGAAGATCACGATCAATCGCCCTGAGGTGCGCAACGCGTTCCGGCCGAAGACGCTGTTCGAACTGTCGCACGCGTTCAACGTGGCCAGAGACGACGCGCAGATCGGCGTGATCATCTTGACCGGAGCGGGGGACAAGGCGTTCTGCTCGGGCGGCGATCAGAAGATCAGGGGCGATGACGGGTACGTCGATGATCATGGCGTAGGCCGGCTCAACGTGCTCGACCTGCAGGTTCAGATCCGGCGGACGCCGAAGCCCGTGATCGCGATGGTCGCCGGGTACGCGGTTGGCGGCGGGCACGTCCTGCACGTGTGCTGCGACCTGACGATCGCGGCCGACAACGCCGTCTTCGGCCAGACCGGCCCCAAGGTCGGCTCCTTCGACGGCGGCTACGGCTCCTGGCTCCTGGCCGCCACCGTGGGCCTGAAGAAGGCCCGCGAGATCTGGTACCTGTGCCGGCAGTACAACGCGCACGAGGCCGAACGGATGGGCCTGGTCAACACCGTCGTGCCGCTCGCTGACCTGGAGAAGGAAACAGTGTCGTGGGCACGCGAGATGCTGACGAAGTCACCGCTGGCGCTGCGGATGCTGAAAGGCTCGCTGAACGCGTTCACCGACGGCGCGGCCGGCATGCAGCAGTTCGCCGGCGACGCGACCCTGCTCTATTACATGAGCGAGGAGGCGCAGGAGGGCAGGGACGCCTACGTCGACAAGCGGACCCCGGACTTCGCCAGGTTCCCTCGCCGCCCGTGACCGTCCCTGAGCTGGCCGGCCGCGAAGCGGCGGAAGCGCTGCGGGAGCTGCTGCCGACGCTGCGGGCGTACGCGATCCCGATGCGCAACCGCTTCCGCGGCATCACCGTGCGCGAGGGCGCTCTGGTGCGCGGGCCGTTGGGATGGGGCGAGTTCTGCCCGTTCGCCGAGTACGGCCCGGCCGAGAGCGCGCGGTGGCTGGCCAGCGCCATCGAGGCGGCCGTCCTCGGCTGGCCGGAGCCGGTCAGGACCAGCGTGGGCGTGAACGTCACGGTGCCGGCGGTCGGTCCCGAGCTGGCCTACAAGATCGTGTCCGGCTCGGGTTGCCGCACGGCGAAGGTCAAGGTGGCTGAGGCCGGGCAGGCCGAAGCGCAGGACGTGGACCGGGTCGCCGCCGTGCGGGAAGCGATCGGAGCCGACGGCCGGATCAGGGTCGACGCGAACGGTGGCTGGTCGGTCGACCAGGCCGCGCGCATGATCGGCAAGCTGGCCCAGTTCGGCCTGGAGTACGCCGAGCAGCCGTGCGCCAGCCTCGGTGAGCTCGCCGAGCTGCGGCGGCGCACCGACGTTCTGCTGGCCGCCGACGAGTCGATACGCAAGGCCTCCGACCCGCTCGCGGTCCGGGCGGCCGGCGCCGCCGACATCGTCGTGCTCAAGGTCGCGCCGCTCGGCGGCGTGCGGGCGGCGCTCGCGGTCGCGGAAGGCTGCGGCCTTCCTGTCGTGGTCTCCAGCGCGGTCGAGACTTCCGTCGGGCTCGCCGCCGGGGTAGCGCTCGCCGCCGCGCTGCCCGAACTGCGCTACGACTGCGGCCTGGCCACCCTGAGCCTGCTCACCGGAGACATCACCGCCGATCCGCTGGCTGAGGTCGGCGGATCGCTTCCCGTCAAAGCTATAGACATTGATGGAGAACACTTCGCTCAATGGGAATCTGATCCGGAACCCTGGCGCGAGCGGGCACTAGCTGCCGCGGACTACCTGTGAGTGATCCGGGCGAGCCGTCCCACGAAACGGCCGGCGCGCGCACGTGAGCCCTCATCACCTCAATCCCTCCACGGCGCAAGCCACCGTGATCATCGATGAGCTGATCCGGTGCGGGCTGCGGGAGGTGGTGATCTCGCCGGGGTCGCGGAGCGCGCCGCTGGCGATGGAGTTCCATCGTCGGGCCGAGCTGGGTGACGTGCGGCTGAGCGTCCGCATCGACGAACGCAGCACCGCCTTTCTCGCCCTCGGCCTGGCCAAGGCGAGCAGGGAGCCGGTCGCGATTGTCTGTACGTCGGGGACCGCCGCCGCGCACTTTCACGCCGCCGTGATCGAAGCCGATGAGTCCGGCGTGCCGCTGCTTGTGCTGACCGCCGACCGGCCGCCCGAGTTGCGCGGCACCGGGGCTAACCAGACGATCGATCAGCTGAAGCTGTACGGGCCGGCGGTGCGGTGGTTCTGCGAGGTCGGGGTTCCCGAGGACGGCACCTCCAGCACCGGGTACTGGCGGTCGATGGTCGCGCGGGCGTGGGGACTGGCCTCTGGTAGCGCGGGCGGGGCGGCCGGGGCGGTGCACCTGAACCTGGCGCTGCGGGATCCGCTGGTGCCAGGGGTTGCGGACGCTGAGATCGACGCTGGGCTGGGGGGCCGGGCTGACGGGGGACCGTGGACTCGGTTCTGGCCGGTCGCCAGGATTGGCTGGACCGAGCGCGGGCTGATCGTGTGCGGCGACGGCGACTACGATCCGGCGCCGCTGCTTGAGCTGGCCGAGCAGGCGTCCTGGCCGGTGCTCGCCGAGCCGTCATCGAACGCGCGGGTGGGTCGGCGGGCGCTGTCCGCCTACCAGTACCTGATCGGTGACGCTGGATTCATGGCTGGCCACCGGCCAGATGTCATTGTGTCGGCCGGGCGTCCGGGGTTGTCCCGGGGGCAGTTGGCGTTGCTGCGTGGACCTTCGACACGGCACGTCGTGCTGGCGGCTGGACCGGCCCGCTGGTCGGATCCAGCCCGGACGGCGACTGATGTGGTGAATGGGGTCCGGCTGGAAGGGCGACCGGCCTCAGGCACTTCACGCTGGCTGGAGGGCTGGCTGGACGCCGACAGTGCCGTCCGGCGCGCGGTTGACGAGGCGCTCGACGCCGGCGGTGATGAGCTGAGCGAGCCCAGGCTGGCCCGCGACCTGGCGGCGGCGCTCCCGGACGGAGCGTTGCTGTGGGCGGCGTCCAGCCTGCCGATCAGGGACCTGGACGCCCACCTGGCACCGCGTTCTGGGCTGCGGATCCTGGCTAGCCGGGGCGCCAGCGGGATCGACGGGCTGGTGTCCTCGGCGACTGGGGCCGCGCTCGCGCATCAGGCCGCAGGCGGCGGACCGGCCGTGGCCCTGCTCGGCGATCTGGCGATGCTGCACGACTCACCCGGTCTTTGGATCGGCCCGGACGAGCCGCGACCCCAGCTGTGCCTGGTCGTGGTCAACAACGATGGCGGCGGGATCTTCTCCCAGCTGGAGCAGGCGGCCTTCCCGGGCCCATTTGAACGGGTGTTCGGCACCCCGCATGGGACCGACCTGCGGAAGCTGGCCGAAGCCGCCGCAATGCGTTACTCCCAAATAAATAAGGCAGCCGACCTAGCCCAGATCGCCCTGGCCGACGGACTGACGCTCGCCGAGTACAAAAGCGACCGCCCGGGCCAGGCCGCTTTGAGAGCGGCACTGACCAGGGCGGCCGGAAAGGCGCTGAGATCTACTTAGCTGATCCGCACCCGCGGGTCGAGGAGCGCGTAGGACGCGTCGACGATGATGTTGGCGGCGACCACGAACGCCGCGGCCAGGATCACCAGGCCGATGACGACCGGCTGGTCGCCCGCCGGAATCGATGCCACGACCTGGTAGCCGAGACCGTGCAGGCCGAACACCTGCTCGACGACGAGCACGCCGCCGAGCAGCGCGCCCACGTCGATGCCGAGCTGGGACACGACCGGGGTCATGGCCGAGCGGACCGCGTGCCGGTACAGCACCCGGCGCTCGGTCAGGCCCTTGGACCTGGCCGTCCTGATGTAGTCCTCACCGAGCGTGTCGAGCAGGGATCCTCGAGACAACCGGGTATAGACGGCGGCCTGGACGATCGCCAGCGTGATCCACGGCAGGATCATCGTTCCGAGCCACGGTCCGACCCCCTGGGACAGGGGAGCGTAGCCGGTCTGGATGAAGCTGATGCCGTGCTGGTTGAGCTGCACGAACACGAAGATGATGAGCAGTTCGCCGACCACGAAGGTGGGCGCGGACACGCCGGCGAGCACGCCGACCGTGGCCACCCGGTCAAACAGGCTGCGGGCCCGGGTGGCGGACAGGATGCCGACCGCCAGGCCCGCGATCAGCCAGAGCAGCACGCCGCCGACGACCACCGAGGCGGTGACCGGCAGGTCCTGGTGGATGATCGTGGTGACGGTCTGCTGGGTGAGGAAGGACTGGCCGAAATTGCCCTTGATGAGCTTGTGCAGGAACGTCAGGTACTGCGCGAGGACGGGCCGGTCAAGGCCGTAGTACCTGGTGACCTGGGCGAGTACTCCCGGCGTGGCGGCCCGGCCGGCCAGGTTGCGGGCCACGACCCCGACCGGGACCGCGGTGAAGAACAGGAAGAATGTTCCGGTCGCGACCAGCCACAGCACCAGGATGCCGGTGATGATACGCCGGATGAGGAAACGCACCATGTTCATGGATCAGCCCTCCCCGGCTGGCATCGGATTGTCAACGGTCAGGTCGCGCTCCTCGCCGACCATGATCGCCTGATCGAGGTTCAGGCCACCGGTGCCCTTGCCCTTGCCGCGCTTGCGGCGGCCGTTCTTGCTGCCGGCGAATAGTCGCTCGGTCCTGGGGTCGATCGCGTCCCTGATGCCGTCGCCGAGCAGGTTGAACGCCAGCGTGGTGACCAGCAGGAAGAGCGCCGGGAAGACCACGTACCACCAGGAGGTGTTGTAGAAGTTCTGCGCCTCGGCGAGGATGTTGCCCCAGCTCGGCGCGGGCTCGGGGATTCCGATGCCGAGGAAGGACAGCGTGGCCTCGAAGGTCACCGCGGTCGGGATGTACAGCGTGGCGAGCACGAGCACCGGGCCGAGCAGGTTCGGCAGGATCTCCAGGAACATGATCCGCCCAGACCCAGCACCGAGCGACTTAGCCGCTTCTATGTATTCCTTTTCCTTCAGGGAGAGCGTCTGGCCGCGGACGATGCGGGAGATGCCGGCCCAGGAGAAGAAGGAGATCACGCCGATCACGATGGCCAGGTTCGGGTGGAACACCGACGCGAGCGCCAGCGCCAGGATGATGAACGGGAAAGCCAGTGCCGCGTCGAAGAACCGGGCCAGGATCGCGTCCACGATGCCGCCGAAGTACCCGGCGACCAGGCCGAGGGTGACGCCGGCGATCGTCGCCAGCGCGGTGGTGAGCAGGCCGACGAACAGCGAGATGCGCGCGCCGTAGGCGATGCGCACCAGCAGATCGCGGCCGATCTGATCGGTGCCCAGGAAGAAGCCGTGCACGCCAGGTCCCACCGGGAGGCCGGACGCGTCCTCGCCCGTGTCCGGGTAGGCCGTATCCACCGGGTGACCGGTGGCGTGGGCGATCAGCGGCGCGCAGATCGCGAACAGGATCATCAGGATGATCACGATGATGGAGCCAACGGCCACCTTGTCGCTGCGCAGGCGCCGCCAGGTCAGCTGCCACTGGCTGCGGCCTTGTACTGCTACTGCGGGGGCATCTGAAACCGATGCCGCCTGAAACTGAAGTTCGGTTACGCTCATCGCTGCTCTCTCCGATCCGCCCTGGCCAGGACCTCGCCCGTCTCGACGGGGAAGTGGCACGCGGTCAGGTGAGTGATTGGATCACCCGCTTTGGATTCGAGTGCGGGCTCGTCGATGCCGCAGCGGTCCTGCGCTTTCGGGCACCGTGGATGGAATCGGCATCCGGATGGCGGGTTGATCGGCGAAGGCACGTCGCCGGTCAGGATGATCCGCTGCCGAGCGGCGGCGGCGTCAGGGTCAGCAGCGGGGGCCGCCGAGAGCAGCGCGGCGGAGTAGGGGTGCCTGGCGTGGTCGTAGACCTGATCGCCTGGACCGAATTCGGCGACCCGCCCGAGATACATGACGGTGACAGCGTCGCTCACGTGCCTGACCACTTCCAGGTCGTGGGCGATGAACAGGTAGGACAGGCCGAAGTCGTCCTGAAGGTCGGCGAGCAGGTTAAGCACCTGGGCCTGGATGGACACGTCGAGCGCGGAGACCGGCTCGTCGCAGATGATCAGCTTGGGCCGGAGCGCGAGGGCCCGGGCGACTCCGATCCGCTGGCGCTGGCCACCGGAGAACTCGGCCGGGAACCGGTTGTAGTGCTCGGGGTTCAGCCCGACGCGCTCCATCAGGTCCTGGACCGCCTTCTTGCGCTGCGGGCCGGTCGCGGTCTTGTGGATGGCGAAGGGCTCGCCGATGATCGAGCCGACCCGGCGCCTCGGATTCAGCGATCCGTATGGGTCCTGGAAGATCATCTGGATCTCCCGGCGGTACGGCCGCATCGTGCCGCGGGGCAGGTTCGTGATGTCCTTGCCCTCGAAGTACACCTTGCCCGATGTGGCCGGGATCAGGCCGGCGATGCACCGGGCCAGGGTCGACTTGCCGCACCCGGTCTCGCCGACCAGGCCGAGCGTCTGGCCGCGCTTGACCGTCAGGGACACGCCGTCGACCGCCTGGACGTGCGAGACGGTGCGGCCGATCATGCCGCTGCCCTTGACGGGGAAGTACTTGACGAGGTTGTCCACCCGGACCAGCGTGTCGTCGGACATGTCCGGCGGGGCGTCGCTCACTGCGTTGCCCGCAAGCGAATCGGTCATGCGATCACGCTTCCTTCTGACTCTGGTGCCGCCGCGATCGCCTCGGCGACCTTCGCCGAGGCGCCGGACCGGCCCATCTCGACGGCTTGCTTGCGAAGCTCCTCGACTTGCTCGCTGAGCCCGATGGCGGCGGCTGGCAGGTAGCAGGCTGACCGGTGCTCGCCGGCGTCGCCGACGGGGATCAGGTTGGGCTGGTCGCCCAGGCAGCGATCCATCACGTAAGCGCACCTCGGGTGGAATGCGCAGCCGGACGGGAGGTTGATCAGGCTGGGTGGCTGGCCCGTGATCGGCCGGAGCCGCTCGCCGGCCGCTGAGCTGTGCGGGATCGACTCGAGCAGGCCCTTGGTGTAGGGGTGGTGCGGCTCGTAGAAGATGTCACGCTTGCTGGCCTTCTCGGCCGCGCGGCCCGCGTACATGACCATGACGTTGTCGGCGATGTCGGCGACGACGCCGAGGTCGTGGGTGATCATCAGCAGGGCGGTGTCCGACTCCTGCTGCAGCCGCAGCAGGAGGTCGAGGATCTGCGCCTGTACGGTGGCGTCCAGGGCGGTCGTCGGCTCGTCGGCGATGATCAGCTTGGGGCTCAGCGAGATCGCCATCGCGATCATCGCCCGCTGGCGCATGCCGCCGGAGAACTGGTGGGGGTAGTCGTTGACGCGCTCGCGCGGCCGGGGGATGCCGACGCGGCCGAGCAGTTCGGTCGCGCGCTCGATTCCCTGCGCCTTGGTGACCGACTTGTCGTGCGCCCTGATCATCTCGGAGATCTGCCAGCCGACCTTGTACAGGGGGTGCAAGCTGGTGAGGGGGTCCTGGAAGATCACGGCGATTTCCTTGCCGCGGATCCTCTGCATCTCCTTCGTGCCGAGGCCGACGAGGTTGACCCCGTCGAACATGGCCTGGCCGGAGATCTGCCCGCCTGGTGTCAGGCCGAGCAGGCTCTGGGTGAGTACTGTCTTGCCACTGCCGGACTCACCGACGATTCCTAGGGTCCGGCCGGGTTCAACGCTGAATGACACGCCTCGGACGGCCTGTACCACGCCGTCAGCTGTCGGGAAACTGACCCGCAGGTCGGTCACCTCTAGCAGGCTCATAGTCCCTCCACAGGTCGACCGCTGCGAAAGAGCGAGCATCTGTAGGTTTTCGCGCAGCTCAAATAGAGCGAGCTAGCTGTTTTCGATGATAACTGAGAGTACGCGTTTCATACTCGTGGGTCCGGTCAGGCATATACCTTCACATACCCGGCCGGACCCACGGTTGTCTAGCTATTCAGTTAGTGCGCGTTCGGGTTGATCCAGACGTTGGTGATGTCCGGACCGCCGATGTTCGGCGCGTAGATGATCGCCGACGAGCCCTTGTTCTGGACCCGGGCGCTTGAGTAGAACGGCGCCTGGCCGTCGCCGAGCGGCACGATGACCGCGTCCTTCATGATTTGCTCGTCAGCCTGGTGCCACAGGGACCCGGCCGCGGACGTGCTGGTGGCCTTCTCGGCCGCGGCGATGAGACCGTCGACCTTCTTGCTGGTGTAGCAGCCGTAGTTGTTGGTGTTGGCCACGCAGTTGGTCTCGAACAGCGGGCCGATGACGGTGCGGCCGTTGTTGCCGAACCAGTCAGGGATCCAGCCAGGCTGGCCGACGTCCCAGGTGCCCTTGCGGTTGTTGACCGGCGCGTTGCCAAGGTCGACGAAGAAACTGGAGCCGGGCTCCGCCTTGCCGACCAGGTTGACGCCACACGGCTTCAGGCTGGCCTGGATGGCCGTGAAGATCCTGGTGTTGACGCTGTCGTTGGCGTACAGGTAGGTCAGCGAGACGCCGTTCTTGAAGCCGGCCTTGGCGAGGTCGGCCTTGCACTTGGCGGTGTCACCCTGGCCATTGTTGTTCGGGTACAGGTTGTAGTTCTGGTAGCCGACGTTGCCCGGCGGGATGACCGTGTTGATGATCTTCGACACCAGCGGTCCGCCCTGAGCCTTCTGGACGGCGACCTTGTCGAGGCCGTACTCGATCGCCTGACGCACGAGCGCGTTGCCCATGGCGCCATTGCTGTTCGGGCTGCGCAGGTTGAACACCACGTAAGGAAGCGTGGAGTCCCACGGCCAGATCTTGAACTTCGGGTCGTGGTTGGCCAGCAGGCCCGGGATGGCGGTCGGCTCGACCGCGGTGTCGTCGACCATGTCGTAGGTGCCAGCCTTCATGTCGGCGAGCTGGGTCTCAGCCGAGGTGACACCGATGGTCAGCGAGATCGTGTTGAGGTACTGGTGCCGGACGTTGTCGGTCGACTGCTTCCAGGCCGGGTTCTTGCCCAGCGTGATCGACTTGCCAGGCACGTACGAGGTGATCTGGTACGGACCGTCCGAGATGGTGTGCTGGTCCAGCTGGAGGCTGTTCGGCAGGTACGAGTCGTACTCAACCGGACGGGCCGAGGTGAACGGCATCGCCATCATGTACAGGAAGTCGCTCGCCGGCTGGATCAGGTGGAACTGGATCTCAGACGGGCTCGCCACGGTGATGCCGGAGATGTTGTGCGTGTTCTGGAAGTTGGTGACGTTCGCAGCGGTGATCGCGTGCTTCTTCGGGTTCGCGAAGTACGCGGTCTCTGCGTCGCAGTACTCGCTCAGGCCCTTGATGGTGGAGCTGTAGTACTTCAGCTGGCCGACGAAGCCGCCGGGCGCCGGGTTACAGAACGCCTTGAACTCGCGCAGGAAGTCCGACGCGGTGACCTGGCGGGCCGGGTTGGTGTTCCAGTCCACGCCCGGCTTGATGTGGAACGTATAGGTCAGGTTGTCGGAAGAGATCCCGCCGTTGGCCGTGGTGGGAACCTCGGTCGCCATGTCGGCGACCGGGGTGGTGTCCGTCTTCCAGCCCGGCGAGGTCAGCGACGGGTCTGGAACGGTCGGGTAGGCCAGCAGCTGCCGGGCGTAGGCACGCTCCATGATGTAGTCGGCGGTGTAGTACGCCGGAACCGTGTCAATGTGGTCAGGCCCAGATGCTGCAACCAGCTTGAGGGTTCCGCCAATCACCGGCTTATTAGCCGACGGGTTGCCGGTGCCCCCATTGCTACTGTTGGACGAACTGCTGCAGGCGGCCAGCCCGGCGGCCGCCAGGCTAGCGATCGCCATGACGGCAATTCGCTGGGAACGACGTGTCATGAGCAGACTCCTTCTAGCCTGGCACACGCGCGCGCAGGCGTATCCGTGGTCACCTTCCGTGAGTACACGCATTGCCGGGGCGCTGTCTACCCGGGGGCTGGAAGCGGTCGCGAGCATTTACGCAACCGCAATCACCCTGTGACCATCGAAATCACTCTGTGACCATAGCCGCGATCCGGGCCTGAACCGGCTTCTCGGCGACCTCGGACGAAGATGCCTTCACCGGCCCGTTCGAAGGCCTTCTCTTGCCTTCTATTTGCGTTCGGCTAGCCTTCGAGCGCGTACCGCATAGGCCAGAATTTGCTCTGCGCCTCGGCAAGTTCCGCCGCCGGATCCGAGCCGGCCACGATCCCGCAGCCCGCGATCAGGCGGGCCTGACGGCCGGAGACCTCGCCGCATCGCAGCGCGATTCCCCACTCTCCGTCACCTTTGGCATCAACCCACCCGACCGGGCCGCTCCACCGCGCCCGGTCCATGCATTCCAGTTCCCTGATCAGCTCCATGGCGGTCTCGGTTGGCGTACCGCAGACCGCGGCGGTGGGCTGGACGGCCGCCGTCAGCGCGAGGGCCGAATGCGTGGCCGCCTCGCCGTCGGAGAGCACGCCGTGCACGCCGGTGCCGAGGTGCTGTACGTTCGCGTACCGCAGCAGGCTCGGCTTCGCGTCGATCCGCAGGTCGGTGCAGAGCGGTGCGAGCACGGAGCGCACATCGGCTACGCCGTACTGATGCTCTTCCTGATTCTTCGCCGAGGCG
>Ga0134128_10011366_pt1 | contig 10648 bp, 9 predicted proteins | sample KB31754_FD_96462 | JGI IMG/M metagenome (GOLD analysis project Ga0134128, IMG submission 96462) | Terrestrial soil microbial communities with excess Nitrogen fertilizer from Kellogg Biological Station, Michigan, USA - KB3-175-4 | ecosystem: Environmental > Terrestrial > Soil > Unclassified ...
CGCTCACCTGCTCACCCGCCGCGCGTCCCGTTTTTCGGCAGCGATTCGAGCATGCCGATCAAACTCTGTGTATTGTTCTCGAGCCGATCGAGCAGCGGTTTGAGCGTTCCCTCGTCGACACCCTCGAGCAGCACCTTCTCGCTCCATGCCGCGTAGGGGCGGAACTCGTCGAGAATCTCTCGACCGCGTCTCGTCATCGAGACGAGCGTGAGGCGCGAGTCGCGATGATGATTGCGCCGGGTCACGAGCTTGGCGCGCTCGAGCGCGCGAATCGAGCGGCTCACCCATGCCTGGTCGAGCAGCGCCCTGCGGCTCAACTCGTTCACCGAGAGAGGTTCCTCGTCATCGAGGACGTTGAGCAGGCGCAGATCCGTGTTGCGGAGGCCCCAGTGGTGCTGCATGTGCCATGAACTCATCCGCACCATCGCATCGGCGAGCCTGCAGATGCGACCGACGATGTGATCGCGGAGCACTTTGGGCCGCGCCGTCCGCTCGCGGCGCCTGGCAGCCCCCCGGGTCTGGTGCTTCACTGGCTGCGCGTCGCTCCGTCGAGCGCCGGTTTCGGAGCGGCGGTCTTCCTGGCCGCCGCGGCCTTCGCCGCCGCGTCCTTGGCGCGCTGCGCGCGCGAGGCCGTGATGTAGTCGCGAATGGCCTCGTTCCCCTCGTGACAGGCGTATTCGTAGATCGTGTAGCCGTCATCGCGCGTCCACGGCACGCGAACGATCCACGGTCGGGTTTGCGTGAGCGGATCGTCTACCGTCACCGTGTAGATAAGCCGCTTGTCACCGATGCGCTGAAAGCGCTCGACGAGCTTCATCCCGGTGCTCGCGGCGCGCGGCTCGCGGGGCGAGCCCCGGGTCGGGAAATTGGTCTGACTGGTCTTGCCGTTGAAGTTGGTGGTCACCACGACGAGCGTGTTGCCCTCCCAGTGACCGCGCGAGGAGCCCAGCCACTGCTTGATCGCACCGTCGAGGGGCGGCATGCCGTCGAGCGGCACGATGCGCGACTCGTGGATCATCTCGAGAGTGATTACGACGTAGCCGGGTGACTGGAAGATGCGGATGCCGTTGTCGTACGGATTGGTGAACATTCCAGCCGGAAGTCCCCGCGTGATGCAGCGATCCCAGCTGTCGAAATCGGCGACGCTGTCGAATACCGTGTGATTCCAGTCGCTGCCCATCTTCGATGACATCTCCTTTCCGAGCGGCGTCTGGGCCGGCAGCTGCCCGTCCGCGGGGTCGACGATCAGAGACGTTTGAATGGGCAGCTGGGTCTCCTCCATCCAATGCCCCATGCCGAGCCGATGCTGCGCCTCTTCCTTGCGGTAGCGGTCGTTCTGCGCTTCGACGGCCTTCAACTGCTGCTCCATCTCCTGCGGCGTGTAATAGAGCCGGTCGCCGTACTTCCTCGGCCTCTGAAGCGGCACAGTCATGAGATTGGAGATGGGCCAGGTCCCTTCGAGATCCGGATCGCCCCACGGGGTTCGCGGCTGTTTCCAGCCGGCAGGCGGCGCGAACTCCGCCGCTAGCGGGCCCTCGGCTGCAGCGCCGGCGGAGGCCCGCGGAGGTACGGATGCGGGCTGTTCCGCGAGCACCATGATCGGACATCCGCCGAGGAGCGAGGCAGCCACGGCTGAGACGAACGGAATTCTGATGAATAGGAGTTTCATCTCAGCCTCCCAACGGCGCGATTTCACAGAAGAATCGCCGCGGCGCCGCAGCGCAGTGCGCCGGCACCGCCTTGACGAGGTTGGCTCAGCGTCATATCGTTGTCAAGACATCGAATCCGCCCGAAGCATCGGCCGCAACGCAGGCGGCGGAATGAACGGGGTCTCCGCATGAAGACAGGTCGCCTTCCGATCGCCGTGGCTCTCGCCATCGCCTTCAATGCCCCGCTCGCACTCGCAGCGGTTCCCCGGCTTGCCGGCAAGCCGGATCTCAACGGCATCTGGCAGGCGATGAACTCGGCGAACTGGGACCTCGAGGCTCACTCCGCACAGAAGCTCGCATCGGCGTGGCCCTTCGGGGCACTGTTCGCCATCCCCGCGGGCAAGAGCGTCGTCGTGGGCGGGAAGATTCCCTATCTGCCGGAAGCTCTGAAGATGCGCGACAGCATTCGCGCCGGCTGGCCCAAGTCCGATCCGGAGACCTATTGCTACCTGCCGGGCATTCCGCGCGCGACGTACATGCCCTACCCCTTCCAGATCGTCCAGGCAGGAGCGGATGAGGACATCTTGATGGTGTACAGCTACGCCACGTCGAATCGAACCATCTACATGCGCCATCACATGACGCCGCCGGTCGACAGCTGGATGGGAATGTCCAACGGCCACTGGGACGGGGACACGCTGGTCATCGAGACCACCGGATTCAATGGACGTGCTCACCTCGATCGTGCGGGGGACTTCTTCGGTCCGCAGCTCAAAGTGGTGGAACGCTTTACGCTGAAGAACGAGAACGTGTTGATGTACGAGGCGACACTCACCGATCCGCAGACGTACAGCCATCCCTGGACGATTCGGATGCCGCTTTACAAGCACGTCGAGCCGAACGCCGAGCTGCTCGAGTACAAGTGCGTGCCGTTCGCCGAGGAGCTGCTGTACAAGGATCTGGAATTGCCCAAGAAGCACTGAACCGAGTCAGTAGGGAGAGAGCTGCCATGTGGAATCTTTCGAAAGTGGCCGCGGGTTTGCTCGCCGCTGCGCTGCTCACGCCGCTCGCCGCCCGCGCTCACCATTCCTTCAGCGCCGAGTTCGACTCATCCAAGGTGGTGCATCTCGAGGGCACCGTCGTGCGATTCGAGTGGAGCAACCCACATTCGTGGCTGTATATGGACGTGAAGGAGCCGAGCGGGACGATCGAGCATTGGAAGATCGAGGGCGGCGCCCCGAGTCTGCTCCTGCGGCGCGGCTGGAATCGCAACTCCCTGCCGCCGGGCATCAAGGTCGTCGTCAACGCATTTCAGGCGCGCACCGGCCAGTTCCGGGCGAGCGCTCGCGACATCGTATTCCCCGACGGGCGCAAGCTCGACGCGGCATCCTCTTACAAACAGGCCGAAAACCAGTAACTTCGCCGCCGGAGCCGGTGCGACTCGTGCGCCTCTTGCGGCCAGTCCGCCCTCGACGCCCCGCGCCTGCGGCACTCGCGCTCGTTGCGCTGGCGCTCGCTCTGGAGGCGAGTGCGGGCGGCCTGTTCTCCGATGCAGCGAGGCCTCGGGTCTCGGCAGAGCGGACGGCGGAGGGACGCTCCGCGTACGAGCGTACCTGTCTCCCCTGTCACGGCGCCGCGCTTCAGGGCACTCAGCTCGGGCCCGCCCTCCTCGGAGCGGACTTCGAGGCCCACTGGCGCGGACGTTCTGCCGCGGCGCTCGCTGAGATGATCCGCACGACCATGCCTCCGGGCGGGGCGGGTAAGTTGAGCCGCACGACGTACGCGAACCTCGTCGCGTACATTGTTCGGGCGAATGGGTCGACGGCAGAGCTCGGCGCTCGAGGAGACGACGCTGGGGACGCCGCTGGTAGAGGCACTACTCCGGGGAGCACCGCTCGAGGGAGCACCGCCCGAGGCGGCGCCGCTGCGCAGATGTTCGCCCCGCTGCCAGGGCAGGGCGACGATCCCTTCTATCGGTCCACCATCGATGCTCGCCGCAGCCGGCTCGCCGCGCTCACGCCCGTCACCGATGCGATGCTCCGCAATCCCCCTGCCTCGGACTGGCTGATGTGGCGGCGCACGTACGATTCGCACGGCTTCAGCCCGCTGCATCAGATCGACCGAACGACCGTTGCGAGGCTGGGCACTGCGTGGAGCTGGTCGCTGCCCGAGAGCACCAACGAGATCACCCCGCTCGTGCACGACGGGGTGATGTTCATCTACAGCGGCGCTGCCGTGCAGGCACTCGCTGCGGCGAGCGGGGAGCTGCTCTGGCAGTACGTGCGCGCTCTCCCGGATCAATTCGACAACGGCCGCAAAGCGCACGCGAAGTCGATGGCCGTCTACGGCGAAGAGCTCTTCGCGCCCACCGCCGATGGCCACCTGATCGCGCTGAATACTCGTACCGGACAACTGGTGTGGGATCACGCGGTTGCATCATTGAACGGTCGCCCTGCGGCCCAGGGCTTTCAGCTGACGGGCGGACCGATCGTCGCCAAAGGGGTGGTGATGATCGGCGTCAGTCTCGGCGTGCAGAACGGCGGGGGTTGCTACATCGTCGGACTCGATGCTGCAAGCGGGAAGGAGCGCTGGCGCTTTCATACGATCGCGCGGCCGGGCGAGCCGGGCGGGAATAGCTGGAACGGTGCGCCCGTAAGCGAGCGATTCGGGGCCGGTGTATGGACGGCGGGCAGCTACGATCCCGCGCTCGACCTCGTCTACTTCGGCATCGGCAATACGTACGACACCGCAACGCTCCTCGAGCCGCGGCCCGGCGCGGAACGGGTGAGCGACAACGATGCCCTGTACACCGACTCGACCGTGGCGCTGCGGCCCGAAACCGGCGCTCTGGTCTGGTACTTCCAGCACCAGAAGCGCGACGTCTGGGACCTCGATTGGGTATTCGAGCAATCCCTCGTGACACTCGATATCGATGGGCACACGAGGAAGCTCGTCGTCACGGGCGGCAAGTCTGCACTGTTCGATGCCGTCGATGCCGCGACAGGCAAATTCGCCTTCTCAGCGGACCTCGGTCTGCAGAACGTCGTCACGGCGGTCGATCCGGTCACGGGCGCGAAGACGGTGAATCCCGCAGTCGAGCCCGAAGCCGGAAAGCCGAAGTATCTCTGTCCCAATAGTTTCGGTGCGCGCAGCTGGCCGGCCACCTCGCTCAATCCCGTGACGCACGTTTTGTACGTTCCGATCCTGGAGAACTGCGCGGAGTACACCTATGCCCCGCGCACCCCGGCGCAGACAGCTCGGGGAGGACTCGACATGCGCTTCGCCCTGCGTTCGCCGCCGCACCACGACGGCAGATTCGGCCGGATCGCTGCGCTCGATCTTCAGACTCGGAAGGTCATCTGGACGCATCGGCAGCGGATGCCCATCGTCGGCTCGACCCTGGCCACGGCCGGCGGTCTGCTGTTCGATGGCGATGTGAACCGTTACTTTGCGGCGTACGATCAGGAGACCGGAAAGGTTCTGTGGCGCACGCGGCTCAACGCGGCGCCGGAGTCCACACCGATCACGTTCACTGCCGGAGGCCAGCAATTCGTGGCTGTCGTCGCCGGCAGCGGAAGTCCCTTCGGCGCCGGCAGCCGCCTCTTCGTGCCCGAGGTGCGCCCTTCGGGCCCCGGGGTCACACTCATCGTGTTCGGTCTGCAGCGGAACTAATCGCTGCCGTTCGGCGGCTACAAGCAATCCGGCTGGGGACGGGAGATGGGTCACGAGGTGCTGAGCAACTACCTCGAGACCAAGGCAGTCTGCGTGAGCGTCTGAAAGCGCGCGCCGCGCAGCACTGCGCGGCGCTTGCTTTTCGTGACAGGGTTCCTTATACCGCTCGCGAGGGTCCCTCGCGGCAGGAGAAGCCATGCACGTCGGAATCGCCAGCGGATTCGCGAATCACTCCAAGGTCGACGACCGGCAGTTCATTCGCGAGGAGCTGATGCAGCTCGAGCTTGCCGCCGAGCTCGGCTTCGAGTCGATCTGGATCACCGAGCATCACTTCAGCGATTACTCGGTGAGCCCGAACCCGCTCATGTACCTCGCGTACCTGGCGGGTCGCCACCCGCGCGTGCGCCTCGGCACTCAGGTGATTGTCGTGCCCTGGCACGACCCGGTGCGTCTCTGCGAGGAGATCGTGCTGCTCGATCATGTCTCGGGCGGACGTGCGCTCCTCGGCTTCGGTCGCGGGCTCTCGCGCATGGAGTACGAGGGGCTGCGCGTCGACCAGGCACAGGCTCGTGAGCGCTTCGATGAGACCGTGAAGATGATCATGGGTGCGTTGGAGAGCGGCGTCGTCGAGGGCGGCGAGCTCTTCAAACAGCCCCGGCGCGAGATCCGTCCGCGGCCGATGCGCACACTGAAAGGGCGCGCGTTCTGCGCCGCCGGCTCCCCCGCCTCGATGGTCTCGGCCGCGAAGCTCGGCCTCGGTCGTCTTTATCTCGGCCAGCCGATGATTGCAGGACACGCAGAGTCGAAGTCCCCGATCGGTCGGGTCACCGGAGATGAGGCCTCCGATGCGTGGCTCGAGGCCTGGCACGAGGCCCATCCGGGCGAGCAGCCGGTTGCGCCGTTCGTCTCGAATCTCGTCTTCGTCGATGAGAGCGGCGACCGGGCCCGGGAGCTCGCGCGCATCTACACCGGCAAGACGTTCGCGGCCGCCGTGAAGAATTATGAGATGACCTCCGAGCACCACGGCACCATCAAGGGGTACGAGGCGTACAGCCGATTGCGCATGACGCCCGAGCAAGCCGAGGAGGCGATCCGCAATGCCCACCGGAATTCCATCGCCGGCACCCCGCGAGAGGTGCTCGAGCAGCTCGAGGAAGTCAAGCGGCTGCGTCAGCCCCAGGGCATGTTCCCTCATCTGTACACCGGCGGCATGCCGCACGAGGAGTGCATCCGGTCCATCCACCTCTTCGCGAGCAAATGTCTGAACGAGATGAAGAGCTGGACCGCCGCGCCCACCACGATCGACGGTTGAGCCGAGAGGTCGAGCCGATGAGCCAGAACCCTTTCGACCCGAAGCTCTTTCGCCGCGAGGCGGTCCCGATCGAGGTGCGTGCGTTCAACGAAGCCTTTCTCAAACGCATGTCGGAGCTCCCGAGTCCTGCCACGCGCAGCCGCGACGCCTCCGCCCCGAGCCCATTTCCGACGGTGCCGAAGTGCTCGCGAGCCCGAGCGCGCAAGATCCCTGCCCCGGGCGGGCGCGAGATCGAGGTGCGCATCGTTCCACCGGCAAGCGGCTCGCCGCGAGGCGCGTACCTGCACTTGCACGGGGGCGGACTCGTGTTCGGCTCGGCGGATCAGGACGATGCGATGCTCGAGCGCATCGCAAATGCAACGGGGCTCGCCGCAGTGAGCGTCGAATATCGACTCGCTCCGGCGCACCCCTACCCTGCCGCGTGGGACGATTGCGAGGCAGCGGCCGTGTGGCTCGCGAAGAACGTCGAAGCGGAGCTCGGCGGAGCGGTGCTCATGATCGGCGGTGAATCCGCGGGCGCAACCCTCGCCGTGCCCGTGCTCGTGCGGATGCGCGACAAGCACCGATTCACCGGATTCCGGGCCGCAAACCTCAGCTACGGCAACTACGACACCTCGATGACACCGAGCCAGCACTGGGTCGGCGCGAACCGCTACCTCATCGGAACCGAGGACATCAAGCAGTGCTCCAACGCTTACGCGCCCGATGTCGCTCAGCGCCGCAACCCGGACATGTCGGCTCTTTATGCGCAGCTCTCCGACATGCCGCCCGCGCTTTTCTCGGTCGGGACGCTCGATCCGTTCCTCGATGACTCGCTCTTCCTGTACGCGCGCTGGATCGCCGCGGGGAATGAAGCCGAGCTCGCGGTCTATCCGGGCGCGCCGCATGGCTTCAACGTCATCGGACACCCGCACGCCTCGGCCGCCAACGCGCGCATCGACGCATTTCTCCGCAACCGGAGCTAATTTCGTGGCCAAAGACAATACGATCGTTCTCTACGATCTGCAGCTCGCATCCGGGTGCACGATCAGCCCCTTCGTCTGGGCGACCAAGTACGCGTTGAAGCACAAGGGCTTCGACATCGAGATCGTCCCGGGCGGTTTCACGGGAATTCTGGAGCGCACCGGCGGCCGCTCCGAGCGGCTGCCCGCGATCGTCGACGACGGCCGGTGGGTTCTCGACAGCTGGCTCATCGCGGAGTACCTCGACGAGAGGTACCCCGATCGTCCGATGCTCTTCGAGGGCGAGAGCATGAAGGTGCTGACCCGCTTCATCGAGAGCTGGCTCTGGGCGACGGCGATCCGCCCGTGGTTCGGTTGCTATATCAAAGACTACCGCGATCTCTCGTTGCCGCAGGATCACGAGTACGTCACGCGCACCCGCGAGACGATGCTCGGCGGCCGCAAGCTCGAGGAGGTTCAGGCCGGACGCGAGGACCGCCTGGCGCAGGTGCCACCGACACTCGAGCCGTTTCGCCAACTGCTGCGCGATAGCGCATGGCTGGGGGGAAGCCGCCCGAATTACGCGGATTACCGGGCGCTCGCCGTGTTCCTGTGGACCGCTTCAGTCGCGACGAGCCCACCGCTCACCGAGAACGATCCCCTGCGCGACTGGCTCGATCGCGGATTCGATCTGTACGGCGGACTCGGTCGTCATCCGGGCATGCATAGCTTGTTCGGCCTGAAGCTGCGCCCGGGCGATCCGGAGCCGTTCAGCAAGGCGCCGGCGATGGGCGGGCTCGCCACCCGCAACACGGGTCCCGCCTCGACCCGCGCGGAGACCGAGACGATCAATCGGCCCCGCGCGCAGTCCGCCGCCGGATAGCGCCGACTGATTGGGACTCGAGGCCGCGGAGTCCGCTCACTCAAACGGCGAGGTGCCAGGTGAGACCGTCGGGCAATCGCGGCGGCCCGAACACGAAGTGCAAAACCCGCCGCGGCGTCTCGATCGTCGACTTCGAGGAGGCATGGAGCAGCAGCGGGCGCATAAGAAGCACTCCCCCTGTCCGGACCGCACACACGACCTCGCCTCTCGAGGATCGAAGGTCCTGCGCCTGAGCGGGGGCCAGCCTGCCGAACCGGTGGGAGCCAGGCACGATGCGTACGGCACCGTTGTCCTCCGTGCAATCATCCAAATGCAGCCGCACGGCCACGAGTTGCTCGAGAACGGCAAGACGAGGCTGCACGAAGATCATCCCCTCTTTCTCCGACCAGCCTTGGGTCTGCGCAGATTCCACGCGCTCGCGCACGGGCACCGCGAGGTCCTGGTGAAGCGCGACGAGCCAGTTGTGGTCCGGCGATTTTGCGAACAGCGTGCACTGCACCGCCATCGCATCCCGCGGCAGGCGACGGGCGACGCCGAAGTGCCGCCGCAGGCGCTGCGCAAGCGAGCGGCACCACGGCTCTGCGAGAACACTGCGCTCGCCCGCCGATGCAGCGCCCAGGGAATCGATTTGGCCGCGCACGAGACGGCACTCGCCTCGCTCGAGGACGGATTCCACCAGTTCGTAGCCCCGCGCATCGAACTCTTCCGCCGAGCGCGGCGCAGGTGAGGAATTCATTCCACGCGATTCTCATTCTGGAAAGGGTTAAGCTGCAAGCATATGCCGAAGAAGATGTCGTGCGCCGCTGCGGCGGCTGCCGTTATGTTGGCCTTTGTCGCAGCTGTGCCGGTGAGCCGTGCCGCATCGGGACCCGACGGGGCCGCGCTCTATGCGCAGCGCTGCGCGAAGTGTCACGATCATGGGGCGGGACACGTCCCGTCGCGCGAGGCGCTGGCGAATCGCCCTGCCAGCAATATCGTCATGGCCTTGCTGACGGGCGCCATGCGTCCGCAAGCCTCGGGCCTGTCGCGCGCCGATGCGGGTGCGATCGCGGCGTTCGTGACCGCGGGCGCGGCGGCCAGCGCTCCGCGGCTGCATCCCAATCCCTGCCGCGAGCCGCTCGCACCGCTCGAGACGAACGGCAGGGGCTGGAACGGCTGGAGCGCGGATCTCGCAAACACGCGCTTTCAACCGCATCCGGGCCTCGCGGCGCAGAACGTATCCCGTTTGAAACTCAAGTGGGCTTTCACTTTTCCGGGCGCGATGACCTGGGGACAGCCGACCGTCGTCGGCGGGCGGGTGTTCGTCGCAAGCACGACCGGCGAGGTGTATGCGCTGGATGCCGAGAGCGGCTGCACCGTCTGGAGCCTGCACGTGGGAACGCCGGTGCGAACGGCCATTTCGATCGGGCCGGCGGCGCGAGCGCCCGGGGCGGCCGCGGCATCCGGTGAGCGCTCAGGCGCCTCGGGGCGCAGGGCAGTGGCCTATTTCGGAGACCTGGCCGGCGTCGTATATGCCGTCGATGCCGATACGGGCGTAGAGCTGTGGCACGCGCGAGTCGAGAAGCACCCGAATGCGCGGATCACCGGCGCACCGGTTCTCTTCGGCAGCCGCCTGCTCGTGCCGGTGTCCTCCTTCGAGGAAGGTCCTGCTGCGGACCCGGCCTACGCGTGCTGCACTTTCCGCGGAAGCGTCGTGGCGCTCGATGCCGCGAGCGGCCGGCTGCTCTGGAAGCATCACACGATCGCTCAGCCTCCAAGGCCCTACCGGCGCAAGGGCGATCCGACCGTGCTCGAGGGCCCTGCTGGAGGCGCCGTTTGGAATGCACCGACCATCGACCGTTTGCATGGTGTGCTCTACGTCGGCACAGGCAATGACTACACCGATGTCGATGCGCCGACGACCGATGCGGTGCTCGCGATCGGTGTCGCGGATGGCCGCACGCGCTGGGCACGTCAGCTCACCGCTCACGATGACTGGGCATCCGGCTGCACGCTCGGCGGTGCTTGCCCCGTGCACTCCGGAGAGGATGCCGATTTCGCGGCGTCCACGATTCTCATCTCCTTGCCGAGCGGCCGTCGTGTGCTCGTAGCCGGTCAGAAATCGGGTTTGGTCTACGGTCTCGATCCGGACGCCGGGGGGCGGGTGCTTTGGAAGAGAAGGGTCGGCGCCGGTGGCGTCTTCGGCGGGATC
>Ga0134128_10011367_pt1 | contig 10648 bp, 21 predicted proteins | sample KB31754_FD_96462 | JGI IMG/M metagenome (GOLD analysis project Ga0134128, IMG submission 96462) | Terrestrial soil microbial communities with excess Nitrogen fertilizer from Kellogg Biological Station, Michigan, USA - KB3-175-4 | ecosystem: Environmental > Terrestrial > Soil > Unclassified ...
CCAGATGCTCGGCGGCGGCTCGATATCGATCTTCGAGCCGCGCACATAGGCGCCCTGCACCCACTGGCCGCCTTCGGAGTTGCGCCGATTGACCAGACCCGGATCCTTGACGCCGCCACTGATCGTCCACTTCAGCATCTCGGAAGGAACCGAGGCGTAGTCGCCCTTGTTCAACTTCTTCAGCAGCGTGGATTTCTCGAACGCGCCGGAGCCGATGTTGTAGATGAACGAAAACAGCGCGTCGTACTGGCCTCGCGTGAGCGAGACGGTGACGTTCTTGTCGATGCAGCCACCGACCCAGACAGACGCAGCGTCGAACGCCTGGTCGCACTCTTCCTCGGTGTACGTCTTGCCGATGACGGCGCCTTCGGTCGTGCCGTAGCCGAACGTCGGCGTGCCGTTGTCGTCCGCGTAGCCCACGAGTGCGGGCTGGCCGTTCGGACCTTCACGGCCCTTGAGGGCGCGTTCACCGGCTGGCGAGAGTTTCACTTGCCGCGCGCCTTGGCAATCAGTGCGACCAGCTTGGTCTCAAGCGCCTGCCAGCGCGCGGCAGGAACGTGGGCCAGGGCCCAGCCTGCGGCGATACCGAATAGAAACCACATCAGATAAACCTCGAATTTGCGTGTTCATCGCGATATTTGCGTTTGCGCGCTCTGCTGATCCAGAGAGCGAGACCGAACGCACCCAGACCGAGAATCGACATGGCTCCCAATACGATCAGCGTGAATGGATCAATGCTCATGTCCGGAAGGTCCTAGCCGGCAATGGTTGCGAGCTTTGGCGAACGGCTGGTGCGGCTTTGGGCGCGCACAAATACGTGCGAGCGGCGTTCTGCGCGTGCGCGTCGTAGGCGATGCCACAGACGAAACTGACTGAAGAGATGGCCAAAATCGCCAGAAGGCGTTTCACTGCAAACGCTCCCTTATGCGTTCTTTGTCCTTATTGCACTGAATCAGCGCATCGCGGCGCGCGTTGGCGACTCGCGTTGCCTCTTGAACCGTGAAGCGTTTCGGTTCCTCGATCGGGCATGGCTGGAGCAATGCCTTGATCGCGGCGAGGTCGATGGATTGCGGCGATTGCGGCGGTTGCGGCGGTTGCGGCGGTTGCGGCGGTTGCGCCGGCTGGCTGACGCAGCCGGCCAGGATCAGCAGCGCAAGGCGTTTCACTTCAGCCGCTTCGTCTGCTCAATTTCGTTGATACGGCGCTCGTGTTCATCGAGGCGCACCTTGTCTTCTGCAACCCTCTGGGTCAGCACTGGAACGCTGGCGACGCCGCTCGAGAGGTTCGATATCTGCTCGGCCATACGTGCCAATTGCTTGCCCTGCTCGTTCGCGCTGCTCGCCAACCAAATCACGCCCGCGAGAATGAGGAGTTCGATTACCGTTCGCACCGATTGCCAGTTGCGCACGTTTTCCGGTGGCGAATCGGTCATTTCCTCTCCAACTTCAAAATGGACCGACGCATGGCAGCCGTCTTGCGGTTGTCACGCGTTGCGCGGAAGTGAATCTCACCCTCAATCAGCCGGAAGGTGACGCGATGAACTAGCCCGCAGTCGCAGCAGGCGTCAAGAAAGCCGTTCCAGTCTCCGGTCGGGCGAATCCACTCGCCATCCTTCACTTGGTAGTAGCGGCCGCTCACGCTGCCCACCCTCGCGGAAGATCGGGATAGTTCGCTGCCATGAAGTCATGGAGCTCGACCTTGCCATAGGTTCGCGCCAGGTATTGCAAGGTCAGCGGCATCGGATCGCAGTCGCCACCGTTGCGAACGTCATGCAGGACAACGGTCCCGCGCCATTCGTTGTTACGCTGCGGACCGCGATAGTCCTCGGAATGCATGTAGCAGGACCCTGCGACGAGGCCGTGAATCGTGCGGCCGATCGGCAGCGGCCGGCGATGCTGGAGCAACCCCTGTTCGTGGCCTTGCACGAACGTTCCGCAAATCTTGTTCAGGCGGTTGTCCATCGAACCGCCGATTGGCCGATTGCTGCTGGCCATTTGAAAATAATGGGAGTAGGAAACTCCGTCGACATCCACCACGTTCAAGAAGTTGTGCCGCTCAAATCCGAACTTCTCGACGTTGCAATGATGCGGGCCGATGATCCCGGAGTAGCGCGGATCGTTTTCGATCGTGCGCAGGATTCGGAATTCGTGGTTCCCTTCGCAGAAAATGCGGCGCGGGTTCCATTCAGCGCTCAGCGCATCCATTACCGGAGCCATCAGCAACGCGAGGCCATTGTTGCCGGCTGCTATGTCGTCCTCGTAGCGCGCGCCCTCAAGCGAGAGCGAGCCAGGTGCGTCATGAGACGACAGCGACGGCATGTCCCATACGTCGCCGAGCAACACAATCACATCCGGCTGCCTGCGCACGATATCCGCGCCGATCCACGCTAGATGATCCATCGGCACGCCCTTGCGGAGTTGCAAGTCGGGGACGATGTAGTGCTTGGCGTGTTGCCTTGATGAGACCACGGCGGGCGGCAAGACTACCGCCGGCCGTGGGGCGCGGTCACTCGCCTCGGCCTTTGCTATGGGTGGCAGGGATTGCGCGGCCGGTTGTCTGGTTCCCAATTTTGGTATCTGCGTACCCAATTCGGGTAGCCCCGGAATCCCGCGCTTGAATCGCTCCCTGCCGGCAACGCTGGGCGAGCCGAGCATCGTGGGCAGTTCGATTCCGAGTACTCGTTCAACCTTCCTGCGCCAGCGGTAAAGCGTCGCAGGGTCGGTTTCGTAGATTTCCGCAAGCTGGACCGTTGTCCCGCCACGGGCGAAAACCTCGTTCCAGTCGTCCGCAATCTTCTGGGCGCGCTTGGCGTCCATCAGTGCCGAACCTTCGTGACCGCAGGTCCGTTGAATACGGCATCAGCGGCTTTGTGCAAAAACTCGCTCAGGACCGGCGCGCCCATCTGCGGGCAGATCGCGCGGACGTTGCCGCTGCCAGGGATCGTCCGAACGACAATGCAGACCTCGCCCAGAAGCTGATACGCATGCGCTAGGCGCGCTGCGGCCTTGTCGGCTTCGTCTAGCTCCCCTGACATGGCGATTAGTCGCCCGTCTCGTTTGGCGGGGTTCCTGGTGGCATCAGTGCTTCGACGGCCGCGTCAATGCTTCCGGGATCGCACCGCGGCACGGCTGGTCGCAGCACGGGGAGCAATGCCTCGACGGCGCGCAGAAGCGTTTCAGGCGACTCCGAATCGTTCGCCAGTTCGTAATCGATCAGGCTGCCATCCAGCGGGCGCTCGCTGATATGCGAATCCGAGGCGTCTGCCCATCGCAACAGGCGAATGACCTTCCCGCCCGCCTCATGAATCGCGTGCGCTTCGTTCGGGAATCGAACGTCGCTGATGACTGCCCGGCCGGCAAGCAAAGCCTTGCGCATGCAGATGCGAACCCAAAGTTGCTGGCAAACCATCTGTCTACCCCACTCGGTTCCGAGCGTTTGCATCATATGGCGGGGTGTGACGCCCTCCAGCCATGCGATCGGGGTTTCTTTCTCAAGCTCCAGTTGGTCAAGAGTTCCGCCGAGCAGATCGGCGACGAACGCGCGAATCGGTGCCGCGAAGCTCAGGTGCGCCAGTCCGTGACGCTCAGCCAGGAGCGAAGCGAGCAGGGTCTTCCCGCTGCGCTTCGCGCCGGCTATGCCGAGGAGCATGGTGTATCAGTTCTTGACCTTGTACAGCCCCCATCCCGTTGCGCAGCTTGCCGAGTCGCACAGTGGGCTGCCGTCAAAGTAGCTGACATAGGCGACGTTCAAGTAGTAGGTCGTGCTCGGTTTGAGTCGACAAGTCGCTCGCGTGCCTGCCTTGGCCGAAAAGCCGGTCGCGTTCAGATCGCGGCAGACGGCGTGCGCGAACTGGCCGGGAACCGTGCTGATGGACGAAAGGCCGGTCGGGCCGAACGTGTTGTTCGGGTAGAAGGCCGCGCCCGCCGTGTCCGCAGGGCCAGTGGTGAACTCCAGCGCGATGAAGTTCTTCGCGCCGACGTTGACCGCGTAACCGCGGCCAAAGGCCGATGCCGAACCAGGGTACGCGCCGAACAGGTCGGAATAGGCGCTCTGGCTGCATTGGCGGGTCAGGGCGGGATAGTCGGGGGATGGCGATGGATCACATGCCGCATTGGCCGCGAGCGCGAAAAGACCGACGATACCGGCGAGGAACGCCGTCAAGATGGCTTTCATGGGTGTCTCCTTGGTTGAAAGTATCGCGGCGAGTTGGTCGATCGGTTTTGCTGTTGCCGATTCGCTGAAGGACGCGCTATGTCTCACGACATGAGCTGGTTTGCGTCGCCTCGCCGCGAATGTGGAAGCAGGGCTCGGATTTGAACCGAGAACTTCCAGGTTATGAGCCTGGCGATCTGCCGGATTGATCTACCCTGCTGAAATGGTGCCGCCGCACCTCGGCTGATGCGCGGATGGCGCGGGTGCGGCGGCGTGATTGAATAGGTCTCGCACCTTTGGCAACCAACGCCGTCTTGTACGGACGCTCGGCTGTGGGCGAGAACTGAAAAGGCGCCGTCAGGGGCCCCTCACTTTCACCTATACACTTTTCTGGTGGTAACTTTCCCTGCGGATTCCCCGCGATCGTTCCCATGCTTGGGTAGCCCGGTCAATTTCGAGCACGAACACCCCGTAGGCCAGCTTCCGCATTGTGTAGTAGGCATCCTTGGAAACCCCAAACTTACGGGCCCTCAGGCTGCCGGTTTTACAATGGCCGTGACGGACCAGAAGGAAGGCATCAGCCACGGCGCCTCGTATCCAGTCAAAGTCGGATGGGTCCGGCTTCAGTTCGTCACGGATCGCTGCGAATAGAGCCGACATCAGCGGGCGCTTCCAGATCCCTGACTGTGCGACGAACGTCTCCAGAACCTCGGGCAGGCAGCCTGATGACCGCGAGAAGGCCAGCGCGGCCATGTCCTGCGTGGTGTCCTTGCCGGCCTCGATGCCTGCCAGTAGCGAAGAGAAGTTGCTTTCCCCTTCGATGCGGGCTAGCCGCTCGATTGGGTCCGGGTTGGATGGCTCAAAGACTTCTTTCGCTATTGCGACCACCTGTTACTCTCCCCGCGTTTTCGATCAACCCAACTTGCCAGCCACGGCACGCCTTCCATTCCTGCCGCCTCGTCGTCGAGCCGCATCGCTATCGAAGGTCAGCATCGCCTGCCTCGTATTTCGTCCTGCCTCCAGATGGCGCTGGATGCATTCATGAGACAGGCACGGAACTACGGCCCGTATCTCACGGATCGTGGCCTCCGTATCTTCAAACGTCCAGAGCTTTGCGCGCGGCATTTACGCGGGCCTCGCTGGAACTTTGAACCGTGCCAGTTCGTGCGGGTTCATGCGGCTTGCTCCAGGTTGATGAAATGACCGCGCAGGCCGCACACGCGAAGCGTGGCTGAGTTCTCTCGACCATAAGCTATGAGACAGCTTGGACCGCCAGCGTTGAAAGCAGCAGCGCGGCCAGATGGATCGCAGAAGGTCAGGCGACCGAGCAGGAAAAGGATTGCGTGCGCCCGACTGAAAACCTGCTCCGAGAACATCGCCGTATCGGTGCGCGCGAATATCAGCGCTATACCGTTGCCGTGATCGGCAAGACGTTTCAGCCAAAGACCTGTCGCTGTGCCGTAGGGAGGATTAAGCCACACCCTGCCCCCCCAAATTTCAGTCAGGCCGTTGCGCGGCAGCTCGATGTGGTTGTCAGCGGTTGCCCACGGACGCGGCGATGGCGCGGCGCACGGATCAAGGTCGAATTTCCCGAGCGGATCCAGAACCCATTGCGGCGTCAGCCAGACGTCCGTCCGCGCCTTCGCACTGTGCGGGCCGGCGATGCTGCGGAAGTCTTGCTTCCGGCCGGGAGCCGTAAGGTCGAATGCGGGCGTCATGCGGCTTGGCCTGCAAAAATATCAACCTGACGATCGGCGTCGCTTGTGATCGATTCGCATTCCGGTGAATACCAGACGCATTCGCTATCAGTGGTTTTCCCGCCGCCATAGGTCAGGCGACCGCGCGACCATTCGACAACGGACCAGCCGGGCATGTCGTAATCGCCGGCATGGCCGCACAAGGCGATGCGCAAGTGTTCGTTCTCGCGCGCCCACTGCGCGACGGCATCGGCTACCGGCGTCGAAACGCCATACAGTTTCTCGTAAGCGCGATAGGGCGGATCAAGGAAGACGGCGGTGTCATCGCCGCCGAAATGATTGTTGAGGCAGCGCGACCAGTCGCCGTGAACGATGCGGACTCGCTCTAGCCGATCGGCTAGCTCATGCAGCCAGCGCCATGCAGTGCGCCCGCACGAGGTCAGCATGGTATCGGCGCCCGCGTTGCCGGCGTGCGGAATCTGCCCGATCGCCTGAACTCCCCTGCCCGCGTCGCTGGCGTGCGGAATCTTGCCAACAGCTTGAATGCCCATGCCCGCGGAGGTGGCGTCGGAATCTGCCCGATCGCCTGAACTCCCCTGCCCGCGTCGCTGGCGCTGCCAATCGCACCAGCCAGAGCCGATCCAGCAGCACTGGCCCCATAGCCACCAGCCAGCGACCTTCGCGTCTCCAGGCCAGTCTGGGTCTTGCAGTTCAGCCCCGACGCGCTCGCGCTGCTCCATCAGCCATACGTGCCGCGCGCCTAGATCAATGTGCGAGACGGGATAGTCGGCCCATTCGGCAACGGATGCCGCTTGATGCTTGACTGCGCGCCAGAAGTTAGCGATGAACCCGCTGCCGTCGCATATGACCTCCAGCGCGGCCGGGGTTGGCGCGGCAAGCAAGACGGCTGCCGATCCGCAGAACGGCTCGATATATTGCTTCGGCAAACCGAGCCGCAGCCATATCTCGGAAGCGACAGACCGCTTACCCCCGAAGTACGGGAATGGCGAAAGCAGGGTCACGCCGCAACCTCAACCGTCGCCGGCATAGCCCGATGATGCGGCCATCGCACGCAGCAGGCGATGCGACAGTCCGGCTTCTCCAGAATGCAGCGCGGCCACTTCGAGATCATCGGTTGCGGCGCATGCGGGTAGCGGCAGTTGCCTTCGGAGTAGTACTGGCAGTCGGGTTTGTTGGTGAGGCGGAAGGTCATGCGGCGACCTGCTCTGTTTCTTGCGCCCATAGTCCGATCAGAAGTGCATCGGCCCTGCCAGCATCTTTCTTGCGCGCCAGCAGCAGCGCGAGGTTTGGGAATCGTTCGATGGCGAGCAGTCTGGAATCATCCTTCTGACCGCCTTTCTTCTGCCCATGAAGGCCGTGGTGACGTTTCCAGCTTGCCGGGAATGCGTCGATGGTCTCGACACCGAGCGCGCCTAGAACGCCTTGCAGCGCGCCGTAGGATTGACCGAACTTAAAGCTGGTGGATGATCCCATGCGACGGCGGGGCTCGCCATTCTCACCGCCGGCAGATGGCATTGCGTTGACTTCCTCGACTACGGCGGTGAAGTGCGCGCCGGAATGCAGTTGCATTACGCCACGGATGCGTGCTGCCAGTTCTGGGCAATCGACCTGAAACCCAGATGTCTTGCGTGGCTTGCTCGGAATGTCGATGAACGAGACCGGCTCGCCGTCGGCAATCACTGCGATCGCGCCGGAGTTGCCTGGGTCACAGCCGAGTGTTACGCGGAAGGTCACGCGACCTCCAGCATTGCCGCTTTGTCGAACGGGAGCCGGAAGCCTGAGGCGTTGCGATGCCCGCCTCCGCCGTACTGCTTGGCGATTTCGGATACGTCCACGCCTTCGTCCGTGGACCGCAGACCGAATACGCGACCGCCCGGAGTGTCCCAGTAGCACCCTGCGAACGGTTCGCCTTTGGCGAGCTTGTGCGCGGCGTCGGATACTAGGGTGTACGGCAGATTGGCGACCGGGACGTTATGACCGCCGATCACCATGCGGCGCGTGACGACGCCGGTAAGTTCTTCCACGTCTTTGAAATGCTTGCGCTCGATCGCCTCGCCTTCCTTCGCTAGATCGTCGAGGTTCGCGCGCATCAGTTCGTCCCATACTTGGAAGTTGTACGGGTGGCTGAACACGTTGGCCTGAATCTCCCGCGTGCGCGCCAGTGCGAAGCGCCAAAGGTCACGGTCCTCGATGTGCAGCAACAGCGGCGGTCGCGGCGTATCGGGGAAGAAGTAATCCCATGTGATCGTCGCGCCGGATCGGTTCATATCGAACACGACTTCCGCGCCCGGCAAGTTGGCCAAGTCTTCGGCGGCTGTCTTGTGGTGATCGAGCACAACGACGCTGCGCGCCTTCGCGACGATTTCCTCCATGATCGGCCGCTTGTACGAGAAGTCCACGATGAACACTTTCTTGCCTTCGACGTCAGGCGGCGGTTCCTGATACACGCCGGCATGAAATTCAACTGCGTCGCCGAGCGCCTTGCGGAGCGCCCATGCGGCGCCGAAACCGTCGGCGCAATTTCCGTGATAGATGCAAATGCTCATGCGGCTCTCCGAGGAATGATTTTCGATGAGGAAAGGTTGCTGCCGCTGCGCTCGCGTTGCTTCGGCGGGCGCGCAGGTTGAACTGTTGCGCCTGACCTGAGGCGTTCCACCGCGCGGCGGGTCTCATTGATAGCGCGAAGCTCTGTCATCTTCGCTACGCGCCAGCGGGATTTGTCGCCGTGCCAGCCGTGCGGACCGCGATGGTCTTCATAGCAAAGCGGGACTGACAGGAACCACAATCCCTGTTGCGGTTCGTGCGCTTCGCTCGGGGCGCCAGCACTACAAACTATGCAATGCATGCTTTTGATCAGAGCAACATATGCGCGCTCGTCGGCATCCATTGGGGCTTTGTTCTTACTATGCACGGACGTCCTTCCATGTCACTCGCGATACTATTTTTTCCGCTGTGCTAAGCGGTATACCGAAACGATGGGACGCCTCTTTGGCTGTAAGCCTCTCGGACAGGATTGTCCTAACCGTAGCTTCCGTGTTCTTGGCGTTTGTACCGCGCTCTCCGCGCTGCGCCGTTCCGTGCGCAATCTTGTCGGCGTGATTCGCTTTGATTGAATCCCAACGAAGATTGGCCAGCCTGCAATCCGCACGAACGCCGTTGCTGTGACATGCCTGCTTTCCTTCAGGCCGCTGCCCAACGAACGCTTCGAGCACCAGTTTGTGCAGGAAGTTTTGCTTCCGGCGCCCATCTGGCGAAGTCAGGTTTACGACAAGATACTTCCGGCTTCCCATGATCGGTTTTACAGCGCCGCCGCCGTAGGATCGTTCTCCGAAGTTAGTCCTCCTCATGCGAGGAATGGACCTGACATTTCCTTGGTCACTAATTTCATAGAGTCCTTCCCAGCCCAGTACTGCTTTCCAGCATTCGATGCTCACGAGTGCCCCTCTTCGACGCTGGCGATGATCTCGGAAAGCTCACCAGGCGGAACGCCGTGGAAGTGATCGCGAATATACTGGCATACCTCAAGGACCAGCTTGCTGAAGCGTTCCTCGGGCATCGAATCGAAAGCGATCGACTCGGGCACCTTGATCGTGATCGTCTTGAACTCACCGAGCACTGCTTCGAGGATCTTCCGCGCACCGGCGCCGATGGATGCATCAGCGGCAGCCAGGACGGCATCCACGAGCGGCGATGCGTCGATCGTGGATTCCTCGCAGCAGATACCGGCGTCGCCCTGAACCTTCTTCAAGGCGTCGTGCGCGTCTTTGCCCTCGAAGCCCTCAACGTTATCGACGATCAGCGCGCCGAGCGCGTGCGCCAGTCCGTTGAACTTTGGATTTCTGGGCCGCTCGATTCGACCGCGCACCGTCTGCCCGACCTTGTAACCGCGATCGCGCATCGCGCGCGTATCCCATTGCGTCAATGGAGCGAGCACGCTGACCTGCTCCGGCAGTACCTCGCCTGTTTTGTGATCTACCAGGAGCGCGCGGCGCGCTTGGAAGTACAGCGGCTTTTGCGGCTTCGCTGCTTTGCGCGGCTTTGCATCGGCAGACTTCATGCCACTCGCCTCCGCGCCTTGTATTCCAGTTGCGACTCATTCCTGCAAGTTCTGCAAGTCGGCCGTCCGGCCTTGTTGATGTAGGTGTTTTCCGGCGTGCGCTCATGCCCGTTCAGGCAGTGCGTCTTGTTGCCTTTTCTCCACCGATAAGGCACTGCGCGAATCAGATTCTCTCGTGGCGTCACGGCGTCGAGGTGCGCGGGATTCACGCACGATTGGTTCCGACAGAGATGATCGATGTGGTTGCCTTCCGGTATCGGACCTTTGAAATACTCATATGACCAGCGGTGAGCGAGCCCCATGTTGTCGTCCCCGCCGAACGAGAATCGGCCATAGCCGGATGGCAACTTGGACGCCGTCCAGTTCCAGCAACCGGTCAGCGGGTCGACTTCGCACTTGGCTTGGAAGCGCTGCAAATCCGACGGGCGCCGGCACTCCAGGTAGATCGGCTTGCTCGAGCGCTTGGGGCGCTTGGTGCTCACCGCACCCATCACGCAGCAACCTGACACAAGTCAGATGCCAGCGCCGACAGGTAGCGCCTGCGAGCGGCTTGCACGGTTGCAAGGTCGGTCCATTTGTCCTTGTCGAGACCGAATTGAGGGCCGAACCTCTGTGCCGTCCGCGCGTGTTCTATGAAATTGCGCGCTGATTCCACGCGTCGAGTGCGCAAGACTTTGCGCAGATGACTTAGACGCGCGGCGCCTAGGCCGCGGACGATGGG
>Ga0134128_10011368_pt1 | contig 10648 bp, 5 predicted proteins | sample KB31754_FD_96462 | JGI IMG/M metagenome (GOLD analysis project Ga0134128, IMG submission 96462) | Terrestrial soil microbial communities with excess Nitrogen fertilizer from Kellogg Biological Station, Michigan, USA - KB3-175-4 | ecosystem: Environmental > Terrestrial > Soil > Unclassified ...
CCACGGCACTTCACCGCCGGCTGTACGAGCCCGCGCCGCCCGCGCGCAATGAACGCCAGCGGCTTCACGACCATCCCCTCCCCGCCCCGATCCGTCAACCCCTCCCACCACTCGATCCCCTCCGCCTCGCTCGCCGGGTCCGTCACATCCACCACCCGGCACTCCGTCGCCACGAGCACCCCACCATCCGCTCGGCACACCTCCGCCAGCGTGTTCATGTGCCACAGATGGTCCCTGTCCGTGTGCACCGCGCTCTCCGTCGCCAATACATGGAACGGCGCGAGCTTGAGATCGCTCACCGCATTCACCGGCCACGAGTAGCGCCGGTACGCCTGCTCGTACCGCCTGGCCAGCAACGCGCGCTCCGTGTAGTTCGGGAGCAGATCACCGACCAGGACCCCTCGACGAGCGGCGGCTTCCAGTGCCGACACCGCCTCCGGTAAGGCCGAGCGCGCAGCCGCTCCGACGGTCGCGTACTGCTGCCGGATGAGTTCCTGCGCCTTCGCCGACCATGGCATCAACTCGCAGTCGAGACACACCCAGTCAGTCCCGAGCGTGTCCCAGAACCCCGAACGATCGAGCGCCTCGTGCACGATGCCGAGCAGCTCCTGCTCGAGCGCGCCGTCATCGAAGAAGCGTCTGCCAGTCCGCGTGAAGATGACCCCGATCCCCTCGCTTGCCACCCCGAAGCGCCGGCGTGCCACATCGTCGTCGCGGCACACGATCACCACCGCGCGCGAGCCCATGTGCTTCTCCTCGCACACGACCTTCGGCACGCCCGCGTTCCGGTAGTACGCGAACGCCTCCTTCGGATGCTCGAGCAGCCCGGGTTCGCTCGTCGTCTCCGAGGGTGACATGGTTGGCGGCAGGTAGATGAGCCACTTGGGATTCGCCGCGAAGCGACTCATCACCTCCAGCGCCGCGATGCCGTTCTCCTCACGGATCGTGACGTTGTGATGCAGTGCCGTGCTCACGATGCGCTTCCCTGTCACATCCGCCAGGTCGAGCACATCGTCGAGCTGCTGCTGCGAGGTGAGCACGGGATTCGCCGGACGCTCCGCCAGGAACGGCCGCGCGGGCTCCGCGTACGTCGCGTGCGCCGCCACCGAGACGAGATCCCGCTCCGGATAACGGAGCGCCGTGAGCCGGCCGCCGAAGACGCATCCGGTGTCGATGTTGATCGTCCGGTTGAGCCACTCGGGCTCCGGTACGGGCGTGTGGCCGTAGACCACCATCGCCGGTCCGCGATACTCGGCCGCCCAGTTGTAGCGGACCGGCAGCCCGAAGTCGTCGGTCTCCCCCGTGGTCTCTCCATACAGGGCGAAGTCGCGCACCTTTCCCGAGCCGCGTCCCTGCATCGACTCCTTCATCCCGGCGTGCGCGACGACGAGCTTGCCATCGTCCAGCACGTAATGGCTCACGAGCGAGTCGATGAATTCGGCCACGCGCGCGCGAAACTCCGGCGCCTCCGCCTCGAGTTGCGCGAGCGAGTCCTGCAGCCCGTGCGTGATCTGCACGTCGCGCCCGCGGAGCTTCCGCAGAAGCTTCACATCGTGATTCCCGGGTACGGCGAGCGCTGTCTCCGCCTCGACCATGCCCATCACGATGCGCAGCACGTCCGGGATGCGGGGGCCGCGATCCACGAGATCGCCGACGAAGATTGCCTTGCGACCAGCCGGGTGGCGCCAGACACTCGCTTCATCGCGCGCGTACCCGAGCGTCGCGAGCAATTCCTCCAGCTCGTCGCCGCAGCCGTGCACGTCGCCGATGATGTCGAATGGTCCATGTTCCGCCTTGCGGTTGTTCCACAGCGGCTGGCGCTCGATCGTGACCTGGTCGACGTCGGCCACCGAGCGCAGGACGTGCACGTGCCGGAAGCCCTCCCGCGCCAGATTCCGCAGTGAGCGATGCATCTGGCTGCGCTGTTGCCGGAGGACGTGTGCCCCGAAGGCGCGGTCGGGCCGCTCCCGGTTCCGCGCTTCACATACGCGCTCGGGGATGTCGAAGACGACGGCGACCGGCAGCACGTGATACCGGCGCGCAAGCTCGACGAGCGGCTTCCGGGCCTCGGGCTGCACGTTCGTCGCATCCACGACGGTGAGCAGCCCGTGCTCGAGCCGCTTGGCGGCGATGACGTGCAGCACCTCGAAGGCCGGCGTGGATGCCGACTGCGCGTTCTCGTCGTTCGAGACCAAGCCACGGCAGTAGTCGGATGAGAGCGTCTCGAAGGGCCCGAAGTGGGTGCGGGCGAACGTCGACTTCCCGCTGCCGGATGGACCGACGAGGACTACGAGTGAGAGCTCCGGAATCGTGAGCTTCCGATCGGAACGACCGGCCGTCGGACCCATCGTCAGCTGCTCAGCCATTCGTGTCCTTCCTCGAGAAGATCCCCATCTGCGTCGGCGAGCCGACTTCCGGCGCCACCGGCCCCACCGGCGTGAACCGCACCGCGTAGCCAAAGCGATCTGCGATCGCCCCCGCCCACTCCTCGAACTGCGCCCGCGTCCACTCGAAGCGGTGGTCCTTGTGCCGGAACTTTCCCGCCGGAAGACTCGGCCACTGTGTGTTGTACTCGGCGTTCGGTGTGGTAATGACCACCGTCCCGGGTCGCGCGAACTCGAACACCACGCGCTCGAACGCGGCGAGCCGCGGCGGATCGAGATGCTCGATCACTTCCACGACGGCCGCCGCATCGAAACCAGTGATGCGCGAGTCGCGGTACATGAGCGAACCGTGAATCAGCTGAATGCGTGCGCGCTGCATCGGTGGCAGCCGATCGAGGCGGAGCCGTGTGCTCGCGATCTCCAGCGACCGGTACGACACGTCCATGCCGACGATCTCCGCGAACTGCCTGTCGCCAAGCAGGAGCGCGGTCAGCCGCCCTTCCCCGCACCCGAGATCCACGACGCGTCGTGCACCGCTCCCGCGAAGTGCAGCAAGCACCGTGGCGAGGCGCTGCTCGTTCAGGCTGAGCGGCTTCTCGATTGTCGTCTCCTCCGCATCGTGCCGCTCCTCGGACTCGTCGGCATTCGGCTCCTCCTCCGCAACCAATTGTCCGATGGCCTCGTCAACGAGGCTGCGCTGATGCCGCAAATAGCGGCTGGTGATCATCTCCCGCTCCGGGTGCGAGGACAGCCACCCCTCGCCGTGGTGCAGGAGCTTCTCGACTTCGTCCGTGCCCACGTAGTAGTGCTTCTCATTGTCGAGCACGGGTATCAGCACATAGAGATGCGTGAGCAACTCGTTCAGCCGCGTGGTGGCGGTGAGCTCCACGGTGAAGTAGCGGCTCGGCCCCCATTCCGGGTTGTTCTCGTCCAACGGATGCTCCGTGGCCGTGACCGCGTAGCCGAGCGGTTCGAACAGACGGCGCAGCACCTCTTCGCCGCCGCGACACGGCAGCACGGCGATCCGCGCCGAGAGTGGAATGGGCGTGGCTGCCAAATCCGGTCGCTCCTTGCTGCGACCGGCCATCGCCGTGCCGAATACCTCCGCAATCGCCACGCTCAGAAACGAACTGGCGACGTACGGGCGGTCGTTCACGTACTGCTGGAGCGCGCCACCTTCTCCGCGTGGGCCGCGCCGGCCACGGACGAGTCCCACCGGATCCACATCGAGCAGGAGTGCCGCCGTGCACGCCTCGGCCGACGCCTCGGGATAGAAGACGTGCGTCCGCCCGAAGGACTGCTCGAACGACTGTGCGCGGGCGGGGTTCTTGTGCAGCAGGTAGCCGAGATCGGTGGCGGGCGTGTGTGTCGTCCGGATCGTGAGCAGCATGAATCGTCAACAAGAGGGAGTTCCGGTGCCCGGGCCATGCCATGTACGTCGCACACAGCGCCGGACGCCGCCAGTGGTGGATCGAGCGGCGCGCCGCTGCCGCTCAATCCTTGTACGGGTCGAACTCGTTCGCCCCCGCCATCACGACGATGAGCGGACGCAGCGTGTGCAACACCTCAATCGTCCCTTCCTGCGCGGCGAGCACTTCCGGCAGCCGCCGGTAGACGTGCGGGCTTTCGTCCAGCCCGCCGCCGCGCAGCACCACGCCCTTCTCCGTCACCCACTCGCGCATCATCTCCGGCGTGATGCGCCCCGGCGTGATCACTTCTCCGGTGCGGCGCTTCCGCTTCCCTGCCGCGGCGGTGCGTGACATGATGCGTCCCGCGCCGTGCACTGTCGAGTACAGCGAGTCGCGCTGCGCGGCAGCAACCTCCGGCGTCTCATCCTCCGGCACCACTGCCCCGCGCACGATCACCGCGTCGTCGCCCATCGAGCCGCCGATGAACCCCAACTGACCCGGGAACGCCGGTGTCGCGCCCTTGCGAACCACGACCACCTCCTCTCCCTCGTGCGTCTCCTTCCACGCGAAGTTGTGATGGTTGTGCACGAGCTCCAGCTCCCTCGCACCGAGGATCGACACGACCTTGCGCGCCACCCACTCGCGCCCCGCGTACGCGTAGCGCCCGGCCAGCGACATGAGGTGCCAGTAGTCGTGGCCGATGGGCTGCGCGAGGTCGAGCAGCACTTCGCGCTCGGGCACCCGCTCGCCCCATGGCTTTCCCTGCCCCAGCGCCAGGAATGCCGACGCCACCGTGTGCCCGAAGCCTCGGCTCCCGAAGTGCACACCCACCCAGAGCGCGCCCGTCTCATCGACGAATACGTCCACGTAGTGGTTGCCGCTTCCCACGGTGCCGAGCTGCTGCCGTGCCTTCACCTGCAACGCCTGCCGGTGCCTGGGCGGCACGGCACCCCACGCCGGATCCTCGAACAGCGGATGATCCACCGGCGCGTCGTCCGCGGTGTTCCTGCGACCGATGCCGAAGCTCACCGCGGCCGCGATGTCGTCCGCAACCGTCGTGAGCCGTTCACGCACACGCGCGTCGCTGTCGCCGAGTGCGTCGAGCGTCACGTCCGTTCGAATGGCCGCATTGCCACACGCGATATCGAACCCAACGCCCACCACCGAGACCTGGTCGCGATACGCCGCGACACCGCCAATCGGCATCACGTAGCCCACGTGGCCGTCGGCCATGAGTGCCGCGTTCACCGCGCGCGAGCGTACGTCCTGGAACTGGATGATGGTTTGTTCGTCGTGCGTGCCGAAGATCTTCATGCTGACCTCAATGGCGTGTTGATGCGCCTGGTAGCAACCGTCGTGACAGGTGATGGTAGGGGAAATCCTGCGGTCAGTCGTCATCCTCTCCGGGACGACGGTCTGCCTTGTCCTCTTGTCGCCGGGCGCGGAAGAACGCGCGCCGCGCGGACCGCTGCTCCATCGTGCATTCGGAAATGCGGTAGATGTGCGCCGCGATCACCCGATGCACCGCTCCTGCCAGATCGCGGAATGCGACCCAGCGGGGAGGCGGGAGTTGCGCGAGCCGCCGCTCAATCTCCATCGCGGTCTCACGAGAGACTGCAAAGTAGTCGTAGGGCGTTTCGATCTCGAAGAAATCGTCCTGGTTCTCCGGCTCTCGAGGATCCTCGAAGTAATCCTTGAGCCTGTTGATCATGGTGTCGGTGTGTGTAGAGTGGTGGGGCTGCACGATGCAGCCCCATGTCCTGCAGTGCGCGACCGCCGGCGGAGGCGGCGCGGCAACCCGCTCCGCGCACACCTAGCCGGCGAAATCGCTCACGACCTGCGGCGTGGCCGTGTCAAACCCGACCACGTCCAGCATCCCGGCGTCGTCCGGGTCCGCAACGGTGAACCCGTTCGATGCCATCGCGACGACCACCAGCTTCGCCGCGATCCCCATGCGCTCCCGGTACTCGCGGAGCGCCTGCGCCGGGTGGATGTTCCCCGCCCACGTCTCGTTGTCCGTGTAGACCACGAAGACATCCACCGCCCAGCGGTGCTTCAGCGCTTCCACCATCGGCAGGGCGCAATCCGTACCGCCGAACTCCAGCGCGCTCGTCGCCCGCAGCACGTCATCCAGCCGCTGCCGCGGCGAGATCGCAAGCGGCGTGAGCCCCGTATCGAACCGGGAGCCGTGCGTTGCCGACCACATCGACGGGTAGTTGCCCCGCGTGAATGCCACGAACTGGTGGTTCGGCTCCGTCGCGGCCGTCACGAGCGCCATTGCCGCAGACGCTTCGCGACACGACACGTACGGCAGTCCGTGCACGCTCGACACCATCGAGCCCGACACGTCGAGGGCGAGCATGATGCGCTTGCCCGTCGGTCGCGCGTTCTCGAACGCCAGGTAGAAGGCGCCGTCCAGCGCGTCCACCACCTGCGACACGGGGGTCCACTTCCCCTGACCCTTCATGCCGTGCCCCTGCGCGTACGTCTTCATTGCCGCGAGCAATGCCACCGGGTGCACGCGTGAGCGGCGAATGGCATCACGATCGCCCAAGCGGGCGACGACCGTGCGTGCGACATCGCTCGCCGGCACGAGCAGACCCACCTTGCTCATCACACCCAGGTTCCGGACGAGCGCCGTGTGCGGCATGCCGTCCAGCAGCGCCTCCCAGACCACCGCATGCGTGAGCAGCTCGGTGGGGACCATCTCGCGCGTGAGCCTGTAGATCCGGATCACGCTGGCCGCCTCCGAGGGCGTCATGCTGCGGATCGCGTGTACGGCCTCGATCCGCTCGACCACATCCAGATCCGACACGCCCTTCCGCTCGAGCACACCTTCCCAGCCCTTGGCGACGAAGCGAAAGAGCAGGTCGTGCCCGACCGAAGGCGCCTTCGGGTGCGCGAGCCGCAACGCATCGCGGTGCGACCAGCCATCGCGCGCCTGATACTTGAGCAACTGGTACGCGAGATCGGCTGGCGTCCTTGTCGTGTACCAGCGGCTGACGGCGCTGCGCACACCGCGTCCCCAACCGCGGAACGCCGTCACGTACTGCAGCCAGTGAAAGAGGTGTGTTCCGGTGCGCGCGACCGCGGGCAGCGCGGCGAGCGCCGCGCGACGCGTCGCATCGTCGCCCATGCCCGCCGCCATCGCCAGCACGAACAACGCCGGGTCGTTCCGCGGCGCGCGTCCCGCCTGACTGATCTCGACCACACGCCGGACGACACGTACACCGTCTGCGATGACGCACTCGAGCGCGGCGGTCGCGTTCTCGCGCGTCAGGTGCCGCTCGCCGATGTAGTACGTGCCACTCTCGCTGCCGAGGATGAGGAACCGGTCGAGACGAGCCCACGTGTCGAGGCCCCATGTGAAGGCGCCCGCCGAGTTGGGCACCTGCGTGGTGCCGGGGATCGGCTCGGCCTGCGGCGTGATGAGACGCCGGAGGCGAGTCGCGAAGTACTGCGTGAAGTCGATCATTGCTCGCCCTCCTGTGGTCGAGTGGTGAATTGAGAATGCGCGGATGAGATGATGCGGCCGGGTCCCCTAACGACAGGGGTATCTCGATTGAGAGTGTCGATAACCCGGCAGCGGCGACCCGCGCGTGCAAAGAAGGCTGTGACATGGACGAGCCAGGGACTCGAACCCCTTGGCTTACGCCTGACCGGATAACCCTCGACCGTCGGCCCACATCGATCGCGCGATGCAGACGAGAGATGGCGAGGGCGCACTCGCGCCATGCCACAGCGGAACAACGAAGCGGAACAACGACATGGAAGACCGGGACGGCGGGAATTTCCGCGACGAAAGTGACGTCGGACCTTCGTCACGGCGCGACCCGGCGGCGCGCGCCCAACTCCCATACGCGCCGATCTGCAACCAGTCGAACCACGCGGATGAAATTTCCAATTCGGCCCCTGGCGACCCGTGTTGCAAGCCAGGGTGTGCGTGTCGGATAACCGAATCGGGGCGACCGAGTGGAACGAGAAAAGAGGCGAATGAAGCGGCTCATGGACCCGACAGGACTCGAACCTGCGACCTCCCGATTACTATCGATAAGCCTCGGCCGTCGGCCCGATACGCGGACAAATGCGTGGCGAGGCGTGGCGCTCTGCCAACTGAGCTACAGGCCCATGAGCATGGTGCATTAACGGGACGGGTCTCGAACCCGCGACCCGCTGGTTCGTGACCAGCTACTTTCATCCCTGGCCCCGATGTGATCCGCCGCCGGCGCGACGAACACTCGACCCGTACCGAACAGTGGGAGTCGCGTGTCCTTCTGTTCGAGCGCCTCGCCCCGTCGGCCGGTGACGGACCACGTCCTGCAACTGCGTTTCCCCAGACCATCACTTGTCAAACAGCGGTCGACGCTGAGCGCGTCGTGTACGAGCTGCATCGGAGCGCCGAAACAAAGAGCCCCGCCTGGCACTCGGCACAGGCGGGGCATGAGGTATCGCTCCCGAATCCGGGGACATCGCACGCACGTTACTGCGTGCACCCTCCAGTCCCGGTTCCTGCACCGATGATTTGTCGCGCCTGGAACGACCTGTTGCCTGCCTCGCTGCGAAGTGCGTGCGCTGTAATGCCGCAATACTTCCGCGAATCGCCGACTGACAGCGGAGCACTTCGATCCACGTCGAGCCGGAGCTCGATCGAGCTCCACAGGCACACGTCTTCCCCGAAGCTGTTCAGCTGAACAGCCTGCGCCCCGACTAACTGGCCAGAGCCAGTATGCCGGAAGCCAGCGATCGGAGAAGTCGTGAATGCCATCATGAGATCGTGTGTGCTCCGAATGAACGTCTCTCGTCCGAGTGGGAGCTGAGCAACGCGCCAGCCCCCACACGTATGCCGCACAAACAAGAATCGCGCCGCCGATGATCGCTTCAATGCGCCCAGCGCATTGAAGGTCGTCGTCCTTCACGCGCAGCGCGCGAGGAAGAATCGACTGATGAACATCGGGACGCGACTCCCAAGGCGGCCAGTTTACAATTGACCTGCAGATGTGTCAAGGGGGTGCATCAATCCTGGACACCGATACGAGTGATTGCGTACCAGGTGTCGGTGGAACGTGGTCACATTTCGAGCGGCGCGGCATCCGGTCGTCGGAGGCGACTGCCGAACAGTCGCCCACGCCAGCCTGCCACAATGATGACCAATGATGCCGCGAGCCAGGCGATGAGGATCACCTGTTCGCGGAGATGGTCAGGGGACGTGCAGCGACGCGCATCGACGCAATCGCTCGACACGAACGCGGTGCTCGCGACGCCGAGCGCGATGAACGCCGCGAATAGATACAGGCCGATGACGAGCAGCCGCCGTCCCGCACTCGGCAACTGGCCCGGAGGAAGGGCTACACGCTCCAGGTGAAAATCGGTCGCCTTCATGTCGCCGAGATCCAGCACGCGCACAGTGGTTCGCGTCAGAGCGTCATGGACCGCCTGGTGCCGGCGCGTCAGAGCCACCGTGATGAACGATGGCAGCCCGAGAATGCACTTGAGCAGATAGCGACCGAAGGCTTGCACGAGCGTCGGGTTCCGGCCCGTCGCATCGGCAACAACGCGTACCCGCGCCGCCGCATGCCCGATCGTCGCACCGCGGCGCCAGACAAAGATGGGTTCGTAGAACACGAGGAGGACAACAATCAGCACCAGCTCCACGCGGCCGATTCCAGGCAGGTCACCCCACGCGCTGTCAGCGATCACCAGCACCACCAGGCCGACGGCAATGACCGCAGTGTCGATAAGCAGTGCGCGAACGCGACGATTGAATGTCGCGTAGGCGACTGTGGTTGCATCGAGATCGCGCATCGTGTGGTCATTCGCGGTCGCCTCATGGGACGGAGAAGGGCCGTTGTCACTGCGGTCCGCGTTGGTCCGATACTCGTTCACGTTCTGGATGAACTCAGCTCGCTCCGCTTCGCTTCCAAATGCCCTCTGTGGAATAGCGAAGCCATTCAGATTGGTGCCGAGAATGAACACGTGCTCCGGCGTGACATCGACGGCGGCCACTCTGCTCCACGGAATGCTGGCAAGCAGATGGCCAATGGTCGTTGTGATCCCCTCGTGGCCAATCTCGAGAACCCGACGGTCTCGCTTCGTGCGCCAGCGCGCGATGAGGAGCACGAGCACGGGAGACAGAAGCGCGAACGCGAGCGCGGCACCGAGCTCGAACACGGTCGGCGTCCGATGACCCAGCAGCGGGGGAGCGAGAAAAATGAATACCGGGATAAGTGCGAAGAGCGCCATCCGGCGTCGGAAATAGCCGGACCGGCGCCAGCAGTGCGTGTAGAACGCACCAACGTCCTCAGGGTGAGCAACGTACTCGATTCGCATTGGGAGGCTCGCGGGAGTCGAGCGGAGTACAGCAGGATGGCGTCGCGGACCGGCACCAGCGTGAGCACCCGGCAGACGTGCCAATATGCAGATAAGCAACCGGGCCGGCACAGGGGCAGCCCATGGGGCAGCCCCAGGGGCTGCCCCTGTGTAGGGCCAATGCAACATAGGGGCAGCCCCATGGGCTGCCCCTATGTTGCCCCTGCCTGAAGCCGTTACGCCCGCACCAGCTTCCGGTACCTGATACGGTGCGGCCGATCCGCGTCCGCGCCCTTCCGCTTCCGGAAGTCCTCGGCGTAGTCGCGATACGAACCCTCGTGCCACACCACCTCGCTGTCCCCTTCGAACGCCAGCATGTGCGTGGCCACGCGATCCAGGAACCAGCGATCGTGCGTGATCACCACCGCGCACCCGGCGAATCCCACCAGCGCCTCCTCCAGCGCGCGCAGCGTATCCACGTCGAGGTCGTTGGTGGGTTCATCCAGCAGCAGCAGATTCCCTCCGCTCCGGATCAGCTTGGCCAGGTGC
>Ga0134128_10011370_pt1 | contig 10647 bp, 13 predicted proteins | sample KB31754_FD_96462 | JGI IMG/M metagenome (GOLD analysis project Ga0134128, IMG submission 96462) | Terrestrial soil microbial communities with excess Nitrogen fertilizer from Kellogg Biological Station, Michigan, USA - KB3-175-4 | ecosystem: Environmental > Terrestrial > Soil > Unclassified ...
AGGCAGGGCGTGCCCTGTTCCGGACGATCTTTTTCCACGATGCGGCGAGCGACGACTGCAAGAATCTCGGCAAATGGCTGATCGCGGAAGCGAACAAGCCGGGGCCTGGCTTCACGATACAGATTCTGGGTGAAGGCTTTCCGATTCCCTGGGCCACGCTCTATCTCGATCCCAACACCGTGTGGGACGAGAACGCGCTCAACGGGGAAAGCTTCCTCGGCATGAAGCACGTGATCGAGCAGATGCCGATAGGCGGGTTTGGCACCGACACCAGTATTGTTTGCGTGCCCCCGGGCCTTGCCGTCTCGCTGAATCTCAATCAGGACATCGATCCGATGACGAAGACCGACGTCGTCGCGCAGCAATCGCAGTATTGGCAGGGCCGGGCGGCGGGCAACCCGGTGCTGGCCTTGCGGACCAGCACCACCACGGCGCAACTCGTGCAAGCCCTGCGCAGTCCGGACACGGCCGATCAGATCATCTATTTCTATTGCCACGCGCAGTCCGTCGGCCTGGTCGGCGGCGGGCCCGACGCGTCCACCCTCACGATGGGCCAGAACGACGTCATCACCCTTGGAGACCTCAAGGACAGCGTACCGACGGACATCGTTCTGCGTGGGGCACCCCTCGTATTCCTCAACGCCTGCGAATCCGCGGAGCTGTCGCCCAGTTTCTACAGCGGGTTCGTGCCTTACTTCATGAGCAAGGGCGCGCGCGGTGTTATTGGTACCGAATGCAAGACGCCCGTGCTGTTCGGGGCCGCGTGGGCGAAGTCGTTCTTCGACGAGTTCCTGCAGGGCGCACCGCTGGGCGAACTCGTTTTGATGAAGCGCCGCGATTTCTTCCTTTACCACAACAACCTTCTCGGCTTGCTCTACGGGGTCTACTGCAACATCGACACGCAACTCATGAGCAAGGCGGCCTGATTCGCCCACGCGCCGAACCTTTACCAGGAGCCAATCATGCCCATTGCCGTTCCCGATACCGACTTGCAGTACCACCTGATAAGCTTCGACAAGAACGGGGCCGAACGCCAGGCCGGTGACGAACTCACCAGCGCCATGCTCGCGCGAACACTCGCCGTGCCGGACTCGAAGGTCACCGATATATTCTTCGTTTCGCACGGCTGGAAGGGCGATGTACCCGCAGCCATCGAGCAGTGCAATCAATGGATCGGCGCGATGGCGCAGGTAGAGGCCGATCGCAGGGCGGTACGCGAGAAGGTCCCTGGCTTCACGCCGCTGATCGTGGGCATCCACTGGCCCAGCCAGCCTTGGGGCGACGAGGATCTGCCGGCCGAGCCGGGCGGCCTGCTTTTGGGGGAAGATGAACCGGATTCGAGCCCGGAGCGTCTTGTCGATTTTTACGCCGATGCCATCGCGTCGTCGCCCGCGGCGCGAGAAGCGATTTCGACCATCGTGGCGGCTGCCGGCGAAGATCACGGGCAAACCGAGCTGGATCAGCACGTCGCCGATGCTTACCGAGTGCTCCTGCGCGAAGCCGATCTGTGGTCCGACGATGATCTGCCTGCTTCAGGGGCGGAGCAGGGCAAAGGCTGGGATCCCAATGAGGTGTTCCGCCGCGAGCGCAAGGGTGCGGCGGGGTCCGGCGTTCTGGGCGGCGGCGGTGGCGGCATAGGCGACGCCATTTTGTCTCCGCTAAGGCAACTGTCGTTCTGGTCGATGAAGAAGCGCGCCCGCGTGGTGGGGGAAAGCGGCGTCGCCCAGCTTGTCGCGACGCTCAAATCCGCCAGCGCGAGGCCAGTGCGCATCCATCTGATAGGGCACAGCTTCGGGTGCATCGTGGTTTCCGCCGCCACGATGAAGGCGACGGAGAAAACCGACAAGCCCGTCGACACCTTGATACTGATTCAGGGTGCCTTGTCGCTTTGGTCCTACGCTCCGCGGGTGGAGAACAAGAACGGGCCCGGCTACTTCAGCAAAATCCCCGCGGCCTCGCTCGTGCGCGGCGCGATCGTCACCACCCTGTCCGAACACGACAAGGCCGTGGGGAACCTCTATCCGATGGCGGTTCGTCTCGCCAAGCAGTACACCTTGGCGAACCTTCCGCTCTACGGTGGCGTAGGTACCTACGGCCTCTGCGGCTTGGAGCAGGTAGGCCCGGACATTCTGATCGGGAAGGCCGATACCGCGTATGGCTTTGAGCCAGGCAGCATATACAACATTGATGCCACTCGGGTTATCGCCAACGGCGGTGGGCTTTCAGGAGCTCATAGCGATATCGCGCACCCAGAAGTCGCGCACGTCGCTTGGCAGGCCATAGCCTGCTCAATGTAGGAAGGAATGCGGAGGGACAGGAATGGTGTCGGGTTTGCTGCCCTGCCAACGTCTGGTTCTGGCCGGGTGCAGGTTCTGGTCTCCGTGAATCCATTGGGATATTGCCGACGGTCAAGGTGACGAAATCAATGTCAGCTATGGAGCACGCGAATGACTAGCTGTGTGACTGTCGGTCAAATCATGCCGTGGCTTCGACGATCTGATGGTCCGGTCATGCCCTGACTTTGACGGTAATCATTTATCGGTGACAGGCGGCTTGGCGCCGCGCCACGGACGCTTGAGCGAGAAGTGCTGACCGAGTTTTTGAGGTCGTGCGGAACCCTACAGGATGAGTTCTTTGCCAATGGCCGACAGAATCCAGGCTCCATCATCACGTTTTTCACGAGCGGCCCTCAAGGGCAAAGCCGGTCTTGCTGAAGTCAAAGCGATAGGCGCCCAAGGGAGTCCCGCAAGGGGCGCCCACTGAGCGGACGCGACATCCTGCCCTGGGGAGAGACCGAGAAGCCATCGAGCGCTTTCGCCCCAATATTCGCTTCATCCATGAGGCTATATCGACCTTGCGGGAGTATCGTCCATAGGGCTTCAACGTACAACAATCCTTGCGCATTGTTCATGCATTTGTTCTCGACGGTTGACCAATATTGATTGGCTCTATCGCCCCGCACTGAGGGCACGGTGCCCACGTCCGCTTGATCGCTTCGCGACTGCCACCATGCGATCATTAAATTGAGCACTTGGGGGTTCCGCCGCCATCAAATCATCTTGATGGACTTCTATATTTATAGAGATGCGTTTGCATGTTGCAAACCCCACCTCAAGGAGATATCAATGACCTTTTCTGCCCAACCCAATTCCACTTCACTGCGCACTCTGATCGCAGAGCGCCAAGCAGCGCTGAACATCACTGACGAAGCTCTCGCGAAGGAGCTGGGATTCGACCGCAGCGCAGGTCTGACCATGATCAAACAAGGTGCGATGAGGATGCCCACAAGCAAGATCGCGACGCTTGCAAAGTCGCTCGCCCTGGATCCGGCGCAGGTTCTACGGCTTGCGCTGTCTGAAACCGCGCCCGAGGTGTTGGCTGCCGTTGACGCGCTGTTAATCCCTCCCGCCTTGACTGCCAACGAACTCAAACTGCTGGAGGCATACAGATGTCTGAGCAAAGGGCAGGACGTAACGCCGATCATCATGGACGGGAGCAACATCGTCGCCTTGATCGCCACCTGACATGGCCTCGTCATGAAACCTATGTGCATCAGCAAGGGCCTGATAGCGAGCATGCCACCATGACGTCCGGCAGGCCCTCATGGACGCCGACGAGTCGATTTACTACGCCAGAGCCTCGATTCGCATGGACGGTGTGCGCGGAAGCAGCCGGTCGGGTTTTGTGCGATATGACTGGTGCTGGATTTCTACTTGGAGCGCCCGATGAGGATGGACTGCCGAAAGTCGTCAGAACCGCCCAGGTGCTGCGTTTGATGAATTCTGGTGCTCTCCCCGCCCACGGGCTGTGTTGAAGCGCTGGGCGGGGTTTAGAGCTGTTCTGAGGGGTGGGCGAGTTCAAGGTCAACCGTGAATCTGAAGGTTGTATCAGAGCGGAGCTCGAAATGCAGATTTTCTAGGCCGACGTGATGGCCTGCGAGACGATGATTTGGAGGCCGAAAATGCAGCAAACGGTAGAGGCTCCGGCACGCCACGACGCCGAACGTAGGAGGGCACGGTTCGCATCAAATGCGGAAAGGGTGAACTAGTTCAGGCAGGCTATCAAAGACGGGTTGCTGGATATTCACTGGCACTCTGCTTGCGCTTTGATGGGGACCGAATGGCAAGGGAGAGATTGCCTCGTGAAGGGGAAGTGAAGGAGCGGTTCTGGAGAAAACCGAGCGCGCCGCAGATGCTGCGTCGGAAGCCGTGAAACCTTATGTGTAAGGATTCACCGGAAACTGCTCCCAGTTAAAACACGCAGTACCTTCGCGTGACGGTCCGTAGTCTAGGAGATCGACTTCTGTGAACTCACGTGCTGACCTGGGCTGTCGTATCCGGATGAAGAGGTAGGAGTCGAACGTCACGCCCGCTGTGACGTCCGGTCGAATGATTGAATCTTCATCTGGAAAAGGGAAGGGCAGTGATAGATTAAACATTGACTCACTACGGTGCCCCCTGCTAGGGTGCCCCTGTTCTTCCGACCTTTAAACTCCCTTTTTGAATTGTTGCATTAGGAACTTCATGACATCGATATTGATAGTTATTAGGATTTCGCCCGTCCGCCCGCATAGCTGCGACATATACGGGAGAAAATTCGTCCCGATCTCATGTGGAGAAGCGAATTGAAAGATCCCGGAATTTTCTGCGCACAATGCGATTAAGTTGATCGTCTGCGTCAGTATGTCGGCTGTGATTGCGTAGCTTTGGCAACCCTCGATTCCTCGGCGCCCCGGTTCTTGAGTCCCGTGAATAGGTGTGCCATCCGAACGGGTACGCAGTCACGCTGTCACTGTCTGCCACCCATCGATGACTCACTGCATACGTGAAGTAGGGATCCTTGCCCTCAGTGATCTGTTCTAAAGATTTCAATCGTCGAAAATGCAACAGGTGTGCGAGTCCTTCAAATCGATAGCCGCTGAGGTCGGACAGGTATCCGAGATTAAAGTGATCGAGGGTGGCGCCGGACAGCGTGAACTCGGCTCGCGCGCTGTATTTGCTAGGTTCTATCGAACGTTGATTTTGATCAACGCGCTTGAGATAAGCCTGAAGCGTTAGCGGGTCGTTGTTCTTGCGATTGCCGATGTAGAGCATTTGTTGGGGATTGATTCGATGCCCATCTGTCAAAAAGCGCATCCTACCGGTCCTCGTCTGGATTCGAGGATCTGGGTCGTATTGACGTGGATTACCTCGCCGGGCCAGGCCCGTCTGCAGCCAATGTGTCATGGCAATTAAGCCTGAGTTGTCTTGGCCTCGGGCGCGCAAGTCCAGAGCAATTTCTATGCCGGTAATCCTTGGAGGTGACGCCGAGGGAAATTTGCACTGAAGCTCGCTCATGATACGTGTCAACTCAGCGAACCTGTTGGCATGCGCGTCGTATAGTCGAAATGTGAATTTGCTCGCAACTTTGCCGGGGCCGGGGTCAACTGGCGTGACGTGTTTGGGGGGGGCTCCTTCTGGCAAATCCAGGATAAGTCCGAGCGCAGCCTGAATCCACTGAAACTGAGTTGGCTTGTTCGTTGCGTACTCCAGCTCAACCCAGTCTACGGATGCTGACGCCTTAAATTCCCGTTGGATCGCCGGCTCAATTGATTCGGTCATATGTCCTTGCTTTCTCTTTGGTGGGGCCGAATGACGCCGCGTGCGTTGATTTGTCTAGTCCCGGGCGTCATAGGCCATGCATGAATTTGTCAGTGCACTGCTTCTTTGAGAAGCAGAAAAAGACGCCTAGGCGCCTCTTGTTTTTCGTCAGTTAGCCGCAGTTCATTTGCGGCTTTTCAGCTGTTCTGTCGGCTGTCACGGCTTGTTAGGAAGCAAAGGCATTGACAAGGTTTCGCTACGTGACTTGGCTATTGCCGTCAATTCGCTTGACATCATGTGCTCAATGAAATCTCTCGCAGAGCCGTCCCCGACATCTGCAAGCGATGCGTCATGCAATATGATCGTTTCGTTTCCCTCTTCGCCTGACAGTTCCACGACTGGTCGGCGATTTCCACGAAGATGAGCCGTTTCCAACAAGGCAAACATGGCGTCGATCGTCTCATCTGATAGCGGAATAGGTTGCAAGTTCTCGCGTGCAAGTCGTCGTCGCGCTCGCGAAGTTGAGGCGCGCTTCGGACTCGCGCCGCTTGCTTGAGTTCTCGTTGAAGCGCTTGTTGTGGGGGCGTCCCTATCCGTGTTTTTTACGTTAATAGAATCAGTGGTCTTGGCGTTCATGTTATTTCCTTAAATTTTTATTTCGCGATCGAAAATCCAGAGTTGAATTGACAATAGATTCCAGCCAATCGTGTTTTCGTTAAAGCGCAAAGGTTGTGGAAAATCTTTTACTTTCATTAGCCGGTCCAATTTTTTTTGCGACATTTTGAGGAGCCGTGGCAAATCATAGGTTCGAACGATGCGCGGAACTGTGTGTATGCCGTCCAAATAAGCGAGCATGAGGAGATCGTTCTCGGTAGGAGCTGCATCGTTGCGGACATCGTTCATATTTCGCCCCCTTGGTTTTGGAATTTCCTATTCGCAATCCACACCTCAACGTCTGCGAGGTCCCAACCGACAGCCTGGTTGCTAAGCCGAAGCGGAGGGGGAAATGCCTTGGCGCCGAGGAGCCGATAAATGGTGGACCTTGATAAGCTGAGTAGCTCGGTTAAAGCATCGAGTCTGACGATACGGGGTGGCATCTAGTGGTTCTCCTTGAAGATTGCTGAAGGAGGCAAGTCTAAGATTTGGAGCCAAGATCCACCACCGATGAATTCGCAATTAATCGGGTTGCTTGACAGATGAGATCGCGATATAGCTGCTGTGAGTCTTAAGTATGGGTTTTATGGTGTCTTCAAGGCGCTTTGGAACGTCGAACCCGTCATCGACCGCGGACTCGACGGAGCGTCCATAGTAGGCGGCGTAGGCCGCAGCCTCAGCCTGGACAAGAATGTCTTGGGTGATGGGGCGACTACCGATGGCTATCGTCTTGGTGGGATCCAGTGTGTACGTCTGGGTGGCCAATCTAATTGAGAATTGGTAGGCTTTAGCCACTGCTAATTCTTTTGATGCGTTCCGCGGGCGTCCGCGCCTCCGAGGTTCAATCGCTGCCAATCGAAAAGCTTGATCGAACGTGATGTCCTCGCCTGCCTCAAGGCGGATGTGAATGCACATGGAGATCCATTGGAGGAATGCGTCAGACGGAGTGCCAGCATCAATTGAATCCATCCCTTGTCTGAGAACCCGATGGGCCTTGTCGCTGATCGTTTCAGTGAGGTCGTCAGCAACGTGGTCAAAGTCGAGCAATTGCTGAATCTCCGCGGCTAGTTTCTGTTCTCTCAGTGTCGCCATCCGAGATTCTTGAGCCTTACGGTGCTCACGCAAAACAGGATGGTCCCGCTCGCTCAAGTCGGAGTTGTCCATGTCAGTCGTTTCGACCGGATCGGAACGATGTTCGACGGGCGGCGCTGAATTGTCTGAATTGACATTCGCTTGGTCGTCGATAGTGGCTAGTTGCTGCATGGCAAATTCTATTTTGAAAGTTGAGGCAGCTACAGCATCCCAAGCCAGGGTTGGCTTTTCAAGCATATTGGTAGGCAACGTGAAAAGTGTTGTGCGCCGCATACACGCGACCGTTGGCACGCCGATGTAGCAGCGACCTAAATTGCTGGGCACCCGCCCATTCGCCGCGAATGTAATGCGCCACCGCTACCATCCCCAGGATGGCGCTTAATTGCACTGACGTCCACGCCGATGCGCTTGATCCGTAGACGCATGCGCGGCAGGTGCGGCCCAACATCTTGAAATCCGCCCGCCGGGCGGAGCAAGCGGCAGCGGCGCGCTCGGGGCGTTTACGGATAGTCGCTTTAGCTCTAGGGTTCACGCAAGCCAAGACCGGCCGTGAAGTGCCAAGCGTTGGCTACAGGATCTGGGGCGCTTACTTGCCCTCTAATCGACCCGAACGTGTACGCACGAACAGCCGCCAGTCCTTGATCAACTGGAGCGATGCGGCATCCCATTCGTCGGCCCAGACAGGGTGAAAGGCCGGGTCCCCCGAATCTCTGATCGCGCGTCGCTTCGTTGCTTGCCTGGAAGGAGTCGGAGTGGCGATGTGCGGCTCCTCCGCCATCGATGATGGAGGCTGACTGATTTTCACAATGAGCCGTCCCAGCACGATCCTGGCAAATCCTTGCGACACGCCTTGCTTGACAAAGGTGCCGGATCGCGAGCCCTTCACGACGAGACCAATGCGATGATGTTCTCGCCGTCAAGAATCATGGGCTCGATATCCCGGCCTTTGCTGAGATAGCGATAGGCTTCAACCAGCCTGATCTCGTTGGCGGTCAGCACCATCGGCGTAAACAAGGTGTTGAAAGCCTGCAGAAGTTCTGGCATGGAATCTGAAAGGGCCAAACGGAGCGCCATCGCAGGCTCGACTTCTAGCGCTACCGCCAGAGGCGGAATCAGTCGCAAGGGCAGTTTCACCTTCCCTTCCTTAATCATGGTGAAATCCACCGCCCGTTCAAGCCCCAGCTCCCTCGCAAGCTGGTCATCGCCTTTTTTCAAAATAGACTGGCGCTCTGCAATGAGTGACAGCAGTTGATTTGTCTTGCTAATTTGTTTCGGCGACGTCATTGAAGTTCTCCTCAGGTGTGGTCTGCGACATGCTGACCTGAACCTAAGTTATAGAGCGACGTAGAGATGACATTGACTCAGAAACGCCCCCCAAGTTGAGGCAAATTGAAGACAGGTTTGACCACCACGAATGGTACCTACTTGGCGCGGCTGCTAGGCTGCGATCCGCAATGACAGCCGACGGCTGGTGATACAGGCGAGGTCGTGCAGGGCGGTTCGAGCCGCTTGTTCGATCCAATCCAGACCACGAAAATCAGCCTTTTCATCGCATGGCTGCGGCCACCAAATGTGCGCTTCAGATTCGGCGATAGCTATGCCGGCCCATTTCCTCGACGCTTCCGTTTGCCAGCATCTCGCACAGCTTCGAGACCCGCAGCAATGTCGAAGACGGCTATGGTGGGTATGTTGAAATTCAGCCGCTCGACGGTTGCCACTAGTTCATCAGGCACGATGTCTTTTCTGTAAGTCGTCCCCAGAATAGACTGACTCCGGGCGTGACCGCTTATCTGTGCAGTGATGGCTTCTGTGAGTTGCAGGGCATTTAGGCATTCAGATGACAGGGTGTGGCGGAAGCTGTGAAATACCTTCCTGCCATCGCGCACCCATCCCAAGCCCGCCAAGTAACGGGAAAACCACTTTACCGCAGCCTTGGAATAACCTTTAACCGGGTCATAGGTAAGTTCAGGGAACAGTCGATCAAAGCCTTCCTTTTGAAGCTCATCACGCCATTTGATAAGCCCAAGTTCAATCAGCTTCGGGTGAATCGGAATCTGCCGCCTCGAATTGTCGTTTTTGACCTTTTTCTTATCTTCTCTGTCATCTTCATTGATGTCGATAAACCAGACGCCCGCGGCTGTTTTGCGTATATCGGTCAGCGCCAGTTGGCACAACTCGTTGATTCGGGCACCTGTGAAAAGCCCCAGCAAGGGCAACCAATAGTAGAGCGGCGTGAATTCCCGATACGTGCCTGCCCGGGTGATCTGGCCGCGGCCGGTCGCGAACCATGAGGCGCCGAAAATCGACGTCAGCTCCGCCCTAGTGAACAAGTCACGTTTTGCATGGCTTGAGGTACTCTTCTTCCCCCGCGCTGTTGGCTGGGTACCAAGCCCGACCGCTGGGTCGTCAGCAAGCCATTTCTCCAAGTGCAGCCATTCGAACATGCCACACAGCCATTGCATTCGCTTGTTGCACTCACTGGCGGAAATACGAGGCCAATCCCCACCACGGATCGCAACGATTGATTCGCTCACCTTGCTTGTGCCGTATTGCAGTCTGACCTTGTTCTCGTTTGCCGGAACGCTTGGTAGCTTCTGGTCGCGGAAGCGCCGTATCTGGTCACGGTCAATGTCGCAGAGTCGAGGATTGCCTTCGAACTCGACAAACAACTCACATGCAGCACGAATACGGCGCGCCTGGTCGTCACTGCATGACTTCGAACGCTCCAACATGAAAGCGTCTAGCGCCTCGGACGTCTTCCTCGTGGCCTTGGCGTTCGCTACGGTGGTCAGACGAGCGGTCTGGGCATCGGCGAGTTGCGCGGGAGTAATGCTCGAAGCCAACACGCGCCGCAGCTGTTCAACCTCAGTGATGGATACCGACACTGTCTCACGGGTCAATCGAGCGGCATTGGTGGGCGCGAAGCCAGTGCCCGGCTTCCCCGGCAGCGCGAACAGATGTACCTCAACATCTCTTCCTGCCAGGAGTTCTGAGCCGTAGCCATGAGCATCGTCGGGGTGGATGATCAAAATGCCTGGCCGGGAGTTCGGTTCCGCAGACTCCGGCATCGTCGTCGGGGTTGGCACGACCATACCGCCGCCAAGCTCATCGAAATCGCGTTCGAGATCCTTGAGCGGAACCATGACGCCTTGAATGTAGCCAGGGTCGAAATAGATGCGTAAGCGATTTTGAATCGCATGTCGCAGCAGGGAATCCACGTCCAACCCGGAGGCGGCAGCAGCTTCATGCAGAGGAAGATAGCCGGAGCCTAGCAGGGCAGGAGAGCCCAGCTTCAATTGAATAACGTTCATCGGCCCAGTCA
>Ga0134128_10011371_pt1 | contig 10646 bp, 6 predicted proteins | sample KB31754_FD_96462 | JGI IMG/M metagenome (GOLD analysis project Ga0134128, IMG submission 96462) | Terrestrial soil microbial communities with excess Nitrogen fertilizer from Kellogg Biological Station, Michigan, USA - KB3-175-4 | ecosystem: Environmental > Terrestrial > Soil > Unclassified ...
GCCGAGAGCTGGGGCGTGTGGTGCGAGTGTGCGGATGGAGCGTGGTGGCGGGGAGTGTCATGATTCAGGTGGCGTCGCTCGCGTTCTGGCTGCCGCTGGAGATCTACCAGATCGACGCGATGGGGCATGATGCGTGGACGGTAGTGCTGCGCTTCAGGAACATCTGGGCGTTGGCGACAGGGCGGCCGCTGCCGGCGGGGATCGATATGCCGGGTGCGGTAGCGGACTCGTGGGATGCGCTGCACGTGCGCACGTGGAACTTTATGCCGTCGCTGATGCGGCATGCAGGCGTGGCGCCGCTGTGGGTGGTGCGGTTGCTGGATGCGGTGTGGGTGGCGATGGCGGTGGCACTGGTGTGCGTGGTCGTGCGGATGGTTCGGCTTCTGCGTACGAGGACGGCAATGGAAGACGGCTAAGTGCCGGACGGTACAATGGAGATGCCGATGGCTCCCCTGATTCAAGCCGATGAGCTGGTGCAGATTGATCTTGCGCCACGCAAGCCGACGCCCAAGCCGGAGTGGCTGAAGGCGCGGGCGCCGATGGGGGAGACCTTTCACTCGCTGAAGAAGCTGACCCGCGACCTGAACCTGCATACGGTGTGCGAGAGCGCGCACTGCCCGAACATCGGCGAGTGCTGGAACCATAAGACTGCGACGTTCATGATGCTGGGCAACCTGTGCACGCGGCGGTGCGGCTTCTGTGCAGTGCCGAAGGGCAGGCCGGAGCCGATCGATCATAGCGAGCCGGAGCGCGTGGCGTATGCGGTCGCGTCGCTTGGTCTGAAGCATGCGGTGATAACGAGCGTGAATCGCGATGACGATAATGTGGGCGCGGCGCTGGCGTTTGTGAATGTCATCAAGGAGATTCGGCGGCAGGCGCCAGGGTGCCAGGTGGAGGTGCTGACGCCGGACTTTCAGGGTGTGGATGAGGCGCGACGGATGGTGGTCGATGCGCGGCCCGAAGTACTGAACCACAACATCGAGACGGTGCCGCGGCTGTATCGCGTGGCGAAGTCGGGCGGGCGGTATGAGCGGTCGTTGAGGTTCCTGGAAGCGGCGAAGGAAGAGTCCGCGGCGCACCCGGATGGGCAGATTGTGACAAAGACGGGCATCATCGTCGGCATGGGCGAGGAGATGCACGAGTTGCTGAGAGTGTTTCGGGATCTTGCCGACCGCAAGGTGGACATCCTGACCATTGGACAGTATCTGCGTCCGAGCAGAGATCACCTTCCCATGGCGCGGTACTACACGCCGGATGAGTTTGCGTTCCTCAAGCACGAGGCGCTGGGGATGGGCTTCCGGCATGTGGAGTCGGGGCCGTTGGTGCGCTCGAGCTATCATGCGCACGAGCAGGCGCAGTCGATGGGTCTGATGATGGGCTCAACTTAAACGCTAATCGGTGTAACCGATTGGCTCGCCCGGAAAATCCAATTTTGGATTTTCCGGAGTGTTGTCGCCAGAGCCGGGTGACAGAGACGAGAGTCGCGTGGGACTCAATCGGCCCAAATGCCCAAACCAACTGTAAATGGGGCACTTATGTCCCCCATAGTTAGCGTCCGGAACGCACTGGCCGACGCCGTGATCAAGGGGCAAATGTAAAAAGATATTTCCGTGTGATGAATACTGTTGACAGAAGCCATGTATTAGCGGAACGTTTATATGCTCTCACAAAATACGATTTTGAATACGTAGGCCAGGTGACTTTTCATGATTAAGCGACTTCTATCGTGTGCTGCCGTGTTGTTTGCGGTAAACGTTTTCTTACCTACTCCAGCAGCGTTGGCACAGACCACGGCTGGGTCGATCACCATCCAGACGATGGATGCCACAAAGGCCCTTTTGCCCGGCACGCACCTGGTATTGACGGACAAGGACACGAACGTCGCCCGTGAAGGTACGACGCTCAGTTCCGGCACATTCACCTTCGAAGCGCTGCCGCCGACTCGCTACCGTCTCAGTGTCGAGCATGCGGGCTTTGCCACCGTCAAATACGACGACGTCGTGGTCACGGCCGGAACCGCAACGCCCTTGAACATCGTGCTCAAGGTCGGCTCGACGAATCAGGAGGTCAACGTCAGTTCAGTCCTGGGACCGGTGATCGAAACCTCGTCGAATCAGCTATCGACCTCAATCGATCTTAATCAGGTCAATAACCTGCCAGTGTTGGGCCGCAGCCTGCTTTCGCTGCAGGCGTTGTCTCCGGGTTACACCTCGGCCACAGGTACAGGCACAGGCACATTCAATGGGACCCCGAATGCTTCCTATGGGGCAAGTATCGATGGCGTTAACTCGACGTCATTGCGTATGGATTCCGGCGGGGGGCCCGGCGCTGCTATTGCATTCCGCACCGAAGATATTCAGGAGTTTACGGTCCAGAGCGGCGAGCTAGACCCCAGTCAGGGCGGTGGGCGAAGTGCGACGCAGTCCCTCTTTGTCACCAACCGCGGAACGAATAAGTATCACGGCCGCATCTTTGAAGATTTCCAGAATGCGGCGCTAAACGCCAATACATGGGCAAGCGGTATCACTCATCAAAGAAAAGGCCATCTTATTCTGAACGACTTCGGGGCCAGTGTGGGTGGACCGGTCCTGAAGGACCGCCTGTTCTTCTTCGGCAGTTATGCGCAAAATATCAGCCCAAGCACCCAGAGTTTTGCCCCTGTGGTGCCAACGGCTGCCGCTCAACTGGGAAACTATACGTATGCAACAGCCGGGGGCGGGACTAATACGATCAATGTCTTGCAGTTTGCACAGAATGCGGGTTTTGATCCTAACGTCAACCCAGCTACGACCCTTGACTACGAGCTGATCAAAACGTCCTATCAATACGGAAATTTCACCCAGGGGCCAACCCAGTACAACACGCAGACCCTCAACTTCCTGACGCCTCTGCACGTGGTCAATTACTATCCGGCCGGCCGGCTGGATTACACTATGACCAAAAAGCTTTCCTTCAATCTTTCAGGCAATATGTCGAAAAACGTAAGGCAAGGTCAATACCCGGGTAACTTCCCCGGACCCTACTTTCAAAAGAAATTTACCGGCTCGTCGGGAAAGAGCTACGTCCTTTCGTTGGGGGCAAACTACACAATCACGCCCGCCGTCCTGAATCAGCTCAAGGTCGGTTTTCTCTATACCAATGGATTCTTCAGTCCTGAGGCTGGCAGCTACTGCACACTCTGCCAAGGAGCTCTTTCTCAGGGCTTCGGTCTCACGAACCCGATCATTACTTATGGCCTGGGTGGCAATTACTACCCATACTTAACGATTGGCGACGACGTCATTTGGCAGAAGGGACGCCACACGATTAAGTTTGGCGGCGACGCCTGGCATCAACAGGACCATTACTACAACGCTCCTCTGGGCTACGACAATATCAACTTGGGTCTGGTCAGCCAGGATCCGGCCTTTAATCCGATCACAAGTCAAATCCCTTCAGGGAAGGGTAATCCCCTCGCTCCTGCAAATGCCGGCGGCGCTCAATCGGATGTTGCGGCCCTGTATGCGTATCTCAATGGCCGTATCAGGAGTGTTTCGAACCAACTTCCAGTGGATTTCGCGACAGGAAAGTATGACAAACCGGGAGGCTATAACCTGGATGAATTAGCGGTCGGCGGGGGCGTCTATGCGATGGACTCGTGGCGCGTGCAGCCCACGTTTACCCTGAACTACGGCCTTCGCTGGGACTTTATCGGCGATCAGCACGATCTCAAAGCCGCCTACACCGGGCCATCGAGCGTTGATCTATTTGGATCGTCAGGCTTCATGAATATCTTCCAGCCAGGCGCAAACAGCGGTCCCTCAAACCCTCAGTTCACGACTTCTTCACATAAATACAGCCCCAACCTGGTTTTGCCGCAGCCCCAGATCGGTTTTGCATGGAATCCGAGCACAACGGATAGCTGGGTCGGCCGGCTTCTTGGCCAGGGTAAGAGCGTGATTCGCGGCAGTTACACGATCAAGAACTATACCGAAGGCGGACAGAACTTCTGGAACAACGCCTCCAACTCCGGATACAACTTCTTCAATAGTGGAAACACCTCGGCCAGCAACAGTGTAGGCCCGCAATTCTTTACTCCCGGAACGGTGCATCTTGTGGCGCCATCGGGCTATGTGCCCGGAGTGACCGATCCCCAGAAGGCATGCCCCGATCCTATCCAGAGCTGCATCAATGTATCGACGGAAGCGGCCGGGGTGATTCCGCCTCTCGCGCAAACGCCTTCGACCTACCAGACGACGCTCAACCAGTCCAACCTGTTCTTCCAGGGTGCGGGCGGAGTCGCGGCCATCAACCCACACATCAAGCAACCCTATACCGAGTCGTATACGCTGGGCTATCAGCGGCAGATAACCAGCAGAAGTGCAATTGAAATACGGTACGTTGGAAACCGCAGTATCCACGACTGGCTCAACCTTAACTACAACGAGGTCAATGGCCTAAATAACGGGTTCCTGCAGGACTTCCAGGCTGCGCAGCAGAATATGGCGATCAATAACCTTTCTCTTCCGCCAAATAAACAAAACACGGACTTCAGCAATCACGGAACGGGACCTGCCATGCCAATCTTGTCCGCGGCTTTTGCGGGCGGTTCCGCCAGTGGCTTCCAAAACTCCCAATATGCCACCTACTTAGTGAATGGCAGCCTCGGCGGCTTGGCTGCGGCAATAGCGAACAATCAAACTTTCTTTTGCAACGTCGTCAGCAAGTCATTCGCACCTTGCGCAGCGGCGGTTCCAAGTGCGCCGTCGTCGTCCAAGTTCGCTCCCAACTTGTTCCAGGTGAATCCGTATATGGAAGGCAAATCCGTCTCTTACCTGGACGCTGTGGGCTCATCCAACTACAACTCGTTACAAGTGGAGTTCCGGCAACAAACCGCGCACGGCGTTTCACTGAACGCAAACTATACCTACGGCAAGATCCTGGGCATCTCGCAGCAGGGGGGTATCTCGTCCTTTCCGGCCACGGTTTTCACGCTTCATAATCTACGCCTCAACTACGTACCCAGTGCCTACGACATCCGCAACACGTTCCATCTGAGGGGAACGTACGATCTGCCCTTCGGCAGTAACAAGATGTTCCTGAACCACAGCCGCGCGTTGAACTATCTGGTCGGTGGCTGGACTGTAGGTGGCATCTTTATCTACCAGAGCGGTGCTCCCTCTTTGCTGACTGGAGGTCTTACCTCGACCGTCAACAGCGCTTCCGACGGCGGTGTCACGTTCGTTGGCGGATCCGCGAAAACAATCCAGTCGCAGGTGCATATCCGTCCGGCCGCCGCAGGCGCTACCTACGTCAACTTCCTTCCCGCGTCGCTTCAAGGCACGGCTTCTGCAAACCCAAATGTGGTCGTTCCCAATACCACTCCTGGAGTCATAGGTAATCTGAATTACATCTACGGTCCAAAGTGGAACACTCTTAACATGGCGCTCACGAAGGACATGCCCGTCTTTGAGCACATTCACATGAACCTTCAGGCAGAGGCGTTCAACTTGCCCAATCACCCGGCATGGCTGCTTGGAAACACCACTGTGGAGAGTGCCACCTTCGGGACGACGAGTTCTTTGGCCGCCGGTGCACGACGCGTCGAGCTTCGTGCGAACATCACCTTCTAACCCGTCCTTTACTAGCAACGTGGGCTTGTGTCGTCTCAAACGGCACAAGCCCATTTTCTTGCCGCTGCCAGGTTGAATGCGAGGCGAAATCCAAAGGGAAAGTGACCTGTTCCGGGGAAAACTTTACCAGGTCTGAATTAGCGATATTTTGACGCTGGCCTCGTAGTCACCTTAGGCGCTAATTTGTACTGAGCAACGGTCGCCATGCAGTTCCAGGCTGTTTGTACTGGCAATTCAGTCGGGCTATCCCCTGAAGTAAGTGGGTGCTCGCGATGTCCTTGTTGGCAACAACTCGGGGCCCAGTCGTAATTCCCGCACCCTCAGCGACGGGTGCCCCGGTCTCCGCTGCGCAGACACGCCTGCAGTCGCTCGATGTACTGCGTGGCGCCACCATCGTGTTGATGATCGTGGTGAACACCAGCGGCGATCTGGCGCACAGCTATCGCCCGCTCGTGCACGCGGCATGGAATGGCCTCACGTTCGCCGATGTCGTCTTCCCATGCTTCCTCTTCATCGTCGGCATCTCACTGGTGTTGTCACTGAGCGGCCGCCTGCGACGCGGTGCGGGACTGCCGGCGCTTGTGCGGAAGGCGCTCAGGAGGGCCGCGATCCTTTTTGTGATCGGTGTCGCACTCAACGGCTTCCCCTGGTACAACCTTGGGACCCTGCGCATCTATGGTGTGCTGCAGCGGATCGCGTTATGCTACTTCGTCGCGGTGTTGCTGTATCTGTGGCTGAAGCCGCGAACGCTGGTGATCGTGACGGCTGCGATTCTGCTCGGCTATTACGCGCTCCTGCGCTGGGTTCCGGTGCCGGGATACGGTATGCCTGGTGTGGACGTTCCGTTTCTCGATCCGCACGGCAATCTGCCGGCATGGCTCGATCGGCACGTCTTTCCGGCGAGCCACCTCTATCTTCATGGTTTCTACGATCCGGAGGGCCTGTTGAGTTCGCTGCCCGCGGTTGCCTCCACGCTTATCGGCGTGCTGACCGGCATTGAACTGCTGAAGGAGAGGGCCGGTTCGTTGAAGTGGACCCTCGTCGCCGGAACGAGTTGTCTCGCGACTGGTCTGATATGGAGCCACTGGTTCCCGCTCAACAAGCGCCTATGGACCAGCTCGTTTGTTCTTTTGAGCGCTGGAATCAGCCTGATCGCGCTCGTGCTCCTGCGGTGGTGGCTGGATGGACACAGCGAGCGAGGTCGCGCGCTCACTCCGTTCAAGATATTCGGCATCAATGCGCTTGCAGCCTATGTTTTCTCGGATTTTCTCGCTGTCTCGCTCACGTCGGTGCGGCTGCCCCACTCAGGGGTCACACTCATACATTGGTTGTTCCATCCGCTTCCCGCGTTCCTTCCCAACCGATACGTTGCCGGCCTGGTTTGTGCAATTCTCTTTGCCGGCGTCTGCTTCCTGCCTGTGTGGCTGCTCTATCGAAAGCGGATATTCCTGAAAGTCTAGCTGCCAGCGAAGTCGGCTGTTCGGGCTGATGCACCGGCCGATAGACGGCCAAAAAATATTTTTGAAAATCGTGGCCCCTTTTTCGAGGCGATCTCGCTTTATCGGGTGTAGGCGGTTGAGAAGTGCCGCCTCCCCGAGGAGAAGTCGCCATGCCGCCTTTTACCGCTGCTGACAAGACTCGTATTGCTCTCATCGTCGCGTTTGCCACTATTCTTGCTGGGCACACGGCGAAGGCGCAGGCGCCCAATAACGGCGTCGTCGCCAACATTCCATTTGCATTTCAGATCGGCTCCTACTATTTGCCCGCCGGCACCTACAGGGTCCAGATGCAGGGCGATGATTTTCTGTCGATCAAGGGTGATTCGGGTATGGCTGTGATGCTGGTGACGTGGGAGTCAGCGAGCAAACCGTCCACCGACAGCGCGATTGTGTTTCATCACTATGAGAACCAGTACTTCCTGCGGGAGATTCGCACCGAAGGGAGCCAGGGGTTCTTGTGGTCCGGCGAGACGAAGGCGGAGCGCCGGGCGAAGCTCGAGGAAGACGCCTCCGCACCCAATTCAGACCCCCGTGAAGATTCGAAAGTGGAGATCGCACTGCTGACTCCACCAAGATAGTTATCTTCTGAAAATCTTCACATGTGGGAGGGAAAGCGGGGATCTCAGGGGAGGTGATCCTCGCATTCCTTTTGCAGCGTTTTGTTTTTGGCTTATGAAGCTTTGTTGCAGAGACGATGTTCCGGCTCCGTCTTCGACCCACAACATGGATGTATGCTCAGTCATTGATTGAGAGGTTTGTGAGAAGGAGCGGAGCCGATGCGTGTTGGCCTGATGACTCGTGAGTATCCGCCGTATGTGTACGGCGGCGCCGGTGTGCACGTGGAATATCTGTCGCGAGAGATGGCGAAGACCATCGGAGTGGAGGTGCACGCGTGGGGTGAGCCGCCGGAAAAGGACAAGGAACCGGCACAGTTATCGGGTGAAGGAGCGCGTAGAGATCTTGAGGTGTACTTCGAGCAGCCATGGGATGCGATCACAAACGGAACAACGGCGAAGTTCAAGGGTGCGCTGGAGGCGCTGTCGCTGAACCTGCTGGAGCAGCTTCATCTGGAGAAGATCGATGTCGTTCACACGCACACATGGTACGTGTCGATGGCGGGGTTTCTGGCGAAGAAGCTGTATGGGATTCCGTTTGTGCTCACCACGCATTCGTTAGAACCGTTGCGCGCCTGGAAGGCGGAGCAGCTGGGCACCGGCTATGCGCTTAGCTCGTGGATGGAGCGCACGGCGATTCTGGATGCGGATGCGATTGTGGCGGTATCGAATGGGACGAAGGCGGATATTCAGCGCGCGTATCCGGATGTGAATGCGAAGAAGATTCATGTGATCTACAACGGCATCGATTTGCAGCAATATCAATGGACGCCGGACAGGAGTGCGCTCGAGAAGTATGGCGTGGACCAGACGCGGCCTTATGTACTGTTTGTGGGGCGTATCACGCGGCAGAAGGGCGTGACGCACCTGGTGGATGCGATTCCGTATTTGCCGCAGGGGACGCAGGTGGTGTTGTGCGCGGGGGCTCCTGATACGCCGGAGATTGCGGCCGAGATGCGGGCAAAGGTGGATGCCGCGAGTGCGAAGGCGGGCCGCGGGCCTGACGCGGCGAAGATCGTGTGGATCGATAACATGGTGACGAAGCAGGAGGCGATTCAGCTGTACTCGCACTGCGCTGTGTTCTGCTGCCCGAGCGTGTATGAGCCGTTCGGGATCATCAACCTGGAAGCGATGGCATGCCGGGCACCGGTGGTGGCGTCGGCAACGGGGGGGATTCTGGAAGTGGTAGTCGACGGACTGACGGGCTACCTGGTGCCGTTTGTGGCGGACCCGGTGACGAGCTTTCCGACGGAACCGGAGCAATTCAGCCGCGACCTTGCGCTGCGAATCGCGGAGCTGCTGGATGACGCGAAGAAAGCGAAGGCGATGGGCGAGGCTGGACGCAAGCGCGTGGAGGAGCACTTTTCGTGGACCACAATTGCGGCGCAAACTATTGATCTTTATCGGAGTTTGATTGCCGCGCGGAAGTGAGGCGTGACGGGTGCGTAACGATGCGGCGGTGCGAAGAGGACTATACTAGAGATATTGGGCGCTCCGGACACATGTGAGCGCTACTTTGCTCTTACTGGAGTCAGCTATGGCGAACCTTCTCGATCAGCTGAAGTCGATGACCACGGTGGTCTCGGATACCGGCGATATCAATGCGATTAAGCAGTACAAGCCGACCGATTCGACAACGAATCCGTCACTGATTGCGACCGCCGCAGGCATGCCGGAGTATCAGAAGATTGTGGACGACGTCCTGGACGAAGCGCGTAAGAAGCTGGGCGATAAGGCAAGCGACAAGGACGTCGCACACGAGGCTTTCAATGGACTGGCGGTTGCCTTTGGCCGCAAGATTCTGGAGATCGTGCCGGGTCGTGTGTCGACCGAAGTGGACGCACGGCTCAGCTATGACACGGAGAGGTCGATCGCTGCGGCGCGCGACATCATCAAACGGTACAACTCCGCCGGGATCGGTAACGAGCGCGTGCTGATCAAGCTGGCATCGACGTGGGAAGGTATTCGCGCGGCCGAGCAACTGGAGAAGGAAGGCATTCACTGCAACATGACGCTTCTGTTCGGCATGCACCAGGCGATTGCTTCGGCAGAGGCGAAGGTGACGCTGATCTCGCCGTTCGTGGGGCGCATCCTCGACTGGTACAAGAAGAACGAGCCGAACCGGAACAATGATGGGCCGAACGATCCGGGTGTCCAGTCGGTGACGGAGATCTATCACTACTACAAGAAGTTCGACTACAAGACGGTGGTCATGGGAGCGAGTTTCCGCAACTCGGGCGAGATCAAGGAACTGGCCGGCTGTGATCTGCTGACAATTGCGCCGAAGCTGCTCGAGGAGTTGCAGGACACCGAGGGTGTGCTGCCGCGCAAGCTGGATGTTGAGTCGTCGAAGAAGCTGGACATCAAGAAGATCACGGTGGATAAGGCGACCTTCGACAAGATGCACGCGGAAGACAAGATGGCCAGCGACAAGCTGAAGGAAGGCATCGAGGGTTTCTCAAAGGCGCTGGAAGATCTGGAGAAGATGCTGGCGAAGCGCGTGGGCGAGCTGGCGAAGGTGTAAGAGATCAGACAGTAGAGGGTAGACAGTAGAGAAGGCCGCTCGGGTGAGCGGCCTTTTTGCGTCGGCGAACTTTTAGGGGCTTCTTGGAGCCATGCAGCTACCGCAGAGCTTCGCCTGTGGAGTGCGTAGCGGTTTGCCGCAGTTTGAGCAGGGCGGACCGTAGAGCGAAAGACGATGGTGCATCACTGCGTTCGGGTTCGTCTCAGAATAGCCGGTTAGTTCTTGGTAGCGTGCAAGTACCGGTGCGAAACGTTCATCACGAGAAATATTCTTCACCGCCGCCCGTATTCCAGCCTCATACAGGGCTGCGATTTGGCCATATTCATGCGCGTCGAGCATCGGCATTTCGGATTTGCAGCGCCAGCACCAAAGCTTCATCATCGCCGACGTAATCCTA
>Ga0134128_10011373_pt1 | contig 10645 bp, 8 predicted proteins | sample KB31754_FD_96462 | JGI IMG/M metagenome (GOLD analysis project Ga0134128, IMG submission 96462) | Terrestrial soil microbial communities with excess Nitrogen fertilizer from Kellogg Biological Station, Michigan, USA - KB3-175-4 | ecosystem: Environmental > Terrestrial > Soil > Unclassified ...
AGAACTTGGCTGGCCTTGACGTCGGCAATGATCGGCGCGCCCGGATGACGCTTCAGCACGTCGCGGGCCAGCAAGACCATGAGCTGATCGCCCCAGAGGATCCCACCCTCATTGTCGACGACGCCGAGGCGATCGGCGTCGCCGTCGAAAGCCAAGCCGGCATCGAGCCGTTCCTGTAAAACGAGCTGACGAATCTGCTCCAGGTTTTCAGGAACCGATGGGTCGGGATGATGTGCGGGGAAAGTGCCGTCGACCTTCTCGTTCAAGAGAAAATGGCGACCGGGCAAGCGGCGGGTCAGAGCGACTGCGACCGGTCCGGCCGCGCCGTTTCCGGTATCCCACGCAACCGAGAGCGGGCGCTTGCCGCGAAAATCCGCGGCCAGCCTCTCCACATAGGCTTCCAGCACCGGCGCCTCTCTAACCGAGCCATTGCCCGTTTCGAACTCGCCGCCAGCGGCGATATCGCCAAGCTTGCGAATGGCCTCGCCATGCACGGAGTCCTGGCCCAGCATCATCTTGAAGCCATTGTAGTCCGGAGGGTTGTGCGACCCGGTCACCATCACCCCGCCATCCGCCGGCAGATGGAACACGGCGAAATACAGCATCGGGGTAGGTCCGAGCCCGATGCGCATAACCTCAAGGCCGCTGGCTTTCAGCCCCTCCACCAGCGCCGATTCCAGTTCGGGCGAGCTGAGACGGCCGTCATATCCGACCGCCACGGTGCGGCCGCCCCGGCGGCGCAACGCGCTGCCATAGGCACGGCCAAGGGCGCGCGCGTCTTCCGCAAACAGCGTTTTCCCGACCAAGCCACGGATGTCGTATTCGCGCAGGATCGTAGGATCAAAGCGATGCGGGGTCATTCGCCACCTCCGTCTTGCGCAGCGGAAACCCCCGACTCCGGTCGACCGATGCACACATAAGTGAAACCGGCTTCATGCATCTGCACTGGATCGTAGATGTTTCGCAAATCCACCATGGTCGGCGTACGCATAAGGCGCTTCATCCGTTCCAGATCGAGCGCCCGAAACTGGTTCCATTCGGTCAGAACCACGACCGCATCTGCGCCTTCCATGGCTTCGTAGGCATTGCCGCAATAGGTGACGTGCGGCATCAGCTTGCGCGCCTCATCCATCCCTTCCGGGTCATAGGCGCAAATCTTGGCACCGGCTCCGATCAAGGCCGGAAGGATGGAAAGGCTGGGAGCTTCGCGCATGTCGTCCGTGTTCGGCTTGAAAGTCAATCCCAGGACGGCGATCGTCTTGCCTTGCACCGAATCGCCGCAGGCTTCGATCACTTTCTGAGCCATGTGACGTTTGCGTTCGTCGTTGACCGCCACCACGGTTTCGACGATGCGGATGGGCGCGCCCACCGCCTGTGCCGTGCGCACCAAAGCCAGCGTGTCCTTCGGGAAGCACGAGCCGCCATAGCCCGGCCCGGCATGCAAGAATTTGCGGCCGATGCGCCCGTCGAGGCCGATTCCGCGTGCGACGTCGTGGACGTCTGCGCCCACTTTCTCGCAGAGATCTGCAATTTCATTGATGAAGGTGATTTTAGTCGCAAGAAAGCTGTTGGCGGCATATTTGATCAGCTCGGCGGTCTCGAGCTGGGTGAAGATGATCGGCCGCTCGATCAAATAAAGCGGGCGGTAGAGTTGGCGCAAAACTTCGCGCGCGTGCGGGGAGCTGGTGCCGATCACGACCCGGTCCGGGCGCATAAAGTCGTTGATCGCCGAGCCCTCGCGCAGAAATTCGGGATTGGAGGCCACGTCGAACTCGGCATCGGGTCGCACTTGCCGGATAATGCGCTCGACCTCGCGACCGGTGCCAACCGGTACGGTCGACTTCGTCACCACCACGGTATAGCCGGTAAGAGCCCGGCCGATCTCCTCGGCCGCGCCATAGACGTAGCTCAGATCAGCATGGCCGTCGCCACGGCGAGAGGGCGTTCCAACGGCGATGAAGACGCCATCCGCGCCGGCAACCCCGCCGGCCAAGTCGGTCGAGAAGGTGAGCCGCCGCGCCCTAGCGTTCGATTCTACAAGAGCCTCCAGGCCAGGCTCAAAGATCGGGATAATACCTTCCTTGAGGCGGTCGATTTTCTCCTCGTCCTTGTCGATGCAGACGACCTCCACACCGAACTCGGAGAAGCACGCTCCTGACACCAGGCCGACATAGCCGGTCCCGATCATTGCAATACGCATAAGTTAACTCCCCCTCGTTTCCGCGGCCTCGCGTGTCTCCCTCACGCCGCGTCGACCGATTTGAGCTCGCGCGCGAACCGCAGCAGCATCTGTTTCGCCTCACTGCCGATGTCCGGATGGTCCAGGGCATAGGCGATGGTCGCCTCGATGAATCCGGCCTTGTCGCCGCAGTCGAAACGGCGGCCTTGAAAGCGGAGTCCATGGAACGGTTGCCGCCCGATCAGCCGGGCCATGGCGTCGGTAAGCTGAATCTCGTTGCCGGCACCCACATCCTGACGATCCAGTTCCTTGAAGATCTCGGGCTGCAGGATATACCGGCCGATCACGCAGGCGGTGGATGGCGCTTCCGCCGGCTTCGGCTTTTCGACCAACCCCTTCACCTCCACCAGGCGCCCATCGTCGTGACCTGGATTCAACACACCATAGCGGCTGGTTTGATCGCGAGGGACATCCATCACGGCTAGGATGTTGCCACCCTTCTCCGCATAAGCATCGACCATCTGCTTCAGGCAAGGGACCGGCGCTTTGATGAGATCATCAGCAAGCAGTACCGCCACCGGTTCTTCTTCAACCAGCCGGCGCGCGCACCACACCGCATGACCAAGCCCGAGCGGCTCCTGCTGCCGCAGATACACCACCTGGCCGGGGATGGGCAGAAGCGTGGAGATCGCCTCGAGCTCTTTGGGTTTGTTCCGCTCCACCAGGGTCGAATGCAGTTCGTGAGAGTAGTCGAAATGGTCCTCAATGGCCGTCTTGCCGCGCCCGGTCACAAAGATGAAGTCTTCAATACCGGCGGCGCTCGCTTCCTCGACCGCGTATTGGATGAGCGGCTTATCCACGACCGGAAGCATTTCCTTGGGCATGGCCTTGGTGGCCGGGAGGAATCGTGTGCCCAACCCCCCGACCGGGAAGATCGCCTTACGTACCCGTTTCATGAAGCTTTCCGCATTTCGTCAGGGAGATGTCGTGAACGGCAGCCCGAGACAAGTGACGTTCCTCTAACGGACTCTGCATGCCAACGTTCCCCTGCCGCCACTCCCACTCGGTACGAACGGCTGGATAGCAGATCGGAGGTCGCAAATCCAACGCGCTACAGGTCGGGTCTAATGGTGAAGAAGAAGATCGCGGGCGCGATTGATTTGCGCCGCGAGATAGGTGGAACCGCCCCGATCGGGGTGCAGCTTTTGCATAAGCCGGCGATGGGCCTCGCGAATCTCATCGCCAGTGGCGTCCGGGCCAACGCCGAGAATGGCGCGCGCTTCCTCGAGGGTCATCACTCCGGTCCCGCTCTGAGCGCCCTGCCACCCCGAGCCCTGGGTGCGCCAGTCGGAATGGACACGGTCGAGATAGGCCTCCAGAACCGAGACAGACTGAGCGTCATCGGCGCAATCCCGGCGCAGATCCAACAGGTCTTCAACGGACAGATCGGACAAATTCCGTCCGGCGAAGCGGCCCGCCGTCACCTCGCCGCTGACAGTTCCGGTATCGTGGTCCAGCGACATCCTGAAATAGCGGGTGGTGACGGCGCTGCTCGCGCCGCGGCTAGGGCCACCGGACGCCGCTTTCCGCCGCGAAGCCTGCTTAAAGGCCATCACCGCAAAGAAAACAATAGGCGCGAGCCCGATCAAGGCGGCGCCGCGTCCGCTCACCACCGCCAGCAGAAACACGAGACCGGCGAGGACAAGGCCCACGGCCTTGATGAGCTGCGCCAGAGTGCGCGGGCTTGCCTTTACGTAAACGTGGCCTGTGGCCAAAATGGCGAGCAACAGAAGCACGCCAAGGGCGATGTAGGCGGGCATGCCTTAAGCGGGCCCCAGCGCCGGCCCATCCAGTCGATTCGGCGCAGATGATTCCGCGTGGGCAAACACTGCTAGGACCGTCCGGTCACCTGATGGGCGATCTGTAGTGCCACACCCCCACGCTTGCGGCCGTAATCTTCGAGCGCCGGCCGACCGCCGGCGGCGAAGATGGCCACCGCTGAGAGCAAGTCGCGCAGCTGCTGTGCGCTGCCGGAATCGAAATGGCAGTAAGCCCCACCGGTCAGTTTTGCGACCTGCTGGAATGCCTTGGCCGCGACAGGATCGTGGCCTTCGTGGAACATGAACGCCGGTACCCCCAGTACCCCCAGCTTGCCGGCCTCATGGCAGAGCGTGTCGACCGACTCCTCCATGCAGTCGCCCGCGAAAACCAATGCGCTCACCTTCCGTCGCTCGGTTTCCCGTGCCGCATGGCGTAGGACCTTTATGATCTGGGTTTGACCGCCAAGACAGTGCACGTTGGTCATTCGACGCGCCAATTCGCGCGGATCGGCAACCCAGGAGCTCGCCTTGCATTCGCCGAAACCGCGATAAAAGACGAGCTGCACCTCAAGTCCACCGAGATCGGCGGCAACCTCGAACATCTGCGCCTGGACATGGCAGGCACGATCCCAGGTCGGCTCACGGCTGGCGGTTGCATCCATGGCAAAGACCAAGCGCCCTCGGCCGCTCGGTTTTACCGCCGGCATGGCCGCAAGCTTGCGCACAAAAGCGTTGACCTCGCCGGCTGCGCCGGCATCGGCCGGCAGCTTATCGCGATCCTCTGCCATCAGATCACTCGAGGGTGCTTCACCTGCATCACTCTGAGGTAAGCGCGGACCGCGCCGCTGTCTAGGGCTTCCAGCGATACGATCACGCCCGATGTAGCGCCACGGCGGTATCGTGGAAGGGCGCCCCGCCGGCCGGATAGCCCGGATCAGCGCTGGTCAGTGCATTAATTCCGATGCCGCCGATGAAGGCGGCGTTCGGCCAGACGCCTTCCACCACGACCACGCCCCGCTGCAACCCGTCGAACGCCCGCGCATGGACTTCCACCGACCCACCGCGGTTGCTGATGCGCACCCGATCTCCGTCGACGAGCCCGAGACGGCTGCAGTCTTCCGGGTGGATGAGAGCCGTGGGCCGGCCTTCGCGCTGGCGCGATACTGAGGTTTCGGTGAAGCTCGAGTTGAGGAAAGATCTCGCCGGCGCTGTCACCAGCCGGAACGGATGCTCGGCAGTCGCCTCATCGATGACGGCCATATGATCCGGCAGCGCAGGCATCAATCGATGCTCTTGACCGACCGCGCTCCAGTCCGGTTTGAAGCGAAAACGACCGTCATTATGGCCGAATCCATTGAGGAAATGCCTGCTTTCGAAGTCGAGAACGCAGTCATAACCCTCCTGGTCATGGATCGTGGCCGCATCGGGTAGACCCGATGCCTTCAGAGTTGCATCCACGATCTCCCATGCCGTCATCTCGAAGCCCGGATGCTCTGCCCCGAGCCGGTGCGCAAGGGCGCAGATGACTTCGTGGTTCGAGCGTGCCTCCGCCAGCGGCTCGATGACCTTGCGCGTAACCTGCAGAACCGTATGGCCACCGGCGGTGTAGAGGTCGTCATGTTCGAGAAAAGTCGTGGCCGGGAGGACAATGTCGGCCATGGCGGCGGTTTCGGTCATGAACTGCTCGTGCACCGCCACGAACAAATCCTCGCGCGAGAAACCGGCGCGAACCTTGAGATGCTCGGGACAGACCGCCATCGGGTTGGTGTTCTGGATGAACATCGCGGTAACCGGTGGACCATCGCCCAAATCGCGCCGATCGCCGGTCAAAATCGGGCCAAGCCGCGACTGGTCGAGGTTGCGTATCGATCCGTCCAGGCGGTCAAGGCCTTCGATCAGGCTGCGATCGAGCGGATAGAGCCCACCATTGCTGTAGAGCGCACCGCCGCCTGGGTATTTCCAAGCACCGGTGACCGCCGGCAGGCAGGATACCGCATGCATATTGGCCGAGCCGTTGCGCGAGCGGGTGAAGCCGTAGCCGATCCGCAAGTAACTGCGCTTGGTGCCGCCATAAAGATGCGCGAAGCGGACGATCTGCTGCGGATCCAAACCGGTGATCGCGGCCGCCCATTCGGGAGTGCGCGGCCCAAGGTGCTGCTCCAGCTCCTCCGGCACATCGGTATATTTCTCCATATAGGAGCGGTCGGCGAAGCCGTCCCGGAAAAGCACATGCATGACCGCAGCCGCCAAGGCGCCGTCGGTTCCCGGCCGCAGCATGAGATGCATATCCGCCTGCTCGGCGGTTTGAGTGCGGTATGGATCGACCACGACCAGTTTTGCGCCACGGTCTTTCCTGGCGCGAGCGACATGGGTCATCACATGGACTTGCGTCGTCGCCGGATTGCCGCCCCGCATCACGATGAGGTCGGCATCCTCGAGCTCACGCCCGTCGAGGCCGCGCTTGACACCGGCCCCGGCCAGCCAGCCCGCGTCCGAGAGTCCAATGCAGATCGTGGAATTCTGCCGCGAGTAGCGCATGACGTGGCGCAGACGTTCGATCCCATCGCGTTGCACCAGCCCCATTGTGCCCGCGTAGAAATAAGGGAACACCGTCTCGCTGCCGTGTCGTTCAGCCGCCTGCATCAGCCGCTCGGCAATGAGGTCAAGCGCGTCATCCCAGGCGATCGGCTTGAAAGCACTCCGCCCGACGCCCTTGTCGCCGACGCGCAGCAGCGGTTCCGTCAATCGGTCGGGGTGATGCACGCGGCCGGCATAGCGGGCGACTTTCTCGCAGACAACGCCCGCCGTGTAGCCATTCCGCCGGCTGCCCCGCACTCGTCCGATCCGGTCGGGACCGAGCCGCTCGACCTGAAGCGCGCAGGTCGAGGCGCAGTCATGTGGACAGGCGGAATAGACGGTATCGCGAGGCATGCTCGTGCTCCGAGGCGTATAAGCGTGCACACTAACATACCGCGCCGTTCGGATCATCCGGAGACGGTCAGGACAATTCCGCTGGGCTCATTGATCAAATCGCATGACTGATATCGAGTGCGTGGTGGCTGGGGCCGGCGTGATCGGCCTTGCGGTGGCTCGAGCCCTGGCCTTGGCCGGGCGCGAGGTCTTGGTCTTGGAAGCAGCACCGGCGATCGGCAGCGAAACCAGCTCACGCAATAGCGAGGTCATCCATGCCGGGCTCTATTACCCGACCGGCAGCCTGAAGCACCGCCTCTGCATAGAAGGACGGGACGCGCTCTATCGCTTCTGCGCCGAGCATGGTGTGCCCCACCGCCGTATTGGCAAGCTGATCGTGGCGACCGATGAAGAACAGAGGCCTGCGCTTGACACCCTCGCGGCAGCGGCTCGGCGCAATGGGGTCAGAATAGAGCCCGTCGGTCCGGAGCAAATTCGGAAACTGGAACCGGCGGTCCGCGCCGTCGCCGGGCTGATCTCACCCGATACCGGCATCATCGACAGCCACTCCTTGATGCAGGCCCTGCAAGGAGAAGCCGAAGCGCATGGCGCTATCACCGTTCTCCGCGCCCCGGTCGTCGCTGGACGTGTCACGCAGCATGGATTTGCACTGGAGATCGGCGGGGCTGAGCCGGGGAAGGTATCGACGCGGTTTTTTGTCAACGCGGCCGGGTTGGGCGCTGAACGGCTCTCGCGCAGCGTAGGCGGATTGCCGCCCACAACGGTGCCACATATTCACCTCGCCAGAGGCGTGTACTTCACCTTGCGCGGCCGCTCGCCTTTCCGCCGTCTGGTCTATCCCATGCCGGACGCCCTCACCCTCGGCGTTCATGTCACCCTTGATCTCGCCGGCAGGGCCCGCTTCGGTCCCGATTTGGAATGGGTGAACCGGGTCGACTACGATGTCGATCCCGCACGGGCGTCGCTTTTCGCTGCAGCCATCCGCCGTTATTGGCCCGATCTGCCTGACGGGGCGCTTGAGCCAGGCTATGCCGGCATTCGTCCGAAGCTTCAGGGCCCGGGCGATCCTCCGCACGACTTCGTGATCCAAGGCCCGCAAGAGCATGGCGTTCCTGGCTTCGTTGCGCTTTATGGGATCGAATCGCCGGGCCTGACTTCCTGCCTGGCGATCGCCGATACGGTCGGGCGGCTACTGGGCCTCGGCTTGTAACCGCCCCGCCTGCCGCGCCACTGCCCAGGTGACCGCGACGGTTGCCAGATGGCAGACCGCGATCGCCATCAGGACCCTGACCAACACGAGAGGACCGAGCCGCTCCAGGACCCAGGCCGCGATCATCGGCGAGACCGATTGCGCCAGCAGCGAAGGCATCGCCAGCCGGCCCATCACGACGGCGTAGCCGACCGAACCGAACAGAGCCAGCGGAAGAGTACCCCGGGCGATCGAGCGAATGCCGCCGCCGGCGCCGTAGAGAATAAACCCGAAGGCGACGAGCGATCCGCCGGCCCAAAGAAGTGCGACCCCTGCCGTGACTAAGACCGCGGAGCCGATCATGGTCCAGATCGGATGGTGGAACCGGCCCGTCAGCATCTCGACGACTCGCGCGCTCACTTGCGATGGCCCGACCAGAGCGCCCAGGGCGACCGCCTCGTGGACGCTCACATGCCGTGCCTGCAGGATGGTGATCAGATGAACCGACAGCACCGACCAGATCACGTCCCCCAGAGTGAGGCCGGCCGCCACCAGCGTGAACAGCAGCCGGAACCGGTTCAAATCACGAACGCTGGCATTCGACTCCCGAGGCGCTTTGCGTTCACGCGCTTGCACCTGCCCACCGAGTTCGCGCCGCTCCTCCCGCGGCAAGATGAACAAGTAGATCGGAAGAGCAAAAGCAAGCTGCAGTGCAGCATAGACCCAGCACGTTCCTCGCCAGCCGACGAGACCGACGAGATAGGCGGAGAGCGGCCAACCGACGGTGCTGGCAAAACCGCCGAAGAGCGTGAGCGCTGTGATCGCTTGTCTCGACTTGTCACCGTAGGTCCGCCCGAGGGTTGCGAAGGCGGCATCGTACAATCCTGATCCCATGCCGATCCCAATGACGAACCAAGAAGTCAGATAGATCGGCAATCCGTGCGACAGGGCCAGCGACGAAAGCCCAAGCGCCAGCAATATTGAACTCGTCGCGAGCACCGGGCGGCCACCGCGCTGCTCGATGGTTCGGCCGACCCGGGGCGAGATCAGTCCGGATGCGAGCAGACCGAGGGAGAGGCCGCCCACAACCCAAGAGAGCGGCCATCCCGTGCTGTTGGCGATCGGTTGAGCGAGCACCGCGGGTAGGTAGTACGACGAAGCCCAGGCCAGGATCTGCGTTACGCCAAGCACCGGCACGATGTGGAACGGCGAAGGCCTCGCTGCTCCAGGCGGGCCGGGTCGATTGGGGGAACTTGCTTCTCGCTGCACAGGACCCGCTTGGTTCTTAGCTCTTCTTCGGCCGCAGGGCCTCCCAATCGGCAGGGCTGAGCCGTGACAAGAAATTGAACCTTCTAGCCGTTCAAACGGGCGATGCGTCCCGCGCTCTGGCTCGTAAGCCAAGCGAAGAAACTATCCAACTCTAAATCCTTCGTCAGTCGCGCTCGAAACAGAGCAAAGAAGCCGGCCCCTTCGACGGCGATGTGTGGCAGCACGAACTTCAGCCGGCCGGTTGCAAGATCATCTTCGATTAGGACCCGAGGCGCCAACGCGATGCCCAGCCGAGTGATCGCGGCTTGCAGGCTGAGAAAAAAGTGATCGTAGAATGGGCCGGACAAGGTCTCGGTGACCGGCACTTCTGCCGCTCGAAACCAGCGGACCCAGGCGTCTGGCCGGCTTCGCATATGCAGCAGCGGCATATTCAACAGTTGGGAAGGCGACCGAACCGTTTCGATGCCGGCAAAGTTTGGGGAGGCGACCGCGGTCGACACGTCGTCCAGAAAGCGCTGGCAGATGTAACTTGGTCGCGACATGCGATCGCGCCGGATAATGACGTCATATCCCGCATCGAGATGATCGATGGAATGGGAAACGGAAGTCGTCATACGAACTTCGATTCCAGGATTTTTCCGTTGGAATGACGACAGTCGCGGGATTAGCCACCGCATTGCAAACGACGGCGTCGAATTGACCCGGATGATTCGCCGGCGCGTGCTTTCGGCGAAGCGCTCCGAGGCAAGAGCAAGCCGATCGAAACAGGTCCTTACGTCCTCGAGATAAGCCCGAGCGTGCGGCGTCAATTTGAGCCGTCGGCCCTGCTTCGTAAAAAGCGGTTGACGGAAAAACTCTTCCAACTGTTTGACGTGCTGGCCGATGGCGCTGTGCGTGACGCGCAGCTCCTCGGCTGCAGTCGTAAGGCTCTCATGCCGTGCGGCTGCTTCGAAGGCCTTCAGTGCATTGAGGGGCGGCAATCTTCGCATAGGCATCTCTCGTGGAAGAAAAACTTACATGTAGAATAGTTCTTTGCGATGGTTGAAGAAAGACATCATGAGTAAAACCCAACGACAATGGCTGCCGTAGAGCCCCGCAAAGAGAGCACGGTTGCGGTGTCCGTTTTCGCCAGAGCCATGTTAGAAATTCTTCAGTTCTAGCCTTCCGGAGATCGAGCGGGTCCATGCAGCACGCTAATCGCAGTCGACACGACGAACACGTCGAGGTCGTCTTCTCCGAATGGAAATCCGCCCCAAT
>Ga0134128_10011376_pt1 | contig 10645 bp, 6 predicted proteins | sample KB31754_FD_96462 | JGI IMG/M metagenome (GOLD analysis project Ga0134128, IMG submission 96462) | Terrestrial soil microbial communities with excess Nitrogen fertilizer from Kellogg Biological Station, Michigan, USA - KB3-175-4 | ecosystem: Environmental > Terrestrial > Soil > Unclassified ...
TATGGGACGGTCGGCTGGATTATCGCGCGCGTAAAAGCGGGCGACGCGGCCGATGTAGCAGTCGTCACCGACAAGCAGCTTCCAGATCTGACAACACAGGGGCTGATCTCTGCCGAGGGCCAAGCGGTCGTCGCCAAGGTCGGCCTCGGTGTCTTCATACGCAAAGGCGAACCGAAGCCAGCAATCAGCTCGGCCGATGCGCTCAAAACCGCGCTGCTTGCCTCAAAATCGATCGTCTATGGCGATCCGAAATTGGGTGACTCCAGCGGGGTCGCAACGCAGGCAATCCTCGAGCGTCTGGGCATTGCCGCCGAGATGAAGCCGAAAACGAAACTGGTCGCCGCCGGTGCGAAAGGCGAGACGGTTGTTCAAGGCGATGCCGATATCGGGTTCGACCAGTTGAGCAATATCGCCATCAATCCAAAGATCGAGTCCTTGGGGCCGCTTCCGTCTACGCTGCAGCACTACACGAACTATGCAGGTGGCCTGGTTAGGGCGGCCAAGGAGCGCGACGGGGCCAAGGCTTTGATCACTTTCCTCACCTCGCCTCAGGCACAGACCATCATGAAATCAAAGGGCTTCGCGGGACTCTGAGGGCGAAAAGCGGACCTTGCGGGAGGTCTGGATTGTGCCAGGAGCGGTCACAAAATCCTGCCGCGACTCATGAGATGGGACCCGCCTACGCCAATTGATCAACCGCCCTGATCAGATCGCTCGCGCGAAACGGCTTGGACAGGAAGGCACAGCCATCGGGCAGCGCACTGATGGTGTCCTGCGCGGCGTTTCCGGAGATTGCCAATACCTTCAGATTGGGCGTCAGTTCCCAGGCCTTGCGAACAAGATCGATGCCGCTCATGGCGCCCGGCAGGATGACATCGGTCACCAATACTCGAATGCGGGCATCGCGCGCCAAAACCTCCATTGCGTCCTCGGCCGTGCGCGCAGTCCTAACCTCGTGGCCACATTCCTCGAGCGAATCGGTCATCATCTGACAGACCCCCTCCTGGTCCTCAACGACGAGGATTGCAAATTTTTGCGGGGATGAGGGCTGCGCGGGGCTTGCCAGCTGCTCCGTTGATGCCGTCTGTTCCGATCGCGGGATATAGAGCTTTATGGTCGTTCCGACACCGACGCGGCTATCGAGCGTCGCCGTACCCCCCGATTGACGGGCGAAGCCATACACCATCGAAAGGCCAAGGCCGCTGCCCTTGCCGGTTTCCTTGGTGGTGAAGAAGGGCTCGAAGGCGCGGTCCGCCACATCGCGCGGCATGCCAGCACCCGTATCGACGATCGCAATGACGATATATTCGCCGCCAGGGATGGCCAGGCGCGCCGCCTCGCCTGCGTCGACGATGACGTTCCGTGCCTCGATCCGCAGAAGGCCCCCGCGCGGCATGGCGTCTCGCGCGTTCAGGGCCAGATTCAATAACGCGGCGTCGAGCTGGCCCGGGTCGATCCGGGTCGACCACAAGTCGGGATCGAGCCGGCAGGCGACACTGACCGTCTCTCCGACGGCATCCTTGATCAAGGGCAGCATCGCGTCGAAGAGCCGGTCGATCCGGATGACAGTCGGGTTCAGAGACTGTCGGCGCGCAAACGCCAGAAGTTGCGTCGTGAGGCTCGCTCCGCGCATCGCGGCGCCGAGAGCCATGCTCGCAAGCCGACGGATGCGTTGCGTCGCTTGTCCATCAAGCGAAATGCGGTCGAGATTGCCGATCACCGTCGTGAGCAGGTTGTTGAAATCATGCGCGACGCCGCTCGCCAGCTGGCCGATTGCCTCCATCCTCTGCGCCTGCTGCAGCGCCGCCTGCGCGGCCGCACGCTGCGAGGCCAGATAGGCGATGAAGCACAGCGCGGCCCAAACGCCGCCACACAGCACGGCATAAAACGCGACGTGGCGGTACCAGGAGCGCAGCGCGACATCTTGATCGATCGCGTAGGCCGCATAGACGGGGTAGGGCGCGAGTTGTCGCCACTGAAAATAATGCGCGCCCCCTCCCGGCGAGGGGTTCCATGCCTGGCTCTGGATGCCGGCGGCAATCGAGCGCATCAATTCGGAGGTCGGCGGAAATTGTCGCGGCTCGTTATCGCCAGAATTGGCGGCGAGCACGGTCCCGTCCGCGCGGACAAGAACGGCTCTGTGAGGCTCCTGCTCGCCAAGACTGCGGAAGAAACGTTCGAAGTACCGGACTGAGACGTCAATCACAACCTCGCCATCGAAATCACCGGCCGGTGACGATATCCGCTGGCTTAATGCAAACGCGCCCAGCCTCGGCTTACCAACAAGGGTGCTGTCGTCGCCCTGCCGGTGCGCCCTGAAGGCGGCCGTGTTCTCCAACATCATGCCGGACGGGTCGCGCGCGCCGCTCGACGCGCGAACATGGCCTGCAGCGTCGACCAGCGAGATCGAAGAGATCTCGTTCATCCGAAGGCGCGTCTGACGCAGGAAATCGACAACCCCCTCGGAATGACTGATGGCCTCCCAGCCCATTCCCGCGGTGCGCAGCTTGATCTGGTCAAGGGCGAGTTCCTGCGTCTCGAGCACGTTCAAGGCCTGCTCGTGCATGACTCCGACGTCGGTTGCCACATGACTCTCCGCCGCACGAAGGGCGGCTTGGCGATCGTACCAGGCGGCCAAGGCGGCAAAGGTCACGAGCGCGGCGAGCGAGACCGCCATGACCACACGAAGCGAACGCATCGCCCGGCCTCCCTCCCAGACCTGTAGCGTACCGCCGGGGTCGGCGAGGAACTCGATGCCAAAGCATCGCGCATCGCCTCCGCGCGGGCAAGGATGAAACTGTCAGCTTCCGGCGCTCATCGCGCGCCCGTATAGAATTCGTGCACCGACATAACTCAGGAATGGAATGTCGGCAGGATTTCCGGCCCTACCATGACGATTGCGCCATAGAGCGCGAGCGCTGCTGCCGTCGCGCCGGATGCAAGCTTGGGCCAGCGCAGGGTTTTCTCGGCGAGTATAACCAGCGTGATAATCGCCATTGCGGCGATAGTCATCAGGCCGAGCGGAAACAGGATCACAAAGAGAAGCCAACAGCAGCCGAGACAATAGGCCCCATGGTGCAAGCCCATAACGAGAGCGCCGGAGGCGCCGTCGCGCCATGACGTCGTGAGGAAGGCGATCGGCGCCCGGCACTTGGAGAGGCACCGTTCCTTCAAAGGTGTAAGCTGATAGAAACCCGCGGCGATGACCATCGCGCCGCCGATACGGGCCTCGGTTTCCGGCGGTAGCGCGACACTCGCAGCGATCGTCTGCGCGGCGACTGCGCCCGCATAGGCAACAATACCTGCCAGCGTCCACACGAGCAGGTATCCCGCCGCAAAGAGCCCGGTTGAGACGAACCCGCCGACGCGCTGCACCTTGTCCGCTTGAAGCATGTGAAAGGCAAGGATCATGGGAGCAGCGGTCGGCACCATCATGGCGACCATCATGAGCACCCAGATCGCAAGGAACAGTGGTGCGGGCAGGCCCAGCGTAAGAGAGGCCGTCGCCATGTTCATCTCCGCGCCCCGGCCTTGCCAAACGAGCGCAACCCACGTCACTGCCGCCACTACCAGTAGCGTGCCCAAGAGTATGTCTCGCTGACCCGACTGCGGATCGGCAGAGGTGTTTTTCATCGCCTGGGTCTTCGCGGCGCCAAACACGGGCCGAAGCCACATACTGTCCCTGTCACCGGTCCCTGTCACCCTTGGTTCGCTACTTCGAGTTCCGCCAGCGAGAGATCCCTCAACAACCAGAGGCGTGTTCACCGCGCTCCACGGAGAACACTTCCACGGCCGCCGAGCGTCCACGCAACGCGACACGCCCGAGCGCCTCGATGCGAAAATCGGGGCCTGGGCTTACACGCCTTAGAAGGTCGGTCGAGACAAGGAGAGGCCGGCCGACCACCTTGCAGTGCTCCTGAAGCCGCTCCGTGACATTGAGGGTGTCGCCAAAATACGCGATCTGGCGGCGCGAATTTCCGCATTCGCTGATCACCACTGGCCCCGCATGCAGCGCGGCGCGGAATCGCGGGATCCAGCCGAACTCGCGCCTGTACGAGGCGGCGATTTCTTCGATCCTGTCCCCGATCGCAAAAAAGCAATCGAAGCAGCGTCCCTCCGAGACCCGAGCCGTGAGCGGCCATGTCACGATCACCTCGTCCCCGACATAAGCATGCACCTCGCCGCCATGCGCAACGATCGCCTCGTCGATGTCGAAGAAGAATCGGGTCAGAAGCTCCTGCATGCGCACTTCGCCGAGCGCTTCAGCCAGAGAGGTCGACCCGGCAAGGTCCAGGAACATCAAGACCCGCTCTTCCCGGGTGGGGTGGCGGTACCGGCCGAAGATGACGTTGAGCAGCACCCGGCCGCCGACGAGCCGCGTCAGTTCGAAGATCGCGCCGAACAACAGGGAGAAGGCGAGCGATATGGCGACAATGCCGGGGAGCTCTGCGGTGAGCCATGCCGTATCGAGCGGGCGGCCGTAGAGGATCGCCTCCAATTCGCCGTAGAGGATCACCTGCAAGGCCACCGCGACCATCGAGATCGCGAGTGCCATCACGAGTGCTCGCAACGCGATTTCGACGATCAGCGGACATCGGCGCAACCAAGCGCTGCTGAGTGAGTTGAAATAGGAATGAGCGCCCCAGCCCGTTGCGGCGAGCCCCATCCCATGCACGCCGCTGCGCAGATAATTTGCGACGCTGGCTTCGCTCGGATCATCGAAGAAATGGCGATAGGCCAGCCCCAAGGCGAAGCCAGCTATGGCGACGCGGATCGTAAAAGCAAAGAGCCGCTGTGAAGGACCCTCCCTGGCCATGATCGCAGTATAAGCGATCTCCCCACGCTGCCGATGGAGTTCAGGCCCTCGTCACCTTCCGGTGACCAGAACCATGCGGAACCTGGCTTTGCCGGACATCATGCGTTCGTAAGCCTCGGCGGCCCGTTCGAGGGGCAGGGTCTCGATCATTGGCCGGACCCCCGCTAGCGTCGAGAAGCGCAGCGTGTCCTCGGAGTCCTGCGAGGTTCCAGACGCGTGTCCGGTGATCGTCCGGCTGGCACCGATCAGCTGCAAGGGGGTCACTTCGATCGGCTCGGCGGAGACGCCGACGACAATCAGATTGCCTCGCACGGCAAGCCCGTCGATGGCGCCGCTCATTGCCGGGCCGCTGGGGATGGTGGCAAGCACGACGCGAGCGCCGCCCAGAGCCTGCAGCGCCTCAGAAACGTTCTGCGTTGCGCTGTCGATATAGGTATGGGCGCCGAGCTCGCGCGCCATAGCCGCTCGCTCTCGTCCGCGTCCAACCGCGGCCACACGAAAGCCCATGCGCGCGGCAAATTGAACACCGAGATGACCGAGGCCGCCAATGCCGAGGATCGCAACGAGATCGCCCGGCATTGCGCCGCTCCGGCGCAGCGCGTTGTAGGTAGTAACCCCGGCGCAAAGCAGCGGGGCTGCGTCTTCGGCCTTGAGATCGTCTGGCATGGAGGCCAGCGCATCGAACGGCGCTATCATCGCCTCGGCATAGCCGCCGTCATAGGATATGCCAGGGATTTTGAGATTGCGGCAATCCATCATGTCGTCGCGACGGCAGGGCTCGCAATAGCCGCAGTGACCACCGAACCACCCGACGCCAACGCGCCGTCCGATCTTCCATTGTTGCGGAACGTTGGCGCCAACCGCATCGATGACGCCGGCGATCTCATGCCCCGGGACGATCGGGTAGCGAATGCCCGGGAAGAGGCCGTCTTTCGTGAGTGAATCGCTGTGGCAGACTCCGCAAGCCTGGACCCGCACGCGTACTTCGCCGGCCTGCGGCTCGGGCGTTTCACGCTCCACCAGCTCGAATCCGCCCTTTGCCCGCGAAATCTGAACAGCGCGCATCTTGGCCATTGGAGTCACCCTCGCTCGAGGTTATGCCTTCTCGCAGCGCCTCGCCTGCGCCGACCGCGCACAAGCGGTCGATCCGCCTTTCCTGCGCAGGATTTGCGCTGTAGGGATCCGGGGTGGGGAAAGGAAGCCAATGGGAAGGCGCTTCCCCCGCCGGTCAGGCGCGTGCGACGGGCGTTACGCCGCAGAAGCTGATGCGATATCTTCACTGGAGCCGCCTGTTGCAGTCGGCCGCCGCGATCGCAAAAGTATGCGCTCGAATTATCGCAGGGCAAAGTTGATTTGCCTGATCGAGCCGTCAATCAGACGGAGAGCGCGGCCGGCATCGTTCAGCTTAACGCCGCCCCGCGGGGGCGGGCACGCCGACGCGGATCAGCCGTGAGAAGTCGGGCGAGTCGCCCGCCGCGCGCGCCTTTCCGCTGATCTCTGCGCGCTCGATCAATTCACTGAGCGAGAGCGACGTATCGACGGCCCCGTGATCATAGAGATAGCCGGGCAGGAAGCCGTTGATGATGAGTCGCCAGTCGAGCGGGTATGCTCCGCCGGCGGCTCTGACGAGCTTGAAGACGGATGTCGCGCAGTTCGCGGTGATCGAATTGAAGAATCTTGGCCGCTCGGCGAGCGCGTTCGACTCTGCAACATATTCGAGCAGCAGACGCCGCGCCCGGTCCGGCGGCGTGTTGAGCCGGTAGAGGCGAACGTCCTCGCCGCGAATGTTCGTGCGCAAGAGGATGGAATCGCGCTCGGTCGTCGCCAGGTAGATGATCGTATGGCGACGAAAGACGTCCGCGACGGGAGAGAAATCGGAGCCCTTTTCCCGCCGCACCTCGACCGACCAGGCCAGATACTGACCGCCTTCAAAACCGAAGCTCATAATGACATGCGCCATCTCGGGCCCGCCCCAATAGGCGAGGAAGACGTCGAGTGTCTGGAGTTTCGAAAGATCGTAGGATCGCGGCGACCAACGCGGTGTGAAGGCGTCCTCGCTGCGCCAGTCGAAATCGCGCACGTCGGACAGTGTGAGGATCTCCCCGTCGAGCTTGCCGGTGGTCTGGCGCGCGACCGCCGATTGCCAGTCGCCGCTCTCGGGCGGGGAAATCGTGTTCCACCACAGAAGGAGGCCGGCGAATGCGAGCGTAAAGACCGCAAGCGCGAGCGCACGGCGGCGGGTGGACAATGCGGCGATGGTCCCCAGGCCCAGCAGACCGAAGACGCCGGCGGCTGCCCCGCGGACCCATCCGGGACCTGGAAAGCGGAACCACAGCGCAAGTCCAGACCAAGCGCTGACCGGCGCGACGAAAACCAGCGCAATCAGAACCGCGATGATCGCGACTGCCAGACGGCGCAACCTCCCGCCCTCCAAACTCGCATCGCGCAAACGCCGTTCGCCGGCGGAGTGAGCAGACTTTACGCTGCCATTCCCCGGTCAGAAAGCATCGCCCCCCGAAAAAGGCCGGTGGCTCCGCCCCCTCACCCTCCACCTGCGCGCTTCGGCGGGTCCCTCCCTCTCCCGCAAGCGGGAGAGGGGCTAACCGCTAGCTGAGCTTGCGGCGCAGCAGGCGTTCGGCGTTGACGTGGAAGATCTTGGTGCGGCTGGCCACATCGAGAGCGCTGATCGCGTCGCGGGTTTCGGCGATGGGGCCGAAGGGAGCGTCGCTGGCGAAGACGACGTTCTCTGCGCCGAAAAAATCGAGGCCGCAGGCGAGGCCGTGCGAGGCGCCGAAGAGGGCGGTGTCGGCGTAGAACATCTTGAAGTAGTCGATATGCGGCCGCTTCAGCGAGGAGAGCACCGCTGAATAATCTTCGTCGCGGGTGCGGCTCCCGAGCACGGCGAGGCCGCTTTCGATGCGCTTGTCGAAGAACGGGATCATGCCGCCCAGATGATGCGTGATGATCTCGAGCCCGGGATGGCGGTCGAAGAGCCCGGCGAAGACGAGGCGCGCCATCGCCACCGACGTGTCGTAAGGCCAGCCGAAGCACCACCAGAGCTCGAAGCGCGAGCGGGGCTCGGCGGCGTAGTCGGTGGTCTCGGCGGTGCGCGCGGGATGGAGCCAGATCGGCCGCTGGTGCCGCGCCATGGCCGCGAAGAGCGGGGCGAATTCGGGGAGGTCGAGCGGCTTGCCGTTGACGTTGGTGAAGACCTGCACGCCGACCGCGCCGAGCCCAGTGATGGCGCGGTCGAGCTCCTCGAGCGAGGCCGCCATGTCGTTCATCGAGAGCGCGGCGATGAAGCCCGGGAAGCGGTCGGGATGTCGCGCCACCAGCTCGGCCATGCCGTCATTGGCAATGCGCGCGAGCTCGGCGCCGGTCGCCGCATCGGCGAAGGCCTCGATCGGCGGGTTGGGGAGCGCCACGATCTGCCGGTAATCGCCGAGCGCGTCCATCGTGCGGAAGCGCCGGTCGAGATCGTGCAGCTCCTGCACCGCCATGAGGCGCTTGACGAGGCCGAAGCGCGCGCCCTGCTTCTCCAAGGCGCCGGTGAATTGGCGCGGCAGGACATGGGTGAAGATATCGACGATCATCGAGCTCCTCCCGGCGCGGCACGCGCCGCGCGGATCGCCTGCCAGACGCGCTCCGGCGTCGCCGGCATCTCGATGTCGCGCACGCCGAGGCCCGAGAGCGCATCGACGACGGCGTTGATCACCGCCGGCGGCGCGCCGACCGTACCGCTCTCGCCGGCGCCCTTGACGCCGATCGGGTTGGTCTTGCAGGGGCTGCCGAGCTCGTCGAGATGGAAGCTCGGCAGATCGTCGGCGCGCGGCATGCCGTAATCCTGGAAGCTCGCCGAGAGGAGCTGTCCCGATTGCGCATCATAGGTGACGTTCTCGATGAGCGCCTGGCCGATCCCCTGGGCGATGCCGCCATGGATCTGACCCTCGAAGAGCAGCGGGTTGATGATGACGCCGCTGTCGTCGACGGCGGTGTAGCGCTGGATCTCGACCTTGCCGGTCTCGGGATCGATCTCGAGCTCGCAGACATGGCAGCCATTGGGGAAATTGGGCGCGGTCGGCGAGAATCCTCCCACGGCTTCGAGGCCGATGCCGAGCGCGGCCGGCCAGCCCACCGGCGCATGGGCGCGCCTGGCGATATCGACGAGCGCGATCGAGCGGTCGGTGCCGGTGACGGTGAAGCGGCCCTCGGCGAAAGAAAGATCGACGGGCGCCGCCTCCAGCAGGTGCGAGGCCATGGTGCGCGCCTTCTCGATGATGAGATCGGCGGCACCCTTCAGCGCCGAGCCGCCGATCGCCATGCTGCGCGAGCCATAGGTGCCGCGGCCGAAACCCACGAGATCGGTGTCGCCCTGCAGCACGCGGATGCTTTCGAAGGGAACGCCCAGCCAGTCGGCGACCATCTGCGCATAGACGGTCTCGTGCCCTTGTCCGTGGCTGTGCGTACCGGAGAGCACGGTGACCGCGCCCGCCTCGTCGAAGCGGATCTCCATGCGGTCGTTGAAGGGACCGGCGATCTCGATGAAATAGGCAAGGCCGATGCCGCGTCGGCGACCGCGGCGCTCCGATTGCGCGCGACGTTCGGGGAAGCCCGACCAATCGGCTTCTGCCAGCGCCTTCTCCATCACCGCGGCGAAGCTGCCGCTGTCATAGACGAGATTGAGCGGCGTCTTCATCGGCAGACGCTCGGGCGGGATGAAATTGCGCCGGCGCAGCTCGGCAGGATCGATGCCCATCTCGCGCGCAGCGGCATCGATGAGACGCTCGATGACATAGACCGATTCGGGCTTGCCGGCGCCGCGATAGGGACCGGTCCAGGTGGTGTGGGTGAAGACGCCGCGGAGCGCCACATGCACGGCGGGAATGTCGTAGACATTGACGTAGGCGAGAGAGCCCAGCGCCGCCGGCACGGCCGAGCTGAAGGAGAGATAGGCGCCGAGCGCGTGATCGGTCTTGACGCGCAGCCCGAGGACCTTGCCGGCCTTGTCGAGCGCCAGCTCGGCCTCGCTCACCGCGTCGCGGCCATGCGTGTCGCTCATCAGGCTCTCGGTGCGGTCGGCCACCCATCGGACCGGGCGGCCGAGCAGACGCGCCGCCCACAGCACCAGCACATCCTCGGGATAGACCCCGCCCTTCATGCCGAAGCCGCCGCCGACATCGGGGCAGAGGATGCGGAAATCGCGGTCGGGCAGGTGGAAGACGGCGCGCGCGAGGATAGGCCGGAGCTTATGCGGGCCCTGCGAGCTGGTGTGAAGGGTGAAGCGCCGGCTCCAGGCCTCGTACTCGCCGAGTGAGGCGCGCGGCTCGATCGCATTGGCGGAAAGGCGATTGTTGACGAGGCTGAGCCGCGTCACATGCGCCGCCGCGGCAAAGGCGCGATCGGTCGCCCCCTCGTCGCCGCGCTCCATGGCATAGGCGACATTGTCCGCCGCCTCGTCCCACACGCGGGGCGCGCCCGGCGCGGCGGCCTCCGCCGTGGCGGTGACCGAAGGCAGCTCCTCGTAGTCCACCTCGACGAGCTCGGCCGCGTCGCGCGCCGCCTCGGGGCTCTCGGCGACGATGAAGGCGACGGGATCGCCGACATGGCGGACGCGGTCGCGCACCAGCACGGGATGAAGCGGCTGATGGCCAGGCGGCCCGCCCCAGGCGACGGGGGTCACCACCACCGGGATGCCGCCGAGCTTCGCCGCCGCGACATGCTCGCCGGTGAGCACGGCGGCGACCCCGGGCGACGCCTCGGCCGCAGCGCTGTCGACGCGCCTGATGCGCGCATGGGCATGGGGCGAGCGGAGCACATGGCCGTGCAGCA
>Ga0134128_10011377_pt1 | contig 10644 bp, 8 predicted proteins | sample KB31754_FD_96462 | JGI IMG/M metagenome (GOLD analysis project Ga0134128, IMG submission 96462) | Terrestrial soil microbial communities with excess Nitrogen fertilizer from Kellogg Biological Station, Michigan, USA - KB3-175-4 | ecosystem: Environmental > Terrestrial > Soil > Unclassified ...
CCGGACCGGCGGGCGGGCGGCCGGACCGGCGGGCGGGCCGGCGGGCGGGCGGACCGGCTGGACCGGCTGGACCGGCTGGTCGCGGCGGGTCTAGTCGCGGCGGCGGTTGCTCCTGGTGGGCGGGCGGCGGTGCTTGGCGTAGCTGGCCGCTACCTGTTTGGGGGTCATCGAGAGCCGGGCCGCTGATGGTGGCAGGCCGGCGTGCAGTGCGTCCGCGATCAGCAGTGCCATCGTGTAGTCGGGGTCGGCGTCGAGTGCCCGCTCGATCGCAATCGTCGCCAGCGCTCCGTCGCCTGCCTGCCAGGACACGAAAGCCAGAAGGGCGGCCGGCGCGGGGACGAACTCGGTGGGCAGAACCCGGAGCAACGTGGTCCAGAGCAACTGGTGCGCCTCGCTGTACTGCGGATCCATCCTGGCCCAGGCGTCGTCCCTGACTCTCATGTCCGTCAGGACGAACGCCAGCCACGCCATCTCGTCATAGCTGGCAAGCTGATCGCCGCGCCGGTAGCCCGTCACGACCTGCCTGATGGATTTCCGGCCCGCGTCGGCGACGGGCTGGAACAGATCGCCCTCGGGTCCGACGATCATGGCCTGCTCGATCATGTGGTTGGCTCTCGCCCGCGCTCGCTCAATCGCGGAGGTCATGGGCTCAGCGGACTCGGGGATCCGGGCCAGCGTGCTGGCCAGTTCGTTCCGGTCGGCGTGGACCGACAGCCCGGCCGCCTCCAGCGCCACGGCGGCGGGGTGCGCCGAGGCGTCATAAGGCACGCCGTCCGGTGAGCAGCAGGCCGGATCGCTGCACCGGTAGGACCAGTAGCGGCCTTCGTCGACGCGAAGCGCATCCTGGATGGCTACCTGGGCATCGCGCAACGCCGATCCGATGACGTCGATGACCGGGGTGACGGCCGGCCCGGTGCCGTACCCCACCAGGATCGCCATCGTGAGGTGCTCTCGGCCGAGCACGTTGACCGCGTGCGCGGCGATGTCTTCGCTCAGCGAGACATCGGCCGGGTCGGGCAGGTCATAGCGGAACGCGAGACGGATCCTGGCGTGCGGGCCGCCGATGCCGAGCACGACCAGGCTCTTGGTGGGGTGGAAGCCGAGCAGGTGCGGCACCACGGCGAGGATCCCGTCGGCGGAGCCGACCTTGACCTTGCAGCGATAACCGGGCTCGTCCGGCTGGCCGGCGGCGCGGGCACGGCCAGGGCCTCGTCCAGCCTGGCCAGAGGGACCGCGGCTGGAGTCACGAGACGGAGGTAATGGTTGACGGCGGTTGAGCCGGGTTTCGTTGGGCTGGGACTGTTTCATGTCCGCCAGTTTTGCCGGGGCGGGAGGAGACGGCATGGGGAGTTTGCGAGCTGTGAATTTGTGGGGGCGGCGGGCCGAGGAAACGAGGAGCGTGTGGATATCGGGTTAAAGCGCGATGCCCAGCAGCGCATCGACGGCGTCCTTGATCAGCCCGCCAGACGAGGCCTTTCCAGCCAGGACTCCATCAGCCCAGCCATCGACCACCGCCAGCGCACCGGGAGCGTCGAGATCATCGGCCATCCGCTCACGAACACCCGCGAGCGCGGCCAGCGCCCCCTCGTCGGGCTCGTCAGCGTCAGAGCCACGAGAAACCGCCGCCCGCCAGCGTTCCAGCCGCGCCTGGGCATCCGCCAGCCCCTGCTCGGTCCAGTTCCAGTCACCCCGGTAGTGATGCGCCAGGATCGCCAGCCGGATCGCCATCGGATCGGTGCCGGCTCCCCGGAGCCGGGACACGAAGACCAGGTTGCCGAGCGACTTCGACATCTTCTCGCCGTCGTACCTGACCATGCCCGCGTGCACGTACCGCCGGGCGAACACGTCGGCACCGTCCGCGCCGTACGCGACCCGCGCGTGCGACGCGCTCATCTCGTGATGCGGGAAAATCAGGTCGGATCCGCCGGCCTGCACGTCGAACGTCACCCCGAGCCACCGCGACGCGATCGCCGCGCACTCCACGTGCCAGCCCGGCCGCCCCGGCCCGAACCGGGAATCCCAGTGCGGCTCCCCCGGCCGCTTGGCCAGCCAGATCAGCGGGTCAAGCGGGTCCTTCTTGCCAGGCCGATCCGGATCGCCGCCGCGCTCCGCCGACAGTTCGAGCATCGTCGGTACATCGAAGCCGGAGACCGACCCGAACCTCGGGTCGGCGGACTTCAGCGCGTACACATCGGCCTCAAGCTCGTAGATCGCGTCCCGCCCGCCCAGCAGCGCGCTGAAATCCTCGATCACGCCGAGCGCCTCGACCGCGCCGATCAGATAGTCGGGCGGCAACACCCGCAACGCCGCCATGTCGCCCCGATAGCGCTCGATTTCGCGGTCGGCGAGTTCGCGCCAGTCGTCGCCGTCGCGATTAGCGCGCTCAAGCAACGGGTCATCTACATCAGTAACATTTTGGGCATAACGCACTGCGCGGGCTGAATCACGCCAGCTACGGTTCAGCAGATCCCAGGCAATGTAAGTCGCCGCATGACCCATGTGCGTCGCGTCATAGGGCGTGATGCCGCACGCGTAGAGCGTCGCGAGCTGGCCGGGCGCGGCCACCGCGAGCGCGTTGCTCGACGTGTCCCAGATCCTGGTCACCGGTGCACGCCCGGGCAGGTCAGGGATGTGAACAGCGGCCCATGAGTCCATGCCCGCAGAGTATCGCTCGGGTTGCGTGCTATCGGAGGGAGCGTACCTGTTCGAACGCGTAGGCCAGGCCCAGCAGCCTTGGCTCGCTCCAGGCGGGCCCCATGAACGACAACCCGACCGGCAGCCCGGACACGCGGCCGGCCGGAACCGTGATCGCCGGGTAGCCGCTGACCGCGCAGGGGGACGAGGTGCCGAAGCTGTAGTGGTCGCCCAGCACGTAGTCGGTCAGCCAGGCCGGGTTGCCGGAAACGATCACGACCGCGTCCAGTCCGTGCTGGGAGAAGGCGCCGTCGAGAGCTCCCCTGGCTAGCGTTCTGGCCTCTTCGCGAGCCGGCCGCCAGTTCGGGTCCGCCCGGCCCTGCGTCTCATCAGCCTGGATGAAGATCTCCTGACCGAAGCGACTCAGCACCCGCAATGCGTTTCCACTATTAAATTCAATGAGCTCGCTGAGCGACATCGGGTGCTTGCCGCCGACGCTGGCCAGGTAGGCGTTCAGGTCGTCCTTGAACTCCATGCCGAGGGCCGCGAACTCCGGCTTGCTGATGGCCTCCGAGCCGGTCAGCTCGACGGGGTCGATGATGACGGCGCCGGCCTCACGCAGGAGTCCAACCGCCTGGTCGAGTACTTCAAGCGCGCCCGGGACCGCGTCGGCGGCGGCGGCTCGCCAGATGCCGATCCGCGCGCCGGTCAGGGCGGCCGGATCCAGGAACTGGGTGTAGCCGGCTTGGAACGTCGCGCCGTCCGGGGTGTCCTCGCTGGCCGGGTCGGCCGGGTCGGGTCCCGCGATCGCGCCCAGCAGCACCGCCGCGTCGGCGACGCATCTGGTCATGGGCCCGGCCGTGTCCTGCGCGGAAGAGATCGGCACGATTCCTGAGCGGCTGACCAGGCCAAGCGTCGGCTTGATCCCGACGATGCCGTTGCTCGTGGACGGGCTGATGATCGAGCCGTCGGTCTCGGTGCCGATCGCGAGCGGCGCGAGCCCGGCCGCGACCGCGACTCCCGAGCCAGAGCTGGAGCCCGACGGGTTGCGCCCGGCGCCATGCGGGTTGTTCGCCTGGCCGCCGAGAGTGGACCAGCCGCTGGACGAATGCGTCGACCTGAAGTTGGCCCACTCGGACAGGTTGGCCTTGCCGAGGATGATCGCGCCGGCCTCGCGCAGCTTGCCGATCAGGAACGCGTCGGCGGACTCGGCGTCAAGCAGGGCAGGCGAGCCGGCGGTGGCGGGCGAGCCGGTGACCGAGATGTTGTCCTTGACCAGGACCGGGATCCCGGCGAGCGGTCCTTGCTGGCCGTTCGCGGCGCGGGCCTCGTCGGCCGCGGTGGCTTGCCGCACGGCACTGTCGTCGACCGAGATCACGGCGCCGAAGTCGCCGTTCAGGCGCTCGATCCGACCCAGGTAGAACTGGGTCAGTTCGGCTGCGGTGAGCTGCCCGGACGCCAGTGCCCGGGTCAGCGCGGAGACCGTCACCTCATCGGTGGCGATGCCTGTACTACCGATGGTTTCGCTTTGCGATTGCCCTACCGACATGGTGGAAGACTAAGAGAGCCCAGTGGCTAGCGGCATCGGGGGGTAGCCGGATGGCTTCGATGCGGGGGCGGCGCCAGCGACGGCGCGGCCATGGGATCGGGTGGCACGCGGTGCTGGCGACGGTGATCGCCGCGGCAGTGGCGGCCTGCGGTTCGGGGGGCGCAGGGACCCAGGCGGGTCCGGCCAACCCGGCTCAGCAGGACTACGTGCGGGTCGTCAGGGAATTGCTGCCGTCGGTGGTGCAGATCGACGCGGGACAGCAGACCGGCTCCGGCGTGGTCTTCGATTCCGCCGGTGACATCGTGACCAACGCGCACGTGGTCGGCCACGCGCGTACCGTCGAGGTCTTCGTTTCGGCGACCAGCGGGCCGCTGACGGCTCATCTGGTGGGCCGGTTCCTTCCCGATGACCTGGCCGTGGTCAGGGTGACCGCCCATCGGTCCGCCTTGCGGCCCGCCCGGTGGGCGAACTCCGATCAGGCTCAGGTGGGCCAGTTCGTCCTGGCGATGGGGGCGCCGTACGGGCTGATCGACAGCGTGACGCAGGGCATCGTGTCCGCGACCGGGCGGACCGTGACCGGCCCGACCATCACCGGCCAGCCGCCGATGGTGATCACCGACGCGGTCCAGACCAGCGCCGCGATCAATCCAGGCAACAGCGGCGGCGCGCTGGTGCTGCTGTCCGGCGCGGTGCTCGGAATCCCGACGCTGGCGGCGAAGGATCCCGCGCTCGGACACGACGTAAGCGGCATCGGCTTCGCGATCCCGTCGAACACCGTCAGGGACATCGCCTCGCAGCTGATCAGGGCCGGGCACGTGACGCGCTCGGACCGGGCCTCGTTGCAGATCACCGGCAGCACGTATGCCAGCAAGTCAGGCAGCGGCGCCGGGGTGTCGGTCGACTTCGCCTTGCGAGCCGGCGCGGCTCGGGCGGCGGGGATCAGGGCCGGGGACGTCATCACCGGGCTGGGCCGCACGAAGACGTCTGACCTCGCCGAACTGGACTACCAGCTGATCTACTACCGGCCCGGCGAGAAGGCGGCTGTGCACGTGCTGCGGGATGGCCGGCCCAAGGTGTTCACAGTCCGGCTCGGCAGCCTGGGCGGCTGATCCTAGACTGCGCAGATGACCTTCAGCATCGGCAAGCTGGACTTCACGCCAGCGGCCAGCCTCACCGACCTGCTCGCCGCGCCGGTAGCCGCCGCGATCACCAGCCCGCAGTGGCCGCACTCCGCCGACGCGGTCGGCGTGGTCGAGATCGACCCCGAGGTCGCGGATACGGCCGCGTTCTGCGAACGGTACGACGTGACCTTGGACGAATCGGCCAACTGCGTCGTGATCGCGGGCAAGCGTGAAGGCGAGATTCGCTTCGCCGCCTGCATCGTGCTCGCGACCACGCGGGCGGATGTCAACGGAGTCGTGCGCAAGAGCCTTGACGTGCGCAAGGCCTCGTTCGCCGCGATGGACATCGCGGTCGCCGAGACCGGCATGGAGCACGGCGGCATCACCCCGATCGGGTTGCCCGCCGACTGGCCGATCCTCGTGGACGCGGCGGCTGCCGCGATGCCGCAGGTCGTGATCGGCAGCGGACTGCGGCGGTCGAAGCTGGCGCTGGCCGGAAAGACGCTGGCTACTCTGCCTGGCGCTACGGTCGTCGAGGGCCTGGCTCGCCGAGCCTGAGGCCGGTCGCCTGCCGGGCCGCGCCCCGGGCTGGCCCGGGGCCCGGGCCAGGGCCGGGCGCCGGGCCGTTCAGGGAAGCCAGGACACGTGGCCGTGCAGGTAGGAGTAGCCGATGAAGGCGAACCCGTCGATCAGCGTGTGCGCGATGATCATCGGCATGACTCGGCGCCAGCGGCGGAAGAGCACCCCGAACACGAGTCCCATCGCGGCGTTTCCAAGAAATCCGCCTAGGCCCTGATACAGGTGATAAGACCCCCGCAGGATCGCGCTGATCAAGATCGCCTTCGCCGGCCTGGTACCTAGCTGGTCCAGTCGGTTCAGCAGATAGCCGAGAACGATCGTCTCCTCGAGCATGCCGTTCTGAAACGCGAATAGCGCAAGGACAGGAACTCGCCACCAAACGGACGGCAATTGTTCGGGTACGACATTCAAGGCGACGTGCAGATGGAAAGCCGCGTAATACAAGCCCAGGCCGATACCGCCGATCACGGCAGCCAGGGCCGCGCCCCGCGCGGCGTCTTTGCCGGGCTGGCTGGCGTCGATCCCCAGAAGCGAGGGCGACTCATCGGATCGCGCGAGCAGGTAAAACACCAGCACAACGGGGGCCAGGCCCTCGAGGGCGGAGGCGAGTTGGAGCGTCAGGTCAAGCCAGTGGTTCGGTGCCTGCGACCCGACCAGCAGGGCTTCCTGACCCGACAGGGGGGCGGGCGCAAGTAGCGAGCCGATTAGCGATAGCAGCGCATTGAGGGCACTAGCGCCCAGCGACACGGCGAAGACCGCGAAGATCTCCCAACGGATCATCCACGGGGACATCGGGCGTACGCTAGTTTCCTTGAGTGCCACTGAAGGACTCTAGCCTGTGCCCGTAGCCGTAATTGGTCGCCGATGACCGCTACCTAGCGCGAGCTTCCGGGCGCCCCGAGTGGGCGAACACAGGCAGCGCGGAATCCTGACGGCAGTCCGGACTCCGCACTGCGAGTACTTGACCGTTGCCGTGGTAGGAGGCGGTCTGCCAGATCATGCGACAAGCCGGCCCTAAGACGGTAGACATGAACGGTCAGATCGAGCAGTAGACAGGGTGGTTCGATGAGTCCAGCAGGCCGTAGCCGGGACGGCAAGCCTGCAACCTCGGATTCGGCCCGGCCGGGAGATGACAGCCCGGCCAAGCCGGAGGTGACGCACGGCCACAACGGTCACAGCTCTGGCGCTACGGCGGAGGCGAAGACCGCCACGGCCGTTGCTACTCCCGACACTGATGCTGAGCCTGCCACTGGTGAGCCCGCTGCCGCTGAACCCGCCGCGGCCGCGGCCCCGGTAGCACCGGATAAGGCCGCGCCAGAAGCTGAACCGGGTAAGAAGCGTAAGAAGGCGAAGTCCGGGGCTCAGAAGACCGGCACCGAGAAGACCGGCACCGAGAAGACCGGGACCGAGCAGAAGAAGTCCGGGACGGCCAAGAAGCGGGGTCCGGTTAGACGGACGTTCGCTGCGATCGGGGGATTTTTCGCTCGCATCAGCCGTCCCAACTGGGTGCGTCACGTCATCTTGCTGGTGCTCTACATGGGCGCCGGAATCGGAGTGACCTGGCCGAGGTTCACCTACCTGATCAGTGGCAGCCTGCCGAGGACGACCGACGTGGCCAGCTTCGTCTGGGGCATGTGGTGGGTCGCGCACCAGGTCACCCACCTCGGCGACCCGTTCTTTACTCACTACATGGCCGCTCCGGTCGGCATCCAGCTCGGCTTCAGCACGCTGATGCCGCTGGCCGGCCTGGTGATGACGCCGGTCACCTTGCTGTTTGGTCCCTCAGCCGGGTTCACCGTGCTCAGCCTGATCGTGCCCGGATTGCTGTGCTACGCGATGTTCCGCGCGGCGCGGCTGTGGCTCAACGTGCCCGGCTCCATCGCGGCCGGGGCCTTCTTCGGCCTGTCCACGATGATGCTGTGGCAGAACTGGTACCACGTCAACATCGCCGCCGGGCTCATCTTCCTTCCGCTGACCATCGAGGGAGCGGTGCGGCTGCGCCGCACCCAGAAGATCGGCCCGGCGATCTGGCTCGGCATCGCCCTCGGTGCCGCCGTCATGACCAGCCAGGAAGGCGCGGCGATCGCGCTCCTGCTCGCCTTCGTGATCTTGGTGCCGTGGGTCATCGGCAAGGCCTTCCGAGACCGGGTCGCACTCCGCAAGGCCCTGATACCACTGGCGGTCGGGGCAGTGGTCGCGTTCGTGGTCGCGAGCCCTCAGCTCATCGCCATGGGCCAGCAGATCGCCGCGGGCGGCGCGAAGGTACCGGTTGGCCCGCTCGCCCAGAACTACACCCAGTTCGGGGTGCCGCTCAGCACGCTCTTCTCTGCCTCGCCGAGACTGTCTTACTACGGCCTGGGCCATGTCATCGGCAGCACCTACGCGTTCAACGCCGCGCCCCAGGGTGGCGCGTCCGTGCAGCCCGGCGAGGGCATTCCCACCTTCGGGCTGGTAGTCACCGGGCTCGCGGTCCTCGGCGTGATCATCGGCTGGCGCAAGAAGACGACCTGGTGGTTCCTGCTGCTATTCCTCGGCTGCGCGATCCTGGCGCTCGGCACCAGCCTGGTGATCGGCAGCGACTGCGTGGTTAACGTGACCGCCCCCGGCAAGCTGTACGGCAAGGCGTGCCAGCAGTACATGCCGTTCGCCAGTCATATCCACTACGTGCTGGTCAAACACGACGGCTTGACCGACTGGTACAAGGTCCACGTCTCGAACCTGATGCCCTACACCTGGCTGGTGCGCATCCCGGGCCTCGCCGGGCTGCGGGAGGCCGACCGGTTCGCGCTTGTCGGCCTGATCGGCGCGGCGCTGCTGGCCGGGCTCGTCGTGCAGTGGCTGAGCCAGCGGCGCCGCTGGCTCGCGATCCCGCTGCTGGTCATAGTCACCGCGCTGAGCGTGCTCGAAATCGGCTGGTCGGGCGGCACCACCGGCCCGCCGCACACGCCAACCGAGACAATGCCGACGACGATGCCGGGGCTCGACTCGAGGTTGCAGGCCGATCATTCGAATTCGACGGTGCTTGATGTGCCGTTCGGCCTGCGCGGCGGCCTGGCCCTGACCGGGTCAGGAATCTCTGAGCGGGCTATGCTGCTGGCCACCGCCGACGGTCATCCGCGCTCGATCTCCTACACCGCCTGGGTACCCCAGCCGACAATCAAGCAGATATCGGACCACCCGTTCTACAAGTACCTGATGAAGTACCAGGGCGCGACGTCGCTGCCGACCGTGAAGGAACTCCGTGCGGCCGCCAAGGACCTCAAGACGCTGAACATTGGCTGGGCCATCGAGTGGACGAACCTCTGGCGTCTCAACCACCCCGGACAACGACTGCTCAAGCTCGAGATCTACCTGCGCTGGCTCGGCTTCCGCCGGGTCACCCTGGGCTGCATGGTTCCGTCCCCGCACTTCACGATCTGCGACAACCGGAGCCTGGAGCGGGTGATCCTGCTCAAATACCGGCCTCGCGACGCCTTCCATGGCAACAAGCTCCCTGATATTCACCGTCACTGGCCCCACTACGAGATCCCGGCGGAATTCATGCCGCCGACGAGTCCGTCCGCGAAGCCGACGCCGCCCGCGAAGAAGTCCGGCTAGCCGACCGGCTGCACCTGGGGCGATCACCACCACTAGTTCAGCACGTCGCTGCGTGGGTCGAAAGCAAGCCTGAGCAGAGCCAAGTCGCCGGTCTGCGCTGAAGACCCAGGGAAGGGCATGGCTACGATCCTGGCGTTGACCTCAGCCGGCGGCTCCCAGTCATCGCCGAATCTCGCACGCCAGCGCCGCAGCGCGTAGTAGCGACTCGAAGCGAAGCGCTGGAGCAGCGGCACCCGTTCGGTCCGAGCGATTCGCGCCTGCAAGGCCTTGCCTGCCTGGGTCAAGCGCTGGGACAACGAGCGGAGCGCGGTGACGCTGTCGAGCACGGCATCATCGGCGCGCAATTCGATCGCTCGCGACCCAGCCGCCCACGGCGACTCGAACCAGACGTGGTTGAGCACATCAAGGCGGATGGCCGGGTCCGGGTGGTGCAGGCTGATCAGGCGCATCCTGCTAACCGGCCAGTCTTCGATCTCCGGCCACAATATGGCGGGCGCCAGGTCGAAGTAGTCCCGGACGAGCAGCGCCGCCGGCGTGCCATCTGGCGCGGTCACGTCGTAAGGTCCATGGATCTCCCAGCCCATGTCGGTCCAAGCGTAGAAGAAAAGACCCCACACAGTTGCCTGCGCGGCGGCCGATGCTCGGTACGCCGTCGTGACAAGGTCGGTGTCAGTTGACCAGCTCGCACCGTCGACTAGCTGCTGAGCTTGGCCTTCGGTCAGCAGGCGATGGCTGCCGTCGCGGCAGAAGATGTCGCCTGTTTCGGCCGCTGACATGAGGTCGAACATGCGCTCGACGAACCATACGCGCTCGTCGGCCTTGATCCCTGCGATCTTCATGCCGCACACCATGTCCATGAGTAGAGTCTTCATCGAATTGGTGCCCGCGAAGAGGTCCGCCATTTCACGGTCATCCGCCCGTTCGGCATCGAGCCGCCTCAGCCTGCTGACCATGTCAATCGCCTCGAGATCGAGGAAGTACGGCGTCACCTCAACGATATGAAACGGCCGCGGCTGGAAATCCCCTACGCCGGTCAGCGCAAACTCCATCGCGTCCAGGTACGTATCTATACGATTCACGGCTGAGGTCCTCTCCCGCGCCTGTCCCGTTATGCACTGTTAAGCGTACGAGGTATGCAAGTGATAGAGCAGTACTACTCCGCGC
>Ga0134128_10011378_pt1 | contig 10643 bp, 8 predicted proteins | sample KB31754_FD_96462 | JGI IMG/M metagenome (GOLD analysis project Ga0134128, IMG submission 96462) | Terrestrial soil microbial communities with excess Nitrogen fertilizer from Kellogg Biological Station, Michigan, USA - KB3-175-4 | ecosystem: Environmental > Terrestrial > Soil > Unclassified ...
CGCCCGCGCCGAGGAAGTGGCGGGGCTCGCGCCGGATTTCGCCGCGCTCCGCCGCCAGGGCCATGGCGACCTCATCGCCAGCGCGCCGGGAGAGGGTGGTGTCGATTTCGTCTCGCGCTTCTTCGCGCCGGCCCATGGGATCGACGAGGATCCGGTGACGGGTTCGGCGCATTGCGTGCTGACGCCTTACTGGGCGAAGCGGCTCGGCAAGCAGCGGCTCGCGGCGCGGCAGGTCTCGCGCCGCGGCGGCACGCTGACCTGCACCCTCCAGGGGGAACGCGTCGCCATTGCCGGGCGCTGCGTGCCCTATCTCGAGGGCTCGATCACCGTCTAGCCATATCGGCGCGTCGGGTCTTGCGTGCCCGCTTCGCCGCCCGGCTAGGCGCGGTGCCGGCGCTTCGCTATCGTCCGGGCCACTGAGCGAGGGAGGCGACGTACCGTGGCGAAGAGTTACGAGATCGCGGTCATTCCCGGGGACGGGATCGGCAAGGAAGTGGTGCCGGAAGGCATGCGCGTGCTCGAAGCGGCGGGCCGACGCTTCGGGTTCGAGTTCCGCTGGCGCGAATACGATTGGAGCTGCGAGCGCTATGCCAAGATCGGCTCGATGATGCCGCAGGATGGGCTCGAGCAGATCAAGGGCACGAAGGGGATCTTCCTCGGCGCGGTCGGATATCCCGGCGTTCCCGACCATGTCTCGCTCTGGGGCCTGCTGATCCCGATCCGCCGCGGCTTCCGGCAATACGTCAATCTCCGCCCGATCCGGCTGCTGGCCGGCGTCGACTCACCGCTCAGGAACCGCAAGCCCGGCGAGATCGATTTCTATGTCGTGCGCGAGAACAATGAGGGCGAGTATTCGGAGATCGGCGGCCGCCTCTATGTCGGCACGCCGCTCGAGATGGCGATGCAGCAGGCCATCTTCACCCGCCAGGGCTGCGACCGCATCATGCGCTTCGCCTTCGACCTCGCGATGAAGCGCAAGAAGCATGTGACCTCGGCGACCAAGTCGAACGGCATCATCCACACCATGCCGTATTGGGACGAGCGCTTTGCCGCGGTCGCCAAGGAGTATCCGCAGGTCCGCACCGACCAGTACCACATCGACATCCTGACTGCGCATTTCGTGCGCAATCCCGACTGGTTCGACGTCGTCGTCGGTTCGAATCTCTTCGGCGACATCCTCAGCGATCTCGGTCCGGCGGTGGTGGGCTCGATCGGCATCGCCCCTTCGGCCAATATCAATCCCGAGGGCGAGCTGCCCTCCATGTTCGAGCCGGTGCATGGCTCGGCGCCTGACATCTATGGCAAGGGGATCGCCAATCCGATCGGCCAGATCTGGTCGGGGGCGATGATGCTCGCGCATCTCGGGGAGAGCGCGGCGGCCGACGCGATCGAGCGTGCGATCGCCGCGGCGCTTGCCGATCCGTCAGCGCCGAAGACGCCCGATCTCGGCGGCAAGGCGAAGACCAGCGAACTCGGTGCGGCAATCGCTGCGGCCCTGAGCTGAGCCGCCGATGGACGAGCGTTATCTCGACGATTTCACGGTCGGCGAGCGCTTCGTCACGCGCGGCGTGACGCTCACCGAGAGCCTGATCATCGGCTTCGCCATGACCTATGACCCGCAGCCCTTCCACATCGATGTCGAAGCGGCGCGGGAAAGTAACTACGGCGGCCTCATCGCCAGCGGCTTCCAGACCCTGGCGCTGGGCTTCCGGATGGTGCTGGAGACCGGCATCTTCCGCGCGTCCAGCATGGGCTCGCCCGGCTTCGACGAGCTGCGCTGGCTCCTGCCGGTGCGCCCCGGTGATACGCTCCACACCGAGCTCGAAGTCACGGAAAAGAAGCCGTCGAGATCGAAGCCCGATCGCGGCATCCTGCGCGTCGCCTACCGCATCCGCAACCAGAAGGAAGAGGACGTCCTCACCTTCCTCTCGATGCATCTGCTCCGTCGGCGCCCGGAGGCGTGCTGAGGCGGCCGGGTACGCGACGGGTCAGTCTTCTTCCGGCTCCGCCTCGCCGCCGCGCAGGGCATCGACGCTCCAGGCGCCGCCGCCCGCGACGAACAGGTAGAGGAAGATGAAGCAGTAGAGGATCGCCGCTTCGCCGCCGTTGAGCACCGGAAAGAAGCTCCTCGGCAGATGAACCATGAAATAGGCGACCGCCATGTCACCGGCGAGGACGAAGGCGACTGGGCGGGTCAGCAGGCCGAGCAGCAGGAGGATTCCGCCCACGATCTCGATGATGCCCTGCACGCCAAGGAGCGAGGCGAGCGCCGGGCCGTGGCCGCCGGGAAAGGGCGGAAAGCCCAGCAGCTTCTGCGTGCCGTGATTGAGGAAGCAGAGCGCCGCGACGATCCTGAGGATCGACAGCATGCGCGAGGTCCAGGGTCCGAAATTGCTGATCATGATGGAGCTCCCGTGAGTCGGTCGACCGCCGCGCCCGCGGTTTTGGGCCGCGGGCGCGGGGCTTTGCGGTCAGGCGCCGGCGTCGTACTCCATCGAGATGTCCTTGCCGGTGTAATCGGGCATGAGCGATGCCGAGACCAGGCTCACCACCGCGCAGGCCGCGATGTAGATGGCGACCGCGTAGCCCGTGCCATAGGCGGCGAAGAGAGCCGTCGCGATGATCGGCGCCGGTCCGCCGGCGATGATCGATGCGAGCTGATAGCCGAGCGACGCACCGCTATAGCGCAGGCGCGGCGTGAACGCCTCGGCGATCAGTGCCGCCTGCGGCCCATACTGCATGTCGTGCGGGATGAGCGAGAGCACGATCGCCAGGAACACCGCCGAAGGCAGCCCCGTATCCAGCATCCCGAAGTAGAGGAAGCCGAAGAGCCCGGTTACCGCCGCGCCGATCATGTACATGTTGCGCCGGCCGATGCGGTCGGAGATGTGGCCGCAGAGCGGGATGGTGATGAAGGACACCAGCGACGCCACCAGCACCGCGGAGAGCACGAAGTCGCGCGACATCTTCAGCGTGCCGGTCGCGTAGGAGAACACGAAGGCGGTGAAGATGTAGAAGGGCGCCTGCTCCGACATGCGCACCAGCGCCGAGAGAATGATCTCGCGCGGCTGCCGAGCGATGACCTCGCGGATCGGCGCCCGCTCGATCTTGCGCTCCGCGACCAGCTTCTGGAACACCGGCGTCTCGAGAATGCCGAGCCGGACCCAGAGGCCGACGCCGACGAGCAGGATGCTGAGGAAGAACGGGACGCGCCAGCCCCAGGTCGCAAACTGGTCCTGCGAGAGCGCGCTGAAGGCGACGAAGACCAGGCTCGAGAGGAAGAGCCCGGAGGGCACGCCGAATTGTGGCCAGGAGGCGACCAGGCCGCGGCTGCCATGGGTGCGCGCCCACTCCATCGAGATGAGCACCGAACCGCCCCATTCGCCGCCAACGCCGATGCCCTGGATGACGCGCAGGATGGTCAGCAGCACCGCGCCCCAGATGCCGATCGTGGCGTAGGTCGGCACGAAGGCGATCAGGAAGGTGGCGATGCCCATGCACATCAGCGTGGCGATCAGCGTCGCCTTGCGGCCGATACGATCTCCGTAATGGCCGAAGATGGCGGCGCCGATGGGACGCCCGACGAAACCGATGAAATAAGTGCCGAACGCGGCGAGCGTGCCAGCAAGTGGACTTTCGTGTGGAAAGAACAGTTTCCCGAAGACCAGGCCGGCGGCAGTACCGTAGATGAAGAAATCGTACCATTCGATCGTCGTGCCGACCGTGGCGGCGATCACCGCCTTGCGCAGTTCCGCGCTATGTCGGGCATCGGACAGTCGATCGCTATGCGTGGTCGCAACCATGATATGCATCCTCCCCCGAAAAGACGCTACGTGGCTTGACCTGCTATAAATACCCGAATTTCTGGCGCTTATCGACATGATCTTGCTTCCCGCGCCCTGTCGGGGAGGCTGCGGCGGGGTGCCGCGTCCACTGCCACTCGCGCTGTCCGCGATTGACGCAGTGCAGCATTCTCCTTATTTTCCGCTCCGGGACACGGCCCCCCAACGGGTCGCATCTATTCTGGAAGGAATAGCTTCATGAAGCCGCTCGTCCGGCCCCGGAATCCCGATTTTTCCTCTGGTCCCTGTGCCAAGCGTCCCGGCTGGACGCTGGGCGCGCTCGAGGGCGCGCTGCTCGGCCGCTCGCATCGCGCCAAGCCCGGCCGGGCCAAGATCGACGAGGTGGTGCAGCGCTCGCGCGCCCTCCTCGGCATTCCTGCCGATTACCGGGTCGGGATCGTTCCGGCCTCCGATACCGGCGCCATCGAGATGGCGATGTGGTCGCTGCTGGGCGCGCGCGGGGTTGATGTGCTGGCCTGGGAGAGCTTCGGCGAGGGCTGGGCCACCGATGTCGCCAAGCAGCTCAAACTCCCGGATCTGCGGCTGACCCGCGCCGAATACGGCGCGCTGCCCGATCTCGCCCAGGTTGATACCGACCGCGACGTGGTCTTCACCTGGAACGGCACCACCTCCGGCGTCTGCGTGCCCGATGGCGACTGGATCAAGCCCGCCCGGCAGGGGCTGACGCTGTGCGACGCCACCTCGGCGGCCTTCGCCATGGACCTGCCCTGGGACAAGCTCGACGTCGTTACCTGGTCCTGGCAGAAGGCGCTGGGCGGCGAGGCGGCGCATGGCATGCTGGTGCTGAGCCCGCGCGCCGTCGAGCGGCTCCAGACCTACACGCCGCCCTGGCCGCTGCCGAAGATCTTCCGCCTCACCAGCAAGGGCAAGTTCAACGAGGGCATCTTCAAGGGCGAGACGATCAACACCCCCTCGCTGCTCGCCATCGAGGACGCGATCGACGGGCTGAAATGGGCCGAGTCGGTCGGCGGCCGGCCGGCGCTGGTCGCCCGGGCCAAGGCGAATCTCGCGGCCGTCGCCCAATGGGTCGAGCGCACGCCCTGGATCGAGTTCCTGGCGCGCGACAAGGCGAGCCGGTCCTGGACCTCGGTATGCCTGAAGCTGGTCGATGACTGGTTTCAGCGCCTGCCGGTCGATGCGCAACGCGCTGCGGTGAAGCGGCTCGAAGCGCTGATCGATGCGGAAGGCGCGGGCTTCGATATCGCCGGACATCGCGACGCGCCGCCGGGCCTGCGCATCTGGTGCGGCTCGACCGTCGAGCGCAGCGATGTGGAGGCGCTCCTGCCTTGGCTCGACTGGGCCTATGGCGAGGTGCGCCGCGCCGCGGCCGCCTGAGCGGCCGGCGCTTCCTTCCTTTCCCAAGAACAGCAGGATCTCGCCATGCCGAGAGTCTTGATTTCCGACGCCCTGTCACCGCGCGCGGTCGAGATCTTCGCCGAGCGCGGCGTCGAAACCGAGGTGAAGACCGGCCTTTCCGCCGATGAGCTCAAGAAGATCATCGGCAATTACGACGGGCTCGCCATCCGCTCCGCCACCAAGGTGACGAAGGCGGTGCTGGAGCACGCAAAGAACCTGAAGGTCATCGGCCGCGCCGGCATCGGCGTCGACAATGTCGACGTGCCGGCGGCGACGCAGCGCGGCATCGTGGTGATGAACACGCCCTTCGGTAATTCCATCACCACGGCCGAGCATGCGGTCGCGATGCTCTTCGCGCTGGCGCGGCAGATCCCGGCGGCGGACCGCTCGACGCAAGCGGGAAAATGGGAAAAGTCGCGCTTCATGGGGGTCGAGGTCACCGGCAAGGCGCTCGGCATCATCGGCTGCGGCAATATCGGCTCGATCGTCGCCGAACGCGCCATCGGCATCAAGATGAAGGTGCTGGCCTACGATCCCTTCCTCTCGGCCGAGCGCGCCCTGTCGCTGGGGGTCGAGAAGGTCGAGCTCAACGACCTGCTCGCGCGCGCCGATTTCATCACGCTGCACACGCCGCTGACCGAGGCCACCCGCAACATCATCGACGCCAAGGCGCTGGCGCGCACCAAGAAGGGCGTGCGCATCATCAATTGCGCGCGCGGCGGCCTCATCGTCGAGGAGGATCTGAAGGCGGCGCTCGACAGCGGCCATGTTGCCGGCGTGGCGCTCGACGTCTTTCCGGTCGAGCCGGCCAAGGAGAGCCCGTTCTTCGGCCGCGACGACGTGGTGGCGACCCCGCATCTGGGCGCCGCCACGACCGAGGCGCAGGAGAACGTAGCGCTCCAGGTCGCCGAGCAGATGTCGGACTATCTCACCACCGGCGCCGTGGTGAACGCGCTCAACATGCCGTCGCTCACCGCCGAGGAAGCGAAGCGGCTGAAGCCCTATATGAATCTGGTCGAGCAGCTCGGCGAGTTCGCCGGCCAGCTCACCACCTACGAGATCAAGGGCGTCGAGATCGCCTATGAGGGCCACGCCGCCGAACTCAACGTGAAGCCGCTCACCTCGGTCATCCTGACCGCCATCCTGGCGCCGCAGCTCGACACGGTGAACATGGTGAACGCGCTGGTCATCTGCCGCGAGCGCGACATCCGGGTGAGCGAGACGCGGGTCCCTTCGGCGACCAACTACCAGACGCTGATCCGCGTCACCATCTCGACCGAACGGCACAAGCGCAGCGTCGCCGGGACGCTCTTCGGCGACCGGCCGCGCATCGTCGATGTCGAGGGCATTGCCATGGATGCCGAGCTCGGCGAGCACATGCTGTTCGTGCGCAACAAGGACAAGCCGGGCTTCATCGGCAATCTCGGCCGCACCATGGGCGAAGCCGGGATCAACATCGCCACCCTCCATCTCGGCCGCGCCGCACCGGGCGAGGATGCGATCTGCCTGGTGCAGGTCGACCAGGCGCTCTCGGACGACGTCCTCGAATGCGTCCGCGCGCTCCCCAACGTGGTGCAGGCGCGGGCGCTCCGCTTCTAGGGCCCTCTTAGGCTCTATCCCTCTCCGCGCGGAGCGGGGAGAGGGAGGGTGAGGTGTGCCAGCCGCGGCTCGATCGCCCCTGCCATGGGCACCTACCTCGTCCTAAATCCTTCTCCGCCCTGAAGGGCGGAGAAGGATTTTTGGCCCCCCATACCCCACCGGGAGCGGGAATGCCGCAGCGGGGGAATACCGTTTGCCGCCCTGGCTCAAAACCGCTATCCCCGCAGCATGAACGAGACGCTTCACCCGGCGCTGCTGCCGCAAGGGTTGCGCGACCTGCTGCCGCCCGACGCCGCCCTCGAGGCGGAGGTCGTGGCGCGCCAGATGGACGTGCTGGCGCGGCATGGTTACGAGCGGGTGAAGCCGCCGCTGGTCGAGTTCGAGGACAACCTCCTGGCCGGCGCCGGGGCGGCCATGGCCAAGGAAACCTTTCGGCTGATGGATCCGATCTCGCAGCGCATGATCGGCGTGCGCGCCGACATGACGCCTCAGGTGGCGCGGATCGCGGTGAGCCGGCTCGGCCATGCGCCGCGGCCGCTGCGGCTCTGCTATGCCGGCCAGGTGCTCCGGGTCAAAGGCAGCGAGATCCGGCCCGAGCGCCAGGTGGGCGAGGTGGGGGCCGAGCTGATCGGCTCCGACGAGGTCGCCGCCGATGTCGAGGTGGTGACGCTTGCCGCGCGGGCGCTCACCGCGAGCGGGGTCTCGGGCCTTTCGGTCGACATCACGATGCCGACGCTGGTGCCGGCGATCATTGCCGCGCTCGGCCTCTCCGACGCGGTCGCGGAGCGCATCCGCGCCGCGCTCGACCACAAGGATGTGGCGGCGGTGGCGGCGGCCGGCGGCCCGGCGGCGACGCTGCTGTCGCGGCTGGTCGCCGCGGCGGGGGCGGCGAAGAAGGCGATGGCCGCGCTCAACGCGATCGAGCTGCCGGGCGAAGCTGCGGCGGAGCGCGCGCGGCTCGCCGCCGTGCTGGACGCGGTGCAGCGCGCCGCGCCGGGGCTCACGCTGACCATCGATCCCGTGGAAAACCGCGGCTTCGAATATCACAGCGGCGTCAGCTTCACTCTCTTCGCCCGCGGCGCGCGCGGCGAGCTCGGGCGCGGCGGGCGCTATCGCACCGGCAATGGCGGCGGCGAGCCCGCAACCGGCTTCACCCTCTATACGGATACCGTGCGGCGTGCGGTGCCGGCGCAGAAGCCGATGCCGCGGCTCTTCCTGCCGTTCGGCAGCGATCCGGCGCTCGCGGAGCGCTTGCGCGGCGAGGGCTGGGCCGCGGTAGCCGGCCTCGTCGGGGTGAAGGACGAGGCGGCCGAGGCGAAGCGGCTCGCGTGCAGCCATCGGCTCGCGGGGAAAGAGGTCGTCGCCGTCGGCTAGGACGGCGCGGGAGCAAGGCAGGACCTAGGCAGGACATGGCAAACGTCGTAGTGGTCGGCGCCCAATGGGGCGACGAAGGCAAAGGCAAAATCGTCGACTGGCTGTCGCAGCGCGCCGATGTCGTGGTGCGCTTCCAGGGCGGCCACAATGCCGGCCATACCCTGGTGATCGGCAATGTCGAGTATCGCCTGAGCCTGCTGCCTTCGGGAGTGGTGCGGCCGGACAAGCTGTCGATCATCGGCAATGGCGTGGTCATCGATCCCTGGGCGCTGCTGAAGGAGATCGAGCAGATCAGTGAGAAGGGCGTCACCGTCTCGCCGGACAATCTGAAGATCGCCGAGAATGCCGCGCTCATCCTGCCGTCTCACGCGCAGATCGACCGCGCCCGCGAATCGCTGAGCGGCGACAAGAAGATCGGCACCACCGGCCGCGGCATCGGCCCGGCCTATGAGGACAAGGTCGGGCGCCGGGCGATCCGGCTCTGCGACCTTGCCGATCCTGCGAGCCTCAGCGAGAAGCTCGACCAGCTGCTGCTGCATCACAACGCGCTGCTGCGCGCACTTGGCGCGCCCGAGGTCGAGCGCACGCCGCTCTATCAGTCGTTGCTGCAGCTCGCGCCAAAGGTGCTGCCCTTCGCCGACACGGTCTGGCAGCGGCTCGACGAGGCGCGGCGTGTCGGCAAGCGCATTCTCTTCGAGGGCGCGCAGGGGGTCATGCTCGACGTCGATCACGGCACATATCCCTACGTCACGTCATCGAACACGCATCCGGGCACGGCCGCCTCGGGCGCCGGCATGGGGCCGGGCGCGGTCGGCTACGTGCTCGGCATCACCAAGGCCTACACCACCCGGGTCGGCAGCGGCCCCTTTCCGACCGAGCTCACCGACGATATCGGCGAGCAGCTCGGCGCGCGCGGCAAGGAATTCGGCGTCGTCACCGGGCGCAAGCGGCGCTGCGGCTGGTTCGATGCGGTGATGGTGCGCCAGGCGGTGAAGGTCGCCGGGATCACCGGCATCGCGCTCACCAAGCTCGACGTGCTCGACGGGTTTCCCGAGATCAAGGTCTGCACCGCCTATCGCTGGCGCGGCGAGCTGCTGCACCATCTGCCGGCGAGCGCGGTGGTGCAGGCCGAGCTCGAGCCGGTCTACGAGACCATCGAAGGCTGGAGCGAGAGCACGCGCGGCGCGCGCTCCTGGGCGCAGCTCAACGCCTTTGCCATCAAATATATCCGCCGCATCGAGGAGCTGATCGAAGCGCCGGTGGCGCTGTTCTCGACCAGCCCCGAGCGCGACGACACCGTGCTCGTGCGCGACCCCTTCGAGGATTGAAGTCGAGGCGGCTCGGGCAGGAGCAAGGCGCGTGACGACGCCCGGGGCGGAAGTCGCGACAGCGGCGGCGGATGAGATCTTTTCGCTCAGGCGGCATCGGCCCTTCGCCTTCTTCTGGTGGGCGCGCGTCGCCACCACCATCGCCTTCCAGATGCAGGCGGTGGCGATCGGCTGGCAGGTCTATGACTTCACCGGCAGCGCGCTCGATCTCGGCCTGATCGGCCTCGCCCAGTTCATTCCGGGCTTCGCGCTGTCGCTCATCGTGGGGCAGATTGCCGACCGCTACGATCGGCGGCTGATCCTCAGGATCTGCATGGCGGTGGAGGCGCTGGTGACGCTGGCGCTGGCGCTCGGCAGCCTCGCGCATCTGCTCACCGTGGGCCGGCTCTTCGCCGCGGTCTTCGTCATCGGCGCGGCGCGCGCCTCGGAGCTGCCGACGATGCACGCGCTGATGCCGCAGCTCGTGCCGCCGGCGATGATCCCGCGTGCCGCCGCGGCGTCGGCATCGTCGAACCAGACAGCCATCATCCTGGGCCCGGCGCTAGGCGGCCTTGCCTATGCCGCCGGCCCCGGCCTCGTCTACGCGCTCGCCGCGAGCGGCTTCGTGGCGGCGGGGCTGCTCGTCGCGCTGATCCGCATCGTCGTGCCGCCGCCGGTCCGCGAGCGGCCGAGCCTTGCCTCGCTCTTCGGCGGCGTCGCCTTCGTGCGCGGGCACCAGGCGCTGCTCGGCGCGATCACCCTCGATCTCTTCGCCGTGCTGCTCGGCGGGGCCACGGCGCTGTTGCCGATCTATGCGCGCGATATCCTCGGGACCGGACCCTGGGGGTTGGGCCTGCTGCGCTCGGCGCCAGCGGCGGGCGCGCTCACCGCCTCGCTGCTCCTGGCGCGCCGGCCGCTCGGCGGCGGCGTCGGCCGCATCCTCTTCGCCGCGGTGGTGGGCTTCGGGCTTGCCACCTGCGTCTTCGCGCTCTCGACGTCCTTCCTGCTGTCGCTCGCGGCACTCGCCGCGCTCGGCGCCGCCGACGCGATCAGCGTCGTCATCCGCTTCTCGCTGGTGCAGATCGAGACGCCGGACGCGATGCGCGGGCGCGTCAGCGCGGTCAATTCCATGTTCATCGGCGCC
>Ga0134128_10011379_pt1 | contig 10642 bp, 6 predicted proteins | sample KB31754_FD_96462 | JGI IMG/M metagenome (GOLD analysis project Ga0134128, IMG submission 96462) | Terrestrial soil microbial communities with excess Nitrogen fertilizer from Kellogg Biological Station, Michigan, USA - KB3-175-4 | ecosystem: Environmental > Terrestrial > Soil > Unclassified ...
GAAGCCTCCGTCGCCGCGGGCGAAGCGCGAAGCGACCAGGGTCGCGAGCGGCTCGCCCTTCTCGTTCTTCAGCACGGTCTGGTGGCGGATCACCGCGCCCTTGTCCTTGCCCTTGTCGTAGACGGCGAGCACCGAGGAGTCGGCGATGATGTTCGCGACGGTCGGCAGCGGTTTGTGGAAGGTGATGTCGCGCTCGCCATCGACCACCATGACGCGGTTGAGGTTCATCTCGCCGGGACCGGCGCCCCAGGCCGCCACCGACGCGAAGGTCGGCACCACCTTCAGCGGGCGCGGGTCGGCAACGGCCTCGTTGACGAAAGCCAGTTCCTTCTCGTCCATGGGATCGGCGCCCAGGCCGATGCCATAGGCGTAGAGCATCACCTCGCGATCGCCATAGGCATATTTCTGGCCGAGATTCTTCAGCGCCATCAGTTGTTCGTAGTTGATCGGCATGTTCGTTTTCTCCCGAAATTTTCCGCGAAGTTCGTAGGGTGGGCAAAGCGAAAGCGTGCCCACCGCTCTTCGAGGTCGCGAACAGATGGTGGGCACGGCGCCTTGCGCCTTTGCCCACCCTACGCAGCCGGTCAGGCCGGGGTGAAGAATGGCAGCGGTGCGCCGTCGGTCGGCTTGAACACCACCTTTACCTTCTGGCCGATCTTCAGCTTGTCCATGTCGCAGTCGACGATGTTGGTCTGCAGCGACAGGCCCTCCTTCAGCGTGACATAGGCGATCACGAAGGGACCCGTCGCCGATTTCCGCATCAGGCTGAAGGTGTAGATCGTGGCTTCGCCCGAACTCTCCTCCCATACCGTCTTGTCGGAGAAGCAGAACGGGCAGATCGAGCGCGGGAAATAATGCGGCTCGCCGCAGGCGGTGCAGCGCTTGATCATGAGCTGGCCCTGCTTTGCCGCTTCCCAGAACGGCGCGGTCTCGGGATTGCCTTCCGGCTTGGGATATTTCTTCGCTTCAGCCATCACACGCGCTCCAGAATGCAGGTTGAGGCGGCGTGGCGATTGCCCAACAGTCCGCCGGTGCCGTGGGCGATCGCGAGGTCGCAGTTCTTCACCTGCACCTTCGGATGCGCTTCGCCGCGCAATTGCCGTACCGCTTCGATGATCTTGGTCTGGCCGCCTCGATTAACAGGATGATTGCTGCAGAGCCCGCCGCCGTCCGTGTTGAACGGCAGCTTGCCGGTGCCGGAGATCAGGTTGCCATCGGCGACGAACTTGCCACCCTCGCCTTTCTTGCAGAAGCCGAGGTCCTCGAGCTGCATCAAGACGGTGATGGTGAAGCTGTCATAGATGGAGGCGTACTTGATGTCCTTTGGCGTGACGCCGGCCTCTTCGAAGGCGCGCGGACCGGACCACACGCCGGCCGAATAAGTGAGGTCGAGATTCTTGCCGCCGCGCAGGCCTTTCGTGGCCTCGCCGTGGCCGATCAGCCGCACCTGCGGCTTCTTCAGGCTTTTGGCGATCTCCGGCGAGGTCACGATCAGCGCGCCGCCGCCGTCGGTGACGACGCAGCAATCCATCCGGTGCAGGGGATCGGAGATCATCGGCGAGTTGAGCACGTCCTCGACGGTGACGACCTCCTTCAGCATCGCATGCGGATTGTATTGGGCGTGGTGCGAGGCCGCGACCTTGATCCAGGCGAGCTGCTCGGAGGTGGTGCCGTAGTCGTGCATATGGCGCATGGCACACATGCCGTAGACGTTATGCGTGGTCTGGCCGTAGGCGGTCTCGAAATCGGCTTCGGCGCCGGAGGCGCGCGGCGGCATCGCCCCGGTGCGCGGCTTGCCCGCGAGCGTCACGAGCGCAATCGAGCACCTGCCGGCGGCGATCGCTTCCGCCGCATGGCCGAGATGGATCAGATAGGAGCAGCCGCCGGTATCGGTGGAATCGAGGTGGCGGAGCTTTTTCATGTCGAGGCCGAGGTAGTCGGCCATATTCATCACGCCGCCGGGCGCATCGCCGGCGCAGAAATAGCCGTCGATGTCGGCCTTGGTCAGGCCGGCATCCTCGATCGCCCCCTTGGCGACTTCGGCGTGCAATTGCGAGGTGGATTTATCAGGTGCGTGCCGGGTCGGATGCTCGTAGATCCCGGCAATGTAGGCCTTGCCCTTGATGGTCAACTGGTTCTCCGCTGACGTTTCTTCTTCCCATTTCCGATCAATTTCTTGGCCTGTCGGGCGGGCCTTGGCAAGCGGTGAAATATTCCGCGCCATGAGATGGAGGCATGCAGAGTTGTGCGGAGACGCTGCCACCACTGTCGTCGCCCGGCTCGCCGCCTCCGCTAAAGCTTCGGCGGGCCTGACAGCGCGAGCCCCGTCGAAGCCTTGGCGTAGACGGGACCGGGCGACCCAGTACGCCGTGGCACATCGGTTCAGTCGCCGACGCCTCTGGAATACTGGATGCCCCGCTTTCGCGGAGCATGACAGCGGAGAGGATATGAAGCAGCATTCCCGCGGCACGATCTGTCCGGGCTGTGCAAGCTCGTTGTCCCCCGAAAGAAACGGGGGCGCAGGGAATGCCGGGCGCCGTTGCACCCGCGGTCTCGTGTGCAGTAAAGCTCAAGAAAACGCACACGAGCTTGTCACAGGTACAACCGAACACGTCCGGCATTCCCCGCGCGATGTTGGACGACTTATTCCGTGCTCTCCTCGGCGTACCGGGCGTTCTAGTCACCGTCCCCCCGGGGCTATTGAGCCCTAAGGGTTGACACCGGCATCGGGGTGTCGGGACCACACGGCTTCGTCGGATGCATCGCGCGCTTCGTTATGCGCGCCAACGCGTCCATCGCATCCCCGCCTCACGTTTCGTGACGATTGGCCGTAACGTCCCTCGTGTCGAGGCGGGATGGCGCGGAAGGTGCCGGTGATTTGGGGTTGGCGTCAAGGGGAATTTCCGATAATCGGAAGCGTGTAGGATGGGTGAGCGAAGCGTAACCCACCCTTCTCTTTCCGCCGGAACACGGTGGGTTACGCCTTCCGCCTTCGCTCGTTGAAACACCGAGAACGCGGCCGGCTAACCCCACCCTAAGACGAGACCCCTACTCCGCGGCGATCTGCCTTGGCGCGGGCGGCGGATTGACGAGATCGGCGGCGAGCTGGGCGTAGCGGGCCTTGGCGTCGTTGACGGCCTTCTCCTTCACCGGGCCGTAACCGCGGATGCGGTCGGGCAGCGACAGCAGTTCGACGGCGATGTCGGCATTGACCGGCGACAGCAGCGACAGCACGGTGGCGACGTCCTTCTCGTAACCCGCGATCAGGTCGCGCTCCATCTTGCGGTCGGCGCTGTAGCCGAAAATGTCGAGCGCGGTGCCGCGCAGGAAGCGGAATTTCGCCAGCGTGCGGAACACCGGCAGCATCCAGGCGCCGAAGGCGCGCTTCTTCGGCCGGCCGAGGGCGTCCTTGCCCCCGCCGAGGATCGGCGGCGCGAGGTTGAAAGAGAACTTGAAGTCGCCCTCGAACTGGTCGCGAAGCTGCCGCTCGAACTTGCCGTCGATGAAGAGACGCGCGACCTCGTATTCGTCCTTGTAGGCCAGCAGCTTCGCGTAGTTGATCGCGACCGCGCGCGGCAGCGCCTCGCCATAGCCGCCATCGGTGGCGGCAGCACGCACCTTGTCGACCAGTTTGCGATAGCGCGCAGCCAGCCGCTTGCTCTGGTAATGGGTGAGAAGCTCGCTGCGATGCGCGACGATCTCGTCCAGCGTCATCGCGTCCAGCGACTTCGGCGCGTGCGCGGCGTCCTGTCCCTCCATCATCGCTTCCAGCCGCGCCGGATCGGCGGCCGCGAGACGCCCGAGGCGGAACGCCTGTGTATTCATCTTGATCGAGACGCCGTTGACCTCGATCGCGCGCTCGATCGCTTCCGCCGACAGCGGCAACAAGCCCTTCTGCCAGGCATAGCCCATCATCATGATGTTGGTGGCGATAGAGTCGCCGAGCAGCACCTCGGCCGGCTTGGTGAAATCGAAGAAGGAGGACTCCTTGCGCAACGAGTTCTCCAGCACGCTGTTGACCTTGCGGCTCTGGAAATTGAAGTCGCGGTTGAGGATGAAATCCGCGGTCGGAATCAGGTGGCTGTTGATGATGCCGGTGGTGCGGCTCGATTCACACAGCGTCATCATGTCCTTGGACGCCGCGACGATTTCATCGGCGGCCATCACGAGGTCGGCAGTGCCGGTGACGATGCGGGAACAGGTGACGTCGGCCGTGTGCCCGGAAAGGCGAACGTGGCTCAATACCGCCCCGCCCTTCTGTGCGAGGCCGGACATGTCGAGGATCATGCTGGCCTTGCCCTCGATATGGGCGGCCATGCCGAGCAGCGCGCCGATGGTGAGCACGCCGGTGCCGCCGACGCCGGCGACCGCGATGTTGTAGGGCTTGTCCAGCGCAGGACGCGATGCCGGCTCCGGCAGCGCGCCGATGTCGCCGAGCTCGGCTGGCGCGCGGCGGCGCGGCTTGCCGCCGTCGATAGTAACAAACGACGGGCAAAAACCCTTCAGGCACGAATAGTCCTTGTTGCAGGACGACTGGTTGATGGTTCGCTTGCGCCCCATCTCGGTCTCCAAGGGCTCGACCGAGATGCAATTGGACTGCACCGAGCAGTCGCCGCAGCCTTCGCAGACGGCCGGGTTGATCATGACGCGGCGGGCCGGATCCTCCATCAGGCCGCGCTTCCTGCGGCGGCGCTTCTCGGCGGCGCAGGTCTGCACAAACACGATGGCTGAGGTGCCCTTCAGCTCGCGGCACTCCTTCATCACGGCATCGAGCTCGTCGCGATGACGCGTGATGACGCCGGGAGCGATATCGGACGCCGGATAGAGCTGCGAGTTTTCCGAGACCAGGTAGATATGGCGGATGCCCTCGGCGTGAAGCTGGAAGGTGATCTGCTGCGGCGACAATTCGCCGTCGACATGCTGGCCGCCGGTCATCGCGGTCGCGTCGTTGTAGAGCAGCTTGTAGGTGATATTGGCGCCGGAGGCGACTGCCTGACGGATCGCGAGACTGCCGGAATGGAAATAGGTGCCGTCGCCGAGATTGGCGAACACATGCTGCTCTTTCGTGAACGGCGCGACGCCGACCCAGGGCACGCCCTCGCCGCCCATATGGGTGAACGTTTCGGTCGAGCGGTCCATCCACAGCGCCATGAAGTGGCAGCCGATGCCGGCGAAGGCACGGCTGCCTTCCGGCACCTTGGTCGAGGTGTTGTGCGGGCAGCCCGAGCAGAAATAGGGCGTGCGCGTCACCGGCGACGTTGCCTGCATCTGCGTTGCCTCGCGGCCGTTGAACCAGTCGGCCTTGGCGCGAAGCATGTTGGCGATTTCGGGATTGAGATTAAGCCGAAGCAGTCGTTCGGTGAGCGAGCTGGCAAGGGAAGAGACGCTGAGCTCGGCGGCGAAGGTGAGAAAACGCTTGTCGTGGTCGTCCATCTTGCCGACGATGCGCGGGCGCACGTCGTCGCGCCAGTTGAACAGCTCCTGCTTGACCTGGTTCTCGACGATCTCGCGGCGCTCTTCCACGATGAAGATCTCTTCGAGGCCGACGGCGAACTGGCGCACGCCTTCCGGCTCCAGCGGCCAGGGCATGCCGATCTTGTAGAGCCGAAGCCCGATCTTGGCGGCAACCTCCTCGGTGATGCCGAGCTCGCGCAGCGCCTGGCGGATGTCCTCGTAGCTCTTGCCGGACGCCATGATGCCGTAGCGGGCATTCGGGCTGTCCATGGTGATGCGGTTGACCTTGTTGGCGCGGGCAAAGGCGATCGCGGCAAAGCCCTTGTAGTCCTGCAGGCGGCGGTCCTGCTCGTAGCGGTCATCGGGCCAGCGCAGGTTGAGGCCGCCCTTCGGCATCTCGAAATCCGTGGGAATGACAAATGGCGTCATCTCGTCGGTGAGATCGATCTCGGCGGTGGTCTCGACCGTCTCGGTGATCACCTTCATGCCGACCCAGCAGCCGCTGTAGCGCGACATCGCGATCCCAAGCAGGCCCATCTCGATCATCTCGTGGATCGACGACGGGTAGAGATAGGGCATCAGCGCGGAGATGAAGGCGTGGTCCGACTGGTGCGGGACGGTGGAGGATTTGGCGCCATGGTCGTCGCCGGCGAGACACAGCACGCCGCCGTTCTTGGCCGAGCCGGCCGTATTGCCGTGGCGGAAGACGTCGCCGCAGCGGTCGACGCCGGGACCCTTGCCGTACCAGATGCCGACCACGCCATCGTAGTTCGAGCCGGGCGAGAGGTTGAGCTGCTGCGAGCCCCAGACCGCGGTGGCCGCCAGGTCCTCGTTCACGCCGGGCTGGAATTTGATGTTGTACTGCTCGAGATGTTTTCGCGCGGCGAAAAGCTGCTGGTCATAGCCGCCGAGCGGCGAGCCGCGATAGCCGGAGATGAAGCCCGCGGTGTTGAGGCCTGCGGCGCGGTCCCGTCTGATCTGCGCCATCGGCAGCCGGACCAGGGCCTGGATGCCCGTCAGGAAGACATGTCCGGTGCCTTGTGTATACTTTTGATCGAGACTGATCGGACCCTGGTTGATTCCCATTTAAGCCCTCTTAAGCCTTTGGCCGCCCCGGCTCTTTTCTAACTAATGGCTTTGTGCGCCATTGCCACTCTATGTCGCTTTTTCCGGCAGGCGCATCACAAATCTGGCGCGAAATGCCGCGCCTTCCAAAATCGCAACATCGTGGCCGGAATGGCGGCGGCTCGTTGCGGTTTGTGTCGTATGGGGCGACGCTTGCGAAACGGCGTAACAGCCGCTTGGGGGCTGCGGGTTTCCGCTATACCGTCCTGAAGGGCCACGGGAGCGAAGGGCAACATCGAGGGATGCGCGGGATTCTTTGCGGCCTGTTTTTGTGCAGTGCATTCGCGCTCGGGGATGCGCGGGCCGCAGAGCCGTCGGATGAGATGATCGCGCGCGGCAAGGTGCTGGCGGTGGCCGGCGACTGCGCAAGCTGCCACACCGCCGATCCCGCCAAACCCTTTGCGGGGGGAAAACGCATCGACACGCCGTTCGGCCCGATCTATTCGCCGAACCTTACCCCGGACCGCGATACCGGCATCGGAGGATGGAGCGAGCAGGACTTTTATCGCGCGCTGCGCCTCGGCGTGGCCCCGGACGGCTCGCTCTATTACCCGGCGTTTCCGTATCCCAATTTCTCGAAGATGACGCGCGACGACATCTTCGCCGTGCGCGCCTATCTCGGAACGCTGGCGCCGATCGCGAACAAGGCCCCGCCGCCGGCTTTATACTTCCCGCTGAACTTTCGCGTCGTGATGCACGCCTGGAATTTCCTGTTCTTCCGGCCGGGCATTCTGGAGCCCGACCAGCAGAAGGGCACGGACTGGAACCGGGGCCGGTATCTGGTCGAGGGGCCCGGCCATTGCGGCGCCTGCCACACGCCGAAGAACATCCTTGGCGCCGACAAACGCGGCCAGCGTTTTGCCGGCGGCGCGGTCAACGGCTACTTCGCGCCAAGGCTCGATGCGGCCGCGCGCAGCGGGCTGAAATCCTGGAGCACCGAGGACGTGGTCGAATATCTGCAGAGCGGCCGGAACGCCAGGAGCCACGCCGGCGGGCCGATGGCCGAGGTCGTCGCCAACTCGACCTCGAAGATGAGCGAGGCCGATGTCAGGGGGATCGCGTTCTATCTGAAGAGCCTGCCGTCCGGGCCACCGGAGCCGGCGGGACCGTTGCCGACCGAAACGGAAATGAAGGCGGGCAAGGAGATTTACGGCCGCAACTGCATCGCCTGCCACGAGGCCGACGGATCGAGCTCGCCGCGAGTCTATCCGCCGCTGAACGGCAACGCGCTGTTGCAGTCCGCCGACCCCGCCTCCACGCTTCGCATCATCCTCGACGGCGCGCAGACCCTGACCACACCGCGCGCACCTAACACGGGATCGATGCCAGGCTATGCGAAACTGAGTGACAAGGAGATCGCCGACGTCACGAACTATATCCGGAACGCCTTCGGCAATGCAGCGCCCCTTGTGACGGCCGACCAGGTCGCGAAGGCGCGGCGCTGAGCGTCATTCCGGGCAAGGATTGCGTCCGGCGTCACGACAGCCATTGGCGACGTGCGTCCTCGCGGACATCGGATGGCGTGGCGCCGAACTGGCGGCGGAACGCCCGGTTGAAATAGGAGACGTCGCCAAAACCGCTTTCGTGCGCGATTTGCGCGATGTTCAGATGGGCATAACGCCGGTCGACAAGCATGCGCCGAACCCTGGTCAAGCGTTCCGCGAGAACGAAGGAGGAGAATGACGAGCCATCCTCTTCGAACAATTTCCGCACATAGCGGGCGGAGATGCAGTGATGCGCGGCGAGGCCCTCCGCGGACAGGTCGCTGTCACCGAGTTTCGCCAGGATGTCGGAGCGGATCGCTTCGAAACGCGCGGCCTTGACCCCGCGCTGCCTGGCGAGATCTGCGCCGTCTCCGCGCGCGCCAAGCGCCAGGCCCGCGAGATCGAAAATATGCAGCGACACGCTGTGGGCGAGCTCGGGGCCTGGCGTTTCATCGCTCCCCTGCACGATATCCAGATATCTGGTCAGCAGCCGCAACGCCGGATTATCGCGCGGGATCGGGCGGCCGAGCGCCGATGCATAATTCGGAACGAGCGCGGCAATCGCCGGCCGCGACATGGCGAGCGTGACGAAACTGCCGGAAGATTGCAGCGTGCTGACCGAGGGCGCATCCGACGACAGCACGCTGGCGCTTCCTGTCCCTGCGATCAGCTCATTGCCGAACTGCGTCGCGCTTGCGGCCCCGCTGCGCAGGATGCTGATCACGACGACGTCGCGGCCCCGTCCCGCCTGCTCACGCGTGACCGTGTAATGCCCGGGTGACCGGGAGCCGGCCGCGATACCGAGATTGGGCAGCAGATTGAAGGTGATGTCGGCCCGGAAAGGCGCCTCGCCTATGGGCGCAATGTCGACATTGGCGATGCCGCAGCCGTACACCTCGCGCCAGGTGTCGAGGCGCTTGCCCTCGGGAAAATCCTGCGTGGAAATGCGGAAGCGTCGAAGCGGCGGGCGATCTTGCATATCCCCTGAACCCCCTTGGCATGACAATCATCCGCCCAAGCCTAAACAAAATTGGTTCAGTGCTACCGGCCAACACTCCCGGCTACTGAAAGTTGAACGGTGGTGATTCCGCTGGAGACAACCGTGTTCCGCTCCGGACAATTCTGCTGCCCGTGCGTTGTGTCGGGCGAGCCACACACGGTCCCGAAATACCGAAAGGGCCGGATTGGCCAAACGTCTGTGCCGGACCGGCCAAGACAGATTCGTCTCTGCACCCGATAAGCCGCAAGTGAGCCTTGCGACCAACCGGAGAATCCCCGTGCGAATATCGAAATTGATCGCTTCCGTCGTTACCGTCGGTGCGACGCTTGGCGGCAGCGCAGCATCTGCCGCGGACTTGCCCGAGCGCAGCTACACCAAGGCGCCGCCGCCGATCGCCGCGGTATACGATTGGACCGGCCTCTATGTCGGCGGCAACGTCGGCTACGGCTGGGGTCAGAACACCGACCCCAGCCTGAGTTTCGTCAACCCGGGCAACATCGGAAACGTCGGCGTATTCCTGACCGCCGGGGAGTTTCCCCCGCGCACCAGCAGCGGGAATCTGTTCCCGAATCTCAACCCGAATGGCGTGTTTGGAGGCGGCCAGATTGGCTACGACCAGCAATTCGGCGCCTGGGTGCTCGGCGCGGTGGCCGATATTCAGGCATCCGACTTCAAGGCCAGCGGCCTCGTCACCACGCCGGCGGTGGCGACAGGGGCAAATCTTGACGAAAGCCTGACGGCAAAGATCGACTGGTTCGGCACGGTGCGCGGCAAGGTCGGCTTCGCGGCGAACGACTGGTTGTTCTACGGGACCGGCGGTCTCGCCTACGGCGAAGCGAAGAGCACCATCGCCTTCGGCTGCACGCCCGGCGGCATCGGCTGCGCCGGCATCGGTCTGGCCGGCAGCGCCTCGGAGATCAAGGTCGGCTGGGCTGCGGGTGCCGGCGTCGCGAAGGCATTTGGCAACTGGAATGTCGGGGTCGAGTATCTCCACATGGATCTCGGCCGCTCCTCGGTGAGCGCATCGGACATCCTCGGAAATCTGCTGGCGACGACGACCATCACCGAAAGCCAGCGGTTCGTCGAAGACATGGTTCGACTGACCGTGAACTACAAATGGGGCGCGCCGCTCGTCGCGAAGTACTGATTGCGCCCTCGTGGAAATCCCGGGCCCAGCCCCTGGGGTTTCCTGGCGTTCGCTTCCAGCCACCGGACGCCCCATTCACCGCTCGTCACCGTTGAACACGAATTTCGGCATTTCCCATTTGAAGCGGATCGCGAGCAGGCGGAACGTCAGCCCGAGCGCGAAGGTCAGGATGGTCCAGAGCTCGTTGTTCAGCGTGAGCCCGAAGGCGGTGGCGTAGAACAGCCCGGTGACCACGGAGACGCTGGCGTAGAGCTCGGAGCGGAACAACAGCGGCACGTCGTTGCAGAGCATGTCGCGCAGCACCCCGCCGGCGCAGCCCGTGATCATGCCCGCGACGATCACGATCGGCAGCGAGGCATCCGTCTGCCAGGCGACGTCGCAGCCGGCCATGGTGAAGACCACGAGCCCGATCGCGTCCAGAACCAGGAAAGC
>Ga0134128_10011380_pt1 | contig 10642 bp, 9 predicted proteins | sample KB31754_FD_96462 | JGI IMG/M metagenome (GOLD analysis project Ga0134128, IMG submission 96462) | Terrestrial soil microbial communities with excess Nitrogen fertilizer from Kellogg Biological Station, Michigan, USA - KB3-175-4 | ecosystem: Environmental > Terrestrial > Soil > Unclassified ...
GCGCAACATCTACATCGCCGCCGGCATCCACGAAGGCGACATCTTCAAGATTTCCGACATCCATCTGCTCGGCACGCTGGTGCTGCCGGAGGACTCGTTGCGCAAGGTGCTGCGCATCAAGCCCGGCGAGATTTTCGACCGCCACAGCATCGAGCTTTCCGCGGACGCGATCACCGACGTGCTTTCGAACATCGGCTACGCGTTCGCCAAGGTTTCGCCGGTGCCGAAGGTGGACGAACAAAACCACACCGTCGACCTCACCTTCTACGTCGAACCGGGCCCGCGCGTGTACGTGCGCCGGATCAACTTCAAGGGCAACACCCGCACCCAGGACCAGGTGCTGCGCCGCGAAATGCGCCAGTTCGAAGGCGCCTGGTACTCACAGGCCGCGATCGACCGTTCCAAGGTCCGCCTGCAGCGCCTCGGCTACTTCAAGGACGTCAACGTCGACACCGTCAAGGTGCCGGGCACGACCGACGAGGTCGACCTCAACGTCAAGGTGACCGAAGAATCCTCCGGCCAGTTCCAGTTCGGCGTCGGTTACTCGCAGGTGTCGGGCATCATTCTTTCGACGTCGATCTCCAACAACAACTTCCTCGGCAGCGGCAACACCGTGTCGGCGACGTTCTCGAAGAGCCTCTTCCTCAAGCAATATCAGGTGTCGTTCTTCGATCCCTATCTCACCGACAGCGGCATCGGCATCGGATACAACGCCAGTGTGCTGAAGTTGAACCAGGGCGAGCAGAACATCGCGTCGTACCTTTCCGACACCGACTCGCTTTCGTCTTACCTGAGCTTCCCGATCAGCGAGACGGACAGCGTCAACGTCGGTATCGGCATCAACAAGACCAAACTGGACCTGATCCCCGGCTACACGCCTCAGGTGTTCTTCAACCAGATCTACAAGATCGGGCATTACACGATCCACAACACGCCGCTGACGTTGTCGTATTCGCACGACACCTTGAACAGGTTCTTCAAGCCGACCCGAGGCGGCCTGCAGCAGGTCAGTGCCGAAATCGGCCTGCCCGGCGGTACCGTGCCGTATTACAAGCTGACCCTGTCCAGCAGTGATTACTTCCCGCTGCCGTTCGACTTCGTCGGCCACGTGTCCGGCACGCTCGGCTATGGAAAGGCCTACAGCAAGGACATCTCCGTGCAGTACGCCGATGCCGACGGCGTCATCCGCACGATGTCGTTCCCGTTCTTCCAGAATTACTACGCGGGCGGCGTGCGCGACGTGCGCGGCTTCCAGGACAACACGCTGGGCCCGCGCATCTGTTCCGGCCTGATCGACGCTAACGGCAAGCCCGACCCGACCGCGATTGCCACCAGCGGAAATAATTGCATCGGCGGTTCCTACTACCGCCCGCAGCCGGTCGGCGGCGCGTTCAAGGTGCTGGGCAGCGCGGAACTGGTGTTGCCGTTCTTCAAGGACAACAACAAGGCGCGCATTTCGTTGTTCACCGACGTCGGCAACGTGTACGCGAACTATGGCGACTTCAACGCGGCGGATCTGCGCGCGTCGGTGGGCATCTCGTTGCAGTGGATCGCGCCGGTCGGCCCCATCGTGATCAACCTGGCACAGCCGGTTCGCGACAAGCCCGGCGACAAGCCCTTCGAAGAAACGCTGCAGTTCTACTTCGGCCGGACGTTTTAACGCAGCGCCTCCCGCACATTCGTACGGCCGCGCTGTCCAGAACGAACAGCGCATGCTTCCACGACCCCGATCAAACCGTCGCATGGCCACGGTTTGATCAATCCCTTGACCCAAGGGGGGTGAAAAGCCCGCAGACCGATACAATTACACCTGTGCGCAACCCCGCCGGCAGGCAGTGCGCGTGCATTGTGAACAGATCTCTTCGATCGCAGGGGCGAATGGAACCCTCAAACGGCTACCGTATCGATGAACTGGCGCGGCGCTTCGGGCTGGAGGCGCGCGGCGATTCGACGCGCGTGATCGGTGGCGTGGCGCCCCTGGCAAGTGCCGAACGCGAGCATCTGGCCTTTCTTGCAAACCCCCGCTACGCCAGCGAACTCGCGCATACGCGGGCGGGCGTGGTGGTGCTGGGTGCCGAACACGCCGGGGCGAGTCCCGTGCCCGTGCTGATCGCGAAGGATCCCTATCTCGCCTATGCGCGCATCGCGGCACTTTTCGACGACACACCCGCGCCTGCGGCGGGCATCCACCCGACCGCCGTCATTGCCGCGGGCGCACGTGTCGATGCCACCGCCAGCGTGGGCCCGGGCTGCGTGATCGAAGCGGGCGCAATCGTCGAAGCCGGCGCGGTGCTCGGTCCGCACTGCGTCGTCGGCCCGCAATGCACGATCGGCGTGCAATCGCGCCTCGGCGCGCGCGTCACGCTGGTGACGCGCGTCGTGCTCGGCAAGCGCGTCCTCATCCACGCCGGTGCCGTGCTGGGCGCCGACGGCTTCGGCCTGGCACGCGACCCGGACGGTTGGGTCAAGGTGCCGCAGTTGGGCGGCGTGCGCATCGGCGATGATTGCGAGATCGGCGCGAACACGACCATCGATCGCGGCGCGCTGGAAGACACGGTGCTGGAGGAGGACGTGCGCCTGGACAACCTGATCCAGATCGCGCACAACGTCCGCATCGGTGCCCACTCCGCGCTCGCCGGCTGCGCGGCGGTCGCGGGCAGCGCGACGATCGGACGCAATTGCCTGGTCGGCGGCAGCGCGGGCGTGCTGGGCCACCTTGAAGTGGCCGACGGCGTTACCATCACGGCGATGACGCTGGTGACCCACTCCATACGCAAGCCGGGCGTGTACTCTTCCGGCGCACCCGTCGAGGAAAACCGCGCATGGCGCCGCAACGCCGCGCGCATGCGCCAGCTCGACGGCATGGCGCGCCGCATCGCCGCACTCGAAAAGCAGCTGCAAGCAATGACCAAGGAAAGCAACGAATGAACCCCACCACCGCCCCCGTGACCCTGCCGGTCGATGCGGAACGGATCGCGGCCATCCTGCCGCACCGCTACCCTTTCCTGCTGGTTGACCGGGTGGTCGAACTCGACGCCGGCAAGAGCATCGTCGCGCTCAAGAACGTCACGCTCAACGAACCGTTCTTCAATGGCCATTTCCCGGGCCACCCGGTGATGCCCGGGGTGCTGATCGTGGAGGCGCTGGCGCAGGCATCGGGATTGCTGCTCGGCCTTTCGGGCACCCACGCGAAAAAGGAAAACTGCGTCTTTTACCTCGCCAAGGTGGACAACGCGCGCTTCCTCAAACCGGTCGTCCCGGGTGACCAGCTGCGGCTGGAGGTGCAACTGAAGCGCCTGATCCGCGGCATGGGCCTCTTCACCGCGCGCGCGGTGGTGGATGGCAACCCAGCCGCCACCTGCGACCTGATGTGCGCGGAATCCACCCGGTGAACCCTGCGCGGCCCGACATCCATCCCACCGCCATCGTCGATCCTGGCGCGAGACTGGCCGACGATGTCGTCGTGGGGCCGCTGGCCGTGATTGGCGCCGAGGTGGAGATCGGCCCGGGGTGCCGCATTGGTGCGCACGCCTTGCTGCAGGGCCCTACGCGGATCGGGCGCGACAACCGCATCGGCGCGTACGCATCGATCGGTGGCGATCCGCAGGACAAGAAATACCACGGCGAACGCAGCCGGCTCGAGATCGGCGACGGCAACACCTTCCATGAATTCGTCACGATCAACCGCGGCACCGCCGAAGGCGGCGACGCCACCCGCATCGGCGACGACAACTGGATCATGGCCTACGCGCACGTTGCGCACGACTGCCACATCGGCAGCCACACCATCTTCGCCAACAATGCCACGCTCGCGGGCCATGTCGAAATCGGCGACCACGTGGTGCTGGGCGGATTCGCGGGCGTGCACCAGTTCTGCAAGATCGGCGCGCACGCGTTCGCCGCGATGTTCTCGGCGATCAACCGTGACGTGCCGCCCTTCATCTATGTCGCCGGCCAGTTCGCGGTGCCGCGCGGCGTGAACTCGGAAGGCCTGAAGCGGCGCGGGTTCGACAGCCAACGCATTGGCGCCATCAAGCGCGCGTACCGTACCCTTTACATGTCGCACAAGAAGTTGGATGAAGCGCGCGCCGCGCTCACCGAACAGGCCGAAGCCAGCGAAGACGTTCGCGCGTTCTGCGATTTCATCGACCGCAGCGAGCGATCGCTGGTACGTTGAATGGAAACCCGCATCGGCTCGCGCGTATTCGCGATGGTCGCGGGTGAAGATTCCGGCGACCTGCTGGGCGCCGAATTGATCGAAGCCTTGCGCGTCAATCATCCGAACGCGAAATTCGTAGGCGTGGGCGGTCCGCGCATGCGCGCCGCAGGGCTGGATGCGTGGCGCGACACTTCGGAACTCTCGGTGATGGGCCTCGCCGAAGTGTTGCGCCACCTGCCCCGGTTGCTGCGGCTGCGCGCGTCACTCGCGCGGCGGTTGTCCGCGCTGCGGCCCGACGTGTTCATCGGCATCGACGCGCCCGACTTCAATTTCGGCCTCGAAAAAAAATTGAAGCGCACCGGCATCCCCACCGTGCACTACGTCAGCCCGTCGATCTGGGCGTGGCGCGAAGGCCGCGCCAAAAAGATCGGTCGATCGGCCGGCAGCGTGCTTTGCCTGTTTCCCATGGAACCGGCGTTGTACGCGAAGCACGGCGTCAATGCCCGCTTCGTCGGCCATCCTCTGGCAGACCGTTTTCCCCTCGTTCCCGACCGTGCGGCCGCGCGGCGCGAACTTGGACTGGATGCCGACGCGCCGGTACTGGCCGTGTTGCCGGGCAGCCGGTCATCGGAAATCCATCGCCTGGGCGCGATCTTCATGGAGGCCGCGCGAAGGGTCGGCGCGGAAATCCCGGGTTTGCAAATCGTGATTCCGGCGGCGAACGCGAGGTGCCGCGATGAGCTCGAACGGATTTTGAAAGAAGCGCGAACGGAGACCGGCGACCGGGGATCACAAGCAAGTCACGGCGAGACACCCGGTTCCCGGTTCCCGGTTCCTGGTCCCGTGCTTCTCGACGGCCTAGCCCATCGCGCCATGGTGGCGGCCGACGTGGTGCTGTTGGCCTCCGGCACCGCCGCACTCGAGGCCATGTTGGCGAAGCGCCCGATGGTGGTGGGCTACCGCATTGCGCCGCTCACGCATGCGCTGGTCAAGGGTCTTGGCATGCTCAAGACGAATGTCTACGCGTTGCCCAACGTGCTCGCCGGCAAGATGCTCGTGCCCGAGCTGATGCAGCGCGACTGCACGCCCGAACAACTTGCCGGCGCGGTCATCGGGCTGTTTCGCGACGCGAACCATCGCGATGAACTGGGCCACGAGTTCGAGCGCATGCACCTCTCGCTGCACAGGGGCGGCGGCGCGGCGGCCAGCGCCGCGCGCGCGATCGAACAGGTCGTCGCGGCACGCAACGGGGGAACGACAACTCCATGAGCAAGACACAACCGGGGTTTTTCTCGTGGCGTTGCCGTCATGGCTGCCTGCTCGCGTTTGCCGCGGCGGTGTTTCTCGCAGCGCTTCGCTTCGGTCCGCTGGCCGAGCAGACCACCATCGAATGCGCATTCGCGTCCCTGATCCTGGCCGGGCTGGCGCTGTTCGCCATCGCAGCCAGCGGACGCGTGGCATTCGGGTTGCTCGCTGGCAGCCTGCCCATGCTGTTGCTGGTAGTCGCGGCCAACCTGAAGTTCCGCTACCTCTCGACACCGCTGCTCGCGCCGGATCTCGTCTATTACGCGAACGCCGAGATCGCGCAGACCCTGCTGCGCTACCCGTTCATCATGGCTGCGATCGCGGCCGCCATCGTGCTGGTGCCGTTGCTGCTCGTGGTGCTGTGGCGCAGCGATTTCCGGCCCAGACCGACATTTGCGATGCGCAGCGCGCGCGCCTTCGGTGTTGCAGCCGCCCTCGTTTTGTTGGCCGTGACGCTGTACCCGCGCGGTCCGTTCGCACAAATCTACGACAAGGGCATGTGGCTGGCGATGAACGACCGGAGTTTCATTTCGGACTTCGTCGTTTCCATCCGCAACGCGCACGTGTACGAACCCCCGTTCCACCTTGCGGATGCGGCCCACGATGACTGGCATGATCTGGGCGCAACGCCCGGCGTCGCGCAAAAGCCCGACATCATCGCGGTGCTTGAGGAAAGCACCTTCGATCCGCGCATGATCACCGCGTGCAAGTCGAAGCTCTGCGACGCGAGGATGTTCCACTCCGACGCGAACACCGTAGCCCACGGCTGGATGAACGTGCACACCTGGGGCGGCGGCACCTGGACTTCCGAATTCGCTTTCCTCGCGGGCCTTCCCCACACCCTGTTCGGTCCCGCAGGCATCTATGCGCCGTTCAACCTGGCACCACGCATCCGCTATACGCTGCCGCGCCTGCTGGATGCGGACGGCTACCGCACGGTCGGCGTCTATCCCACCGACGGCGATTTCATGAACGGTCGCGACGCCTATGCCGATTACGGTTTCGACGCGTTCTACGGAGGACGCGAACTCGGGCTCGGCTGGGGCGCGACGGACGCCGCGGTGTTCAAGGCGTTCGAACGCGTGTTCGCGATCGAGAAAGCCAAGGCACACGGCGGGCCCGTGTTCGTATTCGTGTTGACCCTGCACCAGCACGGTCCGCACATGACGCCCCTGGACCAGTTGCCGGCGCCCTACAATCATCCCTTGTTCCCCGACAAGCTCGCGTCGGGCAACAAACCCCTGGACGACTGGCTCAATCTCAACCTCACCAATTACTTGCAGCGCCTGTCGATGTCCGACGCGGCGATGACGCAACTGGAAACCTTCCTGCGCAACGACGGCCGGCCCGTGCTGCTGCTGCATTTCGGTGACCACCAGCCGTCCTTCGACGGGGCCATCAATGCGCTCGCCAAGACCGTGCCGCCGCAGGTGGCCGACCCCCAGTACACGACGTATTACATGCTCAAGGGCTTCAACCTTCCGATCCGGCGCGAGAATTACCCGGTGCTGGACATCGCCTACCTCGGTTCGCTGCTGCTGGATGCCGCCGGGCTGCCACGCGACCCGTTTTTCGTCGCCAACACGCTGTTGCGCAACCGCTGCGACGGCCACGATCTGGACTGCCGCAATGCCGCGCTGCGCGACTCGTATCGCGCCTACATCTTCGGAGACCTGCATGACCTCGGCGATTGACGGCGCCGGCATCTTCGCCACGTTGCCGCGGCACAGGCTGCAGCGCTGGCCCGACGTCGGCGATCTCGCGGGCGTCGACGAGGCGGGCTGCGCGCCCCTGGCCGGCCCGGTCGTGGTCGCCGCCGTCATCCTCGATCCCGCGCGCCGCATCAACGGCCTCGATGATTCCAAGGTGCTGCCCGCGCCCGTCCGTGAAAAACTCTATGAACGCATCACCGCGCGCGCGCACGCCTGGAGCGTGGTCGCCGTGGACGTGCAGGAAATCGACCGGATCAACATCTACCACGCGCGCATGATCGGCATGGTGCGCGCGCTGGAACGCCTCGCGCTCGCGCCGGCATTTGCGCTGATCGACGGCAACCGCCTGCCCCGGTTGCTGCCCTGCCCCGCACGCGCGGTGGTGGGCGGCGACGCGCTGGCACCGGCCATCAGCGCCGCATCGATCATCGCCAAAGTCACCCGCGACCGGATGATGCGCGAACTGGACACCCGCTGGCCCGGCTACGGCTTCGCGCAGCACAAGGGGTACCCGACGAGGGATCACGTTACGGCGTTGCAGCGCCTCGGTCCCTGCCCCGAACATCGGCGCAGCTTCGCGCCGGTGCGCGAGGCCTGCCTTCGCTTCGGGTGAACGGCGGCCGGTTGCTGTCGACCTCTTCAAACTGCCGGTGAACACTGTGCGCGGCGGCGACCGCATTGGCCGGGGAGATCGCCAGCCCCGCGCCTGGCCGCGGGAGCTTCTCCAGCACACATACTGCGAAACCGTCAGCCGGCGGCATCGACCAGGACCAGCTCGGCATCTTCGGTGGCTGTGACGCGAATACGGGCGGCATCGCTGATTGCGGCACCGTCTCCCGTGTCCAGGCGAACACCGTCCACCTCGGCCCGGCCCTTCGCCGGCACCAGATAACCGTATCGCCCCGCGCCAGCGAAGCGATACTCGGCAGTTTCACCCGCGCTCAGGGTGGCGCCCAGCACCCGGGCATTGGCTCGGATCGGCAACCCTTCGTCGTCACCGTCGATGCCGCTTGCCAGGACGACGAACCGCCCCGACCGGTCTGCGCGGGGGAAGGGCTTGGCCCCCCAACGTGGCGGGCCACCATGCTGGTCGGGAATGATCCAGATCTGGAAAATCCGCGTGATGCCGGGCTCCTTGTTGTACTCGGAGTGACGGATTCCGGTGCCGGCACTCATCACCTGGACGTCGCCGGCCTCGGTGCGTCCTTCGTTGCCCAGGCTGTCCTGGTGGGCGATGGCGCCTTCGCGCACATACGTGATGATCTCCATCTCGGCATGCGGATGCGGCGGGAATCCCGTACCTGACTGGATGGCATCGTCGTTCCAGACCCGCAGCGCGCCCCAGTGCATGCGCGCAGGATCCTGGTAGTCGGCGAACGAAAAATGATGGCGGGTATCCAGCCAGCCATGGTTGCCGCCGCCGAGGCGGTTGAACGGGCGATGTTCGATCATGCTGTTCTCCTGTGGACTGCGCTTGGCTGACAGTGGCCCCGCGCATCACGCGATCGACCGCACCACGCCACCATCCACACGCATGGCGGCGCCGGTCGTGGCCGACGCTTGTTCGGAAGCGAGATAGACGCAAAGGTTGGCCACTTCCTCCACCGTGGCGAGCCGCTTGATCAACGAGGTCGGCCGGTGCGTGGCAATGAAGTCGCGTTCCACCATGTCCTGGGACACGCCTTGTTCGGCGGCGATCTTGCCGAAGAACTCACCCACTCCTTCGGAGCGCGTCGGGCCCGGCAGCACGGCGTTTACCGTGACACCGGTGCCGGCCATGGTCTCGGCCAGGCCACGCGACACCGCGAGCTGGGCCGTCTTGGTAGTGCCGTACTGCACCATTTCGGCGGGGATCTGCAGGGCCGATTCGCTGGATATGAACTGGATGCGCCCCCATCCGCGCTTGGCCATGCCCTGCGCATAATGGCGGGAAAGGCGGATGCCGCTCATCACGTTCACTTCGAAGAAGCGCAGCCAGTCTTCGTCCGGAATGTCGAAGAATGCCTTCGGCTCGAAGATGCCCAGGTTGTTCACCAGGATGTCGGCCTCGGGTACTTCGGCGATCAAATGTTGCGCGCCCTCGCGCGTACCGAGGTCGCCAGCCACTCCGGCCAACGTGGCGCCGGGCACCTGCTTCGCGATGGTGGCAATCGCCTCGTCCACGCGTGCCTGCGTGCGACCGGTGAGGGTGACGTGCGCACCGGCGGCGGCGAGGCCGGAAGCGATCGCGAGGCCGATGCCGGCCGTGGAGCCGGTGATGATGGCGCGGCGATTGCCGAGATGAATTTGCATGGATTCCTCGTCCGTTGATGCACACGCGCGGAAGGCGCGGAAGCGAACCCGCGCCAGATGGCCGCAAGGATACTCTCCGGGTATGACGCCGCCGGCGCCGCGGCATGAAGGCAGTCAGCGTCGGGCGGGACCCGCGCCTGGTGAAATCGCGACAAATGATCGCTCCCGACCGGCAGCAGCCCGCCGCATGGCGCACTGCCGCAGCATCACGATCGGGACCGGGCGTTACCGGCAGCGAAATTGCACCGTCGCGCGGGCCAGCTTGCCGGGCGCGGCGAGCGTGCCGGACGTGGCATCGTTTTCGCTGGAGGCGATCACGACGGCCGCCTTGCCGCGTCGCCGGCAATACGCATTGGCATCCTCGACGAGCTGGGCCTTTTCTTCGGCGCCACTCCTATGCCCGGACGAACCCGTGACCCAAAACGCTCCGTCGCGCGCGGGCATGACGAACGATCTTGATCCGCACCCGGCCAACGCGATGGCCGCCAGGCAAATGGCAAAGCGCAAAGACACGATACGTTCCCCTTTCATTGACATGGGTTCACCTGTTCGGACAATCGATCCGGAAGAACCACCGGGAGCGGTCGCGCCTTCGAATCGCCAGGGACGCAAGGTACACCGGATCGGGCCGCTTGCCATCGAGGACGGTTGCTGTCGCGAACATGATGCTTGTGGCATGGGCGTGGTCAAAAGCGCCGCTCATTCCTGAAATCGTGCGGCCCCGGCTGAATCCAGAGGCCACCGGCTGAAGCCAGGAAGGCTTGTTCCTGCGGACGAGAAGGTTGGCGGCCAACTGCCGCTTGCCGTCGTCGCGTTCGCTGTCAAGCTTGCCCACCCCGCGCGGCGACAATAGGCTTGCACGGATACCTCGATGCCCGACATGCCGATCCGCTACGTCCACCTGCGCACCCACAGCGAATACTCGCTGCGCGACTCCACCATCCGCATTCCGGAGAAGCCGGAGTATGGCGACCCGGCCAAGGCGAAGCAGGCGAACCTTGTCAGCCGCGCGGTGGAACTGGGCCTGCCGGCGCTGGCGTTGACCGATGATTCCAATCTGTTCGCGCAGATCAAGTTCTACCGCGCCTGCGAAAAGGCGGGCATCAAGCCGATCGTCGGCTGCGATGCATGGATCGCGAATGCCGATGATCCGACGCGCCCCGATCGCCTGACA
>Ga0134128_10011383_pt1 | contig 10640 bp, 9 predicted proteins | sample KB31754_FD_96462 | JGI IMG/M metagenome (GOLD analysis project Ga0134128, IMG submission 96462) | Terrestrial soil microbial communities with excess Nitrogen fertilizer from Kellogg Biological Station, Michigan, USA - KB3-175-4 | ecosystem: Environmental > Terrestrial > Soil > Unclassified ...
AGTACTTCAGCAGCAGGATCCCGTTATCGGCCATCGCCTTCTCTACCCCGGGCACTAGCTCAAAGAACCGCTCGGTCTCCTCCGGCGTGCAAAAGCCCATCACCGGCTCGACGCCCGCCCGGTTGTACCAGCTCCGGTCGAAGATCACGACCTCCCCGGCTGCAGGGAAGTGCGCGACGTACCGCTGGATGTACATCTGTGACTTTTCCCGCTCGGTGGGGGCGGGCAGGGCCACGACCCGGAACACGCGCGGGCTCACACGCTCGGTGATCCGCTTGATCGTGCCCCCCTTCCCGGCGGTGGCCCGGCCCTCGAACACCACGCAGATCTTGGCGCCCGAGTCCTTCACCCACTCCTGCATGCCGACCAGCTCACCGTGCAGGATCCGCATCTGGTGCTCATACTCCTTGCGCTTCATCTTCGGCGGCGGCCCGGGTTCGGCCTCCGGCCGTGTTCCAGCCCACGGGGCCGGGGCGTCCGCGCGATCCTGCTCCTGCTTGTCCTTCTTCTTAGCCATGCCGGCCACCTCCGATAGATCCGGTGATGTGACTGCGATGTCCCCGGGATTTCACGGGCGATCCCTGCTGACCCCGCCAGCTCGGCCAGTTCACCCGCCAGATCCTGCCGGTCGCCGGCTCCGCGCCGGTTGTGTCGATAGCGCTGAACCTCGCCCGCGGCGATACGTCATGACGGTCGTCACCCCGCGGTTGCCTTCGCCAGCGGCGCCCTCCGGAAACCTGCCCGCGATCGTCACCCACGATCCTTGCTACAAGCTGATGGCCACCTTCCACAAGATGAAGGATGAATCGGGAACAGAGATAGTCCCGCTGCTCCGGTCAAGGGCACGCCGGGCACGAGCCCAAGCAGGGGCAGCCGGATCAGCGCCCGGCGGGTGGCGTTGGCGCTATCCGCCGTCGTAGTGCTGCTGGTCTTGATCCTGGAAACAGCCAGCGCCTGGACCTCAGCTGCTTCGGCGCTGCCGGCACCAGCCACTGGTGCTGCGCTCCTGCTGGCGCCGTGCTCGAGAATGCTGCTCGTCGTGGTCGCAGGTTCGGGGCTCATGGCGCAGCGGCGGACCACATCCCGTCGAAATGGCAAGATCTGGCCCCATGCGCGATGCCCCGCACTCATGATGGTGTCTGCAGGCAGCATCCGTCCAGGCGGGCCTGCGGGGCGGGAGGCCGAGCGGCCAGGCCGTCCGGTCATCCGCCACAGGTCGGGTGACCAGCTCAGTGAGCATCCGTGTCGCCGGCGGCGCAGGCTCGGGTGGCGTGCCGTGACACGGCGGAAGGATCATCATGCGGCGTTCTGCGAAAAGGCTTTTTCGGGTAGTGGCGGTTCTTGCCGCGGGATTGCTCGCGGCGGGGTGCGGAAGCAGCATCACCAGCTCGATCGGCAGCCTGCCGAGCCGGACCGCGACCGTCTCCGGCAGGCCCAGCGTCACAGCGCAGCCGCCGACGCACAGCGTGACCACGGCTGCGCCGGCCGCCGGTTCGGCGGCGCCCGGCGCCTCCTCCGGCACCAGCCTGACTTGGCTGTGGGTCCTGCTCGGCGTCGTTGTCCTGGCCGGCCTAATCGCGTTGATCGCCCGCTCAGGCCGCCGCCGCTCGGCGGCCGCGGCCGGCTGGCGATCCCGGCTCATCGACGCGTACGCCAAGGGCTCGGCCCTGCATGACGCGATGAGCGTCGCCGAAGCGCCCGGCGGGCTGGCTTCCGCTGATGCGGCTGCCCGGTGGGCCGACATCCAGCGGCGCGCCGATGATCTGGCGCAGACGCTGTACGCCCTGCGCGAGGCGGTCCCGCCCGACTCCGCCGACCGGGCCAGGATCGATGACACGCTCGCCTCGCTGCAGGCGGCCCGCTCCGCGATGGACGCCGAGCGGGCTCCCGGCGGCGCCGGCTATGAGCAGGCCGGTGTCGTCCGCAGCCGCCTGGCCTCCTTCGAATCCTCCCTCCGGGCCCTCGGAACCTCTAGCCGGGAATGACCAGAGTCTGCCGCCTGAAGTCCCATGACCTGGGCGAATATGAAGGATCGTAGAGCTAGGCCTGGCGGAAGTTCGGCTGGGGGATGTCAGCGCGGATAAGGCTCGCCACGCCGAGCCGACGAGCAGGCCCCGGATGCGCTACCTACTGCTAGCTGCCGGATCCCCCGCTACCTCGGTGCAGGGCTTCCTGGAGTTCCTGCCCGGCGTCCTTTGACAGCGAGGTCTTGAGCACGGTGCCGCCGAACCTGCTCATCGCCTCCACTCCCGTGTCCAGGGTAATCTTCTCCAACATCAGCAACAGCGCGCAGGTTCCGGGCTTGACCAGGTCTCGCACCTAGTCCTGGAAGGCGCTGCCGAGGCCCGTCGTGGTGAGCTTGCCCATGACAGCGCCCAGCCCTGCTCCCAGCATCGAGGCGGTCATGGCGTTGCCCCAGTCGGCCGGGTCGATCGGCGGGTTCGGGTGAGCGATCGCGGCGATCGAGTCGTTCCGCAGCGTGGTGCCGTCGCGCTGGAGTGCGGCGGTGTCGCCGCTGGTCTCGTCGGCAGTGACCGTGCTGGTGTCGCGGGTCAGGGTGAGCACGTCGTGCTGCCCGGTCGCGTTGTACCAGGCGAGGAACTTCTGCTGCGGGGTCTGCGCCGGCGTGGTCGCGGACGGGCGCGGCGTAGCCTTGGGAGCGGCTGCGTTGGGGTGGTTGGTCGCGTTGACCACGGCGATCAGGGCGATGAGCGCGGCCAGGATGCCGCCGGTGACCTGCGCCCGGCGGCGGCGCCACGGCGGCTTGCGCGCGTCCGGGCCGGCTGGCGGCGCCGGGGAAGCGTGCGCGCAGGTCCTCGGTCTGGGACATAGTGGTTGATCCTTCAGTCAGTCGTTACGGTCCGGTGCGACAATCGGCTCGGCATCCGAAGGCCCCCGGCCAACAATTGCCGGCCGGGGGCCTTCCTCGGAGGCCACCATGTCCAGTGACACCAGCGCGTGATCGGTTGCCCGGATTTATCGCGCCGCCCCGGGTTGCTGGCGCTCCCTCCCGCTCACGCGGCACGGGAAGCCCTCCCTGGATGCCCCGCCGCCGAGCAGGCGCAGGTCCAGGAGCCGTCAGGATTGGCCACGCTGGCCGGGACGAAGCCCGGCCAGGTGCCCTTGCACCGGCCGTGGACGTCGTGGCAGACGCCCTCCGGCTGGCCGTGGCCGCCCTCGCAGAAGCCGCACGAGGTCCGGTCGCCGGTCCTCACCGACCGGGTGTCGCGTGCCGTGGCAGCCATAATGGTCTTGGTTCCCTTCCGGCGGGCGTGCCCGGCCAGGGGCGCGCCCGCCTGGTGATTACGAGATGAAGCTGTGGCCCGAGACGCTCAGCCCGCTGAGGTCAGGCGCGGGGCCGGTGTTCTGCGCGTAGGTGAAGTTGCCGGTTCGCCGCCAGGCTCGATCTCATAGCCCGGGGCGCGGCCCATGTCGGTGAATCCACGCGCCACAGTCACCTCAGTCCGCAACGGCACCCGGCGACCACGCCTCGCATAGGACCACGGCAAAGATGAGCGTGATCAGGGATGATCAAGAATGCGGCGGCCTGATCCGAAGTACGGCATGACTGATCATCTTCCGCAATCCGCTCCCTATTCGCTGGGGCTACATGGAGCCGGGCACCTGCCGGGCTCTTCGCGTCTAGGGCGCCCTGCCGCTCCCGCAGGCGCTCCCGGGTCTTCCGGATGTCCTCGCGGTCACGCTGGTCACTCGCCCAATCCGGGCTCCTCCGCAGGGAAGGTCACCTTGGCCAGCTATAGGACGGGATCATCAGCGCCGAACCCGAGCTACCGTGCGGGCGGCTGTGGGACCCCAGCGGTTTGCGGCGGGAACTGAGGGACTTTGCGGCTTTGCCTTGAGCCGCCCGAGCATGGGTGGCTACCTTGGATGCGCGGGCTTGGTGTGAGCGAGCTTGTCCTAGCACGAGCGGGCTTGGTATGAGCGAGCTTGCCTGACCAGATGACGTCACGGTCGGGTCCCCCGGGATTCCTCCACAGGGGCCGCGGCCTGGTGACCTGTGTCCCGCTGGAGGAACCATGGCCCCACATGCCTCAGTTGCGACGATGTCCTTGGGATCGGGACCTGAGCAGCGTCCGGTCAGTCCTCGCCTGGCGCTGCCGGCCGGCGGCTGGCTCGCGCACCATGACGCCGACCCGGCCTGGCAACCACGTCCCCTGGCGGCACGCGATGCCGCGCGCGGCCGGCTGCTGGCCCTTGGTGCCGGGCTGCTCGCCGCAGGCGCGCTGGTGGTCACCGCGCGGAGCCGTGCGCGGTCCCGCGCCGGGCAGCTAGCCGGCCGCTACGCCCTGGCGCTGGAGCAGCTCGGCTGTGAGGAGCTTGACGTGCGGATCGGCGGCATCCGCGCACTGGAGCGCGTCGCCCGCGATTCGCCCGGGCACCACCCCGCTGTGATGGGGATGCTCGCGGACTTCATCCGGGAGCGCTCAGGGCCGCCCCGGCCGCCACCCGGTCCCGGCCGCCAGGCCCCGGAGCCATCGCAGCGGCCCGACGTGCAGGCAGCCATCACCGCGCTCGGGCGCCGGCGCACCGAGCGCGACCTGCGGCCCGTTGACCTGGCTGGCGCGGACCTCACCGGCGCCGACCTCACCGGCGCGGTACTCGCCGGCGCGGTCCTGGCCCGGGCGGATCTGCTCGCCGCCAGGCTCGTGCGCGCGGACCTTTCCGGCGCCGACCTCGGCGGCGCCAGGCTTACCGGCGCGAATCTGGCTGGCGCGGACCTCACCGGCGCCGACCTCGCCGATGCCGATCTGGTCGGCGCGGACCTCGCCCGTGCGGAGTTCGCCGGCGCGGAGCTCACCGGCGCCCTGTGGCCACCAGGTGAGCCAGTCCTGGCGGGCTGGGAACGGCACACGGGTTCTGGCCAGCTGATAGCGGCAGGCACCGGCGCTGACCGGGCAGCGGCACGCCAGCCGCACCGCTGAGCGTGCCCCCGAGGCCCCGGATATCAGCGGCAAAAGCCGGCCGGCCGGATCGCCGCTTGTTCGGTACCTGACCGGGCACCGGGCGCTGAGAGCCGGGTCGTGCGGTTACCCCGGCAGCGCCAGCCTGCCCGGTGGGGAGCGGAATACCTAGGTAAAGGGACAGATGAGCTTTTAGGTGGCTAACTGGCTACTTAACACCGGGCATTCGGCACCGGCGGTTGTGGTGTTCTCCGGCTGACACTCGGCAGCCTGTGGGCAGACTGTGAGTAAACCCGTGGATAATCTATGTGAAATGCGGATAACTGCCTGCTTTCTGTGGAGTCTTCCGTGGATAGCGGAACAACAGGAAATGGCTGGCCGCAGGGCCTTGCGCGGTGCTTGCGGCGGTAGTAATAATGCTTTCACCGCTGGAAACGGGCACCACCCGGGGGCGACGCCGGGAACGCGGGAGGAGCCGGGAGACCGGCCCCTCGCGCGGGTACCTGGCCCCGGCGGGCGGCGCGCGGCGCGCGGCGAAGACCAGGCAACTGGCCAGTCGGCGCGGCGGGGCCGGGCGCGGCCCCTCCATCTCATACATGGAGGGGCCGTGCCTGATTCAGCCCGTCGGGAACGTCTTGCCGGGGCCGGCACCCCGGCAACCGCGGGGATGCCGGCCGCGATGATCGGGGGCCCGGCCGGGCACGGACGAGGTTCCCGGGCGGCCGCGCCGGGCCGCAGGCGGTAAGCGCGAGAGCCGCCGGGCCGGCAACAGGCCCGTGCAGGACCGCCGGAGTGCGAGCCCGCATGACTGGGTGCCGCGCCGTGGCGAGCAGGGACGGCTCCGGGGGCCAGCGGCCCGGCACCGGCCGTTGCCGGGGCGGTGATCAGCTGCTGAGCGCGGTCGCCGGTGGGGACCCGCGCCTCCCGCTCCGGCACGTGGTCGTGCTGGCACAGGCCGGGGGGCCAGCGCCGGCGGCGGCTGAGCCCGGGCAGCGTGAGCGTATCGAGGACGCGCCGCCGGCAAGATCACGATGAGCGTGACAGCAGGTAGGCGCCTGGGGACGCGGGCCACCTGCCCGCAGGGTATGCGGCGAGCATCCGGTGCCCGCCGTCGTGGGCGATGGCCCAGGCCAGATCGGCGTCCTGCGGGCCGGCCGCCTCGCGCGAGCACCGGCACGCTGACGCGCTGCCTGACAGCCCGGCAGGAGAACGTGTTACGGGCTGTGCTGTGCATAACCATGTGGATCACTTGTGTAAAACGGCGCCAGGCCTGTGCGCACATTGGGGAAATGCTGGGGATCGTGTTACCGGGCCGCGCCGGTAACAGGGCGTTCAGCTGGGAAAGCGCGATCCACGCCCTGTGGACGGAGAAAAAAGCGAAACTGTCCACACGCCACGCCGCAATAGCGCATAAATGAGCCGAACGTTTACCGCAAATATATCCAGCCGTGATCCGGGGCCGGAACCGTCGATCAATGAAACCCACAAACGGTGACCCCGGGGCGCTTTGACAAGGGGAGGGCAAGTCGCGATAGCGGCACGCGCGCACCGGGACAAACCAGGCGCTCGCTGATGGCAGGCCGCGATCCCCGTGCCTGCCGATGACAGCCCGGCATGACATCGACGCCCCGCTGGCACCACCCGGACCCGGCACACCCGGCACATCCGGGACGCGCAGCCGCCGCCCGGTCCGTCATCCCAGTGCACGCGCCTGTCCCCGGGGCAGGTCACCCGCCGCGGCACGACGCACACCACTTGCCACAACGGGAGGCCCGACATGAAGATCAAGATCCGGCCGGACGACACCAGCCGGCTCCGGGAGAACGGCTGGTTCCAGACGGACGGCTGGCTCGCCGAGCTCCGGGACGACGGCCGCGCCGACCCGCCCGGCGATGCCCACGCCGGACCGGACGGCGTCAGCGGCCCCTGGCCAGAAGCCCTCGCCGCGGCTGATGCCCTCGCTGAGGCCCGCGCCCGCGCTCAGGCTGCCGCTCGCGCTCACGTAGATGCCCGCGCTCAGGCAGATGCCCGCGCCGAGGCCCGCGCCCGCGCTCAGGCAGATGCCCGCGCCCAGGCCGAGGCCGCCGGCCGCGCTGAGGCCGCTGCCCGCGCCGAGCTGACCGGCCGGGCGGTGATCGGCGATGAGCTGCGGATGCCGGTCATGTGGTGCGAGATGGGCTCGTGCATCTCCTGGCACGCCGATCCCGCCGCGCTCGGCGAGGCCGACACCCGAGCCCGCGCGATCGGCGCCGGCTGGCGCATCGACGCCCTCGGCCGGCTGGCCTGCCCCCGGTGCCAGCAGACCGACCCGGGCTTCTGGGCCGCCGGCCCGGTCGTGCCGTGGGACCGGTATACCGCCGTCGCCCGGGCCGCCCGGGCCGCCGGGCGCGGCGACGGTACCGCCGGCTGGGGAAGCAGCGGTGACCCCGGCCGCGTGGCCGGCGGCTATCCCCGCGTCGGGCCGCCGGAGCCGGGATGGCGCCAGTGAGCACCTCCGTTCCCGCGGCGGTGGTCTTGAAGGCGGTCCGGGGCTGGCGCCTGTTTCCGTGTCGCACCGAGATTGACCGGCCGGTGATGGCGGCGCACCGGCCGCTGCCGACGGGCAGCACCGGCAGCGGCTGGCTGATGCTGGCCGCGGAGATGGCCGGCCTGGCGGGCGGCAGTTGGCGGTCACCGCCGGATCCCGCGCTGACGGGCTGGGCCGGCCCGCCGCGGGTCGCCACGCGCGCGCTCAGCGCACAGGCCGGATCGGTCCGTGCCGCGCGGTACTTCACCCTGGCCACCTTGCGCCGGTGGGGCACGGCACACAGCAGCCAGGACATCGCGATCGTGGTGTCGGAGATGGTGACCAACGCGCTGCGGCACGGCCTGCCTGGATCCGGCGATGTGGGTTCCCGGCGGCCGGTCCGGCTCGGCCTGCTGCAGCAGGGGCCCTGGGTGCTGTGCGCGGTCGCCGACCCGGGCAACGCGGTTCCGGTGCCGCGAACCCCCGGTCCGCTGGCCGAGGCCGGTCGCGGGCTGCAGATGATCTGCGCGTTCAGCGACCTGTGGGGCTATACCGCGCCAAGCGACGCGGGAAAGGTCGTGTGGGCCATGTTCACCTCACGGGACGCACGGCCTTCCCCGACCCGGCACCCGGGCAGGGTAGGCCGCGACCCGGTGCCGGGAACAGCACGCTGACGACCGGGACATGACCGCCAGGGTGGTCCGTGCGCCCAGAGCTGGCCTGGCGGGTGCGGCTCCGCGATGCTCATCCCAGCCTGGATCCGATGCCATCGCCGGAAGGGGACCGGTCGGCGCCACAGTGCCGGTGTCCTCGTCACAGCCATGCCGCGCTTTCGGTGCCGCCGGCGCCGCCACCGCGGCGACGCCGCGGAGCCGGGCGGTAACCCGTCATCCACAGGTCACGTGTGGATAACTATCTGCCGCCGGTCCGGACGCGATCGTTTCCGGATCTTCTCGCCACCCAGCCTGCCAACGGCGTCTGTCCTGGTAACCGGGGGTGGGGCCGTCAGGGTCTCCCCGGGGCACGTCCCCTGGCACGATCCGGGCGCATATGCGCAGTTCATCGACGAGTCTTGTGCAGAGCCCCCTACACTCGTGATCTCGCCGGGGCTGGCGTGATAGGAGCGTGCTCTCATGCCGGCCCCGGCTGCCCGGCGGCCCGGGTGAGCGGGGAGGGACAGCCGTGGTGGTTAACCTGATGCTGATCGGCCTGGCGATCGCGCTCGACCCGCTGCCCAGTACGCAGCGGCCTGCTGGTCGCCGCCCATCCGGGCGCGGCGCTCGTTCTCCCGCAGGGAGGCGTGCAGCACCGAGATGGACTTGGAGAACGAGATCGTCACGTCGTAGTAGGCGGCGGGCTGCCGGGTGGCCTGGGCGGCTTCGCGTTCGAGTTCGATGAGCCGTTCGGCGGTGGCGTGCGGCTCGGCGGCCGTCAGCCGGGCCAGGTGGTCGGCGAACGTCGGGTAGCGGCCGCGGGGACGGCCGAGCCTGGCGCCGGTGCGCGGGTCGGTCTGCCGGTAGATCGCGTCGTAAGATTTGCGTTCGACGGTCTGGCCGGGGGCGAGGCCGAGAGCCTGGGCACCGGGTCCCCACCAGCGGCCGGGTGGTTCTCCGGCCTGGGCGGCGTCAATGAAGTACCCGCCGATGGTGCGGTCGGCGATGTGGTCTTGGGTTTTCCAGATGTAGCCGAGGTCGTAGCCCTTGGCGATAGTCACGACTACGGCCAATACGGCGGCCTCCCATGTCGCGGTGATGATGCGGTCGCGGGTTGCCCATGATCATTTTGGTGAATGCAACGGTCTGCGTCATGGGAACCATGGTGAGCAATTAGCGGTTCATGATCATTTACAGCGAGCGGGGGAGGAGGGTGCCGAACGGCGGGAAAGGGACTATGAGCAGCGGATAAGAAAACCTGAACTTCGACACGAAAGTGCTGTTTCGTGACCGGGATAGCGTCTTGGCCGGGGTGCTCAGGGGTGCGGGGGTGCGGGAACTAGCATCCGTTCGGCTTCATCTAGACCCAAATGCCAGGGAAAGGTGGCGGCTAGGTCGCCGCTGGTACGGGGCGGGTTAGGCTGGATGCCGCCGGAGCCGAGGAGGATCGTCACGCCTTCGGCGCGCAGGGACTCGACGCTGCGGCGGAACGGGGCCCGATCGGCCAGGGCGGTGTTGACGAAGGGCAGTACGACGGTCGGGACGCCGACGCCGGTGGTCTCGGCGAGGACGCCGAGGGCGTAGGTGTCGCTGCTGCCCTGGGCCCACTTGTTGATGGTGTTGTAGGTGGCCGGGGCGACGAGGATGGCGTCAGGGATGAGCGACCTGGGCGTACCGGGCTTGGCGTACTGGCTGCGGACCGGGCTGCCGGCCTGGCCGGCGACGGCGGCCGCGTCGAAGAAGTCGAGCGCGGCCGGGTGGCGATGACCTGGACCGTCCAGCCGCAGTCCTGGGCCAGCTTGATGCAGATACCGATCGCGGCCGCCGGGCCGGCGCCGCAGGCCACGATCGTCAGGACGTGGCGGCCGGGTGTCACCTGGTGGCGCCGATCCTGGTGGCGAACTGCTCGGCGTCCCGGCGGATGCTCGCCGGGGCCAGGGTGGCCAGGTCGCGGGCCAGGGTGCCGACGGATGGCCGGGCGGCGACCTCCTGCGGTGCGGTGTCTTCGGCGGCGCGGAGCGCGGCGTGGGCTTGCTCGTACTTGCCCCATTGGAAGGCCCGGGCCACATCGATGAGCAGCGAGGCCTTCCGTTCGGTGACGGTGACCGCGCGCAGGTCGATCTTGCGGGCCAGGTCGATGGCGGTACCGGCGTCGCCAAGGGTGACGGCCACGTTGACCTGGTGCATCCGCGTGTCGACCGGGCCGTGCCGCGCAGGTTCGCGTCAGAGCCGAGGCGGCGGGCTGTGCCGGCTGCCTCGGCGAGCATCTCGTGCGCGGTGGCGCGTTCGTCGTGCTGGGCCGCGTCGAGGGCGCCGCGCAGCAGTAGCGAGCCGTATACGGACAGCGACTCCGGTGTCGTGGTCCCGGTCTCGCGGTCCAGTCGTACCGCGTGTTTCTGGGCGGTGGTGACGGCGGCGGTCAGGTGACCCGAGCTCGTAAGGGTGTGGGTGACGATCCGGGCGCTCGTGCCGACCGTCAGGGGGTCCTGGCTGGCCAGGGCGGCCGTCATGCTCCGGTCGGTAGCGACGTGCGCCAGGCCCTGGTCGCCGGTCTTGAGC
>Ga0134128_10011384_pt1 | contig 10640 bp, 6 predicted proteins | sample KB31754_FD_96462 | JGI IMG/M metagenome (GOLD analysis project Ga0134128, IMG submission 96462) | Terrestrial soil microbial communities with excess Nitrogen fertilizer from Kellogg Biological Station, Michigan, USA - KB3-175-4 | ecosystem: Environmental > Terrestrial > Soil > Unclassified ...
ACGCTGATTTATAACTGGGAAAATGAGATCCGGAAATTTACACCGTCGCTCACCTGGCGCATTCATCACGGAAATGTGCGTGCTAAAACGAAAGAGGAACTTGAAGGCGCCAACATTATTATCACAACTTATGGCACATTAAGAAGCGACATCCAGCTATTGCTGAAAATCAATTTCGATTATGCAGTATTAGATGAATCGCAGGCAATCAAAAATCCATCGTCAAAAGTTACCAAAGCCGCTTCTTTGCTGAAGGCAAAAAATAAAGTTTGCATGAGTGGTACGCCTCTGCAAAACAACACTTTTGATGTTTTTGCGCAAATGAATTTCCTGAATCCGGGATTGCTTGGAACGATGGAATTTTTCAGGAATGAATTTTCCACGCCCATAGACAAATTCGGGGAACAGGAGCAAAAAGACCATCTGAAAAAATTATTGTATCCCTTCATTTTAAGAAGAACGAAAGAGCAGGTAGCCAAAGATTTACCGGAGAAAACAGAAACGATTCTTTTCTGTGAAATGGAAAATGCTCAAAGAAATGTCTATGAAGCTTACCGCAATTCCTATCGTGAAAAAATCATGGGCACCATCGACGAGCAAGGCGTCGGAAAATCTCAATTGACTATCCTCCAGGGCTTGATGAAGTTGAGACAGATCTGCGACAGCCCGGCTATTCTGAACGAGGATGAAAAATATCCAAATAATTCAATAAAATTAGACGAGCTCACACGTGAGATCACCGAGAATATCGGCGAGCATAAGGCACTTATCTTTTCGCAATTTTTGGGCATGCTCTCCCTGATAAGAGAAAAGCTTAAAGAAAATAATATCGAGTTTGAATATTTTGATGGCAGCACACCCGCTGCAGACAGGGAAAAAGCCATTCAGAATTTTCAAAATAACGAGAACTGCCGCGTGTTCCTGATCTCATTAAAAGCCGGTGGCGTCGGACTCAATTTAACCGCCGCAGATTATGTATATATCGTGGATCCGTGGTGGAATCCTGCTGTGGAGCAACAGGCAATTGACCGTACGCACCGCATCGGGCAAACTAAAAATATATTCGCTTACAGAATGATATGCAAGGACACTATTGAAGATAAAATTTTGCAACTGCAGGATCGCAAACGTATTCTTGCTAAAGAATTGATCTCAGATGATCAAACGTTCGTTAAAGGCTTGACCAAGGAAGATGTGGAATACCTTTTTAGCTAAAATATACTAAGAGCTGATAAAATCTTTAAGTCTCTGGAATTCTCTTTTATTGCCCGATTCAAACAGTGCAACAAAATTTTTGGTTAAATCACTGAGAAATAGTGATAACGCAGATCTTTTTTGATAAACCTGGCTTTTCATAATAAGTGTTTAATTGATAATGGATAATGTAATTAACGAGATCAAAGTAAAAAAACAATTAATGTAATTGCAATAGCACATTTACTATATTTCTTATATCCGTATTTTCCACACGCTGTGGATAACTTTCATCCTTCACCACATTCGGTTGCGGTTTTTATGCCGGCTCTTATATTTTGAATAATAGCGGATATTGTGGTATTCCGGGTTTTGAACAAGCTTTGAGAAGAAAACTTTAAAACAGTGGGCAACAAATTGCGCCGGAGGAAATTGGTTTTTGTTATTCATATTAAAGAAATTGGAAGGATAGAACGGGACAATATTAAATTTTATTGTTATCGCATCGGATAATTACAAAATTATCCTCAAGCCTCGCTGGCAGGCGCCCTCAAGACTTTAAAGAATAGTAATCTGTAAACAGGAATTTTAAATTTCAGGAATGCACTGAAAAGCCATTTTGTAGGTTTTGGTTTACGAGCAGAGCGTTTAGATTCTAAAAGACTAAGCTTCATCATAATCCACGACTACCTTCTTTGTACGCGGATGCGATTGGCAGGTAAGAATAAAGCCGGCCTTCACTTCACTTTTGTCAAGGCCGTAGTTGGATTCCATTTCTACTTCGCCTTCTACGAGTTTCGCCTTGCAAGTACAGCAAACTCCGCCTTTGCAGGCAAAAGGAGCATCCGCGCCCTCGGCGAGAGCGGCGTCTAAAATCGTGTTACCATTATAGTCAAGATTGAAATCAAAACTTCGGCCATCGAGCTTCACGGTGATAACACTTCCATCCCGGGCCGTTTCATTTACAGCCGTATAAATCTGGGTATGCTTGCGCGTCGGTGTTGTGAACAATTCAAAATGAATTTGCTTTGAATCTATTCCCCACCCTTTTAAGAAATCTTTCACCGTAAAGATCATTTGCTCGGGGCCGCAAATGAAAAAATCATCGACCGATTTAAAATCGATCAAGCGGGAAAGCTGGTGACATTTATCGACATCAATTCTACCGTTGTTAAAGTCAATATCTGTTTTTTCCCTGCTTAAAATATGATACATCCTGAAGGTTTCAAGATGCTTGTCCTTCAGAGCTTCCAGCTCTTCTTTAAAAATAATTGAAGACGTATTTTTATTTCCATAAACTAAGGTCACACGGCTTTCAGGCTCTCCGTTAAGAATGGCTTTTATGATAGAAATCACAGGCGTAATTCCGCTGCCCGCGGCGAAGAATGCGTATTCCTTTTTATTTTTTGGAGAAATAGCGGAAGTAAATGTTCCCGTTGGCGACATCACTTCCAACAAATCTCCCTTTTTAAGTTTTTCATTTGCAAATGAAGAAAAAACGCCATTGGCTACTTTCTTCACAGCAACTCTTAACTCTCCTTCTGACGGGCTGCTGCAGATTGAATACGATCTCCGCGTATCGTCAAGATCTGTTTTGATCGTGATGTTTTGTCCTGCGACAAATTGAAATTCTTTTTGCAATTCACGGGGAACATCGAATGCAATTGAAATGCAATCAGCTGTTTCCCTCTTAATATCCTTAACGGTGAGCTTATGAAAATGTAAGGCCAATTTAAATGGTAATTTATGTTTAGAAATTCATCTTTATTATGCAGAAAAATCACTGAATCTCTTTGTTTATAGGCTTTCTGAAATAATTTCTGCTTTTAAATACAGAATGAATTCCTTTAAAATTTAGTCAAAGATAAACCATCGAACCTCTTTTGCATTACGATTTTGGAATTTTAAATTTTGCGTAACGTCTGTGAAAGCTTTATCTTTTTTATTTCCGAATGAAAAGATTGAAATTTGTAAGATGCAGTTTAATAGAAAAGATTTTTCTGACGAAACCCTTACCGAGCTTTACCGGAATTTACTTCTTCCCCGAATGATCGAGGAGAAATTGCTTTTGCTTTTACGGCAGGGGAAAGTTTCAAAATGGTTTAGCGGAATTGGCCAGGAGGCAATTTCCGTTGGGGCTACATTGGCTTTACAACCGGATGAATGGATCATGCCATTACACCGCAATCTTGGCGTTTTCACCTCAAGAAAAATGCCTCTGCAGGAACTCATAAAACAATGGCAGGGCTCGCCGGACGGATATAGTAAAGGAAGAGAACGCAGTTTTCATTTTGGAAATAAGGATTTTTTTATTTCAGGAATGATCTCCCACCTTGGCCCACAGCTCGCAGTAGCCGACGGAGCCGCGCTTGCCTATAAATTAAGAAATGAAGAAAAAGTGGCGTTGGCTTTTACCGGCGATGGCGGCACCAGCGAAGGCGACTTTCACGAAGCGCTAAATGTTGCTGCTGTATGGGGCTTGCCGGTGATCTTTATAATTGAAAATAATGGATATGGATTGAGCACGCCGGTGAGTGAGCAATATCATTGTAAAAGCCTCGTCGATAAAGCGAAAGGCTATGGTATGGAAGGCATTCAAATTGATGGAAATAATATCCTTTCGGTTTATGATACGGTCAAGGGCGTGCGCGAATATTGCATCGAACAAAAAAAACCTTATTTAATAGAATGCATGACTTTTCGAATGCGCGGTCATGAAGAAGCCAGCGGGGTAAAATATGTACCGAAGGAAATGTTTGAAGAATGGATCGAAAAGGACCCGATAAAAAATTATGAGCGCTTTTTAGTCGAAGAAGCCGTTCTTTCTAACCTGGATATTGCTGCTATCCGACGCGAACTAAAAAGCTACATAGATAGTTGCCCGATCGAACCGGAGGGAGCATCCCACTACTTCTTTAGCGATAAAACAAGCATCTCTGCAAATGAACTGGAAGATGTTTACGCAAAGCCTTCTGCACAACCAACTGTAGCTGAACTTTCCGAACGCATTCAGGACGCAACGCCAGCTTCCAACAATCCCGAAGTTCAGGCTGAAAGAGGCGTACGATTTATAGATGCGATCAAAGAAGGATTGCATCAATCAATGCTTGCACATCCGGAACTTATTTTAATGGGCCAGGACATTGCTGAATATGGCGGCGCATTTAAGATAACTGAAGGATTGGTGAATGAATTTGGAAAAGAAAGAGTGCGCAATACTCCGTTGTGCGAAAGCGCTATTATTGGTACCGCACTCGGATTGTCTCTCGAAGGATTTAAGAGTGTCGTGGAAATGCAGTTTGCTGATTTTGTGACTGTCGGGTTCAACCAGATCATTAATAACCTCGCAAAGATTCATTATCGCTGGGGACAAAATGCCGATGTGGTTATCAGGATGCCTACCGGCGCAGGCGTTGGCGCGGGTCCATTTCACAGCCAAAGCAACGAAGCATGGTTTGTGCATACGCCCGGGCTAAAAGTAGTGTATCCATCGACTCCGGAGGATGCAAAAGGTCTATTGATCGCTGCGATCAACGATCCCAATCCAGTGATGTTTTTTGAACATAAAGTTTTATACCGAAGCTTACATGCCGACTTTCCCCGGGAATATTATGAAGTAGAAATTGGCAAAGCCCGGCAAGTTCGTATAGGCGATGACGTTAGTATTATTACTTATGGCATGGGAGTGATCTGGGCAGAAAAATATGCGGATGCGCATCCCGATATTTCAATCAATATTCTTGATCTCAGAACTTTACTCCCATTGGATTACAAAGCCATTAGAAATGCTGTAAACAGCACGGGAAAAGTATTGGTACTTCATGAAGATACGCTCACCGGCGGCATCGGAGGCGAAGTAGCCGCGTGGATCGCGCAAAATTGTTTTGAATTTTTAGATGCGCCTGTGATGCGTTGCGGTTCGTTGGACACTCCTGTTCCATTTAACCTGGAATTGGAAAAAAACTTTTTGGCCGAATCGAGACTTAACGAAATGATACAGAAATTACTTCATTATTAGTCGTGGCGCTTTGATCAGATGGTATAAAAAACAAATAACTTTATATTATTATAATTCAAAACTAAAGATATGAAGCAGCTTTTTACCCTCGCCGTTTCCCTGCTGGTTGCGGGTATTGTTTTCGGACAGGCACCGATGAAAACCACCGCCGAATACAATGGCCAAAAATATCCATGCTACATTATAGAATATAATCTGCCTCCCGATGAAACAGAAAATGTTATCAAAGACCAGCTAAAGTCTGAAGGATATAATGCCGGCAAATCCAACGGCTATTTCGTGTACCGGAATGTGCGTTTAAAAAATTTAAATCCGAATGAACCACAAGACGTGTTATTCAAAGTAGAAAGAAAAAGCCGTAAGGAAAAAGACCAGTCTTTGTTGACGATGATCACGGCAAAAGCAGGTCAAATACCTGAAGATAAAGTAAAGGGCGCCAAAACAGTTGCCGATGTAGAAAGTCCAGATAACAGTATTGGCTTCTTAAACAGCTTTCAACATAACGTCAACATAAAATCTCATAATCTTGCAATAGATACACAAACAGACGAGGTAGCCAAAGCAGAAAAAAAATTAAAAAGTCTGCAGGATGCCCAGGTAAAGCTGGAGAAGAAACTTAAAGACTACCAGGACGATCTCACCAGTAATAAGAAAGCCCAGGAGCAACAAACTGACGAGATAGCAAAACAAAAAACGGTATTAGACCAAATGAAAAGCAAGGAGGCAAATCAATAAAACTTTTCAATCGTCATAAGCCAAAACATAGAAAATCAGTTTTAGATTAAGGCGAAGTGTTTCTCTGCCGCTTCATTTTTGTTACTGAAGTCACGCCTTATGAACTCGTCAGAAAAAACACGAAAATGCATTTTGACTTAACACATGGTATTTCGATCATGCTTTAATAAGCATATTAAGAAAGGAACTTGCATCGGATATTACGATTCCTGCCTTTGATTTCGTTCCGACATTTTTAAAAACCTGGCGGTTAAAAATATAGCCGAAAAAGTGAGCCCAACAATAAAGCCAGTCCAGATTCCGGCAGCACCCATTTTGAAATAAAATGCTAACAGGCAACCTACAGGAATTCCTATGGCCCAATAAGCAACCGCTATAAAAACAGTGGGCACTTTTACATCTTTGATTCCTCTCAAAAGTCCGGCACTCGTGGCTTGTGTGCTATCCGAAATTTGAAAAATGGCGGCAAACAATAATAAAAATGATGCTAAGGAAACCACCTCTTTATCATTATTAAAAATTAAGGGTAATTGGTTTCTTAGTAAAATAAAAACCACGGCGCAAAGAGATCCATAAATCAAAGCAATCACTAAAGTACTTTTACCAATCGACCGGATTGCATGAAAATCATTTCGCCCAAACGCGTTGCTGGTGCGAATAGAGCCTGCTTGCGATAAGCCCATCGACACCATAAATGTTAGCGAGGCCATGCTAAGTGCTATCTGATGCGAAGCTTGCTCAACGGCACCAATGGTGCCAATAAGAATTCCCGAAACCGCAAAAGCCCCGGCCTCCATTGTGATCTGGAAACTACTGGGAAGTCCGATTGCCAGTAGATCTTTCAAGGTTTCCCATTTGAATTTCCATTCCTTCCTTCTTACGGCAATGTATCTTCGGAAAGTACTGTGATATAAAATGATAAATGCCAATGCAATAAAAATAATGATCCTTGTTATTAAAGTACCCCAGCCGGCGCCAACCAATTCCATTCTTGGAAATCCCCAGTTGCCGTAAATGAGAAGCCAGTTTATAAAAAAATTTAAAGGAAGCGCAATCAACGAAAGCATCATGGCGGTCTTGGTATGTTCCAGCCCATCAGTAAATTGTTTCAACGCCATAAACAACAACATGGGAATAACGGACCAGCCCATGATCTGCATGTAAGGCAACGCGAGTGAAGCCACTTCCGGATCCTGGTCAAGGTGAAATAAAATGTTTTTGCTAAACTCAATGCCTAAGGAAATAACGAGCGCTGAGATAGCGCAAAGCCAGAAGCCGTTAAACAGATAATGGCTTACTAATCTTCCATCTTTACGGCCATTGGCCATGGAAACCAATTGCGAAACAGAGATCGTGATCCCGATTCCAAAAACAAAAGGAATATTCATGACGCTCATCACCAGCGCTGCAGCGGCAAGCTGCTTATAGTTTACTGCGCCAACCATGGCAGTGTCAATGATATGCAAAAACATCTGCGACAGCTCTCCCAGGATGATTGGGAAAGCAAGATTCAATGTTTTTTTTGCCTGCGTGATTTGCATAAAATAAATCCGGAAAAAATTTTTTTAAACCGGCCGGTGAAGGTAAGGAAGTTAGCAGGCGCAATAAATAAGTTGTACTGCTTTATTTATTTATAAACAGGAATACGGTAAATTTAAAAATCGTTCCTACATTTCAATGCGCATTTAAGAAGTTCACTTAATAAAAATAAAAACAAAATGAACAAAAAATTATTGCTTTGGAGTATCGTTGTCGCCCTCGGTGGATTTCTCTTTGGCTTTGATGTCGCGGTCATTTCCGGCGCTGAGCAGGATATCAAAAGAGTTTGGGACCTTAGCGATGTTCTCCACGGCGTCGCCATTGGCGTAGCACTCTACGGCACTGTTGCCGGAGCGCTTGTCGGAGGTATTCCTGCTACTAAATACGGCAGAAAAAAAACACTTCTTTGGATTGGCATTCTTTATCTTATCTCCGCAATAGGCTCTGCTATTGCATCAGATGTCTATACTTTTATGGCTTTCCGTTTGCTCGGAGGTTTTGCCATCGGCGCATCTTCGGTGGTTGCACCCATGTATATCACTGAAATTGCTCCCGCAAAAAACAGGGGGAAATTAGTTGCGACTTTTCAGTTCAACATTGTATTTGGAATTTTGATGGCTTATTTTTCAAATTATTTATTGCAAGGGGTCGGAGGTGACGAAAGCTGGCGCCTGATGTTAGGAATTGTAGCGGTTCCCGCGCTTATTTATACAATATTAGTATTTTTTGTTCCCGAAAGTCCGAGGTGGTTGATCGTTCATAAAGGAGATTATGACACTGCCAGAAAAACTCTGGAGGTCAGCGATCCTGCCGGAGTAGATGAAGCCATCGCGGCACTGCACCAATCGATCGACCAGGATTCACACAAAGAAAGCCTGTCCGCTTTTTTTACAAAACGATATTCGATTCCTATTTTTATTGCCATCATGATCGCCTTCTTTAACCAGATGTCGGGGATTAATGCAATCATTTATTTTGCACCGCGCGTTTTTGAATTGGCGGGTATTGATAAACATGGCGCGTTCCTTCAAAGTGTCGGTGTTGGTCTCGTTAATTTGGTTTTTACGATGCTGGGATTGTATTTAATTGACCGGTGGGGCCGCAAGCGGTTAATGCTCATCGGCTCGTTAGGTTATATCATTTCTCTCACAGCGGTTGCGGTGGCATTTTATTCCAATCATTTGGGCGGAATGATCGTTCCTTCACTGTTATTTATATTTATCGCTTCCCACGCTATCGGCCAGGGAGCTGTCATCTGGGTATTGATCTCGGAAGTGTTTCCTAATAGCGTTCGTGCCTACGGACAATCACTTGGCGCATCTACACACTGGATCATGGCGGCGATCATCACCACAGTCTTTCCGATATTAGCAGTCAAGATCGGCCCCGGTCCCATTTTCGCTTTCTTTGCCTTTATGATGGTGCTCCAGTTATTGTGGGTCATTTTTATCATGCCCGAAACAAAAGGCAAGTCGCTTGAAGAATTGGAAACAATGCTGATCAAAAAATAATTCAAATGGAAAACGAAAACACTCAAAATGTAGTTTGTTTTGGCGAAGTGCTTTGGGATATTCTGCCAACCGGGGCTGTACCCGGTGGCGCGCCCATGAATGTTACTTATCACCTTCATAAACTTAATAAAATTCCGGCCCTGATCACCAGCATTGGAGATGATGAAAAAGGAAAAGAACTGACCCGCATCTTTGAAGATTTCGGAGTGAATACCGATTTTTTTCAAATAGATAAGGAACACGAAACCGGTAAAGTTTATGCCAACCCAAATGAAAATAATGAAGTGGTATACGACATTGTGAAGCCCGTTGCCTGGGATTTTATTTCGTGGAATAATGCGCTTGGCGATCTCGTAGCCCATTCCGATTATTTTATATTTGGAAGTCTTGCGTCGAGAAATGAGGTCTCCAGGAATACGCTCTTTGAATTGCTGGAATCAGCCAAATATAAAGTGCTTGACATCAATTTAAGAGCGCCACATTTCAATCAGAAAATAGTGGAAGAATTAATGTCAAAAGCCGATTTTCTTAAAATAAACGAAGCAGAACTTGAACTAATTTCAAATTGGTCTTCCAACTTTACCCAATTAAAAGACAGGTCAAATGCGATTATGGAAAAGTATCATATCCCCAATATGGTAGTGACGCTGGGCGCCGAAGGCGCCACTCTCTTCCGGGATGGAAAAGACTATCATCACAACGGTTACAAAGTAGACGTGAAAGATACCGTCGGCAGCGGTGATTCTTTTTTGGCTGCTCTCATTTCAAAATGGATGGACAAAGCACAACCTGCCGATGCGCTGCGATATGCGAGTGCATTGGGTGCATTAATTGCCAGTAAAACAGGCGGATGCCCGGTTTATGATGTTTCCGAAATCGATGATCTTATTAAGAAGAATGAATAAAAACTTTCAGTTTGCTTAAGCAAACTATTCTTCAGAAAAGCGAAAATCTATATTTTGGTTTATTTGAAAATTACTTGCTTGTTAGTATTTACTAAAGCGCCTGGAACAAGAGTGATTTAGAGAGTTTAGAGAGTTTAGAGAGTTTAGAAGTAACCCTAAAAGACAAACAATTAACGCATGAAATATATTTTAATTTTTCTCCTGCTCGGAGGTGCTGCAACCGCCCAGAAATCTAACCACCAGGATTATAAAGAACCTTATCGTCCGCAGATTCATTTTTCGCCTAAAGAAAAATGGATGAACGATCCCAATGGAATGGTTTATTCCAAAGGCGTTTATCATTTATTCTTCCAATACTATCCTGACAGCACTGTTTGGGGCCCGATGCATTGGGGCCATGCCACAAGCCACGATCTCGTACACTGGCAGCAACAGCCGATCGCTCTTTATCCCGATAGCTTGGGTTATATTTTTTCAGGCAGTGCGGTAATTGACAAAGACAATACTTCGGGTTTTGGCAAAAACGGAATTGCTCCGATGGTGGCTATTTTCACTCATCATGATCCAAAAGGAGAAAAGGAAGGGCGGAATGATTTTCAAAATCAAAGCATTGCTTACAGCCTTGATGAAGGAAAAACCTGGACCAAATATGCGGGGAATCCTGTTTTAAAAAATCCCGGAATCAGAGATTTCCGCGATCCGAAAGTCCGCTGGTTTGAGAAAGATAAAAAATGGATC